>Ga0187893_10011725_pt1 | contig 12639 bp, 10 predicted proteins | sample MA1701074metaG_FD_139574 | JGI IMG/M metagenome (GOLD analysis project Ga0187893, IMG submission 139574) | White microbial mat communities from a basaltic lava cave in the Kipuka Kanohina Cave System on the Island of Hawaii, USA - MA170107-4 metaG ...
CGCGAGATCCGCCGCCTGCTCACTCCGGGCGGGCTGCTGCTGCTGATCGTCCCGTACGACAATCTCTTTCGGCGCCTGTTCACCGATCGCGCCCTGCAGCTCTACTACGTCATCTGCCGGCTGCGCGGCCGCCCGGTCACCTTCACCGAGTACCGCTTCTCCGCTGGCGAGATCACGCGCCACGTCGAAGCGGCCGGCTTTCGCATCGAGCGCAGCGAGCCGGACGACTTCCGGCTGCCGTGGGGCAAGGGTCTCAGCCTCGACCTCGGACCGCTGGTCCTGTCTGGACCGGCGCGCACCGGGACGTGGGAGCTGAATCGCTTCGGTCGGCTGCTCGCCCGTGCCCTGCACGCGCTGTCGCCCTGGACATCCGCCGCCGGCATTCTGTTGGTCGCCCGCGCCGGCGAGCCGCCTTCGTTGTCTTGAGCCGCGCGGCCAGTGTATGGTCCGACAGTGCTCGGCGCTGTCCGATCGTTGCCCGCGAGCCCCGTCCCGCCCGATCTGCTGGACGACGCACAGACGCTGGGCGGCGCCCTGCTGACCCTGGCCGAGCGCTTTCCGCAGTTCGAGTGCCTCACCATCCTCAACCGCGATCTGCGCGAGGAACGCCGGACGTTCGGCGAGCTCTGGACGCGCGCCCGTCAGATCCAGGGCTTGCTCGCCTCCGCTGGGTTCACCCCCGGGAGCATCGTCATCATCGTCATGCCGACCGGTGCCGAGCTGCTCGCCGCCTACTTCGGCGTGCTGCTGGCCGGTGGCGTCCCCGGCCTCGTCGCCACGCCGTCGAACCGCTATGCGGACGAGACCGCCTACAGCGCTCGCGTCGGCGCGATTCTCGAGAACGCCCAGGCCTTTGCCGTCTACGCCGACGACCAGATCGCCACGCTCCTGCGCGCGCAGGCGGCCGTCCTGCCGCCGCACACGCGCATCCTCACTCCCGCACAGGCGACCACCGCGGCGGACGCCGTGCGGGTCGCCGTCGACCCCGACCTGATCGCGACCGTGCAATACTCGTCCGGATCGACCGGGACGCCGAAGGGCGTGTTGCTGAGCCACCGGGCGATGCTGAACAACGTGCGGGCGGTGCGCGACGGGCTCGGCCTCACACCGCGCGACGTGAGCGTCAACTGGATCCCGCTCTACCACGACATGGGGCTGATCGACGCGTTCCTCCTGCCCATGCTCAGTGGCTGCCCGACCGTGCTCATTCCCACCATGGACTTCATGCGCGAGCCCTCGCTCTGGCTGCGCGCCGTGCACCGCTACAGCGGCACCATCTCCTGGGCCCCGAACTTCGCGTACGCGATCTGCGCGCGGCGCGTGCCCGCGGCCGAGCTCGAGGGCCTCGACCTGAGCAGCTGGCGCATCGCCATCAACGCCGCCGAGCCGGTGCTGATGCACACCGTCGAGGATTTCTCGACGCGGTTCGCCGCCTACGGGTTCCGGCCGGAGGCGATGACCCCCGCCTGGGGCCTGGCCGAAAACGTCACCATTGCCACCGCGCATCCGGTCGGCGCCGCACCGGTCGCCGAGCACATCGATCGCCAGGCGCTCGCGACCGAGCACGTCGCTCGCGCGGTTCCTCCCGCTGCCGGCACCCTGTCGTCGGTTGCGATCGGACGCTGCCTCCCCCGCTGCGCGCTCGACATTCGCGGCCCACGCAACGAGTCTCTGCCCGATCGCGCCGTCGGCACCGTGTGGCTGCATTCCGATTCGCTCTTCGCCGCCTACCTGCGCGACCCTGCGCTCACGAGCACGGTCCTGATCGACGGCTGGCTCAACACCGGGGATCGCGGCTATCGCGTCGGCGAGGACCTGTACTTCGTCTCCCGCGAGAAGGACCTCATCGTCATCGGCGGCGAGAAGTACGCGCCGCACGACATCGAGGTCGTGATCAATCGCGTCGCCGGCGTCCGCGAGGGGTGCGTGGTCGCCTTCGGCATCCTCGACGACCAGCGGGGCACTGAGACCGTCGCGGCGGTGGTCGAGACCAAAGAGACCGACGCCGCGGCGCTCGAGGCCCTGCGCGACGACATCCGCCGCCAGGTGAACCAGACGACCGGGCTCGGCCTGCGCCACGTGCTGCTCGTGGCGCCCGGCGGCGTGGAGAAAACGACCAGCGGCAAGCTGGCGCGGCGTGCCACCCAGCGCCGCTATGCGGAGCAGCTGGCGCTCTGACGCGCCGGGCGGGGAGCACGATGGAGGCGATCGAGCCGCTCATCCGGAAGTTCCTGCGCAGCGAGCTCGGCCTCGACGACCGGAGCATCGGCAACGACACGGCGTTGGTCACCACCGGCATCGTCGATTCGGTCGCCCTGGTGCGCCTGGCCGCCGTGCTCGAGCGCGCGACCGGCCTCGTCATTCCCGATCGCGACGTCACCGCCGAGCACTTCGACACGATCGACAAGATTCTCGCCTACGTCGCCGCCAAGTAGGGGCGACGCATGCGTCGCCCGATCGACCGGTCGTGCCACAACCGGGGCGACGCATGCGTCGCCCCTACGCGGACTGTCGTTAGACCGCGCGGGCGACGCAGATCACCTCACCGCAGACCAACCACGGCACCCAGCCGGTGAGCGCAGCGGCGACCTGCTTGGCGGCGCCCGGCAGCATGAACAGTTGCTCGCGACCGATGGGCCGGAACGGATCGATGATGAGGTTGTTGTAGTCGACCCACATGCCCATGTTCTTCGGTGGCCGCAGGTCGTTCGGGTGCATCGCCTCGACCGCGAACCCGGTCTGTCGCAGGAACCCCCGCACTTCGCGCGCGCTGAAGCGGTACTCGGCGAAGCCCAGCTTCCAGCTGGCGCGGCGCCGCTTGCGAGTGACGTAGCTCTGCAGCCGATTCACCACCAGCCGGCGCAGCGGGTTGTTGTAGGGGACCGCGAGGATCATGACCCCGCCGCGCTTGAGGATGCGCCGCGCCTCGCGCAGGGCCGGGAGCGGCCCGCCTTCGTCGTGCTCGACCACGCCGAGTGACAGCACCGCATCGACCGAGCCGTCCTTGAGCGGGGTGGCGCGGACGTCGCCCCGCAGCACCTCGAGACCGGGATCGGTCGCGGTCGCGATGCGGCACGCGTCGTGGCTCCACTCGACTCCGAACACCCGGTACCCGTGCTGGCGCAGGTAGATCGGCCAGCGCGCCACGCCGCAGCCCGCGTCGACGATGACGCCATCCTTCGGCAGATGCTCGAACATGACGTCGTGAATGAACTCGATCTTGCAGTCGTCGAGGTTGACCTCGCTGCCCTCGAGCTTCCAGCCCGCCTGGCTCCACTCGATCGGGCTCAGCGCGTCGAAGAGGTAGATCTTGTAGCTCATCGGGAGAGCCGGACGCTAAAGCAGAGTCCGTTGACGGTCAACCGACCTGCGGCTACTGTCCGGGCGCGGTTCCTCACCGTCACGCACTGCGAGAATCGGAGGATGAGCATGCTGCAGAGACCGGTCTTGTACGCGCTGCTCCCGGCGCTGACCCTCGCCCTTGGCGGCTGTCTGTTCGAGACCAGCCTCGATGCCAAGGGCGGCGGGACGATGACGGCCACCACCGCCGTCGAGAAGGACGAGTTCCCCCGCACCAAGAAGACGATGGAAAGCTCGGTGGTCAAACTGAAGAGCGCCGAGCTGGTGGGGACGGGCGCGCGGACGGACGGGGTCTTCAAGCTGGAGTTCAGCGACGCCTCGAAGCTGCAGACGACGCAGTACTTCCGCAACCTGCGGGTGACGCGGGCGGAAGGCGCCAAGAAGGGCACGATGCTGATCACCGCGACGATGAAGAACGGCAACCCGTTACATCTGCCCGATGCGATGGTGGAACGCTTCGGCAGGGAGGTGAAGGTCGTCGTCGCCTTCCCGGGCCCGGTGGTCGAGTCGAACGGCACGATCAGCGGCGGCAATACCGTCACCTGGCAATGGGGCGTCAAAGAATTCTTCAACATGCCCGAGGTGACGATGACGGCCACGTACGGCGACGCCGGCGCGCCGGCCGCCGAGGGCGCGACCGACAAGACGCCGGCGAAGGCGAAGTCCGGCACCTGAGTCGAGAAGATTCACCACCAGGACACCAAGGTCACCACGAAGCGCTACGCTGACGAGACCACTTGGTGCCCTTGGTGTGCTTGGTGGTGAAAATCAGTTTCGGTCACCCCACCGGCGCCACACGACGTCGCGCAGCCAGTACCCCGCCAGATACGCCGCGAATTTGATCGTCTCCGGAACGTGCCGCATCTTCGAGCGTCCGCGGCTGCGCGGGACGTACGTGATCGGGACATCGTGGATCTGCTCGCCGGCCAGCGCAACCATCACGCCCAGCTCGACCACGTGCTCGAAGCCGTTCTGGCGCAGCCTGGACAGCGGCAGCGCGGCACGGCGGAGGCCCTTCATGCCGGTGTACAGATCGGTGGTGCGCTGGCGGAACAGCACGTTGTAGACGGCGCTGATCAGGCGATTGCCGACGCGGCGGAGCAGCGGCATGTCGGGTGGCCGGGCGCCGAGGAAGCGCGAGCCGTATACCACCGCGTGCCGCTCGAGCGCCGACACGATCGCGCTCACGCTCTCCGGCGGATACTCGAGGTCGGCATCGATGATGATGATCAGCTCCGCCTGCGACGCGGCCATGCCGTCGCGAATCGAGGCCCCGTACCCTTCGTTGGTCGCGTGGCGGATGAGGCGCACAGCGGGATACTGCTGCAGGCGGTCGACCGTTCCATCGGTCGAGGCATTGTCGACGAACAGCACGGCGTCCAGGTACCCGAGGCGCGCCATGCGCGCGCAGAACTCGTCGACGCAATCCGCCTCGTTGCAGACCGGCACGATGATGTCGACGCGGCCGGGTGCGGCGGCGACGACAGGCGCCCCGCCGCTCATGGCGCTCGCCACGTCAGCACGCGATACGGTCCGATGGTCTCGGCGACCTGGTAGTGCGCGTCGATGTAGGCGGCGACCCTGCCGAAGCTGGCGCGGAAGCGCGCCAGGAACGGGCCCTCGTCCGACGTCACGATGATCGGTCGGGTCGCCTCCAGCCGCGCGATCACCTGCGCTTCCGGCGCCAACGCGCGGGCGGAATCACCGCGCAGCCAGTCCGCCGCGACCAGGTAGAACGCATACTCGTGCTGTTCGAGCGCCGATCGGCGCGCCGCCAGAAATTGCAGCATCTGCCCTTCGCCGATCACCGCCAGCTCGGTCTCGGGCGGTTGCGTGTGCAGCGCGCGCAGCAGCGCCGGCGCGCTGCGGAACTTCGCGGTCGCGTCCGTGATGCGGCTGGCGCGCGGCAACACCTCGGCATCGGCCGGGCGTACCGTCAGCGCGTGCCCGATGGCGTGCGCAAAGGGCGCGACGAAGACGCAGAGCGCCGCGGCGACCGCGGCATGCGGCAATCGCACCCGCGAGACCGCGGGCGAGCCCGGCCGCGCGCCGCGGCAAAGGCGCTCGAGCTGCAACGCCAGGGAAGGAAAGAAGGCCGGAAGCACCATCACGACGTGCCAGAAATCGGCGGCCGGATACAGCAACAACAGGTTGGCCGCGGCGAAGAAGTGGAACAGCGCGGCGGCGCGCCGCGCCGGCCACTCCGCCGGCGGCGCCAGGAACACCGACACCAGCGAGGCGCCGACGATCACCCAGGGCAGGGCGAAGACGATCCGGAAGACGTCGCCGATCCATGCGTCCTCGCGCACGTAGCGCACCACGCCCTCGGCGCCGACGACCATTGCGCCCCATCCCCCGCCGGCCGCCGCTGCGACACCCAGCAGCGCCATCGCCGCGCCGCGACGGCGACGGCCGGCGCTGTCCGGTACCGCCCAGTACCGCACACCCAGCAGCCCGCAGAACACGGCGACGTTCAACAGGATGGTGCGGGCGTCCGGAACCGGCACGGCGGCCAACCACTGCACGTGCTGCGGGAGTCCGGCGACGGTGTTGAAGACCAGTGCGCCGAGCAAGCCGAGCCCGGCATAGTACACCGCATAGGCAGCCAACGGGAGGGCGACGCCGACCGCCAGACCCGCCAGCTCGGGGACGCCGGGGCGGGCGACCGCCCGCCGGCCCGAGCGCAGGTCGCGCCACCCGGCCCACAGCAGGCTGAGCCCCAGCGGGCCGCCCAGCGCCAGCGTGTTCCAGGCGGTATTGCGCGGGGCAATGAACACGATCGAGAGCGCCAACGCGGTCAGCACCGCGGCGAGCCGGAGCACGAGGGGGACGCGCGCGTCGCGCGCCGGCGACGGCGCCGCATGCGAGGCCTGCGCGATCGTCCCGGCCTCCCACGACACGAAGCCGATGACGGCGAGCACCGCGCACAGGCCGGAGGTCTGCTTGAACGTCGTAGCGACGCCGAAGCAGAGACCGGCCAGCACGGCGCCCTGCCAGCCGCCGCGCCCGTGGAACAGCAGCAACCCGACCACACTGGCGGTCAGCGCGTAATGGCTCGCATACGGCGTGTTGAACACCCACCAGGGAGTTCCCCACACCGCCAGCGTCAACAGGTACACCGCCAGCGCATAGACCGGCGACGCCATGCGGCGGGCGCCCAGGTACACGCACACCGCGGTGCAGGCTTTGAGGACGACCAGCCCGACGCGCAGGACCAAGAGGTCGACGCCGAACAGGTGAAACAGCGCGCCGTTGAGGAAGAACACCGACGGCCCATAGAGCTGTTGAAACTCGCGGTACGGGATCGCCCCCTGCGCCACCCGCCAGCTCGGATAGACGATCTGGGCTTCGTCGAACCATTCCAGGGTCAGCCGGCAGCCGACGGCGAAGTACCCCGCCGCCGCCAGCCACAATGCCACCGGGGCCAGCCGCCCGACCGCGCCGGTCATCGCTGGTGGGCGCTGGAGAAGCGACGGGTCAGAATGGTCCAGAGCAACGCGGCGAACGTGGCCAGCGTCTGGTCGCGGTCGCGCACCCCCTTGCGCGGCAGCGGATAGCTCACCGGGATCTCGATGACGCGCTTGCGGCACTTCAGCGCCTCGACCAGCATCTCGGCCGCGTACTGCGGCCCCGAGGTGACCACGATCGGCTGGATCATTCGGTACGTCGAGCGCCAGATCGCGCGGTACGCGCATCCGAGATCGGTGAAGCGCGGCTCGTAGCTCCACCAGAAGAGCTCCAGCAGCTTGGCGAGCACCACGTGCGCGAGCCGCACGATCCCGCGCATGTTGGTGCCTTGATGAATGAGCTGGCGGGTCGTGCGGGTCCCGACGACGATATCCGCGTCCTTGAGGTACTCGAGGAATTTCGCCGCGTCGCGCGGCGCGCACGATCCATCGCTCTGGGCCGTGAGCAGGATGTCCGCGTCGGCGGCGTCCAGGCCCGCCCGCATCATGTCCCCGTATTGCGCCGACGGCGCGGTCACACAGCGCACGTCATCGGGCATCTCCGGCAACGGCCCCGCGTCCGGCGGTACCACCAGCACGATCTCCCGGCAGTGCACAGTGTGGCGGAAGTCGGCCAGGGTGCGCATCGTCGTCGCGGGCGGGCCTTTCATCAGCAGCACGAGCGCGACGGTGGAGCCCGGGAACTGCCGCGTGCGCACCAGACTGCTGGCCAGATTGAGCGCGTCGCGGCCGTTGATGTTGACGTACTGGCCGCGCATGTAGAACGGCGAGACCGATGCGCCCCGATCGCAGAGCCGGCCGAGCACGCTGACCGGATCGGTGGGCTCGCCGCTGTCAGCCGACAGCGCGGCGGCGAGGTGGTCGTAGAACTCGGGGCTGAACAGAAAGGTCCCCAACCCGAGCAGGGCGCCGTCGGGATTTCGCGGCTTCTCGACCACCCGGCGAATGCGATCGCCCTCGACGTAGACCGCGTAGTTCTCCGCGATGGTGTCGCGATCGGCGTCGGCGGCCACCGCGCAGGTCGCGAGATACCGGCGGTAGTCGGTGGCGAGGAGCTCGTGGTGGTTGGAGTCGACGTAGCATTCGTCGCCGAGGATCACGCAGAAGTGGTCGCGCACGTACGGCCGGGACAACAGGATCGAATACGAGAGGCCTTTGTCGATGGCGTCGTTCTGCACGTAGGTGAGGTGCACGCCGAAACGCGACCCGTCGCCGAAGTACTCGGTGACGACGTCGCCGAACCCGCCGATCACGATGACGATCTCGCTGATCCGGAGCTGATCGCGCATGATCGCGATGACCCGGGCCAGATTGGGCTCGCCCGCGACCTCGAGCATGCCCTTGGGAATCGCGCGCGTGTACGGGTAGGCGCGCGTGCCACGGCCGGCCGCGGGAATGACCCCGAACATCACACGCCACGACGCTACTCGCGCAGCGGCAGGCTCGCCCGTGGTGCGACCATCGCCCGTTTGCGGCGCAGGCGGTCCCGGATCCGTTGCTCGACGACGGTGCTGCTGCGATCGGTGAAGCCGATATTGTGGATGGTGCGCCAGATCCGCACCGGCCGCAGCAGGTAGGAGAGCGCGAGGAACAGCAGCGTGCCGAGCACGCGATAACAGAACAGCTCGTAGCGCCCGACCGCATCACAGACCGACGCCGTCGACGGCGACAGCTTGCCGGTGGAGAAGTGCGCGAGGGTCTCGAAGTAGTCGTCGCTCAGCGCGATCGCGCCGCGGCGCCGCAGCGCCTCGAACAGCTCGGTCCCCGGATAGGGTTGGAACAGGCCGAGCGCGATCTCGTCCACGCCGATCCAGGCGAAGCGCACCAGCGCGCGCAAGGTCTCGAAGATCTCGCGCCGGCTCTCGTCGGGGAACCCGATGATGATGTTGGTGCGCACCACGATCCCTTCGCGCACCGCCGCCCGCATCGAGCGTTCCATGTGGTCGAGCCGGATCTTCTTCTTGATGCGCTTCAGCGTGGCCTGGGAACCGCTCTCCGGCGCGTAGACGAGGTAGCGGCCGTTCGCCCGCGCGATCCACGACAGGGCCTCTTCGTCGAGCGCTTCGCTGCGCGTCCCCGACGGCAGGCTCCAGTCGAGCGCGATGTCGCGCGCCACCAACTGTTGGCAGAATTCGATGATCCACTGTTTCTTCACGATCGCGGTGAGGTCGTAGAACTGCAGCCCGGTGATGCCGAACCGCTCCTGGTAGTGCTCGATCTCGGCGATCACGTCGACGGGCGAGCGCATCACGTAGCGCGTCGTCCACATGGCTGGATTGGAGCAGAACGTGCACTGGTACGGGCAGCCGCGCGACGCCAGGATCGGCATGTTGCGCCCGAAGCTGGCGCCGAAGCTGATGTTGCCGGCCAGGTACGGTTCGATCGGAAACACCTCCCAGTCCGGCCAGGGCACCTGATCGAGCTCGCGGATGCGCGCGCGCGGCGGCGTGCGCACGACGCCGTCAGCGCCGCGGATGGCGAGCCCGGCGACGGTGGCGGGGTCGGTCCCGGCGGCGACGGCGCGACAGAGCTCGGCCATCGCGTCTTCGCCCTCGCCGAGGGCGATGTAGTCGAGCGCCGGACAATCGCCGATCGAGTATTCGGGGAGCGCCGTGCAGTGCTCGCCCCCCGCCACCAGGATGGCGCGCGGAAAGCGCCGCTTGATCGCGGTCGCGAGCGCGCGTTGGTAGACCCACTCGTGCGAGAACATGATCGACAGACCGATCACCTGAGTGTCCGGATCGATGCGGTCGACGACTTCGTCGATGCTGATTCCGTTCGCCTGCAGCCCTGTCCCGGGGATCGCGTCGATGCGGTTGAGCGCCGCACCGGTGGCATCGATCCCCTGCACCGACCAGCCGGCCGCCTTGAGGGTCGCGGCAATGTAGGCCAAGCCGATCGGCGGGGTGGGCTCGTTGTTGATGCTCCCCTTGGGAGACACCAGCGCGCCCCGCACGAGACAGACTTTCATGCGGCCATCTGATAGCCTTTCGCGCGGGGTGTCAACGAACTCCAGCAGACGCACGGGCGTCTCCGATCCGGCGGAGGCCGGCCCCGAAACGGACCGAGCGGATCCCCGGCCCGTGCTCGGCGATTGGCAGTTGAGCGCGCTGGCCAAGCAGATCTACTCAGCCGGACCGCGGCTCTCCTGGCATCAGGCGCTGACCACCGTCTATCGCCCGCTCTACGCGCCGTTCGGTCTGCTGCTGCACTGGGTTCCACCGGGCGCGACGATGCTCGACCTCGGCTGCGGCACCGGCGCGCTCTTGCTGCTGGCGCACGCCGTCCGGCACCTCACCCGAGGGTACGGAGTCGACATGCAGGCGGCGCCGCTGCGCGTGGCGCAGGCCGCCAATCAGGATCCGCGCATCACCTTTGAGCAGCACGACGACGTGCCCGACCAGATCATCGGCGAATGCAACGTCATCGCCCTCATCGACATCCTCCATCACGTGCCGGCGGCGGCGAAGCTGCCGCTGCTGCAACGGGTGATCGATCACACCGGCAGCGGAGCGGTGATGCTCCTCAAGGATCTCCACCCGCGCCCGCGCTGGCGCGCGCTCGCCAACCGCGTCACCGACTACCTGTCGACCCGCTCGCGCGTCGACTACATGGCGATGGAGGATGTCGAGGCGTTTTGCCGGCGCAACGGGCTCACCGTGCTCTACGCCCGCCGCTGGCCGAAGCAGGTCTGGAGCCACTACCTGGTCGTCGCGCGGCGCTGACGGACGGGCGACGCATGCGTCGCCCCTACGATGGCGACGCGAACTCCTGACGGACGGGCGACGCATGCGTCGCCCCTACGATGGCGACGCGAACTCCTGACGGACGGGCGACGCATGCGTCGCCCCTACGATGGCGACGCGAACTCCTGACGTAGGGGCGACGCATGCGTCGCCCCTACGCGCCGCGGGTCCGCGCCGGCTCTACGCGCCGAGCCAGCGCAGCAGGCGGATGACCGGGGTGTCGGGCGGCTCGTTGGACGGGATCGGCATGCGGATGGTGATCTTGTCGCGGCGCAAGCGGCCGGAGAAGCCGTCGAGCATGCCGTTGACGAAGTGCTGCTGGCCCATCACCGCGCGCAGGACCGCGGCGGCCGAGAAGGCGCTGATGCGCATCACCAGGCCGAGCACCATCATCGCCAGCAGCCAGGCGAACTGGAACGGATTGGCGTGCTTGCGCGCGAACAGGATGGCGTTGCGGCCGAGAAAGTAGCCGTAGGAGAAGACGATCGGCTTGCTCAGATCGGCGCTGCTCGCGCCGCGGTGGTAGATGGCGGCGGTGTCGACGTAGACCACCCGGTAGCCGAGCTTGCGGGCGCGCACGCACCAGTCGACGTCCTCGTTCACTTGGAAGAAGTCTTCGTCGAAGATCCCGACGCTCTCGAGCGACTCGCGGCTCATCATGCAGCCGTTGCCGATCACCCAGTCGACGTCCTTGGGCGAGCTCTCCGGGTAGTCGCGCACGAAACGACCGTGCGTGCGCACCAGCATCGGCCCCCAGTTCAACACGCCGTACTTGCCCCAGGTGAAGGCGGCGTTCTGCATGTAGAGGTTCTTCGCGCCGGTGATGCCGATGCGGCGGTCGGACTGCATCACGCGCACCAGCTCGTCGATGCAGGTCGGGGTCATCTTGGTGTCGCTGTTGAGGATGAACACGTAGTCGGCGCCGTTGGCCAGGGCGTGTCGGATGCCGATGTTGTTGCCGCCGACGTAGCCGAGGTTGTCGTCGTTGACGATCAGCGTCGTCCACCCGAAGCGCTCGCGGACCGTCTCGACGGTGTCGTCGGCCGAGGCGTTGTCGACCACCACCACCTCGAGGTTGGGGTAGTGGACCTCGGCAAAGCTCTCCAGACAGGTGACGATGTCCTCGACCCGGTTCCATGTCAGAATGATGACCGCCACGCGTGGCGCCGGGGCCACTGTCACGGCCGTGCCGCTGTCCGCGTTGCTCACTGCCTTCCCCTTCTCCCCGGTCCCCCGTGCGCCACGGCCGCGGGTTCGGACGGCATGTCGTCGACGATCCGATAGTCCAGTTGCGCCTGCAGGTCGGTGAGACCATGGCGGACGCGGCTGCTGTGAATGATCACGCTGGCGGCGCGATCGAGCAGGTCGTGCAAGACGGTCAGCTCGCGGTTGGCGGCGCCGATCTGAATCTCGTAACACCCGTTGCGCAGCGTGGCGATGAACGGCGCGCGCAGCTCGACGCGCTGCCCGGCGCGCAACCGCTCGGTGGGCGTGCCCTGCCAGTTGGTGTTGTGCGAGTACACCACCGAGCCGTCCTCCGCTTTGACGGCGAACCCAATGGTCGGCTCGTCGATGTCGCACAGGATCTCGTAGATGGCAGCGACGACGATGCGCTCCCCCGAGCGCGCCCGAACGATCGGCTGTCCCTGCTCGTCCTCGACCCAGGCGCGCTCGCAGCGGATGGCGCCATCGCCGGGGCGCGGGCCGGCGGCAATCTCGGAGAACTCGATCTGCTGCGCCTGTCCGACCGACTGCAGATAGCGGGGGACCACGATGCCGGGATCGCCGTCCTCGGCGATGCGACCCTGGTCGAGCAGCACGGCGCGGTCGCAGAAGCGCTGCACCAGCCCGAGCGCATGCGTCACCAGCACCACCGTCCGGCGCTGCTGGCGGAAGTCCTCGAACACCTCCAGGCATTTGTGCTGGAAGTCGGCGTCGCCCACGGCGAGGATCTCGTCGAGCAGGAGGATGTCGCTCTCCGCCTGCAGCGCGGTGGCGAAGCCGAGCCGGGCGCGCATGCCGGTCGACAGGTTCTTCAACTTGGCGTCGCGGAAGCGCTCGAGCGC
>Ga0187893_10011726_pt1 | contig 12638 bp, 6 predicted proteins | sample MA1701074metaG_FD_139574 | JGI IMG/M metagenome (GOLD analysis project Ga0187893, IMG submission 139574) | White microbial mat communities from a basaltic lava cave in the Kipuka Kanohina Cave System on the Island of Hawaii, USA - MA170107-4 metaG ...
AGGTGCATCCTCAGGCATCGGCGAAGCCTTTGCCCGCAAACTAGCTGCCCTCGGGCGGAATGTTTTTCTGGTGGCCCGTTCGGAAGAGAAGCTGATAGCTTTGTGCAACGAACTGGGTCGCACCAAAAACATTCGCGCTCAATATCTCGAGCTGGATCTAACGGCATCTGATGCGGCCGATCGGTTGATTTCCGAAACGCAAAAAAGAGGTTTAGTTGTCGATCTGCTCATCAACAATGCAGGTTTTGGCTCAATGGGGGATTTCACTGAGCTTGAGTTGGAACGCGAGCTCAACATGGTGGAGCTGAACGTTAAAGCAACGGTGGAGATCACCTACAGATTCCTGCAGCAGATGCGCGACCGAAAACAGGGTTCGATCATTAATGTTGCCTCCACGGCTGGTTTCCAGCCGGTACCCTTCATGGCTACCTATGCTGCGACAAAGGCCTTCGTGTTGCACTTTTCCGAGGCACTTTGGGAAGAGAACCGGACTCACGGGATCCACGTAATGGCTTTGTGTCCGGGAGTTACAGAGACCAATTTTTTTCAGGCCTCGAGTATGGAGCGGCCTCCAATGCGGGTGGCACAGTCACCCGAGGATGTAGTCGAGGTGGCGATGCGGGCGCTGACGCGGAAGAAGAGGATGGTCGTTTCTGGATGGACAAACTATCTGATGATTGAAGCTGAACGCCTGGTACCGCGTTCATTGGTTGTTCGGGCGGCGGGACGTGCCCTGCGGCCCACAGAGGAAGATTAATCGCAGTAAGGAGCTTTCCGAATCATGGCCCAAGCTGGAATGAGTGAACGAATTTATAACTTTAGCGCCGGACCAGCCGTGCTACCGCTGCCAGTCCTGGAACAGGCACAACGAGAAATGCTTAGCCTGCCAGGGGTGGGGATGTCGGTGATGGAAATCAGCCATCGCTCAAAGACTTTCGACGAAATTATCGGCCGGGCTGAGAGCGGAGTGCGTGAGTTGCTGCGGGTTCCTGACAACTATCACATCCTGTTTCTTCAGGGTGGCGCCAGCTTACAATTTTCCATGCTGCCAATGAACCTTCTTCCAGCTGAGGGCAGCGCCGATTACATCATTACGGGAAGTTGGGGTAAGAAGGCTTTGAAGGAAGCCAAGCGGTGTGGAAAAGTAAATGTGGCTGCGAATATGGCCGATGGTGGCTTCAAGCGGATTCCCGATGACGAGGAAATAAATCTTGACCCCGGCGCCTCGTACCTTCACATCACCACCAACGAAACGATTGAAGGCGTGCAATGGAAACGCGAACCCGACGCAGGCAGTGTGCCCCTGATCGCGGACACTTCTTCAGATATCCTCTCCCATCCTCTGCCGGTGGAAAAGTACGCACTGATTTACGCCGGGGCCCAGAAGAACATCGGTCCCAGTGGTGTGACTCTGGTCATCCTCCGTGAAGATCTGCTCGAGCACATTTCCGCAGACCAGCACACGATGCTCGACTACCGGACCCAAGTCGAGAACAAGTCGCTTTACAATACGCCCAACACCTGGGGTATCTACATAGTCAACCTTGTATGCCAGTGGTTGCAGGACAAAGGTGGCCTGGAGGGGATGTCTCGGGAGAACGAAGCAAAGGCAAAGTTGCTCTACGACGCAATCGATGCGACAGATTTTTACCGCGGGCACGCAGATGTCGAAAGTCGCTCTCTGATGAATGTCACATTTCGCTTGCCTTCGGAAGAGCTGGAGAAAAAGTTTGCAGCCGAAGCCACAGCCCGGGGACTCGATGGTTTAAAAGGTCATCGCTCCGTTGGCGGGATTCGCGCCTCAATCTATAACGCCTTCCCGATTGAAGGGGTCAGCGCTCTGGTCTCGTTCATGAAAGAGTTTGAGAAGAAGAACGGTTAGTTCGACGTAGCTTATATATTTCACGCCTTCGGCGCCGAGCAGCTTTCACAACGTTTCTTGCGCGACTGGTCGATCGATGTCTCATGAACTCAAATGATGAAGTTCGAGCCGCCGATTCTGAAACCGGCTTGAACTTTCTCGTAAGCGATTCTGACGCCGGGATGCGTCTAGATAGCTATCTGACCTCTCTGATTTCGGGTTGGAGCCGGGCGCGCTTACAAAATCTGATTGAAGATGAAGAGGTTTTGGTCAATGGCCAGCCGGCCAAAGCCGCTTACAAAATACGCGCAAAGGATGAAATAGAAGTAGACCTTACTCCGGCGCCGGCCGAGACGTTCACTCCGGAAAACATACCCTTAGATATCGTTTTCGAGGATGACTCGCTCGTAGTGGTGAATAAACCTGCGGGCATGGTAGTGCATCCGGGCGCTGGCATTAGTTCGGGAACCCTGGCCAACGCTCTGGCATTCCACTTTGCGCAGCTTTCCAGCCAGGGTGGCAGCTTACGTCCGGGAATTGTCCACCGGCTGGATAAAGGTACTTCAGGGCTGCTGGTGGCTGCCAAAACCGAGGCAGCACACGAGAACCTTGCTCAGCAGTTTCGCGCACGCTCGGTGTTTAAGTTGTATCTGGCCCTGGTGCACGGCACGGTGAATCTTGATTCCGGCCGGATTGAACAGCCCATTAAAAGGGACCCGCGCAACCGGGTGCGTATGAGTGTTGGTAGTTCAGGTCGTAGTGCCCTTTCGCTCTATCGAGTTAAGAAAAGATATTCTCGTTTCTCGTTCCTGGAGGTTGAGCTGAAAACGGGAAGAACCCATCAGATTCGGGTCCACCTGGCGTGGTTAAAGCATCCGGTGGTCGGTGATGATGTTTACGGAGGAGGCCGTGACAATACCGTGGCCGATCAAACGCTACGGGCAGCCATTCGCAGATTAGGTCGTCAGTTTTTGCATGCTGCGGAGTTAGGTTTTACTCACCCGGTAAGTCACGCACAAGTGAAATTCTCGAGCGGGTTGCCAACGGAACTTTTAGAGCTGCTCTCGTTCGTGTAGCTTCGTGTGATTTCGTGGATCGTTGCCAGTCGCAAAAGATGCGATCCACGAAATCACACGAAACTACACTAAATGTACCCCAATCAGCCACGGTAATTCCTTGGAAGGCCCGCCCCAACTGATTTTGACACATGAACTGCGCCCCCAAATTTGTCACCCACTGTACTGTTTTCGTAATATAGCGGGTTGGCTTTAGGGCAACTGGCGACTCTTTCAACGGCATCGAATCGCCGGTGTTGGCAGTCCGGACCGCAAATGACCCAAGGTTATCCCTTAATTAGCATGTCTAAACATTTATCCGGGTTCTTGTTCAGTATTTTGTTTGCGATTTTAATGTTTGGGCTTCCCCTCAACGGTGCAGCACAGCAGCCCAAGCCTCAACCCACCCCTCCCCCCGGGAATGACCAATCACTACAGTCGGAAACAGTTTTTATTCGCCGCGTGCGACTGCCGATTACAGTGGTAGACAAGAAAGGTCAGTTTGTTCCGGGCCTGACCAAGAATGATTTTGTCGTCCTTGAGGACAAGGTTCCGCAACAGGTGGAAACATTCTCCGATGATTTGGGTCAGGAGTTTCCGCTGTATATAGCAGTGCTAATGGACACCTCGCCGTCGACGGCAGGCAAGCTCAAGTTTGAGCAAGAGTCAGCAATGAATTTTATCCAGACGGTTGTGAAGCCTCGGCGCGACCGAGTGCTCTTTGCAACTTTCGATGACGAGATAAAGTTGCGACAGGATTTTACAGACCGTCTGGATCTTCTGGATCGAGCTGTCTTCAGTGTCAAGCAAACCGGTACTCAGACGGCCCTGTTCGATGCCATCTGGCAATTCTGTGATGAAAAACTGCGCTCGGCGGTCGGTCGCCGGGTGCTAGTCGTTATTACTGACGGTGAAGACACCTACAGTCGCGCCAATCTACGGGACGCGATTGACATCGCCCAAAGGACCGAAACAACAATCTTTGCCATCTCAACCAAAGCCGGATTCCTAGCGACTGTACCCGGAGTCGAAGCTGGACAGGTTAAGGACAGAAAAGACAGAGATCTCGAATCGCTGGCCGAAGAAACTGGTGGGGTGGCGTTCTTTTCCGGTGACATGCTTACGCTCGAGCGCTCATTCACCAAAATTTCCAAAGAACTCCGGGCTCAGTATTTGGTTACCTATAAACCTTCAAATGATCGCTATGATGGTAGTTTTCGCAAGATCGAAGTCAAACTAGCCGAAGGGCGCGGTGATCACAAGGTGCGCACAAAACGCGGGTATAAGGCCGTTGTTGATAGCGTCAGGCCTTGAGGAATTTACTGGTAAAGGAAGTAAGATGTCTTATCGTTTTAGTTATCAATTGATGCTAGTCCTGATTGGAATTTCCATTGTGGTCACACCTCTGCTTTTTGCTCAAGATGGCGTGGAAACGTCTCAAGATCGAAGCAAGCGACCCCGCCAAACCGCAACTCCCACGCCGTCGAGAGAAGAACTGCCCCAGGAGTCGGACGAAGTAATTCGCGTGGAGACCAACTTAACCAATATCTTTTTCACGGCCGCTGACAAACACAAGCGCTTTGTCAACACCGTTAAGCGTGAGGACATTCGCGTCCTGGAGGATGGAAAGCCCCAGGAAGTTTTCACCTTTCAGCAGAACACCGATCTCCCACTCTCACTGGCGATTTTGATTGATACCAGCGGGTCCGAGGAGCGTACTCTGCCGGATGAAAAAGCTGCGGCGAGGGCTTTCATCGAATCAGTCCTTCGGCCAAACAAGGACGAGGCGGCAGTCGTTTCCTTCACGGGTGAGGTAACGCTCGAACAAGGCTTCACCGGAAATATTGAGCGCATCCGCAGGGCCATTGAACGCATAGAATTTGTGCCACCCTCAGGTTATATCGGCGGAGGAGTCGTGGTCGGAACTACACCGCCCATCTCAGACACCAATCAGATCCTGGCTGCCTCAACAGCCATCTGGGACGCCGTGTGGGCCACCTCAAATGAACTTCTGGCCGAATCGGCCGAGAATACCCGGCGGGCCATAATTCTTCTCACGGACGGGGAAGACACCATCAGCCAGGTGAAAATGCACGAGGCAATTACCCAGGCCCAAAGAGCCGATGCCTTCATCTACGCCATCGGGATCGGGGACATGTACCGGGGCGGGGTCGATGAGGGGGCCCTGCGAAAAATTACGGAGCAGACAGGCGGCCGTGCCTATTTTCCGCGGAGCGAACGCGAACTTCGGGAGGCATTTGCCCAGATCCAGAGGGACCTTCGTGAACAGTACCTGGTGGCCTACTCACCTTCAAATAAAGCCCGCGATGGGTCGTATCGTAAAGTAGAGATTGAGCTTATCAATCCCGAATTGCTCAAGCAGAACCTGAAGCTAAACTATCGGCCCGGGTATTTCTCGAAGTCAGATAATCCACCGGTTCGCAAAAAATCTTAGCCCTCCCGCAGGGGCCTCCCAGACGTCAACTTCATCCCCTAAATCATAGAAAACAAAGGGTGACAACGTTCTTTGGCTCTGTTATACTCAACGCCAGTCAGGCAAGGGCTGACGGAGCGCCCTTGGGCACTTGAGCTGGTACAGGCTCGGATTTTATGAACCGCCACCACCTGACCTGACACCCCAGACCATCAGAAGAGCCCTCTCCGACCTTACGCTTTTCCCCTGATTTTGCCGCCATTATGAAGCCAAAACCCTCAGAACGGGGTCGCCTGCTTATCGTCGATGACGACCAGAAGGTTCGTGAACTTCTGGTCGACTTAGTGGCGGGAGAGGGTTATGAAGTGGCCTCGGCCAGCGATGGCGCAGCAGGTCTGGAGCTGGCTATCTCTTTTTCACCCGATCTGATCATCAGTGATGTGGTAATGCCGCGCCTGGATGGCCTGGGGCTCTGCCGGCAGCTCAAATTAGACACTCGGACTGCCACGATCCCGGTGATGCTAGTCAGCGGTACTCGAAACTCCTTTGACGACAGCCTTCATGGACTGACTGCGGGAGCAGACGATTACCTCGACCTTCCCTTCCGTCACGAAGAATTGTTTGTAAAGGTCGCTCGCCTGGTCGAGCGACACCGGGTCGAAAAGCACTATCGGGATATTGTCGAACATGCGGCCGACATTATTTATGCTCGAGACATGGACGGCTACCTCACCAGCATTAACGAAGCCGGTGCTCGTTTCTTTGGGCGACCAGCCGCTGAACTTGTCGGTAAACACTTAAGCGAATTGATTGGTGCTGAGTCGGCTGCTCGCGATATCGCCGAGATGAAGAGCGGTCAGACAGCCGGTCCGATCCGGACTGTAGCTTGTTTGCCAGATGCTAATCAACGGCCCAGGTACCTGGAGGGGGTCATCACGGTTGAGCGCGATTATTTAGGCAGGCCAGTCGGTGTTCGCGGCGTTGTTCGGGACATCACCGAGAAGAAGCTTGCCGAAGATGCTCTGAAAGAAAGTGAAGAACGGTACCGGCGTTTGGTTGAACTGTCCCCCGAAGCGATTGCTGTTCACGATGAGGAGAAGTTCCTGTATGTGAATCCCGCAGCCCTGAAACTCTGGGGGGCGGAAAAAGCCGAGCAACTTGTAGGCGGCCCGGTAATGAACTTGGTTCATCCGGACTTTCGAGAGCTTGTTAAAGAGCGGATCCGCCGCATCCTTGAACTGGGAGAACCGACCGCTCCCATTGAAGCCAAATGCATCCGGCTGGATGGCACAGTCATAGATGTTGAAGCCACTGGACTCCCTTTCACGATTGAAGGAAGAGCAGCGGTCCAGGTAGTCATTCGTGACGTAACCGCCAGCAAGCGATCGCAGCGAGCGCTAAAGGAAACCGAGCAGCGGCTGGGCACAGTTATCCGGAGCGCCTCACTAATCCTGTTCGCGCTTGATTGCAATGGCATCTTCACACTGTCTGAGGGTGAAGGTCTCAAAGCTTTGGGGCTAAAACCAGGCGAGGTGGTCGGCCAGTCCGTATTTGAGCTTTATCGGGAGTTTCCACAGATTCTTGAGAACGTTCAACGAGCCCTCTCCGGAGAGGCATTCTCCAGCGAGGTCGAGGTCGAAGGGCTGGTTTTTGAAACGCGCTACTCACCGTTGCTCGATGCTGACAACCAGGTTGCGGGGGTTATCGGTGTGGCTACCGATGTTACCGAGAGCCGCAAAGCGGGGAAGGTTGTTCGCGAGAGCGAGGAACGTTATCGAAACCTATTCGAAAATGCCACCGACATAATCTACACGCACGACCTGGCCGGCAACTTTACGTCACTAAATCGGAGTGGGGAACGAACCACCGGTTACTCCTGTGCCGAGGCCTTGAAAATGAATGTGGCTGACGTTATCGCGCCTGAATACCTTGAGCTGGCACGGACGATGACGGCGAAAAAAGCAGGCGGAAGCGCACCCACCGTTTACGAGCTGGAGATTGTGACGAAGACCGGCCGGCGTGTTCGCTTAGAAGTGAGTACGCAGCTGATATTCCGTGAAGGAAAACCGATCGGCGTGCAGGGGATTGCACGTGACCTGACCGAGCGAAAGCGCTCAGAGCAGGCACTGCGGGAAAGCAAAGCACTCTTCTACAGTTTCATGGATAACAGTCCCGCTGTGGCCTTCATGAAGGATGAAGAGGGTCGATATGTTTACGTCAATAAACCATTCGAACGGTTCTTTGGCCGTAGCCTCAGGTCGCTGAACGGACTGACAAGCTTTGATTGGCTGCCGGAGCCGGCCGCGCGAGCGACGCATGAAAGCGATCTGAGAGTTCTGTTAACCGGTGTTTCTGAGGAAGTGGTTGAAACGATGCCGGCCACCAATGGTGTGCTGTATGACTGGCTTGTTTTCAAGTTTCCCACAACGGACTCGTCGGGCAAGAAATTTGTGGCCGGAGTCGGCGTCGACATATCTGAGCGACGGCGGGCCGAAAAGGCTTTGGAACAGCAGGCCCAGCGCGCGGCAATGACTAATCGGATCTCTCAGGCGATTCGTTGCTCGTTAAAAAGCAGCGACATCTTCCAATCGGCCGTGCGCGAATTAGGTTCGTATTTGAACGTTGACCGTTGCTCGCTGTTCATGAGGGATGAAATAAAACGGAATGCCTTAAACGTCGCGGAATATCATGCTGAAGGAGTGACTCCGGCGGGTGGGGACTTTGCCTTAACGGATCTCTCGGCGTTGATTGCGGCGCTGGATTCCAAAGCCGTATTGGCGTTCAACGATGCTGCGAATGAGCCCAGGATTGCTCAGCTCTACAAGCAAATTCTCTCAAAAGCAAACGTCAAGTCAATTATGTATGTGGCCATCAGGGTGGGCGACGATGTGCCGGCGGCCTTTGCCCTGTCCACTACTAGAGCAATCAGGAACTGGAGTGAGGCCGACATCGACCTGGCCAAAGCTGTAGCCGATCAAACTGGAATAGCAATCCGGCAGGCGGGTCTTTATCAAAAGGCAGAAGCTTCGTCCACTCGCGAAGCGCTGGTCAATCGACTGACCACGGCTATCCGCGCCTCACTAAGCCTGTCAGAAGTCTTAAGCACCGCAACTCGGGAACTGGGACGGGCACTCTCGGCCTCGCGAGTACTGCTGCATATGTACCGGCCCGAAAATCCGATCTCCAAAGTCGAGCACGAGTATTTGGCTCCCGGTATTGACAGCATCAGCGACTATACCGTGACTTTCGAAAGCCCATTTGGCCAGCGGCTATTGGCAATCCAGGAGCCAATCATCATTCATGATGCGCACCAATACGACGAGGGCCCTCAGGATCTCAGAGAATATGTCAGGTCTTACGCCGCAAACGTTTCGCTCCGTTCCGAAATAAACTATCCATTGATTGTCAAAGGACAATTTCGCGGCGTACTTTGCATTCAACAAACGGACCGGGTTCGTCGCTGGACTGAGGACGAAATCACGCTGGTTGAAGCGGTCGCCGAGAGACTTTGCATCGGCATCGCCCAGGCAGAGCTATTCGAGGTAGTGGCACGAGCGAAGTCTGAATGGGAAACGACTTTCGATGCGATGTCCGATGGGATATTCATCTTTGATCGCAGTGGCATACTAAAACGAGTGAACCGGGCTGGTGCGGCTCTGGAATTTGCTCATCCCAAAGAACTACTGGGAAGAAAATGCTGTGACCTTCTGCGGACCAGCTCCCAGGGGAAGACTTGCGCAGTTGAGAGAGCAATCGACGAGAATCAGGGTGTAACGATCGAAATTATGCCCGAGCGCTTAAACCGTCCCTTGCTGGTGACGATCGAGCCAATCTTCGATAAATCAAAACAGCCTATCGCGGTCGTCTGCACCGCCCGCGACCTTTCCGAGTTACGCAACGTCCAGGCTGTCGCCCGGGAGCACCAGCAATTACTGACAAATATTCTTGAGAGTGCGCGCGAGTCGATTTATGCGGTGGATACTGAAGGTTACTTCAAGTGGGTTAACAGTTCGACGCTGAAAGCGTTAGGGTTTCAGCGCGAAGCTTTCATTGGCCGCCACCTCTTAGAGATGGTTTATGACGGTGATCGTGAATTAGTTGCGGAGAAATTGAAGGGCGCGTTGGATGGCCAGCCGCAAACCTATGAGATGCGCTTTTTCGCCAGCGATGGCCAGCTTCGCTATGCGCGCGTTGACAAGTCGCCCCTGGTAGTCGAAGGAAAGACCACTGGAGTGCTGGGCATTGCTCGGGATATTACGGAGCAAAAGGAAGAACGTGAGCGGGCGGCTCGCGCCGATAAACTGCGGGCCCTGGGACAGCTAGCCTCGGGCGTGGCTCATGACTTCAACAATTCGCTGGCGGCCATACTGGGCCGGGCGCAGCTACTGCACCGGCAGACTAAGGACGAGGGCATGCTGCGTAACCTGGAGATTATCCAAACCGCTGCTGAGGATGCGGCGGCGACTGTTCGCCGCATTCAGACATTTGCCCGCAAGTCATTGGTGAAAGAGTTTGAAACCCTTGACATGCGCGCCTTGCTAAATGATGCCATTGAAATAACGCGAACCCGCTGGGAGAACGAAGCGCGGGTGCGCGGATTGGAATACAAGGTTTTGCTCGAGGCGGCCAGCGGCCTGTTCACCAACGGAAACGCTTCTGAACTGCGCGAAGTTTTTGTCAACCTGATCGTTAATGCGGTCGATGCCATGCCAAACGGAGGTCGCATCTCAATTAGCTGTAATCGGTTGGGCAAGCGGTTGCGTTTGCAATTTACCGACAATGGCTCGGGCATGCCTGAAGATGTTCAGCAAAAGATTTTCGAGCCGTTCTTCTCCACCAAAGGGGCCCATGGCACGGGTTTGGGTCTGTCTGTGAGCTACAGCATTATCGAGCGGCATGAAGGAACCATTAGTGTTAGTTCCGAGCCTGACCAGGGAACAGTTTTCACCATCGAACTTCCTGCTGTCGAAGAGGAGGCAGCGTCTCAGGACAAGACTTTCAACCTCGAATCAGTTGCTCCATTCTCGGTGCTTGTCATCGATGACGAGGCTCCGGTTCGCGAAACCCTCGCCGATATGCTTGAAGCACTCGGCCATCAGGTGAAGCTTGCGGAAGGAGGTCAGGACGCTCTAAAACGGCTCGCTGAAAATAGTTTCAATCTGGTGTTTACCGATCTGGCTATGCCGGAAATGGATGGCTGGGAGACAGCCCGAGAGATCCGCAAAGTGCGGCCGGATATGAAGATCGTTCTGGTTACCGGTTATGGGGCGGGGACTGTGCCGCCCGAGGAAGGGCTGGTCGACGCGATTATTGGAAAGCCATTCGACTTTGAGCAGGTAAACCAGGCACTAATTCAGATTGCTCGTGGTGGTGGTGTACTCGAGAACGTTGGCGCATAAGTAAAAGGCAGGAACTTTAGCGGTCCAGTTTGCCTCGGGCCAGGGCCGGTCAGCCAGGGCTTCTGACCGGCCCGATTGTGCGCGGGGGGAACGATGCTAGTTGTAACTCATGATTCCCGCACTGGCGGTAAACCCCACTCCAAAACCAACTACCATCGTTGGGCCACGCCAGCAGTCCTGCTTGTCAGCTAACATGAATCCGGTCGAGGCGCTTGAGAGGTTGCCATATTTCTTAAGGACCTCGTACGAGCCGTGCACCTTGGAAGAGTCAGGGCTCAATTCTAATTGCGAGCAAACACCGTCAAGAATCTTTTTGCTGCCCGTGTGAATCAGGCAGTCATCCACGTGCTCCAGGTCGGAGACTGGAGACAGGGGATGTTGCAGGACGTTCTTGACGGTGGTGACAGCATAATGGGCTCCGCGGGTAGGCACGCTGGGCTTCATGAAATATTGCGGCCTTCCCTTAAGCAAGGGGTGAGAGCTGTTACTGATCATGGTCAGGAGATCGACATCTTCGGGTTCGTCGTTGGTTAAGTGGGAGATTGGACCAAAAGCAGGTTTTCCAGATTCATTACCGACAAGCAACGCCACTGCCCCATCTCCAAACAGCATCGACTGGATCACGAAGGTGGTATCCAACCTTTTCTGCTCAAACTGGGCGTCATCTATTTTCTGCTCCTTCCTGAGTCTGATGATTTCCCGAAAGCCGTAATAGTCTTCTCGGAGCAGCGGCGCCACGTATGGAGTGTGTGCTTCGGCCATCAAAACCATCGCCAGCTGGCCGGGATTGGCGGCTAGAAACCACTGGGCAACTTCGATTGATTTCAGCAGCACCGAGCACCCCTGCGCTTGCATGCTCACAGTGCGCAGCGAGCGCGAGAGAACGCCGTGTGTTTGGGCCATTACTTCAGAGGCGAGACAAGGCAACATCTGATCGGGCGTGTTTGTGGCGGCGACTAACAAACCGATGCGCGAGGGGTCGCCCTGCCACTGCTGGATGCACCTTAGGGTGGCTTCAACTCCGAGTTTGGTAGTAGAGCTGGTCGGGTTTGCTCGGCCGCCGGCCAGGAATTCCGGATAATTACTCAGGGTGGAATACCGGTTATCAACACCGAGCGCGTGGATAGTATTAATCAGTTCCGGGGAAAGCTTATACATTAAGGCGCCGACCAGGTCGGTAGTTTTGTATGCGTGTGCTGGGGTTGAGGTCGCTGCAGACAAAAGGTTAATCATGGATCCTAACTTTCTTTAGGGTAAATTTATTGCCAAAGAATCGACCAATTTCAGTGCAAGTAATCTTCTGCGGTCAGTGAGGTCTACTTCAAGGCTCGTGCCAAAGTGGGAGCTGAGCGATCGGCTGCTCTAATTGAAGTAACTACGAGGGTTATGAGGCAATGAGGAATTTAACAGCGTCGGCCGAGTGAGGACCCGAATTTGGATAATCGGTATACAGCTGGGCGAAAGCTGTAAAAAGGGCCACTTTTCGGCGACTTTGAAGCACTCGCCAGTCGTTAATGAGGTATACAGTTGGTTATCAGGTATTCAGCGGCACAGCGGCCCAGCGGCACAACGGCACAGTGGCACAGCGGCATGGCACCGCTGGCGGCGGGGGCGAAAAAGCAAGTCCGTTAATCCCGCGGACTGCAAGCCCGTTGATTATTAAGATCTTTTCTAGAGGGAAGCGAGGCCAATGAATTTGAATCCCACGGACGGGAGTCCGTGGATTATTCAGATCCTTTCTAGAAGAAGCGAAGCCAATGAATTTGAATCCCACGGACGGGAGTCCGTGGGATTAGAGCATGGTGGGTGGCGCTTGTAGTAGAAAGGATCTGAACCATCCACGGACTGCCGTCCGTGGGATTAGAGCATGGTGGGTGGCGCTTGTAGTA
>Ga0187893_10011728_pt1 | contig 12637 bp, 11 predicted proteins | sample MA1701074metaG_FD_139574 | JGI IMG/M metagenome (GOLD analysis project Ga0187893, IMG submission 139574) | White microbial mat communities from a basaltic lava cave in the Kipuka Kanohina Cave System on the Island of Hawaii, USA - MA170107-4 metaG ...
CCCGACCTTGCCTTCGGGCACGCCGATCTGGAACGCAGCGGGCATCTGCCCATGTCCGGTGACATGCCGGTGTCACGCTCCTGGTCACAGGCCCGCCAACGTCCCTTCAAGAGAGCCACACCCAAATGAAACTCGGTCCACGACGCTCACCGAGCCGTACGGTCGGACAGGGGACTACGGCTCTGGCAGCGCGCGCAGCGCCCAAGAAACTGGAGCTCGTAGCCTTCGACCTCGAACCCTGACTCACGAGCGGCCTGGCGGGTCGTGGATTCAGGGAGCGGCACGTTGATGTCCGCGATCTCCCCGCAGCTCGTGCAGAGGATGTGGTCGTGTGGTGCGGTGCTGGCGTCGTACCGGGCGACCGCGTCGTCGCCGAGTTGCAGCTCGAGGATCTCGCCCTGCGCGGTCGAGTGAGCTGGCCGAGAGGTAATCTCGCCAGCCTTCACCATGGGCATTGCTCCCCTACGTTGTCCAGCCGGCTTCCCGCACTCTGTGGTGATCAACTGAAGATGGCCGTTTTGGCCGCATGGGCGAGGATGCTCTGTGTTCTGGAGGGCAAGCCGATCCGGTTCCAGTGGAAGATCACGTGGTGAGCGAGAATGTCACGCGTTCCTCGCTCCAGCGCTCCTTCGTTCGCGGCTGCCGCGAGTGCTTGGCCGGCTTGGTGGAAGGCGGCGGCCCAGGACGTGGCGCAGGCCAGCGGGCCGTCCGTGCCGAAGAGCGCGCCGGTGGGGCGTGCATCGTTCGCCAGTAGTTTGCGAAGGCTTTCCGCGAGCGCTCTGAGCCGGTCGGTGGGGGTGTCGGTGGGATTGGGCCGCATTTGCGTCACGCCGTGCCAGATGTCCCCGCACTCGAACCATTCTTGTCCGGCGGCGCGGAACAGTGCGCTGCACAGCAGCACCGATAGCTCTCGGCGTCCGATGGCGGGCTCCGGTTGACGGAGATAGCACAAGATGTTGCCGCTGTCGAAGCAGAAGAGGCGGTGTGCGATGTCCATTCCCAACCGCCCGCCGAACGCGACTGTCTCCGGTTCGTAGAACGTGTGGCGCCAGCGCGAGATCAGACCGTCCGTCGTGAGTCCGTCCAGTATGGTGTTGGTGGCGGTCTTCATGTCGGCAAGCTCGACATCGTTGCCGGGCTTGATGCGCAGACGCCAGCAGGGGTCTTTGCGGATGAACCACCAGCCCGCGATCACACTGGTCTCCCGCAGGCGCTGCAACCGCGGACCAATGCGAGTGACCGCGGCATTCTCGGCCGTGTCCCAGTCAGGGAACTGGACATGGACCTGGTACCAGTCGCGGGTGGCCGCCCGGGTTTCCAATGCGGCGTGCCCAGCCCGCTGGTACGTCTCGATCGCGTCGGCGAGGACGGCGGTGGCTACACCCAGGCCGGCGGCCACCTGTTCGAGCGGTGACCCAGCCAGCACCGCGAGCACGCCGCCGGCCATCTCATCTGGCTTCGCCGTCGACTGTGCGTCGTGTGCGTGGGTCGCCGTGCCCGCATTCAGTTGATCAGCAGGCATGAGTCCCATCCAGAGATCGGGGGCGAGGTGCGCGCGGCGGTGTGCAGCACGAGGGCGAGGCCGGCGGCTCCGCCCAGGAGTCCCACGTGGCGGTGTTCGGCGGCTTCGGCGTGCCGGGCCAACAGCTCGGCCAAGTGCGGCAGCCGTATGCTGATCGTGGGGGTGAGTGCGTCGCGGGAGGCGCGCCAGGCGGTCTGGTACAGCCCTGACCAGCCATGGCACAGGCCAGCCTCGGTGAGCCGGTGAAGCTGGGAGGGATCGGACAGGCAGGCGGCGAGAGCGTGTTCTGCCATTATCTGGCGCGAGAGGTCGCCGGTGGCGATAGCGGCGATCTGTTGGGCCCGGGCGATGCCCGGGGTGCCGTAACACCATGACGGCCGCAATGGGCCGGTCTGCCCCACACGCCGGCTGCGAAGTTCATCTCGTGTGATCCACTGCGGCCACCATGGTCCCGACTCGCCGTCTTGCCGCCAGTGGTCGAGGTGAGCGCAGATCTCAGAGATGGCGTCGATATGCCCGTCCACGACGATGCCGCGCCGCAACGCAAGGGACAACACAGTTAAGGGACCGGTGATGCCGTGAGCGAGACCGAAGTTCGCATGCCCGCCTGAGGTCGGCAAGAGGGGGTCAGGGTCGTGGAAGGCCCACCAGCCGGGGATCACGGTTCCGTCGATGCGCAGTGGCTCGGTCAGGCGAACCAGGTAACGCAGGACCCGTCCGAGCGCGTCGCTTCCGGGAGCGTGCTGGAGCAGGAGTTGGCCGATCCCGGTCAGGCCGTAGAAGAGGTCGTATTCGGCGAATGTCGGCATCCCGCCACGGTCGATGCGCGCCGAGGCGGCGTCGACCTGGCGGTGGGCGAGACGAGCGACATGGGCGTCCAGCCTCGTCAGGGTTGGACCGTACCGCGGGATCTCGTCAGCCTCGGCCGCGTGCAGAACGAAAGAGATCGCGGGCGCGCCGATATAGAGCCCCGCATTGTCGGCGGCGCTGATCTCGCATCTGGTCGCGACTCTTACCCAGGCGTGTGCGGTCACCCATGTCCCTACGCGGGCATGGGCGCGCTCGATGTGCAGCAGAGAGACGCCGGCCGGGCCTGTGGCCAGGGACTGCGCCTGCCAAGGTTCTTCGGCATCTGTAGGCGCTGGCGTCGCCAACTGCTCGGTGAGCGCGTCGAGGAGCGAGACGGATCGCCCGGTTGCGGCCTGCGGAGTCACGCTGTCGTGGGGCGAATCAGTGCCAGCTGCCGAAGAGCGGCGGTGCGGGCCAGACGGTTGATGACCCGCTCGCCGTCCGGATCGATGCCGACGGCACGAACGTGGTGGTCGTGGAGCAGGGATCGCAAGACCGTTGCGGGATCACGCTCTTCGGCGAGCTTGTCGAGGTAGGCGGCCAGTGCCACCCTCCGGTGATCCCACGCCGCCGCCACAACCCCGCCGCCCGGCTGGACGCTCAGAGCGGCCCTATCGTCGGGGGTGCCGGCCAACAGCAGCGTGGCGTCGCGCAACGAGCGGTCCAGCCTTCCTCGTTCTTCGGGCAGGAACTCGATCAGCCACCGCCACCCCGCCTCCGGGGACGTGGCGAAGCAGGCCGCCAGATCAGCCATCGAGGCAGCGGCGATCGCGTCGCTGGGTATAGCGGCGCGGGCGGCCATCGTGATTTCGGCGAGAGCAGCGGCGGAATCAGCGGCGAAGACATCCTCCAGTGCAAGGGTCGCGCCGTGGCCGTATCTGCCGGTCTGTGGCTGGTACGTGCCCAGGTTCAGATGCGCGAGCAGGCCCAGGGCGCTCAGCTCTGCGACCCAGTTCGCCAGCAGCCCGGCAACTGCGCCATAGTCCTGTGGTCCGGGAAGGCGCAGATACAGCCCGAGGTGATGGTCGCTGTCGGGCCGGGTGGTGTCGTGGTAGCGCCGAAACCACCACGACACCACATGACCGGTGACGTTGTTGAGGAGGCGGGGCAAGTGGTCAGTAAGGATCTCGTCGAACCGCATCGGGTGACCAAACAGCTGCGCGTGCAGTAGCGCCGAGCCTCCCGGCAACAGCGCTTCCCCCTGTGCGACCGTGACCGGCCGCGCCGCGCGCGAACGGTCCCCGACGGGCTGCGGGTGGACCAGAGTCAGCGGGACGAGAAGCTCACAGGCACGACCGGCCCATGTGAGATCGCGCTGATCTCCGGCCTCGCGCAACTCGACCCGGCCAGCGCGGTCCAGGCGGGCGCGCAGCAGCACCTGGTGCAGCCGGTCGTCCAGATCGAGCGGGAGGCGCAACTCCCCTTGACACAGGACGACCGCCGACGGGACGCACCACCGATCCCGCCACGCGCTCAGCGTCTTCTCCCACGCGGGCATGGCGCATCCACGTGTGGGAAGATCGTCGGCCACTAGCAGCCACCGGGCCGGGGCCAGCACTGCCCGCCCGTGGCGAACCCGCGGAAGGAAGGGCAGCGCGCGCGCCGCCCCGAAGTCGAATGGACCGTAGACGCCGCAGCGCGCGGAGGCGACTTCGGCGAGGAAACGCGCGAGCGGCGGGGTCTGCACCGACGCTTCCAGTGCGTGAAGCGCCTGCGGCCAGATGTACGTCCCGGTCGACATCCGCACCAGGTACAGCTGTGAAGCGTCGGCGGTGACCGCAAGGTCGTCCAGACCGATCACCCCAGGCTTGGCGTTGCGGTGCTCCGATACCGAGATCACGCGTGGCAGCAGCTGTGGTATCCGAGTGATGTTCTGGTTGTGCTCCCGGCGCGGCGGGAACGACAGTTGCGCCGGGACGGCGTGAGAGCCGGTCAGGGTATAGGAGTCGGCCAGGCGTCGCTGATCGACCTCAGCAAGGAGGTGCGCGAACCGCCCGACCATGCTGCTGGCCGGCCTGGGGGCTCCCGTCACCCACAGCTGGAACTGCCCACGCGCCAGGGATTCGGGGGAGGTGGCGTGGAGCTGGAAGGCCAGCTCCACGCGAGGAGGCAGTACCATCTCGGCCCCATCTCCGACCGCGAGCCCACTGATCAACGGCTCGGTCAGCTCGATCTCTCCACGCCCATCCACCGCGGCCCGTTGGATCAGGACCAGCAGCTTCTCGTCGCGCTCAGCCAGGGCTCGCACGGCAGATCCGCGCGGCGTGCCGAGGAACCCAGCGGGGAACCCCAGCCCCGAATCGGCCACGACGTCCCGCACGGGCACGACGGCGCCCGCGCCGTAGCGGTCCCGAAAGCGGACGTGAAAGTCCTTCCACGCCGGGGATCCGAAGGGGTTCGGTGTCACGCGCAGCAGCGCCGTGGCGGCAGCCTCGGCCTCCCGCATCACGATCTCGGGAATGGCGAGCCGACAGTCCAGCCTTACGTCCACGGCGAGCACAGAGCCGCCGGTGTCGCACACTTCCCGCATGCGCTCGGCCACGCCCTCGATGATCGAATCCACGCTCCGACTGTGATGCGAAAGCTCACCGTGAATCGCGCTGACCTCTTTGAGGAGATCCGCGACATCGGGCAGATCCGCACCGCCTAGCTGCTCAAGCTGCTCTATCAGGTGGGCGAGGCCGTCCACGGCTGTCATCGGCGCCCGCAGGCTAGTGAGCAAGATGTGGCGCGCCACGAGCTCGGCCAACAACGCGTCGATCTTCTCCGGCGGAGCGGCGGGGAACACTGCGCACAGCCGGCCGGCTAACTCACCGAACCGGATCGGCTCAGCCGCGCCTGCCAGCGCCGCCCGCACCGGCCGGGTGTGGCGGACCGAGATCTCCAGGGACTCGCTCAGGCCCGGCGCAGTTTCGCCGGATCCGACGGGGACGACAAACCGATCTCCGCGAGCGAATCCGGCGCTGTTGATGACCACAGGGAGTCGTGGCAGCAAGCCGGCGTGCCGCTCCAAGCTGTCGATGAGCCCGCTGAGCCACTGCATGTCCGCCCGCATGACTACCTGGTGGTCCCGGCCGAACCACACCGTCGGCTCATCGCCCACCGACGCCACTGCGACCCCGGCGAACAGGCCGAACGGGGTAGGACGCCGCTGCCAGCGCAGCATGTAGGAGGACATCGAGAGGACCAGGCGCCGCAATCGGCGGGTATCGAGGTGTTTATCACCCAGCACGGCGTCTATCTGCCCGGACAGTACCGGGCTTGCGACCCGCAAGGCCGCCCGGACCTCACCACGCTGCCACAGCCGCGCCAGCCAGGCCAGGCCCGGCTCCACGACCAAGTGATCAGCGTGCAGGTCCACGATCTCGGGCGGCTCCAGCCCGCCCGGATCGGTTGTGGCGCGCACCAACACCATGCCGTTGTGCCGGTAGAGCCTTTTCGATCCCACCGCGCTGCCCGTTTCCCTTAGGTGCGGTCACTTATGCCGTCAGTACCGCTCGGCGGCGCCGACGGCGAGGCCCTGGTCAGGAAGGGTCGTTGGCCTTGCTGGTGCAGGCGCTGCCCGAGCACGTACTGCCACAGCCGTCGCTGGTGTCGCACCTCGGCTTGGCGATCGGGTAGGCAGCCTCGATGACGCGCAAGTCGAGGACGAACTCCGCCTCGTCGAAGCCGTCCGGGTCCTCGACGTCGGTCAGCGCCATGACGCTCGTGAAACCTTGAGCCATGTCGATCATTCTCCTTACTCCGCGAGGTGGTGCAGGACGCCCTGGCCTGTGGCGGCGGAAGCTGGGGTCGGCCAGGAGATCGTGACACGGTTGTACCGCTTGGCGATGACCAGCCCGTCAGGCAGACACTCCTCAGGTGTGTCCATCGGCCAGAGGGCGAAGTTCGGGCCGGGACCTTTGCGCTGCTCGCGGTTCCACACGCGCACCTGCTCGGCCATCGCTTCGGCCACAGCTGAAGCACGGGGGCCAAAGGCGTGCGCACCGAACTCGACCGTCCCCTCCCCGACCGGGCGTGAGACCAGGTATGCGAAGGAATCGCCATCGACCGCCGCCAGGTTGAACCAACGGTTGCCCGGAGCGACAAGAGCGGGCTCCCGCTGAGCGTCCACCGCCAGAAGACAGAATCCCGGCAAGGTCGTGGCCAGCCAGAACTGCAACGTGTGGAACGACTCCGCGCGCCCGATCGTCACCCCCGACCACACCTCGGCTGGCTCGCTGCCGAGCACGCCGCCCAACCCGTTAGGATCATCGGGCCCGCCGTCGTCGAACCGCAGCGCGATCCCCGTGCCGCGCAACAGCAGCATGCGCTCCTGATGCGCCCCGGCTCCCTGCATCTTCACGAAACCGCAGACCATGGCCGACCGGCTGACCAGGTGGTTCCCGTCACGCTCCAGTGCCAGCGACCGGATCAGACCCCGCATCCGCAACGGGACGATGATGCGCCCACCGTCGGCAAGCTGTTCCACCCACACCGCCGGGATGTCCCACGCGCCAGCCGTGACAATGATCCGGTCGTAGGGCGCATACTCCGCCACACCAGCCTCGGCGTCGGCCAGCACGACATTCACCCTCGAGTACCCGGCCTCGCCGAGGAGGTCACTGGCACGGCCGGTCACCTCAGGATCGATGTCCACGGTCGTGACCGTGCCCTCGGAGCCGACCAGCTCGGCCAGCAGCGCGGCGTTGTATCCACCGGACCCGATCTCCAACACCGCCATGCCGGGACGAATCTCGGCCTGCTCCAGCATGAATGCCTGAAGCTCCGGCGCGGAGACCGAGCTGATCGCAACGCCGTAGTCATCGCGCTTGGTGACCACGGAAGTGGTGGCGGCGTACACGGCTTCCAACGGCGCACCGGGCGCGAACAGGTGCCGGGGCACAGCGCGGAACACTTCAGCGACCCGATCACTACGGATCGCCCCCATCTCGCGCAGCTCGCCAATCATTGCCTCGCGCAGCGCGCCGGCATCCGAATCACACACGGTAGGCATCATTCATTCACCCTTTCAGTCGTCGTGGGGTGATGGTGCAAACCGACAGCCCGGCACACCTGCGCCGACTCGAGCGACGTAGGGTCGCGCGACGCAACGAGTTCTGTCCAGCGTGGGCATGGCGCAGCCCTTTCGTCATTGGTTGGTATTGCCTCGCCGTCCCGGCGGCAGCCACCGCCGGGTCCATGCCTCTTGTGTTCACTGCTGGCGGAGTGCCTTCCGCTACTCCACGGCCAGCAGCAATCTGCTTGTCACCTATATCGCCAATCCGGTTATTTATGTTTGGTGATGCTGCGGTAGTCGGTGGCTGCGCACTCGATGGCTGTACGTGCTGCCTCGTCGTAGGAGACGAGGGGTTCGAGCTCGGCCCAGTGCGCTTCGTAATCTTGAATTTCTTTCCGGTCGGTGACGATGGCGGTAGCGGTCTGGGTGCCCAGCAGGACCGCCCGCGAGTCGTAGATGGTGAATCCGTGCAGTGCTGGAACGGTCGCTGGAGTGGTCCATTCGATGATGCCGAGGCGCACATTGGGGCGGTGCGATTCCCGGACGAGGTGATCGAGTTGTTCGACCATGACGGCGGCGCCGCCCATATTCCAGCGCAGCGCTCCTTCGGTCATGACGAGAGTGAAATGTCGCTCGGTATCGAGAATGCGCTGGCGTTCCACGCGGGACGAGATCATGCGGCGTCGATCTTCCCTCTCGACGGAGTCGCCGAGCAGTGCGTCGACGTAGGACTCGGTCTGCAGCAGACCGACCACGACCGTGGGCGCGAAGGTCCGAATCTGGGAGGAGGCCATCTCCAGCTTGCCAATACGCTGCTGCATCCACCAGCCGCCCCGCTGCAGCACCACTCGTGCGGACGTGCTGCTCTGTCGCAGGGCACGGGTCATGTCGAGTAGTTCGCGTCGAGTCTCGAGGGATGCCTCGTAGACCCGGCACAACGCGATGACATCGCTCTCGGTCGGCAGGAAGCTGCCGGTCTCGGCCCGACTGACCTTGGACTGGCTCAACCCGGCACGCCGAGCTGCCTCGGCGCCCGACATGCCGGCCTCGGTCCGCAGTTGCCGCAACAGAGCCGACAACGGATTCGGGGTACCCACTGGGTTCCTTGTCAGACGGCTGCAGGGTCCCGCCAGTATTGCGAATGTGTCGTCCAGTAGTCAGCGAAGTCGACACCCGCCGACCAGGCCGCCTCTTTCGCGGCCAGATAGCGGGGCAGCGCCTCGCCGGGTGCAAGCTCAGCACCGCTGTACCTCCCCTCGGGGTCATACCGCATCCGTAGCACCTCCCGGTCATCGATGAGCCAGAAGTCCTCGTCCAGCAAATCTGCCGGCCTAAGCCGCTCGGCCAGGTCAAGGATACGGATGTGCTCTCCCGCCCGGGCGTTGTACACGTAGCCCCACTCGCATTCGAAACGCAGGTAGTCATTCAGCGGGCTACGTACCACATGAACCCGATAAGTGCGCAAGCCACGGGCGACCTCCCCACGAATGTGCTCCATCCAGGGCTTCTTGCGCTCCAGGTTCGGCGTCGCCTCACCCGCGACGTAACGTTGGTACTCGTCGCTGTCACTCGCCACGTTGTAGTAATCGAATGTTTCCAGCCGGAAGAGGTTCTTGGTGAAGTGACTGTCGATGTAGTCACCGAGCTCCTGCTCATCGAGCATACGCAAGCTCCAGCTCCGGCAGGCCGTTGATCGGAATCTCGACAGCCGCCTCTCCCGCTGGAAGGTCCAGTGCCCGCAAGGTCTCCACATCCACAACAAGGCGGCCCCGCACCAAGAGTGTTCCCTGCGCTGTGCGATGAACCCTGCGCTGACCCCTCTGGTTAGCGGCGAGTTCAGGCAGCAAGGACGAGGGGACTTCCACCATTGCCTCACCTGGCCTGAGCGAGTGGCCACCCAGATACTGGGCCGTTACCACATAACCCTGCACCAGGTAGGTTCCCCGATCGGTGAGCTTGATGTTGGGACAGGTACGCCCGTTGTCACATGTCGCACGCAAGAGGACCAGTCGCACGGGAAGCCTCCCCACGGTCGGTGTCACCCCCATTCTCCTCAACACGAACCCGCAAGTCAATGGGTAATTGCATAACACTGTGAGAGCAAAGCTCAACGCGAGCGCCGCGGAAGGACAGCCGATGCAGTGGCGGGGACCTCGGCCAGGCGACCGGCTCGTGGGCTCCCCATTGCCGGGGAAAAGGTCGCTCCCGTGCTGTAGTGCGACGTCGCGGTCGCTGAGCTGACGCTCAACTACCGGGTCCCAAGGAGATCAGGGCCTTCGCCGACGCGTGCTGACGCGTGCTGAGCAGGCAGCTCCCCGATTATCGAGCGGGTTAGGGGTAGGCGAGGCTGACCGGCAGCGTCGGTATCGCTCACCGTGATCTCGAGCCGACCGCTTCCCACCAGGCTCCGCGCCCCCCTTGAAGCGGGAATCACCGGCGGCGGCGCAAGGCGCGCCGTTCGTCCTCGGTCAGGCCGCCCCAGATGCCGGCGGCCTGGCGGGTCTGCAGTGCCCACTCCAGGCATGCCGAGGGGACCGTGCAGCGGGCGCATACGGCTCGGGCGCGCTCGACGGCGTCGAACGCGAGCCCGGTCACCCCGATGGGGAAGAACGGCTCGGTGCCCATGCCGAGGCACGCCGCCTGGGCGTGCCATGCGGGCGGATCGAAGCTGTCGCAGTCGTCAGGACAGGGCATAGGGCATCCCGTCTGCGGGCAGAAGGTGGCGGCCCGCCGGGACGGCGCTCGGCACGGCCCGGCGGGCCTTCGCGACGGCAGCCTGCGGGGTCGGCGTGGCGGGCGGTAGGAAGGCTGGCGGCAGCCAGGCGGAACGGGGTTGACCGGCTGGCGGGGACCGCCGTTATGCTGCGGTACCTCTCGGGGGAACAGGAACAGGAACAGGAGCAGTCATGCTGGTAGTGGGGTGTTGGGACGCGCAGTTCGTGTGGGCCTTGCGGATCGCGTCACGGATGAGCCAGGAGGAGCTGGCCGGACGTCTGGACGTCGCGGACCGCACCGTCCGGGCGTGGGAGGCCGGAGCCGCGGTCTCGCTGTCCTACCAGCAGCTCCTCGACGTCGTCCTGACACGCATGGACATCGAGGTCAAGGCCCGGTTCGCGCACCTCGCGCGGGCACGTGCCATGGCAGACTTGGCGGGGCTGCTGACCGAGGAGGACGACACGGACCGCCGCGATCTCATCCGCCAGCTGTGCATCGGGCTGTTCTCCGCCGCGGTGCTGCCAGGCGACGCGTTGGAGCGCGTCACCGACCACCGCTGGCTCGGCGTCGATGCAACGCTGGTCGCCGCCCACGAGCGCCTCTCCACGGAGCTGGCCGCCAAGTACCGGCACGCCGACCCACGCGCGCTGACACCCGTGATGACCGCCTACGCGGACGAGGTCCTCGGGTTACTCACCCAGCCGATGGCCGACGCGCACCGCGCCCGGCTCCTCTCTGTGGTGGTCGGCGCGCACGCCCAGGCAGGGATGACGGCCTATAACGCCGGGCGCTGGGCGGTCGCCTACCACTACCTGGCGACCGCGGTGGACGTGGCCGCGGCCTCGGGCGACCCGGCGCTGCACGCGCCCTCGCTGGGTACGTTCGGGTACCTGTTCGCGTCGTTCCCGCGCGGCGGTCACGGTGGCGACCCCGGGCGTGCAATGACACTGTTCGCTCAGGCGGTCGAAGAGGCCGCCGGGGCGGACGGCTGGACCCGCGGCTGGCTGCGGACCTGGCGCGCCGCTGAGCACGTACATGGCGACCTCGAGGCCGCGCTGGCCGATATCGAGGCGGGGGACACGGCCTTGGCCGAGAGCTCGGACCGGGCACGCGGCTTCTTCTCGCGCGCCGCCTTCGGGTATGCCACCACACAGCACCTGGACAGCGTCCGCAGCGTGACGTTGGCGCTGACCGGCCACGGCAACGACGCCGATCGAATGTTCGATCGCGTGCTGTCCTCGCCACCGAACAACCGCCTACGCGTCCAAACCCTTGTCGATCTCGGCCTGGCCCGCGCCCGCGCCGGCGCGGTGGACGGCGCCACCGAGGCGCTGCTCGAGGGCCTGGACGTCGCCGTCCCCACCGGCTACACGATGGGGGTCGAGCGCGTCCGCGGCGTGCGCGCCCAGTTCCCCGACACCTGCGCCACCCTGCCCTGCGTCCGCGACCTCGACGAACGCCTCCTCGCCCTGACCTGAACATCCCCGCGACCTCAGACTCACCACGTGCTGATCATGCAACGGCGAGGGAGCGCACGTGGCCGTGGAAGAAACACAGTGAAGGTGTCCCACCAGTGCCACGTCCCCCCTTGCGGACCGAGCGTGACGTAGAGGTGACGATCCCATCAGTGATCTCGCCCGTGCCGGCCATGAAGACCGTCGACGGCGGCGCCACCTGGACCGCGTGGGATATGACGCCGCATGCCGCACTCCTCGTGGACACCTACTTCATCGACTCCGAGTGCGGTTGGGTGGTGGGAGGAAGAGTCCATCCCGTAACTCCCGACCAGCGTCGGTGTCCCAATCCGGCCGACCGGTCGAACATCAAGCCGGTCGTCCTCTACACCGAAGACGGCGGCCAAACCTGGGTCGACCGTGTGGCCGACCTTCAAGACGAGTTCCCACTCGGCGAGTGGGGGTGGAAGATTCAGTTCCTCACCGACCAGATCGGCTTTGTCTCCCTGGAGAACTTCTGCGAAGGCGCCATCCTGAAGACCGTGGACGGCGGGCTGACCTGGACGCGGCTGGGGATCGACGACCCACAGATGAACGCCAATCTTGAGGGCGTGGGCTTCGTGGACGCCGACCACGGCTGGGTCGGTGGCTGGGGATCAGCCAACGCCTCAGCGGGGTTCAGTAGCGTGAGTTCCGATGGAGGCTTGACCTGGAGCGACGCGAACGACATCGGCCTGTTCATCAACCGGTTCCGGTTCTTGGGTGATCCTGTCACGGTCGGCTACGCGTCAGGGCGTACCGTGTACAAGTACTCCGCCGAGCCGGTGGCGCTCTCAGCGCTTATCGCCGAGGAGCCCCCCACGCGCTTTCTCGACAGCAACGAGCTGTTGGAGAGCGCCCGTCCGATCCGCATCAATCTCACAGTCCCGGCCGACGCCTCTCGCCTTGTCGTGACCGTCTGGGAGCGGTTCAGCGATCTCGCCCGGCAGCTCGTGGACGAAACGCGCCCGGCGGCCGGCGACCGCACCGTCGAATGGGACGTGACCGATGATGCTGGCGAGCCGCGCGAGCCGGGAAGCTTCATCATTCGCGTCACGA
>Ga0187893_10011730_pt1 | contig 12634 bp, 10 predicted proteins | sample MA1701074metaG_FD_139574 | JGI IMG/M metagenome (GOLD analysis project Ga0187893, IMG submission 139574) | White microbial mat communities from a basaltic lava cave in the Kipuka Kanohina Cave System on the Island of Hawaii, USA - MA170107-4 metaG ...
CTGGTCGAGGATCTTGTTGAACACCTTGTCGGGGTCCGGCTCCTTCGTCGCCATCCCGCCCGTCCCGTCCCACGGGGTCGGCCCCTTGAGCGTCGGGATGATCTTGTCGACGGTCTGGAGGGTGCGGATCAGCTTGTCGCGCTTGTCCTGCGCCGACGTCTCGCCGATCCACGCCATCGCGTGAATCGCCGCCCAGAGGAAGTCGCCGTCGCCCGCGTTGGCGCCGACCGCCGCGCAGACCGCGTCGGCCGCCTGCGCGCCGCCGATGCGGCCGAGCGCCCATACGGCGTACGAGCGGAAGCTGACGTCCGGCCCCTTGAGCGCGCCGCAGAGCCAGGGCACGATCTCCGGATCGCGCCACCGCGCCAGGGCCGCGAGCGCGCGGTTGCGAATGACCTTGTCCTGCGTCGACGTCAGGAGCACCCTGAGCGGCGGCAGCACCTCCGGCGTGTTGTAGCAGCGCAGGATGAAGACGGCGTTGCGAACCAGGAACGGGTGCTTCTGCGACCTGATGATGTTGAGCAGCACCGGCAGCGTCTGCTCGCTCGGCTGCGACATGATCCACGCGCCGAACGACGCCTCGTACGGGTAGTTCGAGAGCAGGTCCATGTACACCTTCTGCTCGATCGCGCTCGCCGGCTTCGCGGGCGCCTGCTTCGCCATCGGGCCGACGGCCTGCATCACGTAGTCAGTCATGCGCGTGAGGCGCGACTCGTGCTTGCACGCGGTCGCCGCGTAGTAGGCCGCGTAGTCGAGGTCGAGCAGGAACTGCGTCTGCTCGCGCTCGCTCACCATCTGCGGGTGGAGCATCACCATGAGGTAGCGCGTGGCCGCGTACTCGTAGAGATCGTTCGGCACCTTCGGCGGATACGCGTCCACATTCCACACGTCGACCGCGACGGCGCCGTCGCCGCCGCCCGTCGGCGTCGCGGGCGCCTTCGGGTCCTTGTAGTCGACGATCTCGTCCTTCGGCGTCCACTTGAGGTGCTGCTGGTAGTCGACCGTGATCGGCTTCGAGATGCCCGGCAGGCCCGAGGGGGGCTTGGGAGGCGGCACCTTCTTCGGGTCCTCGGCGACCGTTTCGCCCGGCTTGTACTCACGGGCCGGCTTCTTGTCGCCCGTCTCGGTAGCCGCCGTCGGCGAGTCCGTCGGAATCTTGATCGATTCGAACGGCGTTCCGGTCGGGATGGCGACATCGAGGTCGAAGAAGGTCCAGGCGGAAAGGAGACAGCCCGCCCCCACAAGCCCCACAAGGCGCCGCATACACAACCCCTTTCGACTCGGCCTGAGCGGTCTCGCTCAGGGCGGGCCCCCACCAGTCCTGCCCTGAACACCTACGCAAAGGGCGGACCACGAAACGCGCGTGCGCAAGCTGATGGGGGCGAGCGGCTACCGGGGCGCAATCGAGCGTTGTCGCGCGAACCCCGGTGAGGGTTTCATCACGGTGCGGAAAACGTCACCGCCCGCTTACTGGAGTTTCTTCTTCGTCTCCTGGTAGAGGGCGAGGTTCGGACGCAGCACGTCGCCCTCGATCATGTCGAGCACGAGCTTCTTCTCCGACTCGCGGCCGCAGAGCGCGAGCGCGAACCGGATCCGCTGCGCGAGGATCTTCGCGCGGGCCTGCGGCGGGTCGGGCGCGCGGCGGTTGTTCGGCGCCGTGTCCACCCACTCGGGCGGGTCCTTGAGGTTCGGCACCACGCTCGAGAGATGCACGAGCAGGTCCTCGACCTTCTTCTTCTTGTCGGCAACCGCCTTTTCGCCGAGCCACCCGAGCGCCGGGATCGCCGCCCACAGGTACTCCGCGTCGCCCGCGTTCAGGCGCACGAGCTTCTCGAGCGGGTCGATCGCGGCGGGCGACCCGATGCGACCGAGCGCCCAGAGCGCGTAGCTGCGGAAGCTGACGTCCGGCCCGCCGGCGGCCTTGACGCACCAGTCGACGATCGATTCGTCCTGCCAGCGCACGAGCGCCGCGAGCGCCCGGTTGCGCGACACCTTGTCGTTCGTCTTCGTCAGCACATCGCGGAGCACCGGCACGACTTCCGGGTTGTTGAAGCAGCGGAGGATGAAGATCGCGTTGCGGACGAGGAACGGGTGCTTGCTCGTCTTGATGACGTTGAGGAGGATCGGGAGCGTGATCTCGGTCGGCTGCGCGAGCGTCCACTTGCCGAAGTCCGCCTCGTAGCAGTACCGGTGGCAGAGGTCCATATAGAGTTTCTGTGCGTTCGGGTCGGCGGGCTTGGCCGGCGGCGTCTTCATCATCGGACCGACCGCCCTCATCACTTCGTCGCACATCGGCTTGATGCGGGCCTCGCCCTTCGCGGCGGTCGCCGCGTAGTGCGCGGGGTAGTCCATCTCGATCAGGAACTGCGTGAGCTCGCGCTCGCTGACCATCGACATGTGGAGCATCACCATCAGGTAGCGCGTGACGCAGTAGACGTAGAGGTCGTTCGGGACCGTCGGCGGGTACGAGTCCATGTCCCACTTCTCGACGTCGGGGCGGTAGACGGTGCCGGTGGCGACGTCGGGCTTGAGCGGGTCCTTCATCTCGACGAGGTCGTCCTGCGGCTTCCAGCCGAGGTGCATCTGGTAGTCGACCGTCGAGGGCGCGCCGATGCCGGGGAGTCCGGACGGCGGCTTCGGCGGCGGGACCTTCTTCGGGTCTTCCGCGACGGTGCCGCCGGGCGTGCCGGGAGGCGGCGGCGCGGGCTGATCCGTGCCGGACTTCACGTCGTTCGGCTTGCCGCCCGTCGGCGTCTCCTTCGGGATCTTCATCCCGTCGAAGGGCGTCCCGGTCGGGATCTCGACGTCGAGGTCGAACGGGGTCATCGCGGCGGCGACGCCCGCGACCAGCAACAACGCGACCACCCTGCCTGCCGTCAGCCACATACCCACCTCCAACCAATGGTTCGACTCGCGTCCCCCGGACGCTCGCTCACCACAAGCCTGCCGATCTACTAGTGGCTGCCCCTACTGGTATTGAACGCTTTTTCTCCCGCCGCATGTACTACTTCTTGTCCTTCACGTCGCCCGTCGGCACGAGCGGCGGCGTCGCCTTCGTGAGGAAGAGGATGGCGAAGCACGTGTCCGCCGTGTGGATGTCGCCCGCCTGCTTCCACTGCACGCCCTCGATGCCGGTGTACCAGCTCCCGTCCGCCTTCTGCTTGGCGAGGAGGTACTTCGCGCCGATGTCGTACCACTTCTGCTTGCCGAGCTCCTCGACGCCGACGATCTTGCCGACGCGCTCGATCGAGTAGAGGTAGTAGTAGAGCCAGCGCGTCGGGTCGGCGACGTGCGACTTCGTGATATTGAAGTTGTCGTCGGCCTTGAAGTGCGCGCCGAGCCAGCGGAGGCCGACCTGGACCGCGCCGTCCTTGGCCGCGTTCTTATTCCCGAGCCCGTACCTGCAGATGGCGATCGAGCAGACGCCCGCGCAGGTCATCGACGCGTAGCTCTCCGGGTCCTTCATGCCGTTGAAGTAGTAGCCCCAGCCGCCGTCCTGGTTCTGCGTTTTCAGCGTGTAGGCGAGGGCCGCCTGCCACGTCGGCTTCGGGATCTCGATGCCGGCGTCGTGGCACGCCTTGAGGCCGAGGATGGCGAACTGGGTGTTCGAGATGTCGCCCTTGGCCTTGAGGTTGAGGTTCTTGTTGATCTGCCGCTTGATCTTGATCATGGAGACGGTGTTGCCGCCGCTCTCCGGCTTCTTCTCCAGCTTGGGCGGCTCGACGGTGATCGGCTTCGGCTGTTCGTCGGCGGTCGTGAGGGTGTCGGGGTAGCCCCACTCGCCCTCGGGGAGCTGCGTGTCGACCAGCCACTGCGCGCAGTGGGCGATCCGGTCCTGGTACTTGCGCGGGTCGATGCGCTGGAGCGCCATCGCGAGCGCGGCCACGCGGTAGGTGTACTCGAGCTTGGTCGACTCGAGCGCGGCGAGGCCCTTCTTGAACGTCTCGTTCTCGGGCGAGACGTTCGCGTGCGAGAGCGTGAGCATGACGAGCTCGAGGGTCGAGTTCCAGCTCACGGCGTCGAACGCCTGGTACTTCTTCGCGAGGAAGTCCGCGCCGTTCTTGATGGCGGTGTCGACCTTCGACTGGTCGACCTGGACGAGCAGCGACAGGGCGAGAATGAGGCTCATGATTCCCTCTCGTATAAGGACACCGGGTGGGATCACCGTGTAACGCGCCCGGGCCGTCGGCGTGTGCCGCTACCGGCAGATCATCGTCCCGCAGCCGGTGTCGGTGAACACCTCCTGCAGGAGCGTGGACGGCTTCATGCCGTTGATGATGTGCACGCTCTTCACGCCGTCGGCGAGCGCCTCGATGCAGCTCTGCGCCTTCGGGATCATGCCGCCGCGGATGACGCCGTCCCGGATGAGCTGCTCGATCTCCGCGACGGTCGCGCGCGAGATCATCGTCTTGTCCGCGCGGAGGATGCCGTCGATGTCGCTCGCCAGGATGAGCTTCTCCGTCTCGAGCTCGCCCGCGATGTAGCTGGCGACGGTGTCCGCGTTGATGTTGAGAATGCTCCCCTTGTCGTCGCCGCCGAGGGAGGCGACGACCGGCACGAAGTCGGCCGCCAGCAGCGTGCGCAGGAGCTTCGCGTCGACGTCGACGATGTCGCCGACGTGCCCGAAGTCGACGAGTTCCTCCTTCCCGGTCGCCTCGTCCTTCATCATCTTCGGCGGGCGGCGCTTCGCGTGGATGATGTTGCCGTCGACGCCCGAGAGGCCGACGGCCGCGATGCCCGCCTTGCGGAGCGACGCGAGGATCTCCGTGTTGATGACGCCGGCGAAGACCATCTTCACGACGTCGAGCGTCCTGTCGTCGGTGACGCGGCGGCCGTTGATGATGCGCGGCTCGATGCCGAGCTTCTCGGACAGGTCGGTCGCCTGCTTGCCGCCGCCGTGGATCATGACGACGTGGATGCCGACCTGGGCGAGCAGCGCGGCCTCCTCGCAGAACGAGTGCAGCACCTCGTCGTGCTCGGCGATGTCGCCGCCGATCTTGATGACGAAGACCTTGCCCTTGAACTTGTTGATGTAGGGCAGGGCCTGTCGGAGAAGGCCTACGTCTTCGGGGCGCATAACATCGTCGTCAATGGATGCCTGATGCCGGATGTCCGATGCCGGAGCCGCGGGAATCGGGACTCCGGAATCGGGAATCGGTCACTTGGTGAGCGCCTCGAGCAGCGCCATCTGGACCCAGAGCCGGTTTTCCGCCTGGTCGTACGCGACGCAGCGGCGGCCGTCGAGCACGTCGTCGGCGACCTCGACATTGCGCCGCACGGGGAGGCAGTGCATGAAGATGGCGTCGGCCGTGTTCGACATCTTGCGCTCGTCGACCATCCACTGCGAGTAGGTGCGGCGCAGCTGCGTCTCCTTCTCCCAGTTCCCGTAGTACGCGACGCTGCCCCAGCTCTTCGCGTACACGACCTGCGCGCCGATGAAGGCCTCGGGCTGGTTGTGGAGCACCTTGAACTTGCCGCCCGCCGCCGCCGAGTTCTTCTGCGCGAGCTCGATCACGCGTCCCGGCAGCGGGAACTGCTCGGGGTGGACGAGCGTCACGTCGCACCCGAACTGCGTCGTCGTCAGGAGGAACGAGTTCGGGACGGCCGTGGGCAGCTGCTTCGGGTGCGGCGCCCACGTGAGCGTGATCTTCTGCCCCTTGAACCCGCCCCGGCGCTCCCAGAGCGTCATCATGTCCGCCATCGCCTGGCACGGGTGCGAGAGCGACGACTCGAGGTTGATGACGGGGATGGGCGAGTTGCGCTTGAACGACATGATGACGGCGTCCGCGAGGTCGTCCTCCGGCTTGTCCATGCCGGCGAACGCGCGCACGCCGAGCACGTCGACGTAGCGGCCCAGCACGCGCACCGCGTCCTTCACGTGCTCGGTCTTGTTCTCGTTCATGACCGCGCCTTCGCGGTGCTCGATCGACCACGAGTCGGACCCGACGTTGAGCGTGAGCGGAGTCCCGCCCATCTCCCGGACGGCGAGCTCCATCGAGAGGCGCGTGCGCATCGACGGGTTGAAGAACGCGAGCGCGACGGCCTTGCCCTCGAGGGGCTTCGACGTGACGTTTCCCCGCTTGAAGTCGCGGGCGCGGGCGAGCACGGCCTCGAGTTCCGCGATCGTGAACTCCTGGGTCGAGATGAAGTGCTTGCCCTTGAGCGACATTCTAGGCCAGCGATGCTAGCAGGACGCGAACGAACTCGTCAACGTGCTCGCGCCGGAGCGTGAGCGGAGGCATGAGGCGCAGCACGCCGGGCTCGTCGGCGGTGCCCGCGATGACGCCGCCGGCCAGCAGCTTTTTCTGCAGCGCCGACGCGTCGCCGTCGATCTTGATTCCGCGCAGGAGGCCCTCGCCGCGCACTTCGAGGACGCCCGCGATGTCGCGGAGCCTCTCCGCGAGGTACGCGCCGGTCGCCGCCGCGTTCTCCGGGAGCTTCTCGTCGCGCAGCACCTCGAGCGTCGCCTTCATCGCCGCCATCGCGATGGGGCCCGCGCCGAACGTCGCGCCGTGGTCGCCGTGCTGGACGCGCTCGGCGACGGGCGCGGAGACGAGGACGGAGGAGAGCGGCACGCCGCTGGCGATGCCTTTCGCGAGCGTGATGAGGTCGGGGAGGACGCCGTGTCGCGGCGCGAAGAACATCGTGCCGGTGCGGCCGATGCCGGTCTGCACCTCGTCGTAGATGAGGAGCGCGCCGTGGCGGTCGCAGAGCGCGCGCAGGCCCTGGAAGTACTCGGGCGTCGCCGTCTTCACGCCCGCCATCGACTGGATCGGCTCGAGGATGACGGCGGCGGTCTCGGCGGTGATCGCGGCGGACGCGGCCGGGAGACTGCCGAACGGCACGAAGGCCGTCCCCGGCACGAGCGGCGGCACGCGGTACTTGTCGACGCCGGTCACGCTCATCGACGCGGCGGTGCGGCCGTGGAAGCCGCCGTGCATCGCGACGACGGCCGCGCGCCCCGTGTGCTTGCGCGCCATCTTGAGCGCGGCCTCGTTCGCCTCGGTGCCGGAGTTGGCGAAGAAGGCGTGCGTAAAGGCGCGGGGGGCGCTTTCGACCAGGAGCTTCGCCGCCTCCTCGCGGAGCGGGAGTCCCGCGACGTTCGAGTAGAAGATGAGCTTCGCGGCCTGCTCCTGGATCGCCTTCACGACGCGCGGGTGGCAGTGGCCGGTGGAGGCGACGGCGTGTCCGGCGTAGAAGTCGAGGTAGCGCCTGCCGGCCGTGTCCCAGACGAAGACGTCCTCGCCGCGCGCGAGGTCGATCGGCATGCGCTTATAGGTGCGCAGGAGCCAGGGCTCGAGTTCGGCGGCGGTGGTCATCGTGTCTCCGATTCGGATTCCGGGTCTCGGATTCCGGACCGACGTCCGAAATCCGACATCTGAAATCTCTCACGGGTGGCCGGGCAGCATCCCAAGTCCAGCGGCCTCATCGTAGCCGAGCATCACGTTCATGCACTGCACGGCCTGTCCCGCGCCGCCCTTGATCAGGTTGTCGATCGCCGCGAAGACGATCGCGGTCGTGCCGCTCGCCGTGACGCCGATGTCGATGAAGTTGGAATTCGCGACGTGCGCGACGTTCGGCGTGCCGGGGCCGACGCGCACGAACCGCTCGCCCTCGTACACGCGGCGGAAGACGGCGAGCGCCTCGTCGCCGGTCATCGCCTTCTTGAGCGGCACGTAGCTCGTGGTGAAGACCCCGCGCACCATCGGCGCGGAGTGCGGCTGGAAGAGGACGGGATGGCCGCCGAGGGCCTGGCTGATCTCCGGCGTGTGGCGGTGGTGGAACGGTTCGTACGCGAAGAACGACGCCGCGCGGAACGGGTGGTGCGTCTTCTCGGAGAGCTTGGCGCCGGAGCCGGACGAGCCGGTCTTGCCGTCGACGACGATCGGCCCGGCGACGAGCCCCTCCTTGACGAGCGGATGGTTGGACAGGATCGCGGCCGACGCGAAGCAGCCGCCCACGGCGACTTTCTCCGCCTCGCGGAGGCGCGCGCGGCTGATCTCGGGGACGCCGTAGACGAACTCCTTCTGCAGGTCCCACGACGGGTGCGTGAGCTTGTAGTGCTTCTCCCACGTCGCGCGGTCGGAGAGGCGGAAGTCGCCGGACAGGTCGACGACACGACCGTCGAGTTTCGGCGCGAGCGCGGCGGCCTCGCCGTGGGGGAGCGAGAGGAACGTGACGTCGGCCTCCTGGCCCTCGAACTTCTCGAAGCGGAGGTCGGAGCACCCGCGGAGATTCGGCTGCACCTCGTCGAGCCGCTTGCCGGCCTGCTCGTTGGCGGTGATGCAGGAGATCGTGACGCTCGGGTGCGCGAGGAGAATCCGGACGACTTCGCCGCCGATGTAGCCGGAGGCGCCCAGGACGGAGGCCGTGATCTTGTTCATGCGGCAATCCGGATGCACACCTAGACCGATGTGACCTGCAGCCGCGCCGACAGGAGGTCGAACAGCTTCTCCTGATCCGCCAGCGCGTTGGCTGCGGGGAGGCCGAGGATGTTCTCGATGTACTGGGTCCCCGCGCAGTTGTCGGTCGCGGGCCCGCACACCAGGTGGATGGGGACGCCCTTCTGCGTCAGGATCTCGCGCCCGCCCCAGGCGCTCACGAGATCGCTCGCGCAGAAGACGACCGCGTCCACGTTCGCCATGAACGAGCGGTCGTTGAAGATGGAGTCGACGTGGTAGTGGCCGAGGATGCCGTCGCCGAGCTCGACGACGATGAGGTCGCTGACCGGATCGAGCGCCGCCGCGAGCGCGCGCGCGATCACCGACACGTCGTCCGCGTCGACGGTCGACGGGTAGCCGCAGTCGACGAAGCTGAGCGCCTTCACGGCGCCGGCGAGCTCCATGCGGCGCACGTCCTTGAGGCAGGCGACGCCGGACGCCTTCGCGGCGCCGACCCTGACGCCGCGCTTCGTGAAGAGGCGGACGATCTCCGTGCACGCCGCCGTCTTGCCGACGTTCATGCACGAGCCGATCACCAGCACGATCGGTTTCGTGATCGGCAGCACGGGCACCTCCGGGAGCGCGTGCTGCGCGAGCGTCACCGGCTTGCGGCCGTTCACGACCGCGCCGAGGACCTCGACGTCGATCGCCGGCCCGAGGTCCTTGTGGCCGTCGATGCAGCGCCCGATGACGCCGCCAAGGTTGAGCAGCTGGAGTTTGTCGCCCGCGGCCGCCTTCACCGGGGCGTATCCCACGTACCCGCGCAGCGCCTGGCGGCTGCCGAGCGCGCCGACGATGACGTCGCCCGCCTTCACGCGCGAGAACGAGCCGTCGGTCAGCTCCACGTCCGGGTACATCGGGTTCTCGCCGAGCGCGCGGACCGCGACGACCATGCCGGGTTCCGGCGTGAACGTCTTCGCGATTTCGAGCGGGTTCGCGAGCCCCGTCCGTACGACGGCGGACGCGAACTTGTCGGCGACGAGTCTACTCACTCTGGGCTCCTTTGAGGCCGGCCAGCCTCTTGCGGACCTGGTCCGTCCCGGTGCCGCCGGGGGAGTTGCGATGCTGGAGGGACGCGCGCGGGTTGAGCAGGTCCGTCACTTCCTTCTCAAACCCGGCGTGGAACTTCTTGAGGTCCTTGATCGCGATCTCCGCGACGTCGAGCTGGTTCTCCGCGCAGTGGCGCATGAGCCGGCCGACGGCGCCGTGGGCCTGCCGGAACGGCACGCCCTTGCGCACGAGGTACTCGGCGAGGTCGGTCGCCAGCATCTGCCCGTCCTGCGTCTCCTGCTCGAGGCGGTCGACGTTGACGGAGAGCTTCTCGAACGCGAGCGTGATCGCCTTGAGGCACGCGCGCGTCGTGTCGGCGGCCGCGAACATCGGCCCCTTCGACATCTGGAGGTCGCGGTTGTAGCCGATCGGAAGCGCCTTGAGCGTCACGAGCAACTCGTTGACGGTTCCGAAGACGCGCCCGGCCTTGCCGCGCACGAGCTCGATCATGTCCGGGTTCTTCTTCTGCGGCATGATGGAGCTCGACGTGCACAGCTCGTCGGGCAGGTCGATGTAGTCGAACTCGTTCGCGCTCCACAGCACGAGCATCTCCGCCATCTGCGAGAGGTGCACCATGAGGATCGCGCACGCGACGGCGAACTCGACGCAGAAGTCGCGGTCGCTGACGGCGTCGAGGCTGTTCCCGAACGTGCCGGCGAGGCCGAGCTCGCGCGCGACGTAGGCGGGATCGATCGGCAGCGACGTGCCCGCCAGCGCGCACGCGCCGAGCGGCGACACGTTGAGCCGCTCCCAGCACGCGGCGAAGCGGCCGGCGTCGCGGTCGAGCGCGTCGTTCCACGCGAGCAGCACGTGCGCGAAATGGATCGGTTGCGCGTGCTGGAGGTGCGTGATGCCGGGCATCATCACCGTCTCGTGCTGCTTGGCGCGCGTGACGATCGCTCCCTGCAGGCCGCGGATGGCGGTGATGACGGCGTCGCACTCGCTGGCCGCCCAGAGCCGGAGGTCGAGCGCGACCTGGTCGTTGCGGCTGCGCGCGGTGTGGAGCTTCTCGCCGGCGGGCGTGATCTGGGTGAGCCGCTGCTCGACGTTCATGTGGACGTCTTCGTACGCCGGGTCGAGCTTGAACTTGCCCTTCTTCCACTCGCCGAGGATCTGCTCGAGGCCCTGCACGATCGCGGAGCAGTCCTCCTTCGTGATGAGGCCCGACTTCGCGAGCATCTTCGCGTGCGCGATCGATCCCTGGATGTCGAACGGCACGAGCCGCTCATCCTCGCGCACGCACGCGACGAACTCGGCGTTGTAGGGGTCGATGGCCTTTGAAAAACGCTCTCTCAGGTTCTTTGACATGCTCTTGTCCGCGATTCGTGATTCGAGATTCGCGATTCGCCCTACTCCCACCCCATCCGCCGGTTGAGGGCCAGTCGCAGCCCGCTCATGCGGATGAAGCCCTCGGCGTCCTTGGAGTTGTAGGTCGCGAACGTGTCGAAGCCTGCGACCTCCGGATTGTAGAGCGAGACGGGCGACTTGCGTCCGGTCACGAGGCACGAGCCCTTGTAGAGCTTGAGCCTCGCCGTCCCGGTCACGCCCTTCTGCGTCGCGTCCACGTACGCTCTGAGCGCCTTCATCTCCGGCGAGAACCAGAAGCCGTTGTAGACGAGCTCCGCGAACTTCGGGATGAGCCCGTCGCGCATGTGCATGACCTCGCGGTCCATCGCGAGCGCCTCGACCGCGCGGTGCGCGGCGTGCAGCACGGTGCACCCGGGCGTCTCGTAGACGCCGCGCGACTTCATGCCGACGAAGCGGTTCTCGACCATGTCGACGCGGCCGACGCCGTGCGCGCCCGCCAGCTCGTTGAGCTGCACGAGGAGCTTGACGGGCGTCATCGTCCTGCCGTTGACGCCGACCGGCACGCCGTCCTCGAACTCGATCTCGACGGTGGCGGCCGCGTCGGGCGCCTTCTCGGGGTCCTTCGTGAGGCGGAACATGTCCTCCGGCGGCGCGTTCCACGGGTCCTCGAGGACGCCGCCCTCGTAGCTGACGTGCATGAGGTTCGCGTCCATCGAGTACGGCTTCTCCCGCGTGATGGCGCCGAGCTCGATGCCGTGCTTCTCGGCGTAGTCGATGAGCTGGGGCCGCGAGGTGTACTCCCACTCCCGCCACGGGGCGATGACCTTGAGGTCGGGCGCGAGGGCGCGCGCGGTGAGCTCGAAGCGCACCTGGTCGTTCCCCTTGCCGGTGGCGCCGTGCGCGATCGCGTCGGCGCGCTCGGACTTGGCGATCTTGACGAGGTACTTCGCGATGATGGGGCGCGCGATCGACGTGCCCATCAGGTAGCCGCCCTCGTAGACGGCGTTCGCCTTCACGCACGGGAAGGCGTAGTCGCGCACGAACTCGTCGCGGAGATCCACGACGTGCGCCTTGTCGGCGCCCGTCTTGAGCGCCTTCTTCTGCACGGCCTGGAGATCCTCGCCCTGCCCGATGTCCGCGCAGAACGCGACGATGGGGCAGCCGTGCTTCTCCTTGAGCCACTTCAGGATGACGGACGTGTCGAGACCGCCGGAGTACGCCAGGACGATTTTCTTCATGACCCCCTCAAGTTGATGATCCTGCGCGCGACCGCCTTCGCGCGGACGCCGTCGCGGGCGACGACGAGCAGGGTGTCGTCGCCGGCCACGGTGCCCACCACGTCGGACCAGAGCAGCCGGTCGATCGCGACGCCGACCGGGTTCGCGTTGCCGGGATCCGTCTTCACGACCACGAGGTTCGCGGCGCACTCGACCGACTTCGCCCAGCGCGCCACGAGCGCCGTCGCCTCCGCCTGCACGACGGGCGAGACGCTCTCGACGGGCGCGTAGTGCGTGGAGCCGTTGCCGGGCACCTTCACGAGGCCGAGCTCGCGGATGTCCCGCGAGAGCGTCCCCTGGTTCACGTCGTGACCGCGCCCCCTGAGCAGCTTCTGCAGCTCGCCCTGCGTGGCGACGTGCTTCTCGCGCACGAGCCCGAGGATCGCCTGCTGCCGCGCCGTCTTCTGCGTCATCGGCCGTCCCGCAAAAATATGCGCGAAGTGTACAAGTTTATGCATCGCTGTCAATACGGGATAGGACGAAAAATCGCACGGCGCGTTTCGGTATAATCGATCCCGTGGACCCCAGGTGCGCGAACCACGGGTACAAGGCCGCGGC
>Ga0187893_10011731_pt1 | contig 12634 bp, 11 predicted proteins | sample MA1701074metaG_FD_139574 | JGI IMG/M metagenome (GOLD analysis project Ga0187893, IMG submission 139574) | White microbial mat communities from a basaltic lava cave in the Kipuka Kanohina Cave System on the Island of Hawaii, USA - MA170107-4 metaG ...
ACTCCTCCCAATCCTGTAGGGCAGGTTAGTAACCTGCCCTACAGGATTGATTGTTTCAGGGCGTCGTCAAAGACGACATGAAAGACTCCTCCCAATCCTGTAGGGCAGGTTAGTAACCTGCCCCACAGGATTGATTGTTTCAGGGCGTCGTCAAAGACGACATGAAAGACTCCTTCCAGTAATTGATTAAGCTTGCCGGAGAGATACTTCTTCTGTTCTTCCGGAAGGTTGGATTCCCATATTTCCCGTTGTTTGTCCTTGATGACATTAACCAATTGAATGTGATGAATCGCTTTTCGCTGATCTCGTTCAGAGTAATGCCTGGCTAGTCTGTATACGAGTAGTGAGACTGTCATTGCGAATGGCATCCAAAAGATGCCCCCGACTACAAATCCAATAACGAGACAGCCACCTGTCGTGGCCACAAGCGCCCCGGTTTTTGCATTCTCCAAATCTTTAGCTGTGTTTAGGATGCTTTCAAGCGGGCTGAGAGCCTCTTTAACGTCATCGGGATCGTCAGTCATAATCTGGCGCCTTCCGCAAATCGTCCAGGTTTTGCAAAACCTGTTTCATTATCTGGTTCTGTTCAACCGCACGCTCATGTAATCGGTTGCCTTGCACACATAGAAAAAGGCCGACAATAGAGAACAGTGTAGCACTACCATGTAGCCGCTAATTCCTACGAAGCTGGATTCAATCGGCTTTGCTAAATGGTAACTGTATGCCAAAGCTAAGATCCAAGGGAAAAAGGCGCTCAACACGAGAAGTAGCATGCCACAAATAAGTAAAGCTCTGGCTCCTTGCTGGTTGCTCCTTGCGACGCTGGCGTACCACTTCGCTTGCTCATAATTCAGGAGCTTAGTCAGTGATCGAGCCTTTGAATCTATCGCGAAATTGTAATACATCATTGTTACCCTCCTAGCATTTATCCTCAGATATTATTCCGATCTGACTTCTTATATCTCAAGGCGATAACTGACGTTTGACTAAAAGTTGAGCTTGAGCGCCAATTGAACGATGCGCGGGTCGTGCGCCGAGACGAGGCCTCTGAATGAACTGGCGGGGATGTCCGCGCGGCCTTCAACGCGCGCATCGGTCAATCCCAAATCTTTCAGAGACAGCGCGCCGTTCGTATTGCCATTGACCTCTTTGAAATTCACGCGGTTGAAGAGATTGAACGAATCGAAGATCACTTCCAGCGAGCGATGGCCGTCTTTATTGAAAGGGAAGCGGCGAGCCAGCCGCAGGTCTACAGTGAAATAGTTCGGCCCGCGTCCGGTGTTGCGCCCCACTGCGAATGGGCGGTCGTTGGAGTTGCCGTCCTGATTGATGTCAATTCCAGTGGTGAGGTTGAATGGAAAGCCGCTCCGCGCAGTGATGATCGGCGCGACGACGAAATTGGCCAGCGCCGCGTTCTTGAACGGACTTTCAATAACCGCTGAGAGCGACAGCCGCTGGCGCAGGTCGAAGATCGAAAGGCTGCGCTCCTGCCCAGGATTGGTCGGGTTTTGCGGCCCCAGCGCCAGATCGAAATCCGACACATCATCAATCACTTTGCCATACGTGTAAGAGAGAAGCGCCTGGTAGCGGCGGCTGAACCGCTTGCCGAGCGACGCAGTCATTCCGTGATAGATCGCATTGCCCGCTGTCTCGAATAAAAACTTCGCCAGCACGGTTGGATCGGCCCGCCTGGTCAATGTCGGTCTGCCGAAAGGGTCGAGCAGTTGCGGGTTCGGCAGCGCGTTGACTTGGCGCGTGCGCAGCGCGTGCAGCCCGTGATTGACCAGATAGTTCAATGACAAGCTCCAATCGTGGCCCAGGTCCTGATCAACGCCGAAACTGCCCTGGAAGCTGTAGGGATTGACCACGTCGTCCGCCAGATCGAGCGTGATCTTGTTGACGCTGGTCGCGGGCGCGAGTCCGAGCAGCGTCGTCCACGCCGATTCAGGGATGGTTTGCTTCGACGGAAAGGTCAAGATGCCGCGCGTGATCAGTTGCTGCATGAAACAGAACGATGGCGGAATTTCGGTCGATCTGCCGCAGACGGAATTGGCCGCAATCGGCGTCACGCGCGCATCCGGCGTGACCAGCAGGTTCGTGATCTTGCGCCGCTTGCCCAGCGCCGAGGCGATGAACGACGCGGCGGTGAAGAGCGATTGATGATACAAACCCGCGCCGCCGCGAATCACCGTGCGCCCGCTTTTGAACGGCGTGTAAGCGAAACCGAAACGCGGAGCGACGTTGTCGTAATCGCGATTGGTATCTTCCGAAAGCAAGTCAACATCGTAACGCACGCCGTAATTGATGTGCAGCCGAGGCGTAACTCTGAAACTGTCCTGCCAATACCAACCAGTCAAATATCCGGTCAGATCGGCGCTCGGATCGCCGAAACCCTGATTGAACGAAACTGCGAAACCGAAGTTGAACTGTTGAACGGTGGTCAACGGCTCGGTCGTGATGACAGGAATCAGGTCAGCTCTGCCCAGGGCGTTGAGCAGCGTGACGATCTGCTGCGCGTTCGACTCGCCGAAGACCGCCGCGAGCGGAATCGGCAGCCGCGAGAAGCTCAGGTCGCCGCCGCGAAAGATTGCCAGCAGCGCGTCGAAATTGAAGCGGTTGAAATCGCCGCCCATTTTGAAATTGTGCCGGCCCCGCTGAAAGCTGAAATTGTCCACCAGTTGAATCCGATGTTGCGTACGGTCGGTGGGATTGTTGAAATCGCGCCCGAACCTGCCGATGCCCGAAAGGTTGATGCGCGGGCCGAACGGGTCCATTGTGTCGACGTTGAAGACGTTACGCGCGAACTGGAAGCGGAATTCGTTGAATGCGCGGGCGCTGAAGATGTGGTTTTCGCCGAAGACGACCGCGTGGTCGTGCAGCGCGATGTCATATCCGGTCGAAGGCGCGTTCAATCCGCCCACGCCGATGCCGTGCTGAGAATCGTTGGTCAGCGTGTAGCGGAAGAGAATCTGGTCGTTCTGGCTGACTGAATGATCGAGCCGGAAGCTGGCGGCGCTTTGCGTCTCCTGCACTGGGAACGCGCCCTGCGAGCGTAAGATCAGATCATACGTGATGCGATTGAACGGAATCGGATTTCCGGCGTCGGGGAACGGGCTGTTGGGCGAAGTGGTCAGCGCGTCTTCCAGTTGCTGCCCCGCCGCCGCCAGCAGTGGAAGGCTTTTGAAGAGCCTGATCAATTCGGCCTGGCCGGTCGTCGGTTTCAGAATCGAAGGATCGTTGAGGATTGTCGTGAACGCCGATTCGCGCCGGAACAAACCTTCGTAAGCGGCGAAGAAGAAGCTGCATTCTTTGACGACGGGGCCGCCGAGCGTGAAGCCGGGCTGGTTGCGTTTGAACGGCGGGTCTGGTTTCAAGTTCGTGGCGAAGGTGTTGCGCGCGTCAAGCTTCTCGTTGCGGAAATAGTTATAGACATTGCCGCGAAATTGATTCCCGCCGCTTTTCGAGACGATGTTGATTGCGCCGCCGCCCGCGCGTCCGAACTCGGCGTTGAAGTTGCTGCGATTGATCTGGAACTCCTGCACGGCTTCCTGGCTGATGGTCGGGCGCACGCCGTTGACCGCGATGTCGTTGTTGTCCACGCCATCAACCGTCACGCTGTTGGCGCGACCGTTCTGTCCGGCGAAATTGAGATGCGAAGTGGGAATTTGCGGCAGCAGGTTGCTGGCAAACGCCGGATTCTCTTCGACCACGCCTGGCGTGAGCAGCGCGAAGCTCAGGAAGTTGCGCCCGTTGATCGGCAGGTTCTGGATCGGCTTCTGCGTCACGGTGTCGGCCTGTTGCGTGCGCTCGGTTTCGATGACGGGCGTTTCGCCGCTGATCACTTCCACCCGCGTGGCGACCTGGCCGACTTGCAGATCGAAATCAACGACCGCGGTCTGGCCAACGGTGAGCGTGACGCCGCGTTTGACTTGCGTGGTGAACCCGCGCATCTCGACCTTGACTTCGTATTCGCCTGGCGCGAGCAGCGGGATGCGGTAATCGCCAGTTGAATTGGTGGTCGTCGAACGCGAGACGCCAGTGGCCAGATGCGTGGCCGTGACCGTCGCGCCGGTGAGCAGCGCTTTGGCGGGATCACGCGCCACGCCTTTCAAATCAGCCGACGACATCTGCGATTGCGCGCGCGCCTGCGGCGGGCAGAGATGCGGAACGCAAAGAACCAAGATTACCCACGCCCATCTTCTCATTGCATTTCCTCCCGTAGTTGCCGTAGTTGCCGGATATGATGGATTCGCGCGGAAGCTTAGCAAGCCCGCCGTCTTTCGCCAAGCGTTCACCCGAAGGCGCGAGCCGGGCGCGATGGACCGGAAATCAGAAAAATTGCGAACCTCCGCCCATTCATAGCCACGCGCCACGGCTTTGATCTACAATGGCGCCCGTTCAATCAAATTTGTTCAACTCGAAAGGTGTTTATGGAAGCTTTAGGAATGGTCGAATGTCGTGGACTGGTCGCTATGATCGAAGCGGCGGACGCCATGGTCAAAACCGCCAACGTGCGTCTGGTCGGGTGGGAGAAAGTTGACGCCGGGTTGGTGACGGCGATCGTGCGAGGCGAGGTCGGAGCGGTGAAGGCGGCGGTTGACGCGGGCGCGGCGGCGGCGCGCAAAATCGGCGAAGTCGTCTCAGTCCACGTCATCCCGCGACCGCACGGCGAAGTTGGTGAAGGCCTTCCGGTGATCGAGACAGGCGAGACCAATCGCAAACCGATCAGCGGCTCGGTCCCGCCACGAAAATAAGCGCCAGCGGACCGATCGGATGACTCGTTGTTGATTGAGTTGCAGCGCGGTTGATCTAAACAGGCAACGCGGTTAAAGTTGGCTGGTCAATTCACTACTGAAGAATCTCCCCACTTGGAAAAATTGGTTGGCAGGCGCCGCAACCGGCGGCTGAAATAAGACTGAGGAATTGGAATAGACACGTTGCCCCCGGCCGATCACGCGGCTTTCTGGTGATAGCGGAGGTCAGTGCTATTTCCTTATTCATTCCCACAGGAGGACAAAGATGAATCAGGAGTTTCAACAAAAACTGATTGACTTAATGAACGAGGCGAAACAGAAAGGGATGCCGGCTGCTCATGTTGTGCTGCACATGCTGCTCGGCGCTCACACCACCGGGACACAAGGCGAGTTCGCGAAGTGGTGCTGCAAGTTTTCCCCTATACATATCGGCTTGCAGCCTGAGTCTCTGGAGGTCTTCGAGGATTTCCCGGCGGAATTGGACGCGGCCTGACACGGCGTAGAGGCTGCGAGAAAGGCGCATGACGATGTGTTTGGGCGTTTTGCCATTCATCTGCTAGGTGGCAATCCCGGGTTCATTCGATCACTGATGCGCGCAACGCCAACTCGAACTCATTGGCGAATCCGGCGAATTTCCCCCCGTTTTTTTTGACGTCGCCGTTGATGATGTTGCGGGCATTCACGTAATCGGGCGGCTGTCCGTCTTTGATAAAGTCGGAGAGCTTGAACCGTGCGCCATTGGGACGGCTTCTGAACCATCCCTCGCGCATCCCGCGCGCGAGGATCAGGTAAGAGACGCCCGGTTGCAGCACTAGGTTCGGCTCCTTGACGAAGGTTTCCGGACCGATCGTGATCGCGCGCGGCGGCCCGCAGCAGCTATCTAGAGCGACTGTTTTGCCCGTCAGCTTTACTCCCGCATTGCGGTAATTATCTTCAAACGTCAGTTGCACGTAGCCCCGGCCGAAGAAGCCTGAAGGGAAGTAGCGTTGCTGTAGTTTGAATAGATCGGGCTGTCGCTGGGGGTTGGCGCGCTTTTCGCGGACCGGCTGGAAGAACCCCGTCTCGCCTTTGACCGTCGCCAGCAGATAGGCGATCTCGCGAATGCGTGTGAATTCGACGTCAGCCATTATCTGGTCGAGCAAGGTTTCCAGACCGGGACGTTGCAGGGGGTTAAGCCCTGCTCTGCCTTCGTAATCGCGGAGGAAAATCTCTTTATCGAATTGCATCCACACCCCTTGCTTTTAATTTCTCAGGTAGCTGCGAAATAAGCTTTACTCGCCGTGTGGAGTCCATCTAATGTCGTACCCCCTTTAGTCCGGTTTTAGCGTACCCCCCTAAACGGTGGGACAGTGAAATTTACCTCGATAAGTGGCCTGCCCTGGGCACGGTAAGCAGGCTAAGTGGATGCATCTCCACAATATTTCAATCGTATGAATCGCACGCTCAGAATGTAACCCTAGTCCAATCAGCATGCAGGGGTACGCTCGGACCGGACTAAAGGGGGTACGACATTAATGGACTCTACACGCCGTTTTAGGCAATGTGTTCTGACATCAGCTAATTTTCAGACAAAAGTACCGCTTCTAAGCCGCCCGCCCCAATGCTATTAGATCGCCACCGAGTTGAACGCCGATGGTGATCGTCTCCAAGATGGCTACGGCTTCTTCGTCCTCTTCCAACGCTTCTTTGATCTTCTTGGTATTTGCCTTTAATTTGTTCGTCAGCGATTTCACTGTGGTGTTCCCAGCATCCAAGATGAGATTGATGGCCTTCTCAAAATTCTCCTCCGAAGTATCGAATCGGGTCTTGAGTTCCTTGCGTTGCGCGCCGGGTTCGCATTTGGCCTTCAAGTCTTCATAGTGCTCTTTCAAGAAGAAGTATTGTTCACCCAAAGCTTCAAGGGATTTGTTATTCATCGGTTTTCTCCTTGGTTGTTTGACTAGCAGCCCGCAGTTTCTGAATCTCGGCAAGATAGAACCTCGCGCGTTCGAGAAAGGCTTTGACCTGAACCAGATCTAACGTCTTGCTATTGACGAATTTTTCCTGAGCTGCGACGAAATCAGCCAGCGCTTCGCCTAAATCGGCAGTCGCATTTTCGGCTTGCTCTTTCAGCCGGTCGTTGCGCTGTTGAAGGATCTGGTTGAAAGCCTTTTTGGCTTTAGGTTTATTGACTGGTTTGTCGAGCGTCTCCTTGGCTCATTTCAATCCGAAGGCGGCGGGGACCCGATCAAGCAACTGCCAGGACAAAACCATCTCTCGATTGACCAGCGCCTTGCCGAGGGCTGTCATCGTAGAAATGTTGTCCTGCGCTATGAGCGTATAAGCGGTAGACTCACTATCATAAAGTTTCTGCAACTCTTTGACTAATTCCATCCCAACCTGGATCTTTTTCTTGATGTCATTGTATTTATTGATGTTCTTTAGATCTTGGATCAGCTTTCCGGCAAATGTCGCAGCGGTCGCTGCACCGGGAATGGGGATGAGACTGCTTAAAGTGCCAGCTAAATCATCTGCCGCCGCCCCAAGTCGTGCGCCCGAATCGTATGAACTGTAATCATGCAACGCGGTGTACATTGCTGTTATCTGCCGCGCCATTTGAATGCGGTTATTGAGAGATTTAATCCGCTCCTGCGCCCGCTTGATTTTATTGGGAGAGACATCTGGATCTTCATCATCACTACTCTCGCCATTGGCAGCCGGGTGCTCCAACAGCGCCGCCCAAGCCATTTGCATTTCCAAGGCGTCATTCGTGTTTTGAGACAGCGATTCGTAGTAAGCCGTTAGCGTTTGCCCAGTCTCTATACCCATTTTGGCCAACTCGGTTGCCCCTTTGAAATCGCAACCGAGCATTGCCACGAAACAAAGTGTCAACGAGAAGCTCGTCAACACCCGCTTTATTTGGCCTGCGCCTTTGCCCGTTCCATTATTCAATTTCATCATTGCCCTTTCATTAGCGAGATTGCTTGATGGTCTTCAGAAGATTTGCAGCAATCCTCCTCCGAAGCTGAGTGGACTGAGTTGCTGCGCCGGCTGATCAAAAGTCACGGTTGCGCCGAGGATGTAAGAACCAGGCTTCAGATTGCTTCCTTTCAGTGTGATCGTCTCTCCCGGCCTTTCGATTTTTCCGTTCTCCTTGCAAAGTATTTGCGAGCTTCTATCTCGCAGATCGCGCGCTTCGATGATCGCCGCATAATTGAGCGGGTATTGCTGCGGCGATGCAGTCTTCGCCAGATCGAGAAGAAGGCGAACATTGAACGCTTGGTCGTGCTGCAACACCCTCGCTGGCCGGTTGGATTCAGCGGGCACGATCTCGAATTTGTGCTCGGCGAGTTCTACCACGAGTGGCGCGGGTTTGCCGGTCTCCGTTTGCGCTTTCGTCGCCTTGGCAGGTTTTGCGGTCTCTTTAGCAGGTTTGGGCTTTTCTCCCACGCGATCGGCGGCTGCGGGGGTTGAGACAGGTTCTTCGACGGCGGCTTCGTCCTCCCCGGTTTCGACCGACACCTGCGAAGGCAGATATGCTTCCGAATATGGCTCGGCGTTGCGCACGTCTGCGCTGGTCAGGAAGAAGTTGATGAAGCGTTCTCCGTTCCAGCCGTCCCATATCTCCGAATCTCCGGTCTGCAGGTAATTCACGCGGGTCTCGACTACCTCGTCGTTTTCGATCAATAAATCGGTCGTGAACCGGGCGGTGCGGCGGCGGGTCACATCGGATTTAGCTTCTTCAATTGGCTTTTCCGCCTCCGCTGAATCGGCCTCTTCCGGCGTGAACTTGAGCGCCAGCTCGCGCGCCTGCCCGATCCATTTCTGTTTGTCAATTTTTTCTTTGGTCAGCCCGGAAAGATTTCCGAGGATGGTGATGATGTCTTCCGGCGAGAGGGAAGCGAACTGCGCGTAAGTGAGAATGCCCGCCTGATGCAGACGCGATTCAATGGACGCGCCAACCCCCGTGATCAGCTTGAAATTATCGCCTTTCATTGCCCCGCCGCCGCTCGCAGCGCGTGAACGTTTGTTGCTCATAACTTCTCCACCTAAAATAGATTTCCCAATCGGCGGGATTCCGGCTGAGTTCGAATTGTCAGTTATCACTCTACTGTTGATGATCGAAATGCTATCGTGCATTGGCCCCATCGCTGCGCCAAGCTTGACGATGGGGCCACCTGTTGTGGTTCCGTCAGTTTGGGTCGTTGGCCTTATGAAGCCCTGTAGAACTGGAGGACTGGGCCGTCGACGTACCCGGCCAGCGGCCCGGGCGATCCGTACTGAGTCTCATAGGTGATGGTTGCCACGAGCTTGTACGGCGTCGAGCAGTGTTGAGGTTGGACTACCCCGGCCGGGACGTGGAAGTGGTAAGAATAGTGGCCACTAGCTTGGTTCACCGGAATCTTGACTTCTGGCGCTCCTGGAATGCTGTCAGGCAGTTTCAACTCCTGACCCGGACCAACTGATTCGAGGCAGACATGGAGGCACCAGTAGCCGCAAATCATCGGCACCAGCGTGCCGTGCAAGTCCCAAGTGAAGTCAACCCCCCAGGCCTGATCGGAGCGGATGATGTTGGTTGGCGTCGCCCCGCCGTGTTCCATAACAGTGGCGTAAATATGGCCGTGCAAAAGACCGGGAGCAGGGCCCCCTGAAACTTCAAATTCACCAGTTGCCATTGTAGTTCTCCTTCGAAAATGAAAGTTGGTTTAATGGCCGCCGATAACAACTCCTGTTACCGATCAACCGATTCGGTGATTACCGGACCTGTGGTTTGGCCGAGGCAACGTTTCCTACATCGTTGTTCGATTGACCGATAACGCGCAGGCCGCACTGACCCTTCCATCACCTTACCCCCGTAATCACCGTCAATAATTGTTACAATCGGCGTGCCACGTTGGAAACCCACGTAAATAGCTGTCTTTCTGTTACTCGCCGCTAAAAACCCGCGCTCAACTCTGACCATTTCATCCTAGCTTGTAGCTTGGCGTTTTTTCTAAAAGGCTCCGGCATCAGAGGTTATTGCTAGGACAAATTTATCCTGACGAGGATCGGCCGAAGGTGAGTTACTGGAATGAGTCGTCGTTGAAACCGTTCGGTCTGTAATCATCCGGATCAACCCCGAGCTTGCGTATGCGTTCTCGCATCACGCGCGGGTCCATCATCGCCGCCGCCGCTGCGCGACAGACGTTGCCGCGATGCGCGATGAGCAGAGCAATGATCTCGCGGCGCTCCCATTCTCTGACGAAATCGTCCTTCCGCTCTTGATAAGACTTCTTGCCAAGATCGGGCAGCGAAAGGTCATAGCTGTGAATGATCGAATGTTCGGCGAGCGTCACGGCGCGCTTCACTACGCTTTCGAGTTCGCGCAGGTTGCCTGGCCATTCGTAGAGGCAGAGTTTGTAGAGCGCGTCAGAGGAGAAGCCATTCACGTTCTTGCGCAGCTTGTTTGCAGTGCGCGCCAGGAAATGGGCTGCCAGTAGGCGAATGTCTTCAGACCGTTCGCGCAGCGGCGGCAATTCCACTTGAAACGTCGTGAGCCGGTAGTAGAGATCGCGGCGAATCCTGCCCGCTTCAACGGCGGCGGCAATGTTGACGTTGGTCGCGGCAATAATACGTACGTCAGCGATGCGGGTCTTGGTCGAACCCACTGGGCGGTACTCCTTCTCCTGAAGAAACCTCAGCAGTTTGCTTTGCGCGGCCAGTGGCAGGCTATCGAGTTCGTCCAGGAAGAGCGTGCCGCCTTCGGCCTCCCGGATCAGCCCCGGGTTCGGCGCGACGGCGCCCGTGAACGCCCCCCGCTCGTGGCCGAATAGTTCGCTCTCGATCAACTGTTCAGGGAAAGCGCCGCAGTTGACGGGCAAGAAATTGCCGCTGGCGCGGTTGCTGAGTTGATGAATATTCCGGGCGCAGACCTCTTTGCCAGTGCCGGTCTCCCCGCTGATGAGCACGGTATCGTCGCTGATCGCTATGTTCGGAAGCTTGCGGACGGCTGCTAGGAAAGATGCGCTCTGCCCGATAAGAGGTTTGGCGTAATTCCCCCTTGACGAAAGTTCCTCTTCCTGGGGCTGAAGGTTATGAGCGAGCGTTTGGCCGTCGCAGGTCTGTTCAAGCAGTTTCTGCAAACGCAGGTTAACTTCGACCGGATTGAATGGCGGAGTGAAGATGTCTTCGACGCCGTGTTTGTACACCTCAGACAATTCGCCTCGCTGATCTACATTGGAAACGGTCACGACTGGTGGATGGGGCAATAAACTGCGCAGGGAATGGAACAGTGACTTGACGTGCTTCAACACATTTCCCGGGGAGACCAGAAAGATCACCGCCGGTTTGACGCGCGAAAGGATTCCGGGCAAGGCGTTGGTCCAGGAGGAAGACAATTCGCTGTTTTCCACCGCTTCATGTTTCAGGCTGATTTGAGCGTTCGACCCGGATTCGAGGACCTCGCGGAGCGAGCCGCCGAGGTCACACGCGGGATTCAGATCGAGTAATAGAACATTGGTCGGTTTCATACTGCTGGCGGTCGGCGTCGCTGATAAACATCCACCGAATCACGAGGAGCCAACAGTCGGGTAGGCGATTTGATCTGGGGGCGCCAGGAAGGGAAAGATCATCCGCTACGTCTGTCTCAGGCTCGTCATTCGATCGGAACGCCCTCTGTGAGAAGCGACTCCGTGGACTATCTCTTCAAAACTTGAAGTTTGCGTGGTCATCAACAGTGATGAGGTTAAACGGGGGTAAGGACTCAGTGACCGAAGATGGCTGGTACGCAAATGTTTTGGGTTATGACCAAATGATTTTCGACGCTTGAGACTCAGGGCAGCGGCTGAAATTATTCCAGTTCAGGCGTGCGAAGAACCGTTATTCAAAACCATGTTAATAGTGCGATTGCGCCAATCTGATTTACCGTCTCACCGAACTTCGACTGGATCGCTCAATAAATTTACGGCAAAGAATGCTTCGGTTTTTTTCAGTATGTTTAACCTTCGTGTGTGAAGCTGTCTATCTTTTCGCAACATTGATGTTCCGACATAGACGGGCGAAGAATAAGCTCATCGTGATAGCTAATCAAGAACTTTCTTCGGCGAGAATGATTTTTTACCGTTGGCTGAGATGTGGCGGTGCGATTTGAGCCAACAATAAAGCGCATCAGAGAGAATTATGGTTTGATCAATTCAATCAGTGTGATCTCTGGCGGGCATCCGTATCGCAATGGCACGACGACAGTCCCGAGTCCGCGATTGACGTAAAGCTGAGTCGAACCGAGTTGAGCGTGGCCCCGCATCAGACGACGGCTCGGCCGGCGCAACCAGCGGGCGGTCTTGCGGTCTTCGCGTCCGGCGAGCATTCGCCAATTAATCTGGCCGCCGTGTGTGTGGCCGGAGAGGACCAGATCAACGCCGGCGCGCGCGGCCTCGCGAATGATGGCCGGGTTGTGCGAAAGCAGGATGCGGGTTTCGTCGCGATTCGTTTCACTCAAGGCTCTGGGCAGGTTGTCGCGTTTGACCAGTAGGTCGTCAACGCCAGCCAAGTGAATGCAAGCTCCGTCGAGTTCGATGCGCGTGGATTCGTTGTTCAGCACTCGAATGCCATGCTCGGTCAGAGCGCGAAACATCATCTCGCCGTCAGTCCAGTGATCGTGGTTGCCGAGTATGGCGAAGACGCCGCGCGCAGCCTGCAATCCGCCCAGCGCGCGAGCGCAGCCGGGGATGTAATCGCGTGAATGCGAAATGTAATCTCCGGTCAGAGCGACGAGGTCTGGCTGCAAGTCGTTGGCGCGGCGGACGGCTTCGACGATCTCTTCCTCGCCGAGGAACGGGCTGTGATGAACGTCAGAAAGCTGAGCGATGCAGAAGCCGTGAAATTCCTTGGGGAGTTTTTCGATGACGATTCGCTGATGGGTG
>Ga0187893_10011733_pt1 | contig 12633 bp, 12 predicted proteins | sample MA1701074metaG_FD_139574 | JGI IMG/M metagenome (GOLD analysis project Ga0187893, IMG submission 139574) | White microbial mat communities from a basaltic lava cave in the Kipuka Kanohina Cave System on the Island of Hawaii, USA - MA170107-4 metaG ...
ACCGCGCTGCGCGGGCTCCTGGAGATCGCCCGGCAGAACGGCGTCGAGAAGCTCGACGACATCGGCAAGCGGGAGTGGAAGGCGTTCATGGACCAGGCCCTCGAGGCGCGCCTGGCCGCGCGGACGCTCTCGCGCTACGCGAGTGCCATCGCGAAGCTCGCCTGCCTGACGGGCCGGAGCGAATCCGGAATCGCCTTCAGCGCCAAGTGCCAGACGCGGATTCGCGAGCTGGTCGCGATCGGCACCATCGTCGGCCCTGCCCGCGCCACGCCGTCCGCCGAGGTGGTGGGACGGGCCATCGAGTTCCTCCGCGCCTGGGATGCCCGCCACTTCGAACGCACCGACGAGCCCCGGGCTTACCACCTCGTCGCGCGCCTCCAGCTCGCGACGTCGTGCCGCAGCATCTCGGCGACGACCCGGGTGACGGCAGAATCGCTGCGAGCCGGCAACCGCATCGCTCTCTCGGCCAAAGGCGGTCGCATCGAAGAGCACGTCCTGTCGCAGGAACTGCATCGCCTGCTCTCGACCTACCTCGGGACGTACGGAGGCCGGCTGGCGGACCGGGACGGCTACCGCGCAGCCTGGAAGCGGAGTATCAAGGCGGCGGGCGGGCATGTGACCGGAACCCATGGCCTTCGGCGGCTGTCGGCACAGGACTTCTATCTGCGGCAGTACCACGCGGCGGTCGGCGACGGGCTGTCTCCCCAGGCGGCGGCTGAACGGGCGGCCGGCGACGCCATCGAGCGCCTTGGACACAGCCGCAACCGGGCGGACCATCGGGAGGCGTATCTCGGACGATAGCGAGCCGGGGGTATCCTTCAGGAGACTCAGCGGGAGGGTCCGTGAGGGATGTGTGCCGCCGTACCGTCCAGGTGCTGTTGCTGGTCGGGCGCTGGTGGGGGCTGGGACTCGCGTTGGCCCGCCGGACCGCCCGGCCGCCGGATACCGAGCTCGACGCGCTGCGCGAGCGGGTCGCGCGGCTTCGGAGCGGGCTGGAGCAGCTATTCCGGCGGCGGCATGTCCACCACGACGCAGAAGCAGTCTCCTATGCACTGAGCGTCGCAGTAGCCGACTCAGCCGAGGCTGCTTGCTCCTTGCGCTTCTTGAGCCTCCGGCACCGCTCCCAGTAGAAGAGCACCGGAATGAAGATGTCGATCACCTCATCGGCGACGAGGATGCCTCCGAGGATCGGCGCCGCCATCGGACGCATGAACTCGGCGCCCACGCCCGTGGCCCAGAGCATCGGGATGAGCGCCAGAATCGTCGTGCCCTCGGTGAGGAGCTTGGGGCGCAGCCTGTGGACCGCCCCCTCCATCACCGCCTCCTTGATCTCCTCCTCCGTCCGGATGCTCTCCATGCCTCCGCGCTTGTCGATCGCCTCGCGCAGGTAGACGAGCATGACGATCCCCGTCTCGGTCGCCAGTCCGAAGCACGCGATGTAGCCGACCCAGACCGCCACGCTGAAGTTGTAGCCGAACATGTACTGGAAGAGCGCGCCGCCGGCGATCGCCCCGGGCACCGCGAGGAACATCATCAGCGTGTCCGCGAAGTCCTTGTAGGTCATGTAGAGGATCACGAAGATGATGAGGATCACCATCGGGAAGACGATCGTCAGCGTCTTCTGCGCGCGCACCTGGTGCTCGAACTGCCCGCTCCATTCGAGGTAGTACCCGGGCGGCAGCTTCACCCTCGCGTCGACCGCGCGCTGCGCTTCCTCGACGAACCCGACGATGTCGCGCTCGCGCACGTTGAGCTGCACGTAAGACCGCAGCAGGCCATTCTCGCTCTTGATCATGCTGGGCCCGGGCACAACCGTCACGTCCGCGACGAGCGAGAGCGGCACCTGCCGCAGGCGGTCCCCTGCGGCCATTCCATCGCCCTTGCTTGCCATGCCCATCGCGTCGCCTCCCCCTGCCTCGCGCTCAGGGACGACGAGGATGCTCTTCACAAACTCCTCGTCCTCGCGCCAGTCGCGGGGGTAGCGCACGCGTACGGGGAAGCGCTCGCGCCCCTCGACCGTCATCGTGATCTCCTTGCCGCCGAGGGCGATCTCGATCACGTTCTGGATGTCCTCGACGGTGACGCCGTAGCGCTTCGCCTTCTTGCGGTCGATCGAGATCTCGAGGTAGTTCTCGCCTACGATCTGGTCCGGGAAGACGTCCACCGCGCCGCGGATCTGCTTGAGCACGGCGGCGATCTCCTCGGAGATGTGCTGGATCGTCTCGAGGTTGTCGCCGAAGACCTTGACGCCGATCATCGTGCGCACGCCCGTCGCGAGCATGTCGACGCGGTTGATGATCGGCTGCGTCCAGATGTTGCCCCAGCCGGGGACTTGGAGCTCGGAATCCATCTCCTTGACGAGGTCGCTCTTGAGCTTGCGCCAGACGAAGAGACCGGGGCCGAATTCTTTCTCGCGTTCGCCGCGGACCGCCTGGAGCTCCGCATTCGTCGCCTCGCGCGCCAGTTGGCCCTGATCCTTCGCCTTCGCGACGCACTCCTCGATGAGGAACCAGACCATCGCGCCGGGCGCGCGATCCTGGATCTCCCAGTTGAGCTGTCGCACCCGGGCGACCATCAGAGAGTCTTGCCGGGCCTCGAGCGTCTCGCGCAGCTTCTCGAAGAGCGTGGGCTTCTCACGACCGGCTACCGCGCGCAGGGGATCGACGACCTTCGACATCCAGTCCGCGGGCTCGACAAGCAGGTCCGGTCGGGCGTCGACGGCGCCCTCGGCGACCAGGAACTCGACGACCTGCTGCGTCGCCTTCGCCACGTCCTCCAGAAGAACCCATTCGTCGAAGCGCGGCGCGTACTGGGCGACGAGCTTGTCTTCGAGCGCAGACCAACGCGCCTCGGGAAGATCCTGCTTCAGCGCCCGCTTGTCGCGGAGGAAGATCACGATTTCCTGTCGCAGGAGCCGCACGAGGTCGCGCCCCATCTGCGGCACGTATTCTCGGAGCCTCCGCGTGGAGAGCTCGCGCATCGTACGGTCGAAGCGCGTGACCGCGTCCATGGTCGCTGTGTTGGCGAAGTCCGGCAGGTCTGCGTCGGGAATCTGCTTGAGAACGCCGCGCACCATGAGCGCACGGGCCACCGCGCTCGCCTCCGCCAGCGTATCCTCGTAGTTGATCTTGCGCTTCGGCCACCAGGCCTTGGGGCGGAGGCTCACCACCGTCTCGACCATGTCCACCGGCGCGGGGTCGGTGGGCGTCTCGGCACGGCCGACCTTGCCCACCACCTGGTGGACCTCCGGGAACTGCTTCATGAGCATGTCCCGTTCCCTGATGTCGTCGCCGGCCTGCGTGATGTTCGCGTTCGGCGTCGTGATCGGCATGTCCATGATCGAGAGCTCGTCGAGCGGTGGCATGAACTCCTCGCCGAGCGGCTTGAACGTCTTCCAGCCGAGAAGCGCTACGAAGAAGAGGATTCCCAGGCAGACGAGCTTGTGACGGGCGACGAGCATCGCGGAAAGCCCGACGATGAACGGCACGCCCGCGACGAAGAAGATCCAAGGTACTTTCTGCGGGAAGATCGGCAGGCCGATCAGGAGGAACACGCCCGTGATGACGACGATCACGTCCGGATGCTTCAGGAAGAAGCTGAGCATCGGCTTGTAGATGTTCACGAAGGAACTCACAAGCCAGACGTCTTCCTGGGACTTGAGCTTGCCGCGGATGAAGATCGGGATGATCGCCGGCACCAGCGTGATGGCCAACAGGGCGACGCCGAGCAGCGCGAAGGTCTTCGTGTAGGCGAGCGGGTTGAACATCCTCCCTTCCATCCCGCCCAGGACGAAGATCGGCGCGAACGACAAGAGCATGATGAGGATGGAGAAAAAGATCGGGCCGCCCACGACCTTGCAGGCGTTGATGACGATCTGGCGCGTGTCGCCGACCACCTTCCCGCCCCGGAAGTGCTCGTGGAGCCGGTTGTAGGAGTTCTCGGTCATGACGATGCCCGCGTCCACGAGCACGCCGATCGAGATGGCGATCCCCGACAGCGACATGATGTTCGAGGGGATCTTGAAGTAGTACATGAAAATGAAGGCGCCGAGCACCGCCAGGGGCAGCGTCACGCAAATCACCAGGGCGCTGCGCACGTGCCAGAGCACGAGGAAGACCACGATGCTGGCGATGATGATCTCTTCGACGAGCGTCCCGGTCAGCGTCTCGATGGAGGCATGGATGAGGCCGGTCCGGTCGTAGAACGGCACGATGCGCACTCCCGGCGGCATGCCCCCCTGGAGCTGCTGGATCTTCTTCTTGATGCGCTCCGTGATCTGGAGCGGGTTCTCGCCGAAGCGCATCATCACGACGCCGCCGACGGCCTCGCGGCCGTCCTTTTCGAGCACGCTGCGGCGGAACGCGGGTCCGAGCTGGACGGCCCCCAGCTCCTCGATGCTGATCGGGACGCCCTTGCGCTCGGCGATGACGATGTCCCGGATGTCCTCGAGATTCCTGATCCAGCCGTAGCCGCGGACGAGGTATTCCGCCCCTCCCTTGTGGATCACCTTCCCGCCGACGCTGGAGTTGGACGCCATGACGGCGCGGAACACCTGGCCCAGCGTCAGGTCGTACGCCCGCAGCTTCTCCGGATCGATGTCGATCTGGTACTCGCGTACGAAGCCGCCGACGCTCGACACCTGCGCCACGCCCGGCACGGAGTTGAGCTGGTAGCGCACGTACCAGTCCTGGATCGCGCGCAGCTCGTCGAGGCTCTTGCCTTCGCCCTCGACCGTGTACCAGAAGATCTGGCCGAGCGCCGTCGCGTCGGGCGCCAGGTACGGCACCACGCCCATCGGCAGGAAGCTGCCGGCGATCGACAGGCGTTCGAGCACCCGCTGGCGCGCGAAATAGAAATCAATCTCGTCCTCGAAGATGATGTTGATCATCGAGAAGCCGAATTCGCTTGTCGCGCGGATCGACTTCACGCCCGCGAGGCCCTGCAGGTTCACGGACAGCGGGTAAGTGATCTGGTCCTCGATCTCCTTGGGGCTGCGGCCGGGCCAGTCGGCCCAGACGATGACCTGGTTCTCCGAAAGATCGGGAATCGCGTCGATCGGCGTGCGATAGAGGCAGTACACGCCCCACAGGCTCACGGCCCCCACGACCAGGAGCACGATGAACCGGTTCTTCACGGAGAACTCGATGACCTTCCCGATCATCTCGACTCGCCTCCGGCTCGCTCGATGCAAGCACTCGATGAAGAGCTCACTTCTTCGTCTCCTGGCCGCTGGCACCGAAGTAGACGACGCCCGCCGCCGGATTGAGCCGCGCCTCGGCGTCGAGCAGGAACGAGCCGGCGGTCACGACGCGATCGCCGACCGCCAGTCCCTTGATGATCTGGTAGTACTCGCCCGAGCGCGGGCCGACCACGACCTCGATCGCGTCGAACGTGCCATGCCCCTTGTCGAGGAAGACGACCTTGCGGAATCCCGTGTCGATGACGGCCGAGAACGGCACGGCCAGCACCTGCTCGAACTCGAGGTGCTTCATGTCGCCGCCGCAGTCCGGGCACTTCGCCTTGCCGGCCGCGGTCTTCACGGGATGAAGCGGGCACATCCACGTCTCGGCGAGCTGGGTGGATTCGCTGACGATCTTGTACTGGAGCTTCTTGCCGCACTTCTCGACGGTGCACGTGCCGGGCTTGTCCGATTTCACGTCGGGGTGCTCCGGGCACACATAGATCAACTTCGCCCCTAGCGCAACCTTGCGCTCTTCAAGCACCATGCCCGCTCACGTGTCCTTGAAGCACTGCCCGGGCTTGTCGCTGACATCCTCCGGGTGGACGTCGCAGACGTAGACCGATCGCTCGCGGGCGGGGGCGGCTTTCGCAACCTTGTGGCGATCGTCGAGCGGCATTTTGCAGATCGGACATGGACCCGGGGTATCACGCGTTTCGCCGTCCATCGGGCACTTGTAGATGAACTCCTGCGGGCCATCCCCCGCAGGTTGCTTCACACCGACCTGCACGCCGCCCTGCTTGACCAGCTCCATCGAGCACTTCGGGCACTTCCCGGGGAGATCCGACCGGATCTCGGGGCAGCTCTCTCAGCAGCCGTAGAAGATCTCGCCCCGCTTTCCGAGCGGCACGCGGAGCACCGCGGTCACATACATGCCCGGCTTGAGCTTGGCCTCCTTGTTCTGCACGTCGACGCGGACTTTCACGGTGCGCGTCTCGTCCTGAACCGTTGGCTGGATGAACGCCACGTTTCCGACGAAGGCCTCGCCGGGGTAGGCCTCCGTCGTGATTTCAATGGCCTGTCCGAGATTCACCAGTCCGATGTCGCGCTCGAAGACCTCGGCCTGCATCCAGACCGCAGAGAGGTCGGCGATCAGGTAGAGCTCCGTCCCCTCGCTCACGTACTGGCCGGCCAGCACGTGCCTCGCGATCACCGTTCCGTCGATCGGCGAATGGATCTTGAGGTGCGTCTCGGCCTTCTTCGACTCCTCCAACGCCTTGATCTGCTCGTCCGTGATGCCCCAGAGGCGGAGGCGCTCGCGCGCGGAGTCGGCCAGACGCTTCGCGCGCGCAACGCTTGCCTCTTCATGCTGCTCCTGCGACTTGATCTCTTCCAGGGTCTTGAGCGCGAGCAGGTACTCTTCCTGGGTTGTGACGAGGTCCGGGCTGTAGATCCAGACCAGCGGATCGTTCTTCTTCACGGCCGTTCCCGTGAAGTCGACGAAGAGCTTGTCGATACGCCCCGCGGTGCGCGCCGTGATGTGCGAAAGCCGTCGCTCGTCGTACTCGATGAACCCCACCGTGCGAATCTCGCGCACGAGCGTCCGATACTGCACCTGTTCGATCGCGAGCCCCGCCTGCCGGATGCGGAACGGCGACAGCTGCAGCCTCGAGAGCACTCCCGCCGGGAGCTGCGTCTTCTCTCCGCGCCTGCGCTTGGAGAGGGGCATCCCTCAGATGGGGCATTTCTCCTTCGGGTCATCCCGGATCACCGTGGGATGCATCGGGCAGTACCACTCGAACTCTCCCTGCACCATGTCGTCGGCCTTGCTGGGGCGGGTGACCTTGTCCACGACGTTCAGGATGTAGTTCCAGTTCCCGACAATGAGGCCGATGACGATGAACACGAAGATGAATCGCAGCCGCACGAAGAGGATCTTCGCGAACATCCATGCGTTGCGGAGTCCGTTCGTCATGGCTTCCTCCTGAGGTCCGCGCCTACCGCCCGCTCGAGATCTGCGAGGGCCGACGCGTACTCTGCGAGAGACTTGTAGTAGCCGAGCTTGATGTCGCGCTGCGACCGCTCGGCGTCGAGCAGGTCCAGGAACGAAGCCTTCTCCTTCTCGTAGCTGGCGCGCGAGACCTCCACGCTCTGCGTGCTCTTGGGAAGGAGCTCGCCTTTGTAGAGGATCGCCGACTTGCGTGACGCCTCGACGCGCAGGAACCCGTCGCGCACCTCGTAAAGCACGCGGTTGCGGACGCGCTCGATCGCGATCTCGTCGGCGCGCGCCTCGAGCTTCATTCTGCGCGCCTCGGCCGAGCGCTTCCCGGTGAACCAGGGCAGGTTGACCGAGAACATGAGGCCGTAGGCGTCGTCCCGGTCCGGCATCTGCCAGTAGTCCGCGCCGATGGAGAAATCGGGGTAGGTCGCTTCGCGCTCCGCGAGTTCGAGCCCGGCCTTCGAAGACTTCATCTTGAAGGTCGCGGCCAGGATCTCCGGTCGCACCTCCAGAGCCCGGGCCTGAAGCTGCTTCAGGTCGTAGCGCTCGTCCGTTGGCGCAATCTCCTTCGGCTTCCCAAGCGGCGCATCATCCGTGCGGTTGAGAAGCACGTTGATGGCGGCCCTGGCGGATTCGATCTTCTGCTCGATGAAGAGCACGTCGTTGTGGAGCATCACGAGCTCCACCTGGGGCTTGAGCACGTCCTGCTGGGAGACGGTGCCGGTCCGGAACTTGGCGTCGGAGATCTTCTCGAACTCCTCCAGGATCTTGACGTGCTCCAGATGGATCTGGAGTTCCTTCGAGAGCATGAAGTAGTCGTAGTAGGCTTTCTTCACCTGCGCGATCATGTCCCGTTCCTTCTCGCGGTACATCTGGTACATCGCTTCCGCGTCGCGCAGGGCGGACTCGGCGCGGAGACTCAGGTTGCCCGGGAATGGCAGGTTCTGCTGCAGGCCGAGCATGTTCGTGTCGTCGCGATTGAAGGCGGCCGGCTTGCGAAGGGGCACGGCCCACGCCTCGAACCTGAGCATGGGGTCGTCGAGCGAGCCGGCGCGATTCACGGCCTCGATGCCGGCCTGCGTGCGGGCCACGGCCTCGCGAAGCTCGGGATTACGCTCCAGAGCGACCTGCAGAAGAGCGTCAAGGTCGAGGGGTGCCGACAGGAGCCTGTCGAGTTCCGGGTCGGTCGACGGCCCTGCTGGCGCGGTCCGATGGCGCACGGCCAGCGTCGCCACGTCCTGCTCGAGGCGGTCGAAATCCGGGCGCCAAGCGGCCGAGCAACCTGTCAGAGCGAGAGGCGCAAGCCAGAGGTAGCGACCCATGTAATCTCCGCGAAAGTGGGCAGACGGGAAGATGGAAGCCGCCGGGCGCGGAGATCAGATCAGAAGGACGGAGATCAAGAGATGGAGGGGACGATCCTGGAAGACTCGCGGGATCTTGTCAGGCCACGAGATGGCGAGGGCCTGGTCAACGGCCCCGACAGGAGGAAGCGGAGGGGGAATCACCGCCACAGGGAGGGAAGCGGGAGCCGGATCGCTGATAGCCACTCCGACGACATTGTTCGACGGCTCGATGTGGACGCATCGCTTCTCGCTGTGCTTGTCGTCCGACGGACGAGCGCCCTCGTTCTTGTCGTTTCAGCATCCCGGACTCGCCGGGCTGGTCGCGCCGCGGCCATGCGACAGGGTGCAGTTCGCCTCGTCGCCGCAGCCCGTGCAGGCGTTCATGTGCTGGCAGAACGATCCGCAGCAGCAGTCCGTAAACGAGACGGTCTGCAGCGTCGCAAACCACAGCGTCAATACGACGGCTACTGCTCTCATTGCCTACCTAAACGAAAACTCGCACCCTTATATTCAACATCATTTTAGCCAACGCAAACGGCCAGGGCAAAGCTTCCTACGTCTTCTCCTACTCCAGTGCCCAGGCGCCGAACTCGAACGTGGCGCGGTGCCGGTGGCCGCAACCGGGCGGACCACCGGCAGGCGTATCTCGGACGATAGCGAGCCGGGTCGGAAAAGTGCAGCGCGATCACGTCGAGGCCGTCATGCGGCGCCGACGCGGTCGGTCGGTGCCATCACAAGCAGGCACCAGGTCGCTAACACTGCGGACACCAGTCCAAAGCACACGTGGGTGAAGGCTCTTCGCCGGGCGCCCGCCGAGGATCGGCGGCCGTAGAAAAGGGACCGGCGCAGGGCGAGAACCCCGCGCCGGTCATGAAGTCGTAGGCGACGCCTACTTGCCCTTGCCGCCTCAGCCGCTTCAGCACTTCGGACAGTCCACCGGGCGGCCAAGTAGGCGCGGAGGCCAATACGGCCGTCCCCCGCGCCCGTGGCAGCCCTGATTAATTAGTAGACGAAGATGATCCCGAACGAGAACTTCCACGTGTCGTTGTCGACGTCCAGCGCGGTCCCGGACTCCTTGTTGAACTCGCGGTCGAACTTCAGCACGGTGAAGTTCGTTGGACGGATCTGGAAGCCGACGGTGATGCGCTTGAACTCGGCGCCGTCCAGGTCGACCGTGTCGTAGCGGACGGCCACGCCGAAGGCGGCATCCTTCAGGACGGGGAGCAGGTTGCGCACAGCCTGGATGTGCCAGTGGACGCCGAGCTCCACGTACCAGCCGTCCAGGTCGTCGGGGACGCCCGCCGCGGTTGCGAACGCGTCCGTGTCGAGCTTGGTCTTGTCCCACTCGAACCGGAAGACGAGCAACTTGAGGACGTCGCGCATGAAGCCTTCGGCCATCGATTCGGCGACGATCGCGCCGTTGAAGTTGACGTCGAACATGATCGTGGTGAAGTCGTTGTCCTGGCGCTCGTCGTACTTGCCCTGCATCGCGGAGATGCCGAAGGAGAGGCCGCCGTCGAAGAGGGCGTACTCGGGCCGCAGGCCCACCGTGATGCTGTTGTTGATGTCCTGGAAGTTGGAGGTGCCGAGCACGGAGCCGCTGGCGGCGGCGCCGGAGACTCCGGTCGAGCGGTTGATCGCCGTGGCGCCGGTCTCGCTCAGGCCCTTGAGCCCCTCGGTGAGCTGCAGCTTGTAGCCCAGCGTGCCCGGGCCGACTTTCGCGAAGCGTCCGTAGATACCGATGCCGGCGTCTCGCACGACGGGTCCGGCGGTGGAGCTGACCAGGGGACCGTCCACGAGGTCCCGGTAGATGGTGTTGCAGATCGAGTCCGTGTTGATGGCGCTGCGGAGGCCCTGGATGATGCCCGCCTCCACGTTGAACTCGGGCATCCACTTCCAGCGGGCGCGCGCGTACTGGGCCGTGACGCCGCCCGTGCCGCGGAGGTACTCCAGCAGGACCCCGACCTCCCACTCCCCGGTGATGAAGGCATCCAGGCCCAGGTTCGTGTGATGCGGCAGGTAGGACCCGTCCGCGTCTCCGGGGGATGGGTCGCTCTCGGGGTCGCGGTAGTCGAAGTCGATGAACCCCCAGAGCTTGATGCGCTCCCACCACTCTCCCTTGCCGGCTTTCTCCTGGCCGGGCTTGGGAGGGGCGGCAGGATCCTGCTTGTCCGCCTGCTTCTCCTCCTGCTGGCCCGCCTTCCTCTCGGCGAGCTTCTCGTCGATCTTCTTGTCCAGCTTTTCCTCGAGCTTCTTTTCGAGCTTCTTCTCCAGGGCCGCCTCGCCGTCGGGCGGCGGGGTGGTCACGTGGTCCTGGGCGGCCGCGACCCGCGCGGCGGCGAGGCAGAATATAAAGGCCAGTGCGTGTTTCATGCGCTTTCCCTTTCCGGCGCCCGTCGGGAAACACTCGGACCGGGGCAGACGGGCCTCGCCCCGGCCGGCAAGACGTCTCACGGCGGCGCGACCCGCGCTCGCTCAGGAGACCAACAGGGGGACGCTCGCCGGGATCGGGACCTTGAAGGGCGGGCGCGGTTCCGGAAGGCGGCAGGGCCAGAGCGCCGGATCCGGCGCCGCGCGGTCGACCCAGGCATTCCTGGCCGGGACGGGCGCGTCGGAGAACGGATCGCTGGACGGCGCCGAGGTGACGGCGACATCGCCCACGCCCATCGAACGCTGATACGCGCTGACGCACAGCTCGTGCCCGACGGTCCCGTTGGAAGGAGTGCGACCGCACACCTTGCAGGCGCGCCCCGCTCAGCAGTCCTCCGCGAGCGCGGCGCGGGCGGACGCCGTGACCTGGAGCGTGGCCGCCCCCACGCACCCCAGCAGTCCCAGACCGACGACCCACCCATGCTCTCGAACTGCTCTTGCCAGGAATGCAAGCGGCGAATTGCGGAATGCCAGCGTGTTAGTCCCGGACGAGGGTTCGGTGTGGATCATGCCTTGCACTCTGTCGCAGCTCCGGGCGGAAGCGGGCGCACAATGCCATGGCGGGCCGTTCGGATGCTGGGAGTCCCGCTTGTCATGCATTCTTGCCGCTCGCAAATAGGGTCACGCATGGCGTGTGTCCTGCTCGCAGAATCCGGGATGCAGCCTTACCGCCTGCACGGCCCGCGACGTCGCGCGGATGCGGCGATGGACGAACCGGTGCAGGCAGACGGTGGGACTGAGCTGTCGCCTACGCGATCGGGACCTTGTCCAGTTCCGCCGTGGCGATGCGGGTCAGGGCATGTTCGTGCGGAAGGGATGCGCGCTCGCGCGAGAGGATCGCCGCTGCCGGTGCGTCGCACTCCAGGGTGATGTCGTTGGGTGTCGTCGGAGGCGGAGCGTCGATGCCCGGCAGGATCGAGGCCGCGTACGCCTCGATGCACACCGTGTGCTCTGTCTCGTCCGGTGAGCGACCGCACACCTTGCAATCATGCGCTCATCAGTCGTCCGCCGACGACGAGCGCGCTCCTGCGGTGGGGAGGAAGCACCCGACCGGCACCGCCTGAGGTAGCGTGAGGGCAACGAGCCACAACGCAAGGCAACGTCTGCCCAGGTTCATTGAACCATCCCTGGCTCCCAACTCTACGCCACACTCCGCACTTCGTCAAGCGGCGGCGCATCCGACATCCGATAGCATCCGATGCATCCGATGTTGGCGTGGGCCTTCGCCGGACATGGATCGCGCCCGCGCTCCGCGCGGGCCGCGAGCGTCAAGGGCAAGGGAGAAAGGCGAAGGAGGGGCGGACACATTTGGAGCTCGCTGGGCAAGGCGAATTGAAGAGAGATAGTGCTGTCGCCGGAAGGGAGAAGGGCGTTCCTCCCGCCTTCGCCAAGGCTTCCGGCGGGCAGGCGCCCGCGCTCCCACCGCGCGGGCTCGGCCGATCACCCTCGACGACGCGCACGATTCCCTGAAGGACTGGCCGATTGATGTACGCACTTTCGGCTCCGGAAGAGTCAACATGATAGAGGGCGAGAAACGGCCCTCGGGGGAGGGAGATGGTGCTGGGCGATTTCAACTTTTTTCGCGAAATCCGCTTCATCGCCCATCCGTTTTGCCATTCCCGGACGCCTTTACGGGTAGAGGAGGAGAACGACGAGGAGACGCCAAGCTGTGGCGGGACACT
>Ga0187893_10011734_pt1 | contig 12631 bp, 12 predicted proteins | sample MA1701074metaG_FD_139574 | JGI IMG/M metagenome (GOLD analysis project Ga0187893, IMG submission 139574) | White microbial mat communities from a basaltic lava cave in the Kipuka Kanohina Cave System on the Island of Hawaii, USA - MA170107-4 metaG ...
AGGCCCGGGCCCGGATCAGGCCGGCGTCACGATGGCGAGCACGTCGCCGGCGGCCACGGTGTCGCCCTCGTAGGTGCGGACCTCGGCCACCGTGCCGGCCACGCTCACCGCCACCTCGGTCTCCATCTTCATGGCCTCCATGACGCACACGGCCTGGCCGGCGACGACCTCGTCGCCCACGGCGATCGAGATGCGCAGCACCGTGCCCTGCATGGGCGCCACCACCTGACCGGGCGTGCCGGCCCCGGCCCCGGTGTCGGCGCCCCCGCCGCGGCTCCCCGCGCCGCGCCGCCGCGGGCCCGCCGCCGCCGGGCCACCCGGCCCCTCGGGCACCCACAGGCGCACGCGGTGGTGCCGGCCGTCCACCTCCACGTCCACGTCGGTGGCGACCCGCCCGGGGGGTGCCGGCGCGGCCGCCCGCTCGGCGGGAGGCAGCGACGACAGGTCGAGCCCGCGCTCGACCCAGGTCGTGGTGTGGTGGACGGCGGCGAAGTCGGGGTGGTCGAGGATGGCGGCCAGGGCCGGGACGGTCGTGGCCACGCCCCGCACCTCGGTCTCGGCCAGGGCGCGCAGCATCCGCCGGCGCGCCGCCTCCCGGTCGGGGGCCCACACCAGGACCTTGGCCACGAGGTTGTCGTAGTCGGGGCTGACCACGTCGCCCGGTTCGTAGCCGGCGTCGACGCGGACTCCCGGCCCGGCCGGCCAGCGCGCCATGGTGAGGGCGCCCGGCGTCGGCAGGAAGCGGCCGCCGGCCGGGTCCTCGGCGTTGATCCGGCACTCGATGGCGTGGCCCCTGACCTGCACGTCGTCCTGGCCGAAGGGGAGCGGTTCGCCGGCCGCGATGCGCAGTTGCAGCGCCACCAGGTCCAGCCCGGTCACCAGTTCGGTGACCGGGTGCTCGACCTGGAGCCGGGCGTTCATCTCCAGGAACCAGAAGCGCCCGTCCTCGTAGAGGAACTCGACGGTGCCGGCGTTGACGTACCCGCAGGCCCGGGTGACGGCCACGGCCGCGTCGCCCAGCGACCGGCGCACATCGGGTGCCAGGCCGGGCGCCGGGCCCTCCTCCAGCAGCTTCTGATGGCGGCGCTGGGCGGTGCAGTCCCGGGTGCCCAGGTGGACGACGTGGCCGTGGCCGTCGGCCAGCACCTGGACCTCGACGTGGCGGGGCCCGGCGAGGTGGCGCTCGAGGTAGCACTCGTCACGGCCGAAGGCGGCCTTGGCCTCCCGCCGGGCCGCGTCCAGCGCGGCGGCCGTCGCCTCGGGACCGGCGGCCACGCGCATGCCGCGCCCGCCGCCACCATGGGCCGCCTTCACCGCCACCGGCCAGCCGTGCTCCCGGCCGAAGGCCACCACCTCCTCGGCCGAGGCGACCGCCTCGGTGCGCCCCGGCACCGGGGCCACGCCGGCCGACTCGGCGGCGCGGCGGGCGCGGATCTTGTCGCCCATCGTCGCCATGACCTCGGCCGGTGGCCCGATGAACGCCATGCCGGCCGCGGTGACCGCGGCGGCGAACTCCGGGCGCTCGGCGAGGAAGCCGTACCCGGGGTGGACCGCGTCGGCGCCGCAACGCCGCGCCGCACCGACGACGCTCTCGATGTCGAGGTAGCTCGCCACGGCCAGGACCTCGTCGGCCATACGGGCGTGCAGGGCGGCCCGGTCGGAGTCGGTGGCGACGGCGGCGGCGACGACGCCCATCTCGCGGCAGGTGCGGGCGACCCGGACGGCGATCTCGCCCCGGTCGGCGATGAGGACCTTGCCGAGCATCGGACCGTATGGTTAGCGCATCGACTGGGACGTGCGCCGCTTCGCCCGGGTCGGCTCCACCAACCGGTGGGTGCTGGACCAGGCCCGGGCCGGGGCCGCGGCGGGCCTGGTGGCCGTCGCCGACCACCAGGTGGCCGGCCGGGGACGGCACGGGCGCACCTGGGAGTCACCGCCCGGTACGGCCCTGCTGGCCTCGGTGCTGCTGCGCCCGTCGGCCCTGGCGGTGGCCCAGTGGCCGCTGGCCGGAGTCGCCGCCGCGCTGGCGGCCGCCGATGCCTGCCGGGCGGTGGCCGGGGTGGCCGTGACGGTCAAATGGCCCAACGACCTCGTCGTGGGCGACGCCAAGCTGGGCGGCGTGCTGGCCGAGGCCGAGCCCGCGGTGGGCGCGGCCGTCGTGGGGCTGGGGGTCAACCTCACCTGGTCGCCGCCGGGGGCGACCCGCCTCGGGCCGGTGGACCGCGACACGCTGCTCGACGCCTGGCTGGCGGCGCTGGACGCGGTGGCGGCGGACTGGCCGGCGGTGGTGTCCTCGTTCCGGCACCGCTGCTCGACGCTCGGCCGCGCCGTGCGGGTCGACCTGCCGGAGGGGTCGTTCACCGGCACGGCCGTCGACCTCACCGGCGCCGGTCACCTCGTGGTCGAGGCCGGCGGCGTGCGGCGCACCGTGGCCGCCGCCGACGTCGTGCACCTGCGGGAGGACGCGGGTACGACCTGAGGGTTAGGCCGCCGCTCAGACCGCCACGGCGGCGGCCAGGGCGGCGGCTGCGGCCCGGGTCACCGGGCCGGGGGCGAGGGGCAGGCCGTCGACCATCCCGATGGCCTGGACCTCGCGGGTGGTGGAGGTGAGGAACGCCTCGTCGGCGCCGGCCAGGTCGTCGACGGTGAGGTCGGTCTCGGTGGCCGCGGTCGACTCCAGGATCACCGCCCTGGTCACGCCGGCGAGGCAGCCCGAGGACAGCGGCGGCGTGAGCAACCGGCCGGCGACCACGACGAACACGTTGCTGCCGGTTCCCTCGCAGAGGTGGCCGGCCAGGTTCACGAACAGGGCCTCCTCGGCACCCCGGCGGCGGGCCCAGGCGAGGGCGACCACGTTCTCGGCGTAGGAGGTCGTCTTGACGCCGACCAGGGCGCCGCGCTCGTTGCGGGGCCAGGGGGCCACCGCCACCGCCGCCGCGGCCGACCACACCGGCAACGCCCCGGCGGTGACGAGCACGGTGGGGCCGGCGTCACCCCGGCCCGAGCCGGCCGGGCCGGGGCCGCTCGTCACGGTGATGCGCAGGACGGTGTCGCCGCCGCCGTTGGCCTCGACGACGGCGGCGACCGCGCCTCGCACCAGCTCGGCCGGCAGGGGGGCCAGGCCCAGGCCGGCGGCCGACGCGGCCAGGCGGTCAAGGTGCCGATCGAGCGCGAACGGCCGCCCGCCGTAGGACCTGACGGTCTCGAACACGCCGTCGCCCACGGTGAGCCCGTGGTCGTCGACCCGGACCGAGGCGCCGGCCGCGTCGACCAGCGCCCCGTCGAGCCACACCTTCACGACGACACCACGGCCAGCAGCCGCCGCGCCTTCAGCTCGGTCTCGGCCCACTCGCCCTCGGGCGTCGAGTCCCAGGTGATGCCCCCTCCGGTGCCGAGGTGCAGCTCGCCGCCCTCGATCCAGAAGGTGCGGATGGCCACGTTCAGCTCGCCCTCGCCGGTGTCCGCGTCCACCCATCCGACGGCGCCGCAGTACGGCCCCCGTGGCACCGGCTCCAGCTTGGCTATGTGATCGAGGGCGGCCAGCTTGGGTGCACCGGTCACCGATCCGGGTGGGAAGGTGGCGGCGACCAGCTCGGGCCAGCCCACCGAGCGCCGCAGCCGGCCGGCCACCGTCGACACCAGGTGGTACAGCCCGGGGTGGGCCTCGACCGCGCACAGCGCCGGGACGCGCACCGAGGCGTACTCGCACACCCGCCCGAGGTCGTTGCGCACCAGGTCCACGATCATGACGTTCTCGGCCCGGTCCTTGCCCAGGAAGCCACGTGACGTACCCGCCGTCCCCTTGATCGGGCGGCTCTGCACGTCCCGTCCCCGACGGGCGAGGAAGCATTCCGGCGACGCCGACGCCACGTGCAGATCGGCCTCCGGCAGCCGTACCACCGCCGAGTAGGGCGCCGGGTTGCCGGCGGCGAGGGCGGCGCCCAGGGCGGCGATCTCGGCGGCCACCGGTGCCGGTGCCGACAGCCGCCGGGTGAGGTTCACCTGGTACACGTCCCCGTCGCCGATGGCGTGGCGCACGGCGCGGACGGCCTCGCGGAACCCGGCGGCGTCGAGGCTGGTGCGCCACGCCCGGGCGGGCGGCCCCACCCAGGGCGCCCCCGGCCACGGCCGCGCCGGCCGCACGTGGGAGAAGCGGGCGCAGGTCGCCCGGCCCTCGAAGGTGATCACCACGGCCCAGAACCCGGACCGGTCGAGCACCGACAGGTCGTCGGTCAACTCCACCAGCCCGGTGGCCAGCCGCCCTCCCACCACGGCGAGCGGGGAGCCGGGGGCCACCCCCCAACACTACGGGTGCCCCGCTACTGTCCCTCCGATGGCTTCGCCGCGGAGAGCTGCGCCGGCGCGGCGTTGGCCACGGCGGCTGCTCATCGGGGCCAACGTGCTGGTGGCGCTGTGCGTGGTGTTGACGGCGAGTGCCTACGGCTACATCCGCTGGCAGTTCGGCCGGGTCGAGAAGATCCCCTTCACCTGCGACGTGCTGCGCAACTGCGGTGACGACGATCCGGGGCTCCCGATGAACGTCCTGCTGGTCGGGTCGGACAGCCGGACCGACATCGCCGACGCCGAGGCCGAGCAGTTCGGCTCGACCGGCGACGTCAGCGGTCAGCGCAGCGACACCATGATCGTCGTCCACGTCGACCCGGCGTCGGAGCGGGCCGCCATGCTCTCGATCCCACGCGACCTCCTGGTGCCCATCGCAGGGAGCCCAGACACCAGCCCGCGGCGGATCAACGAAGCCTTCACCAAGGGCCCCGACGTGCTCATCGCCACCATCCGCCAGTCGCTCGGGATCGAGATCGACCACTACGCCCAGGTCGACTTCAACGGGTTCCGTGGGGTGGTCGACGCCCTCGGCGGGGTGGAGCTGTACTTCGCGGCGCCGGCCCGGGACCGCCAGACAGGGCTGAACGTCACCGAGATCGGCTGCCGCGAGCTCGACGGCGACGAGGCGCTGGCCTATGTGCGCAGCCGTGAGTACCAGTCCCTGGAGGACGGCCGGTGGCGGACCGACCCCACGGCCGACATCGGCCGCATCGAACGCCAGCAGGGCTTCATCCGCGTCGTGCTGCGCACGGCGTCGCGCCAGGGGCGCAACCCGCTCACCCTGAACTCCCTGATCTCGACGGCGGTCAACAACGTCGTCCTCGACTCGGCCTTCTCCACCAAGGACATCCGGCGCCTGGCCGGGCGGTTCCGGTCGCTGGAGCCCGACGCCGTCGAGATCCTCAGCCTGCCCACCGTGCCCGCCGGGGCAAGGCTCCGGCTCAAGCAGCCCGACGCCAGCGCCGTCATCGACCGCTTCAGCGGGCGGTCGGCCGCGCCCGGTGCCGCGCCACCCGAGGTCGTCCCGGGCAGCGTCCGGGTGCTGGTCCTCAACGGCAGCGGCACCAAGGGCCAGGCCGCGGCGGCGGCGGCGGACCTGCGGGCCGCCAACTTCGGCGTGGCCGGGACGGGCAACGCCGACGCGGTGGGCGGCACCCCGACGGTGATCGGGTTCGCCCCCGGCCAGGACGCCAAGGCCGAGTTGCTCCAGGGCTACATCGACGGCGGTGCCGACGTGCGACGCGACCGCTCCCTCACCGGCGGCGACCTCGTCCTCACCACCGGCACCAGCTTCAAGGGCATCCTCCCGCCGCCCGGCGGCGCGCCGGCGGCGGCGGCCGCCCCGCCCGCCACGGCCGCCCCGGCGGCGCCGCCGGCCGAGCCGGCCGACCCCCAGACGCCCTCCTGCTGAGCGGGCCCGGCGTCGCCGCCCGCGCGAACCTGGTCGGATGCCGAGACTGATCAGCGCCCCCACCACCGTCGCCGCGGTGGGGGAGCCGCCCAAGACGATCGAGGAGTACACCGGCCGCGCCAGTGACTCGCAGGAGGAGTTGAGCGTCGCCCACATGACCAGCCCGGCCGGCTGGTGTGAACCGGGCCAGCGGCCCGAGTTCGACGAGTTCACCGTCGTGCTGCAGGGCACCGTCGTGGTCGAGCACGAGGGCGGGCGCATCGCGGCCTCCGCCGGCCAGGCGGTCCACTGCCGCCCGGGGGAGTGGGTCCGCTACAGCACGCCGGGCCCCGAGGGAGCGCGATATCTCTCGGTGTGCCTGCCCGCCTTCTCGCTCACGACGGTGCACCGGGACGGCGAGCCGGGCTCGGCGCCCGCCTGACCGGTGTCCGGTCCAGGTACTGTGCGGCCCCGTGAGGCCCACCGCAGGCGCCGGTCGACCCGGGCCCTCGTAGCGCTGCGGCGGTGCGCATCCTCGTCACCGGCGGTGGCGGCCAGGTCGGCCGCGAGCTCGCCCCCGCGTTCGACGGCCACGACGTCGTGGCCTTGGAGCGGGCGGCGCTGGACGTCGCCGACCGCGATGGCGTGCTGGCCGCCGCCGAGGGGTGCCGGCCGGACGCGATCGTGCACGCTGGTGCCTGGACCGACGTCGACGGCTGCGAGGGCGACCCGGACCGGGCCTACGCGGTCAACGCCCTCGGCACCCGCCACGTGGCCGAGGCGGCTCGCCGCCTCGGCGCCACCGTCTGTTACATCTCGACCGACTACGTGTTCCCGGGTGACGCGACCCGGCCGTACACCGAATGGGACGCCACCGGCCCCCGCAGCGCCTACGGCCGGTCGAAGCTCGGCGGGGAGCAGGAGCTGTCCGAGGGCGACACCGTGGTCCGGACGGCCTGGGTCAACGGCCGCTACGGGCGCAACTTCGTCAAGACGATGCTCCGGATGGCCGGCGAGCGCGAGACGGTGAGGGTGGTGGACGACCAGCACGGCTGCCCGACCTTCGCCGCCGACCTGGCCTCGATGATCAAGACGCTCGTCGTCGGCCGCCGCCCCGGGGTGTTCCACGTCACCAACCAGGGCGCCACCACCTGGTTCGGCCTGGCCCGCGACGTGTTCACCGCGGCCGGCCTCGACCCGGCCCGGGTTCAGCCCGTGGCCAGCGCCGACCTCGACCCGCCGCGCCCGGCGCCGCGCCCCGCGTGGTCCGTGCTCGACAACGCCGCGCTGCGGCTGTCCGGCGTGCCGCTGCTGGCCGACTACCACGAGCCGCTCGACCGCCTGGTCAAGGAGCTGTGCAGCCGATGAGCACGGTGGCGGTCATCGGGACGAGCTACGTCGGCCTCACCACCGGTGCCTACCTCGCCCGCCTCGGCCACGAGGTGACGTGCGCCGACATCGTGGCCGAGAAGGTGGACCGCCTGCAGCGGGGCGAGATCCCCATCTACGAGGCCGGCCTCGAGGAGCTGGTGCGGGAGGGCACCGACGCCGGGCGGCTGTCGTTCGTGGTCGGCGGGCCCAACGCCGTTCCCGGGGCCGAGTTCGTCTTCCTCTGCGTCCAGACGCCGCAAGGCGACGACGGTGCGGCCGACATGTCGTTCATCCAGGCCGCGGCGCGCGAGATCGGCCCCCACCTCGCCCCGGGTTCGGTGGTGATCAACAAGTCCACCGTCCCCGTCGGCTCGACCCGGGTGGTGGAGCGCGCCCTGGGGCGGACCGACGTGGCCGTGGTGTCCAACCCCGAGTTCCTCCGCGAGGGAACCGCCGTCTACGACTGCCTGCACCCGGACCGCATCGTGATAGGCACCGACGACCACGCGGCAGGCGTCCGGGTCCAGGGTCTGTTCGCCGGCCTGGACACGCCGGTCATCATCACCGACCCGGCCTCGGCGGAGACGATCAAGTACGCGGCCAACGCCTTCCTGGCCACCAAGGTCTCGTTCGTCAACGCCATCGCCAACCTGTGCGAAGCGGTGGGTGCCGACGCCGCCGCCGTCATCGAGGGCCTGGGCCACGACCGCCGCATCGGGTTCGAGTTCCTCAAGCCGGGCCCGGGGTGGGGCGGCTCGTGCCTCCCCAAGGACACCCGCGCACTCATCCGCATCGGCGACGACGCCGGCTACGACTTCAGCCTGCTCCGCGGCGTGGTGGCGGTGAACGAGGAGCAGTTCGAGCGGGTGGTCGCCAAGGTGGTGCGCCTGGCCCGTGGCGCGCTGAACGGGCGGGTCGTGGCGGTGTGGGGGCTGTCCTTCAAGGCCCGCACCGACGACATCCGGTTCTCACCAGCCCTGGAGGTCATCCGGCGGCTCCAGGTGCGGGGGGCGGTCGTCCGTGCCTTCGACCCGGCGGCCACCGGCGAGGTGCCCGGCGTCGAGCGGTGCGACGACCCCTACGCGACGTGCGAGGGGGCCAGGGTGCTGGTGGTCCTCACGGAGTGGGACGAGTTCCGGGGCTTCGACCTCGACAAGGTGCGGGCGGCCATGGAGTCGCCCGCCATCGTCGACGCCCGCAACCTGCTCGACCCGGACGCGGCGCGGGCCAAGGGCTTCACCTACGAGGGGGTCGGCCGACCGTGAGGGTGGTCGTGACCGGGGCGGCCGGGTTCCTCGGTTCGCACATATGCGATCAGCTCCTCGCCCGGGGCGACGAGGTGGTGGCCATCGACAACCTCGTCACCGGTCGGCTCGACAACCTGGCCCATCTCTTCGGCCGCGCCGACTTCACGTTCCTCCGCCACAACGTCAGCACCTACGTCCACGTGCCGGGGGCGGTCGACGCCGTGCTGCACTTCGCCAGCCCGGCCTCGCCCAAGGACTACCTGGAGCTGCCCATCCAGACGCTCAAGGTCGGCTCGCTCGGCACCCACAACCTCCTGGGGCTGGCCAAGGACAAGAAGGCCCGGTTCTTCCTGGCGTCCACCAGCGAGGTCTACGGCGACCCCCAGGTCCACCCCCAGACCGAGGACTACTGGGGCCACGTCAACCCGGTCGGGCCACGCGGCGTGTACGACGAGGCCAAGCGCTTCGCCGAGGCCCTCACCATGGCGTACCACCGGGCGCATGCCGTCGACGTCCGCATCGTGCGCATCTTCAACGTCTTCGGCCCGCGCATGCGCCCGGCCGACGGCCGGGCTGTGTCCAACCTGCTCGTGCAGGCCCTCGCCGGCCGCCCGCTCACCATCTACGGCGACGGCAGCCAGACCAGGAGCTTCTGCTACGTCGACGACGAGGTGGCCGGGTTCCTGGCCCTGCTCGACTCCGACTACGTCGGCCCGGTCAACATCGGCAACCCCGAGGAGCGGACGCTCCTGGAGCTGGCCGAGATGGTTCGCCAAGCGACGGGGTCCACCTCCGAGATCGTGTTCGAGCCGTTGCCGGTGGACGACCCGACCCGCCGGCGCCCCGACATCAGCCTGGCCCGCCGCCTGCTCGGGTGGGAGCCGGCCACGCCGCTGCGGGAGGGCCTGGCGCGGACCGCCGAGCACTTCCGCCGGGTCGCGGCCGAGGATGGCTGACCCGCGGGTCAGCGCCGTCGTCGTCAACTACAACGCCCGGGAGCCGCTGCTGGCCTGCGTGGCCAGCCTCAGGGCCGCCGGGGTCGGCGAGGTCGTCGTCGCCGACAACGGCTCGACCGACGGGTCAGGCCAGGCGCTGGCCGCCGCTGATCCCGGCGCCCGCTTCGTTCCCACCGGCGCCAATCTCGGCTACGGCGCGGCGGCCAACCGGGGTGCGGCGGTGTCCACCGGTGACCTGCTCCTGGTGTGCAACCCCGATGTGGTGGTGGAGCGCGACAGCGTGGCCCGGCTGGCCGCCGCCCTCGACGGCGACGCCGGGCTGGCCCTGGTGGCGCCCCTCCTGTCCGACCGGCTCGGGGCGGTGTACCCGTCGCCGCGACGGTTTCCCGGGATCGGCGTGGCGCTCGGCCATGCGTTCGTCGGCCTGGTGGCGCCGGGCAACCGCTTCACGCGCCGGTACCGGATGCTGGACGACGGGCGCTCCGTCGCCGGCGACGCCGAGTGGGTGTCGGGCGCCTGCTTCCTGGCCCGCCGCTCGGCCTGGGAGGAGCTGGGCGGCTTCGACGAGGGGTACTTCATGTACGCCGAGGACGTGGACCTGTGCTGGCGGGCGCGGCGGGCCCGTTGGCGGGTCGGCTTCGAGCCGGCGGCCCGGGTCACCCACGTCCAGGGCGTGTCGACCGACCTGGTCCCGTACCGCATGATCGTCTGGCACCACCGCTCGCTGCTGCGGTTCTTCCGCCGATCGTGCCGGCCGGCCGAGCTGCCCCTGCTGCCGCTGGTGGCGGTGGGCCTCGCGCTGCGGGCCGCCCTGGCCTGCGGGCAACGGCGGCTCCGCTCCGGGCCGGGACGGTAGCGTCGGCGGCCATGGGCAAGGCATCGAGCAGCAAGAAGGTCACCCGAGCCGCCAGCACCGGCGGCGGGAGGACGCGCCAGGCGGCGCGCCCCTGGGGCTGGTACTCCACCATCGCAGTGGTCGCGCTGCTGGGAGTCGTGCTCATCGTGGTCAGCCGCAACGAGAACCAGCAGGTGGCGGCGGCGGGCCGCACCAACCAGCCCCGGGTCGACATCGACCACTGGCACGCCGCGTTCGGCCTCTACCTCTGTGACAGCTACGTGCCCCCCGTCCCCGAGCCGAGCCCGCTCCCCGGGCTGCACACCCACGGCGACGAGGTCATCCACATCGAGCCGCACCGGGTGGAGGACTCGGGCGACAACGCCACGCTGGGCCGCTGGGCCGACGACAACGGGCTCACCCTGACCTCGACCAAGGTGGAGGCCGGCGGGCAGTCCTTCGAGAACGGCGACAACTGCGGCGACGAGCCCGGCGAGGTCAAGGTTCGGGTGGACGACGACGTGGTCACCTACGACCCGCGCGACGTCCTGTTGAAGGACGGGCAGCGCATCACGGTCGCCTTCGTGCCAGACGGCACCGAGATCCCGCCGCTACCGCAGACAGCCCTGGACAACCTGGCCAAGAACCAGGCACCGGCCGTGCCCGTCTCGGTCCCGCTCGACCCCACCGCGTCCACCGTCCCGGGGACGCCACCGGCCGAGGGTTCGGTCCCCCCGACCGAGCCGTCGGTCCCGCCCGTCTCGGCCGCGCCGGTCACCTCCACACCGTGAGGGCGGTGGTCCTGGTCGGCGGCCTGGGCACCCGGCTCCGCCCGCTCACCCTCGGCACGCCCAAGCAGATGCTCCCGGTGGCCGAGGTCGCCATGATCGAGCGGGTGGTGGGCCACCTGGCCGGCCACGGGATCTCCGATGTCGTGCTGTCCATGGGGTACCGGCCGGACGCCTTCCTGGCCGCCTTCCCCGAGGACCGGTGCGCCGGGGTGGCCCTCAGCTACGCCGTCGAGCCGACCGCCCTCGACACCGGTGGCGCCATCCGCTTCGCCGCCCGGCAGGCCGGCATGGCGGACACGTTCCTGGTGGTCAACGGCGACGTGCTCACCGACCTCGACATCGGCGCGCTGGTGGACTTCCACCGCCGGCGCCGGGGCGCCGCCACCATCGCCCTCACCCCGGTGGCCGACCCGTCGGCCTTCGGGGTGGTGCCCACCGACGGCGACGGCCGGGTCACCGCCTTCCTGGAGAAGCCGCCCGCCGACGAGGCGCCGACCAACCTGGTCAACGCCGGGTTCTACGTGCTGGAGCCGGGCGTGGTCGACGCCATCCCCGCCGACCGCCGGGTGAACGTGGAGACCGAGACCTTCCCGGCCCTGGTGGCCGGCGGCGCGCTGTACGCTCGGCCATCCGACGCCTACTGGATCGACACAGGCTCGCCCGGCCTGTACCTCCGGGCCAACCTCGACCTCCTGGCCGGGCGGCGGGGCGGGGAGCCCCCCGCGCCGGGTGCCCGTCGCAGCGCCGGCGGCGGTGGTTGGACGCTCGGCCACCCCGTCCTCGACGCCCGGCTCACCGGAGGCTCGCTGGTCGGCGACGCCGCCTACGTCGCCAGGGGATCGACGGTGTCCGGCTCGGTGGTCGGGGCCGGCGCCCGGGTCGACCGGGCCAGCATCACCGGGTCGGTGCTCCTGCCCGGGGCGGTGGTGCACGCCGGGGCCGTGATCGACGGCTCCATCCTCGGTCCCGGGTCGGTGGTGGGTGAGGGCGCCGTGGTCCAAGGCCTGACCGTGCTGGGCGGCGGCGTCTCGGTGGAGGCCCGCTCGAAGCTCGACGGCGCATCGGTCCACCCGTGAACGCGCCCGTGACAGCACCGTGAGGGCGCTCGTGACGGGCGGGGCCGGCTTCATCGGCTCGACCCTGGTCGACCGGCTGCTGGCCGAGGGTCACGCGGTGGACGTGGTCGACGACCTGTCGTCGGGCTCGTTGGCCAACCTGGCCGAGGCCCGGGCCGACCGCCAGGGCGACCGGACGTTCGCCTTCCATCGGCTCGACATCCGCTCCGAGCAGATCGTCGAACTGATGGTCCGCCGGAAGCCGGAGGTCGTCTTCCACCTGGCCGCCCAGGCCGACGTGCGGGTATCGGTGGCCCGCCCCGCCTTCGACGCGCAGGTCAACGTGGTGGGCACGCTCAACGTGCTCGAGGGCGCTCGCCAGGCCGGCGCCCGGCGCGTCGTGTTCGCATCCAGCGGCGGCACGATCTACGGCGACGTCGCCCCCGGCGACCTCCCGGTCCGCGAGTCGCACCCGCAGCGCCCGCTGTCGCCCTACGGGGTGGCCAAGAAGGCGGCCGGCGACTACATGATCGCCTACCGGGAGCTGCACCAGCTGGAGTGCACCCTGCTGGCCCTGGCCAACGTCTACGGCCCGCGCCAGGACCCCCACGGCGAGGCGGGGGTCGTCGCCATCTTCGCCGG
>Ga0187893_10011735_pt1 | contig 12631 bp, 14 predicted proteins | sample MA1701074metaG_FD_139574 | JGI IMG/M metagenome (GOLD analysis project Ga0187893, IMG submission 139574) | White microbial mat communities from a basaltic lava cave in the Kipuka Kanohina Cave System on the Island of Hawaii, USA - MA170107-4 metaG ...
AGGAAGGACGGCATCGCCGCCAATTCGCTCTGGCCGCGCACCACCATCGCCACCGCCGCGGTCCACATGTTGGGTGGGGAGGCGATGATGAAGCAGTCGCGCAAGCCGGAGATCATGGCCGACGCGGCGCATGCGATCCTGTGCAAGCCGAGCCGCGCGTTCACCGGCAATTTCTGCATCGACGACCTGGTGCTGCACGCCGCGGGCGTGCGCGATTTCTCGGTCTACGCGGCGGTGCCGGGCGCGACCAGGTTCCTGCCGGATTTCTTCGTCCCGGCGGATACGCCGCCGCTGCCGGTTTAGCGGTACTGGCCCGAGGACTCGGCGCGCAGGCGCGCGAGGCCTGCGAGGCTTTCGGTGAAGGGCGCAGGTACGCCCGCTCTGCGCGCCACTTCCAGCGTGCCGGTCAGCAGGCCGTCGATCTCGAGGCTCTTGCCGGCCTCCAGGTCCTGCAGCGTCGAGGGTTTGAAGGCGCCGAGGTGGCGCGCCATGTCGAGGCGCGCTTCCGGGTCGATGTCCGCGTCTACGCCCACCGCGCGCCCGATGGCGAGGCATTCGCGCATGATCGCGATCATATAGGCCTTGGCGTACGGGTCGAGGAGCAGCCTGTCGCAGGTCGAGAGGGTCAGCGCGGCGACCGGGTTGACGCTGATGTTGCCGAGCAGCTTCACCCAGAAGTCCTTTTCGATGAAGCCGCTCGCCACGGCCTCGAAGCCAGCGCCCTTGAGCGCATCCTCGAGATCCTGCGTGCGCGCAGTGTTCTTGCCGCCAGGCTCGCCCAGGATCAGGCGCTTGCCCATACTGTGCTGGACAAGGCCGGGTTCCGGCGTGGAGGCGGCGAGGTGCACGACGCAGCCCACAATGCGCTCGGTCGGCATTGCGCGCTCGAGTTTGCCGCCGGGGTCCAGGCTTTCCAGCCGCAGCTTGCCGCCGCCGAAATCGAGGCGGTCGAAAAACCACCACGGCAGGCCGTTCATCGCGGTGACGATCGAGGTGGCCGGACCGAGCAGCGGCGCGATCGTATCGGCGACCTGGCCCATGCCTTGGCCCTTGACCGCGACAATCACGGCATCCTGCGCGCCGAGCCTGGAAGGCTTGTCGTCGGCCTTGATCTTCACTGAAAATTCTTTCCCTTCATGGGCAACGCGAAGACCCTTGGCGCGGATCGCGGTAAGGTTCGCGCCTCGCGCCACGACTGAAACCTCATTTCCGGCCTGCGCCAGCCGCCCGGCAATCAGCCCGCCGATTGCACCGGCGCCGTAAATGCATATTTTCATGCTCTAATTCTAACGTCCGCCAAAATCAGGGACAGACCACGTTTTTCCAATTCTGTCCTGACACTTGCTGGTGCCACGGGGCAGGAAAAACGTGGTCTGTCCCTGTTTAGGAGGTTGCCATGTTCGCATTCATGAAGAAAATGAAATCCCTGCTGCCCGCCGAGGGCACGCTGCCTGGCCGCAGCCAGAAAATGCCGGTGCCGGAGAAGCACGCCGTCAGCGGCAACCGCATCGTGCCGCCGTTTCCGGCATCGATGGAAACTGCGACGTTCGGCCTGGGCTGTTTCTGGGGTGCGGAGAAGCTGTTCTGGAACCTGCCCGGCGTCTACAGCACCGCGGTGGGCTACGCCGGCGGCGAAACGACGAACCCGAGCTACGAGGAAGTCTGTTCCGGCTTCACCAACCATACCGAGGCGGTACTGGTGGTGTTCGATCCGGCGAAAATCGGCTACGAGACGCTGCTCAAGGCGTTCTGGGAAGGGCACGACCCGACGCAGGGCATGCGCCAGGGCAACGATTCAGGAACGCAGTATCGTTCCGCGATTTACACCTATGGAGATCTTCAGCTTTCATTGGCTGGAAAATCGAAAGAGATGTTCCAGAAAGAGCTGCAAAAGAAGGGTTTCGGTTCGATCACGACAGAGATCAAGGCAGCGCCTGAGTTCTACTACGCCGAGGACTACCACCAGCAATACCTCGCCAAAAATCCGAACGGCTACTGCGGGCTTGGCGGCACCGGCGTTTCCTGCCCGGTCGGCATCCCCGTCAAGGCGTAGGCGGGACCCAGCTCGCGCGGCTCCCGGCCGACCGGCGTCGGCGCGCGGCCCAGCAGCAGCGGCAGCAGGTTGTCGCGCGGCGCGTTGTCGCGCCGCAGGAGCTCCAGGTGGCCGAAGGAGAACGGCGAGAAGTGCACCAGGTCGCACAGCTGTGCGGCGATGCGCGCGAGCAAGCGCGGGATCGCGATGCGCAGGGCAGGGCGCTCGTCATGCAGCGCGCGTAGCGACGCCAGGTATTGCGCCATCGTGCGCCGCGCGGCGCCGCCCAGCTCCACCTCGCGCCACTCCGACTTGCCCCAGGCCTCGCACAGTACCGCGATCGCCTCGCCCAGGTCGCGCACGTCGAGCGGCGCCATCCTGCCGAGGGCTTCGGCCGGAATGAGGTGCACCGGCCAGCGCGCGACGCGCCGGACCCATTCGGCGCCGAAGCCGCCCTCGCCATCGAGGAGCGACGGCCGCACGATCGAGTAGTCGGCGCCGCCGGCGGCGATGGCGCGTTCGGCGAGGATCTTGGAGCGGATGAAGCCGCTCAGCGCCTGGGGCCGCAGCCCGAGCGCGGAAACGTGGACCAGGCGCAGTCCCCTGCGCTCGCAGGCCGCCGCCAGCGCAGTCGGCGCCATGTTGTGGACGCGGTCGTAAGTCTCGCGGCCGCGCTCGCGCAGGATGCCCACGCAGTTCACCACCGCATCGACATCGGCCAGCAACGGCTTCCACACGTAGCGCGTGGTGAGGGACTCGAAGTGGGTTTCGCGCAGTTCGCAGTCGCGCAAGGCCGCCGGCAGCTTCGCCAGGGCGCGCTGCGGACGGCGCGTGCCGATGACCACGGCGTGGCCGCGGGCGCGCAGCGCCGCGGCGGCGTGCCGCCCGATGAAGCCGCTGCCGCCCAGGACCAACGCTCGCATTTCCTGTCCTTTCAGTAATTTCAGTCTTGACAGAAAGATATGACAGCATTAGGCTCGCGTCAAGTCATGGCCGCCGTCGATTCCGCAGAGGACGCCCTAACCGGGGCGCTCGGCGCCCTGGGGGCGCGTTTCGTGCTGCACTGGGGGGAGATGGGCGCGCGCTGGGGCGTGAGCCGCACCGTGTCGCAGATCCACGCCCTGCTGTTCCTGCTCGGGCGGCCGCTGCACGCCGAGGAGATCTCCCTCGTGCTGCAGGTGGCGAGGTCGAACGTCAGCACCAGCATCCGCGAGCTGCAGAACTGGGACCTCGTCAAGGTGACGCACCTGGCGGGCGACCGGCGCGACCATTTCGAGTCCGTGCTGGATCCCTGGGAGCTGATGCGCATCATCGTGCGCGAGCGCAAGGAGCGCGAATTCGATCCGACTACGGCCTTCCTGCGCGGCTGTGTGGAGAGCAGGGAGTTCGCAAAGGAGGACCCGGCGACGCAGAAGCGCCTGCGCGAGACGCTCGCGCTCATGCAAGCGCTTGGCGGCTGGGTTGGGCAAACGCTGGCGATGGACAACGCGGTGCTGAAGCGCCTGGTGAAGCTGGGCGCGAAGCTGCAGGCGCTGGTAAGGGCGGCCTGAGGGCCGCGGGCCCGCCAGCGCTTCAGCCTGCACGCAGAGGCTGAAGGCGGCGACAAGAAAGAACAGCCAGCTACGCGGCTTTCACCTTCGCCGGACCGGCCTTCGCGATCAGCTCGCGCAGCACGTAGGGCAGGATGCCGCCGTGCTTGTAGTAGTCGACCTCGATCGCGGTATCGATGCGCGACTTGAGCCTGATTTGCTGCCTTGTTCCATCCGCTCTTTTTATCTCCAGGGTCAATTCTTGTTGCGGGCGAATGTCGTCCAGGCCGGAAATGGATACTTCTTCATCCCCTTTGAGCCCGAGGCTGCCCGCGCTGTCGTTGCCGAGGAACTGCAGCGGCAGCACGCCCATGCCGACCAGGTTGGAGCGGTGGATGCGCTCGAAGCTGCGCGTGATCACGGCCCTGACGCCGAGGAGTTGGGTGCCCTTGGCCGCCCAGTCGCGCGAGGAGCCGGTGCCGTATTCCTCGCCGCCGAAGATCACCGTGGGCGTGCCCTCGGCGATGTAGCGCATCGCCGCGTCGTAAATCGGCAGCTTTTCGCCCTTGTACAGCGTGACGCCGCCCTCGCTCCCGGGAATCATCAGGTTCTTGATGCGCACGTTGGCGAATGTGCCGCGCATCATGATGTCGTGGTTGCCGCGGCGCGCGCCGTAGCTGTTGAAATCCGCCACCGCGATGTCGTGCTCCTGCAGGTAGATGCCGGCGGGGGAGGTGGGCTTGATCGAGCCGGCCGGGCTGATGTGGTCGGTGGTGACCGAGTCGCCGAACACGCCCAGCACCTTGGCGCCCGAGATGTTGCCGGGGCGGCCGGGCTGCATGCTGAAGTCCTTGAAGAAGGGCGGCTCGGCGATGTAGCTCGATTTCGGCCAGCTGTAGACCTGGCCCGAGGGCGCCGAGATTTTCTTGAACATCGGGCTCGCGTTGGCGAGGTCGCCGTACAGGCGCCGGAAGGTGGGCGCGTCCATCGCCAGCTTCATGAGCGCCTGGATTTCGTCCGAGGTCGGCCAGATGTGGCCGATGTAGACGTCCTGCCCGTCTTTCGATTTCCCAAGGGGTTCGGTTCTGAAATCCTTCAAAACACTTCCCGCGATGGCGTAGGCAACCACGAGCGGCGGCGAGGCGAGGAAATTGGCGCGGATGTTGGGGTGGATGCGCGCCTCGAAGTTGCGGTTGCCCGAGAGCACCGCGGCGCAGACCAGCTCGTTGTTGACGATGGTCTCTTCGATCGCCTGCGACAGCGGGCCGGCGTTGCCGATGCAGGTGGTGCAGCCGTAGCCGGCAAGGTAGAAGCCGAGCTTTTCCAGGTAGGGCAGGAGGCCTGCGCGCGTGAGGTACTCCGTGACCACGCGCGAGCCGGGCGCGAGCGAAGTCTTGATGTGCGGCTTCACCTTCAGGCCCAGCTCGACGGCCTTTTTCGCCAGCAGGCCGGCGGCCAGCAGCACGCCGGGGTTGGACGTATTGGTGCAGGAGGTGATCGCCGCGATCAGCACGTCGCCGTTGCGCACGTCCAGTCCGTCGTAAGTCTTGAACGGTTTCTGCAGTTCGGCAGGATTCTTGCCGAAACCGTTCTCCTTCACCGCTGCGGAGAAAAGGCCCGTGAACGTGCTCTTCATCCTGTCCAGGTTGATGCGATCCTGCGGCCGTTTCGGGCCCGCGAGCGAGGACATGACGCTGGAGAGGTCGAGCTCCAGGTCCTGGCTGTAGTCGATCGCGCCGGCCTTCGGCACGCCGAACATCTGCTGCGCCTTGTAATAGGCCTCGAAAGCGCTGATTTCCGCGTCGCTGCGTCCGGTGCCCCTGAAATAGGCCACGGTCTTGTCGTCCACCGGAAAAAATCCCATGGTCGCGCCGTACTCCGGCGCCATGTTGGCGATCGTGGCGCGGTCGGTGACCGATAGCGAAGCACAGCCCTCGCCGTAGAACTCGACGAACTTGCCGACGACTTTCGCCTTCCTGAGCATTTCCGTTACCGTCAGCACCAGATCGGTGGCGGTGCACGCGGGATGCAATTTGTTTTTCAAATTGACCCCGACCACGTCCGGGGTGAGGAAGTAGACCGGCTGGCCGAGCATGCCGGCTTCGGCCTCGATGCCGCCCACGCCCCAGCCCACGACGCCGATGCCGTTGATCATGGTGGTGTGGCTGTCGGTGCCGACGAGCGTGTCGGGGTAGTAGATGCCATCCTTCTGGTGCACGCCGCGCGCGAGGTATTCCAGGTTCACCTGGTGCACGATGCCGATGCCCGGGGGCACGACCTTGAAGGTGTCGAAGGCCTGCATGCCCCACTTCATGAACTGGTAGCGCTCTTCGTTGCGCTTGAATTCGAGCTTCATGTTGAGGTCGAGCGCGTTCTTGCTGCCGTAATGGTCGATCTGCACCGAGTGGTCCACCACCAGGTCCACCGGCACCAGCGGCTCGATCACCTTGGCGTCCTTGCCCATCTTGCGCGCCACGTTGCGCATCGCGGCGAGGTCGCACAAGAGCGGCACGCCGGTGAAGTCCTGCAGCACGATGCGCGCCAGCACGAAGGGGATCTCGTCGCTGCGCGCGGCCTTCGGCTTCCAGTTGGCGAGCTGGCGCACGTGCTCCTCGGTGACTTTCTTGCCGTCGCAATTGCGCAGCACCGACTCGAGCACGATGCGGATCGAAATCGGCAGCCGCTCGATTTTCACGTCCAGGGCCTTGCCCAGCAGGGGCAGCGAGTAGAAACTTCCGCCCTTGAGCGGCAGGAGTGTGTCGTGCAGGTTGTGCGCCATGATCAGCTTCCTTGTTGGTGCTTCGATTGCTTGTAGGCGGCGAAACGCGCGTCGCGATACGCGCCTCCGTCGTTGGCCCAGACGGCCTGCGGAGTACAGCCAGACGGTTGTTTCAGTTCATCCAGCAAACGTGAGCGTTCCTCGATCAAAGCCGAAAGCTGTTCGTCGCAGCGCGCGATCGGCGTCGGGTAGTGGCGGATCTCGCGGGACAGCTGATCGATCCGTTGCTGCAGTTCGCTGCGCATGGCTATTGCTTGCCGTACTTGCGCTTCGGCGCGTCCTGCGCGAGGGCTGCGGAGGCGGCGAAGCAGGAGAGAAGGATCAAGGCGGCGTGTTTCATGCGGGCTCCTCAGGTCACCATCAGGTCGACGAACTCGCTGACGGGAGTATTTTGAAGTTTTTTTTCATCTAGAAACAATTCCAGAATGGCCCGAGATTGATTTGCCGGAAAACGGCGCGCAAGGTTGGTCTTGAACTTCTCCACCAGCACCGGCATGCCTTCCTTGCGGCGGCGTTTGTGGCCGATCGGGTATTCGCGAACCACCTCCTTGAGCTTCGTGCCGTCCTTGAATTCGACAGTAAGCGCGTTGGCGATGGAGCGCCTGGCCGGCGCGTGGTAGTCGCGGCTGAACTGCTTGTCCTCGACGCACACGATCTTGCTTCTGAGCCGGTCTATGCGGGGATCGGAGGCAACCGAATCTTCATAATCGTTCGCAGTCAGGCGGCCGAAAATCAACGGCACCGCAACCATGTACTGGATGCAGTGGTCGCGGTCGGCAGGATTGTTCAAGGGGCCCTTCTTGTCGATGATGCGGATCGCCGCCTCGTGGGTGCGAATGCGGATTTTCCTAATGTCGTCAGCCGTTTTGCCGAGGGATTTCATATCCTGAAAGATCTGCATCGCGCATTCCACCGCTGTCTGGGAATGGAATTCGGCCGGGAAGGAGATCTTGAACAGCACGTTTTCCATCACGTAGCTGCCGTAGGGGCGCTGGAACCTGAACGGCTTGCCTTTGAACAGCACGTCGTAGAAGCCCCAGCCCTTGGCGCTAAGCACCGACGGATAACCCATTTCTCCCGTCTGCGTGATAAGCGCAAGGCGCACCGCGCGCGCGGTGGCGTCGCCTGCGGCCCAGCTCTTGCGCGACCCGGTATTGGGCGCGTGGCGGTAGGTGCGCAGGCTCTGGCCGTCCACCCAGGCCTGGGACACGGCATCGACCGTCTGTGCCTGGCTCAAATTCAGGAGGTTCGAGACAACGGCCGTCGACGCGACCTTCACCAGCACCACATGATCCAGTCCGACGCGGTTGAAGCTGTTCTCCAGCGCCAGCACGCCCTGGATTTCATGCGCCTTGATCATCGCCGTAAGGACGTCGCGCACGGCTACTTTTTTATTGTTTCTGCTTAGAAAATCGGCAATCGCCAGAATGCCGCCCAGATTGTCCGAAGGGTGGCCCCATTCGGCGGCGAGCCAGGTGTCGTTGAAATCGAGCCAGCGGATCATGGCGCCGATGTTGAACGCGGCGTGCACCGGATCGAGCTGGTACTGCGTGCCCGGTACCCTGGCGCCGTTGGGCACCACGGTGCCCTTGACCACGGGACCCAGCAGCTTGGTGCAGGCCGGGTATTCGAGCGCCTCGAACCCGCAGCCGAGCGTGTCCATCAGGCAGTAGCGGGCCGTGGTGTACGCGTCCGGGCTCTTGATTTCATAGTCTCTTACATAGGAAGAAATCGCCTGCAAAACCCTGTCGGGTTTCGGCCGGACATTGGAGACGCGGCTGGACACTATTTGGGATCCTGTTCCTTGTCCGAGAGCGGCTTGAAGAGGTATTCGTTGCCGCCCGCCTTGGGCGAGTGTTGCACCGGATCGGGCGGCGTGCGCTCGCCGCCGGCGTGATCCCACCACACCGCGCGGCCCTTCTTCTGCGATTCGCGCTCCTCGGGATGCTGCTCGAGGTATTCGCGCATGAATTTGGTCAGCTCGGATTCGTACATCGCCATGGTCAGCCTCTCTCCTTGAGCGGGATCCACCTGCGGTTCTCGGGGCCGGTGTAATTGGCGCCCGGCCGGATGATCTTGCCGTCGATGCGCTGCTCGATGACGTGTGCCGCCCAGCCGCTGGTGCGCGAAATCACGAACAGCGGCGTGAAGTGCAGCGTCGGGACGCCCATCTTGCTGTAGGACACCGCGCTGAACCAGTCGAGGTTGGCGAACATCTTCTTGTCGCGCCACATCACCATCTCGATGCGCTCCGCGACCCGGTACTGCGTCATGTCCTGCGCTGCCTTCGAAAGCTGCTCTGCGACCGCCTTGATCACCTTGTTGCGCGGGTCCCCCGTGGTGTAGACCGGATGGCCGAAGCCGATGACGATTTCCTTCGCCGCCATGCGCCTCTGTACGTCGGCCTCGGCCTCGTCGGCCGATTTGTAGCGCTTCTGGATTTCGTCCGACACCTCGTTGGCGCCACCGTGCTTGGGGCCGCGCAGCGCGCCGATGCCGCCGGTGATCGCCGAATACATGTCGGCGCCGGTGCCGGTGATGACGCGGCAGGTGAAGGTGCTGGCGTTGAACTCATGCTCCGCGTAGAGGATGAGCGAAGTGTGCATGGCGCGCACCCACTCCTTGGCGGGCGCCTTTCCATGCAAAAGATGCAGGTAATGCCCGCCGATTGAGTCGTCGTCGGTAACTGTTTCAATTCTTTTACCGTTATTTGCGTAGTGGTGCCAGTAGAGCAACATGGACCCGAAGCTCGCCATCAGCCGGTCGGCGATGTGGCGCGCGCCTTCGATCGGGTGCGACTCCTTCTCGGGCTCGAGAGCGCCGAGAACCGAGCAGCCGGTCCGCAGCACATCCATAGGATGCGCAGTTTTCGGCAATTGTTCCAGGGAATTTTTCAGTTCCTTGGGCAAAGAGCGCAGGCCCTGCAGCTTTTTCTTGTATGCCGCCAGTTCAGCCTCGTTCGGCAACTTTTCATGCACGAGCAGGTACGCAACTTCCTCGAATTCGGCGAGGTCGGCGAAATCGAGGATGTCGTAGCCGCGGTAGTGCAAGTCGTTGCCGGTCCGCCCCACGGTGCACAGGGCGGTATTGCCGGCAGGCACGCCGGACAGCGCAACCGATTTCTTCGGCTTAGGAGCGTTCTCGGGTAAAGAGCTCATCGAGTTTCTGTTCGTAGGAGTGGTAATTCAGGTAGTCGTAAAGCTCTTCACGCGTCTGCATTGCGCCGAGCACCGGTTTCTGCGTGCCGTCCTTGCGAATGGTCCTGTAAACATCTAGCGCCGCCTGGTTCATGGCGCGGAACGCGGAGAGCGGGTAGAGGACGATGGCGACGTTCGCCGCGCGCAGTTCCTCGGCGCTGAACAGGGGCGTCTTGCCGAATTCGGTGATGTTGGCGAGCACTGGGACTTTGACTGCCGCTGTTATTTTTTTATAGGAACTCAAATCTGTCACGGCCTCCGGAAATACCATGTCCGCGCCCGCTTCCACATATTTGTTCAGGCGCTCCAGAGCAGAATCCAACCCTTCGTTCGCAAGGGCATCGGTGCGCGCCATGATCACGAAGGACGCGTCGGTGCGCCCGTCCACGGCGGCCTTGATGCGGTCGCACATTTCTTCTGCCGGGACGATCTCTTTCCCGGGCCGGTGGCCGCAGCGCTTGGCGCTGACCTGGTCCTCCATGTGCATGGCGCCGGCGCCCGCCTTGATGAGCGAACGCGTGGTGCGGGAAACATTGAAGGCGCTGGAGCCGAAGCCGGTGTCCACGTCCACCAGCAGCGGCAGGTCGCAGACATCGGTGATGCGGCGCACGTCGGTGAGGACGTCGTCGAGGTTGGAGATGCCGAGATCCGGCATGCCGAGCGACCCTGCGGCGACGCCGCCGCCCGAAAGGTAGATCGCCTTGTAGCCGCTGCGCCTGGCGAGCAGCGCATGGTAGGCGCAGATGGTGCCGACAACCTGAAGGGGCTTCTCTTCCTTCAGGGCCTTTCTGAATTTTTCCCCGGCGCTCATTTGCCGAGAAGCTGCTTCACCCCGTCGCGCTCCTCGTGCAGTTCCTTCAGCGTCGCGTCCATGCGCTTGCGGCTGAAGTCGCCGACCTCGAGCCCCTTGACGATCTCGTACCTGCCGCCCTTGCAGGTCACCGGGTAGCCGTAGAGCACGCCCTCGGCGATGCCGTAGCTGCCGTCCGAGGGCACGCCCATCGAGACCCAGTCGCCGTCGCGCGTGCCGAGCGACCAGTCGCGCACGTGGTCGATGGCCGCATTGGCCGCGCTTGCCGCCGAGGACAGGCCGCGCGCTTCGATGATCGCGGCGCCGCGCTTCTGCACCGTGGGGATGAAGGTGGACTCGAGCCAGGCCTGGTCGTTGATCATGGGCCAGACCTTCTTGCACTCTGCCTCCGCCTGGAACAGGTCCGGGTACTGCGTCGCCGAATGGTTGCCCCAGATCGTCATTTTGCTGACCATGGGTACGAGTTTTCCTATCTTCTGGGCAACCTGCGACGTCGCGCGGTTATGGTCCAGGCGCATCATCGCGGTGAACTGCGTCGGTTTCAGGCTTGGCGCGTTCTTCATCGCGATCAGGCAATTCGTGTTGGCCGGATTGCCGACCACCAGCACCTTGACGTTTCTGTCAGCAACTTTGTCCAGCGCCTGGCCCTGGGGAGCGAAGATCTTGCCGTTGGCTTCGAGCAGATCCTTGCGCTCCATGCCCGGGCCGCGCGGCCGCGCGCCCACCAGCAGGGCAACGCCGACGTCCTTGAACGCGACCAGCGGGTCCGACGCCGGAATCATTCCGTGCAGCAGGGGAAAGGCGCAGTCGTCGAGTTCCATCATCACGCCCTTCAACGCCTTCTGCGCTTTCTCGTCGGCAATCTCGAGCATCTGCAGGATCACCGGCTGGTCCTTGCCGAGCATTTCGCCGCTGGCGATGCGGAACAGGAGCGCATAGCCGATCTGGCCGGCGGCGCCAGTGACGGCTACGCGGATGGGGGCTTTGGGCATGGATAACTCCGGGGAAGCTGCAGCGAATCCGGGATTCTACCGCACCGCCGCAGCTATATAATTCCTGCATCCATGTCCGACGCAGCGGCCAAGACGCAGGCGAGCCGGGTTCGCCCGAAATACCTCCACCTGCAGGCGCTGCTCTTCGAAATCCGCTTGCCGCTGCCGGGCTGGATCTCGATCCTGCACCGTATCAGCGGTGCGCTCCTGTTCGTGGCGATGGTCTGGCTGCTGTGGATGCTGGATCGCAGCCTTTCCTCCGAAGCGGCGTTCGACAAGCTCAAGCACTATGCGGGCCTGTGGCCGGTGAAACTCGCGCTGCTGGCGCTGGTGTGGGCCTACTGCCATCATTTCTTCGCCGGCATCCGCTACCTGTTTCTCGACCTGGACAAGGGCATCGACCTTGCGGCCGCGCGCCTGACGAGCTGGCTGGTGCTGGGATCGAGTCTCGCGTTTACCGTGTTCTTCGGCTGGAGAATCTGGTGACCGCCCGGATCGTGACCGGTGCGCATTACGGCCTGCGCGACTGGCTGGCCCAGCGCATTACCGCCGTGATCATGGCGATCTATTCCGTCATCGCGGTCATCGTGGTGCTTTCCGGCAAGCCCATCAACTACGCCGTCTGGCGCGACCTCTTCACGCAGGGCTGGATGCGCGTCGCGACGCTGCTTTTCATCGCCTGCCTCGCCTCGCACGCCTGGGTCGGCGTGCGCGACATCCTGATGGATTACATCAAGGCCGCAGGGCTGCGCCTGGCGCTGGAAGTTCTGGTGCTGCTCACGATTGCCGCCTACGTCGGCTGGACCATACAGATACTATGGAGATGAGCTTGAGGCTGCCGGAATCCTATGAACCTGCCGGTTAGACGGTTCGACGCCATCGTGGTGGGGGCGGGCGGCTCCGGCATGCGCGCGGCGCTGGAGCTGGCGCGCGCCGATCTCAAAGTGGCGGTGCTTTCCAAGGTGTTTCCGACGCGCTCGCACACCGTCGCGGCGCAGGGCGGCATCGCCGCGCCGCTGGCCAACTCGTCGGAAGACAACTGGCACTGGCACATGTACGACACCGTCAAGGGCTCGGATTACCTCGGCGACCAGGACGCGATCGAATACATGTGCCGGCGCGCCAACGAGGTGGTGGTCGAGCTCGAGCACATGGGCATGCCCTTCGACCGGCTCGAAAACGGCAAGATCTACCAGCGCCCGTTCGGCGGCCATACCCAGGACTACGGCAGCGCGAAGATGGCGATGCGCGCCTGCGCCGCGGCCGACCGCACCGGCCACGCCATGCTGCA
>Ga0187893_10011736_pt1 | contig 12630 bp, 10 predicted proteins | sample MA1701074metaG_FD_139574 | JGI IMG/M metagenome (GOLD analysis project Ga0187893, IMG submission 139574) | White microbial mat communities from a basaltic lava cave in the Kipuka Kanohina Cave System on the Island of Hawaii, USA - MA170107-4 metaG ...
CGGGCGCCGAACTCCGCGATGGCCGCCATCGCGGCCGGCTCCAGCGCGGCGAGCCCCTCCTCGGTGCACAGCTTCCGGATGAAGGCGGCGTACTGGCGCAGGGTCTTGGTGTTGAGATCCATCTCCTCGTCGAAGTCCGCGATCACCTTGAAGATCTTCCGGAAGTCCGGCTCCTGCTCCAGCAGCGCCTCGTAGCTGGAGCGCTGGCCGACCATGATCACCTTCACGTTGATCGGGACCGGCTCGGGCTTCATCGTCATGGTCGGGACGAACGGTGCGCCCCCCTCTTCGAGGATCGAAAGGGAGCGGGAGATCAGGGTGCGTTTCAGCTCCATCCAGAGGTCGCGCTGCGAGAACAGGTCCTCGGCGGTGACGAGGAGATATCCGCCGTCGGCGGCGAGGAGGCTTCCGGCGCGGATCTTGGTGTAATCGGTGGTCCAGTGGCCCGACTGGTCGAGCGACTTCTCGAAGTATCCGAAGAGCCGCCGGTAGGTCGGGTGAGTCTCCACGATCACCGGGCACTCCGGGTGTGTCTTTCCGTCGAGGATCACGTTGACCCTGAGTCGGTCCAGGAGCGGTGGGAGCCCCATCCGGCTCCCGGAGCTTCCGTTCGAGCTGCTCCCGGCTCCATCCCCCGATCCGCCCGCCGCTCCCGGAATGACGGGTGAAGCAGCCTCCCGGAACAGCTCCAGATTCGAGATGATCTCTTCGAGCACCTCGGCCAGATACGAGGCCACCACGGAGGAGGCCCCCTCCGGGTAGCGAGCCACGATCCTCTCGACCCGCTCCTGGAGCGCGGAGCGGACAGCGGTCTTCTCCAGCTCCGAGATCTCCGACTCCATGCGGGCCAGCAGGTCGCGGCTCTGGCGGGCAGCCGCCTCGAGGTTCTGGCGCAGGATCTGATAGTGGCGAACGACGGCGGCCGCCTTCTTCCGAGCGACTTTCCCCTCCGAGACCGCCTTGTCGAGATCCCCGATCGGCACCGCTTGTCCCTGGATGACGGGGAACAGCTCCGGGCGGCTGATGTTTCCCTCGCGCACCCGTTTCAGCGCAAACCCCTCCTTCTCGGCGCGTCTCTCGAACCGCTCGATGAGCCGGTCTCCCTCTCCTTCGTACCGGGTGGCGATCTTGGCCCGTTTCTTGGAGTGCTCCTCGCTCTCCAGAAGGCCGGTCACCTCAGGCTGGATCTCCCGGATGAACCGTTCCATGTCCGCGCGCAGCCGATCCGCGTTGCCCCGCGGCAGCGTCAGGAGCCTGGGCTCGTCGGGCTTCTTGAAGTTGTAGATGTAGGCGCGGTCGGGGGGCACTGGACATGCGGTCTTGAGTCGGTTGAGGATCTTCTGCACCGTGGAAGCCCGGCCGGTCCCGGAGATGCCGCACACAAAGACGTTATAGCCTGGGCCGTAAAGCTCGATCCCGAGCTTCAGCGCCCGGATCGCGCGCTCCTGACCAATGATCCCGATCAGCGACTGGTCCTTCTCCGCGGTGGAGAGGCTCTGGTCGGAGGCCCGGCAGACCCATCGCAGCTCCGCGGCGCTCAGCTCGCGGAATCTGAGCGGACGGGGGAGCTTCCTCTTGCTGGCCATGGTGCTCTTACGCTCCTCTGGGTTGTCCGCGCTCTGCGTGCCGCCGGGTTCAGGGTGTTCGGAGTGGCGCTCGGAGTGGCACCTTCCGCGGACCGGCAGTATAGCCTAGAAGGTTGAGGCGCCGGAAAACAGATGTGGCGGGCCGCACCGGGCCCGCCACGCCTGTGACTAAGTCCTTGTTAATCTATAGGATAGATGTGTAGATGAGAGGAAAGGTCAGTGACCCCCGAGGAGGAATCCGACCCCGGCGCTGAAAAGACCATCCACCAGAGTGTCATCGGTGTCGCCGTCGGGAAAGACAGCGACCGCCTGTCCTTCCACGCGGATGTTGAGGACAGGCCCCAGGAAGAAGCGCACCCCCAGCCCCGCGTAGGCCAGAGGGTCCGTCTCATCGGTGATCTCTTCGGACCCGAAGACCGTCTCCTCCGAGACCTGGAGACGCTGCATCCCTCCTCCCACGGTGAGCAGAGGGGAGACGGGCCCACCAGCGGCGAAGTTGTAGATGTATCCCACCTTGAATGTGGTGAGGTCAACGTCGAGCCCGAGCCCGAATTCGTCGTGAGTCGGAATGAAGTCAGCCGTGAACTCGAGCTCATGTTCTCTCTCGAACACGATCCCGAGCCGGGCGCCCAACCCCTCGTCGTCCTCGATATTGGACTCGTTGTCGAAGTTGGCGTGCGTCAGATAGGCGCCCAGCTCGATGCTGTTGTCCCTCATTGCCGCCTGCGCCGGAGAAGCCGGAAGCAGGAGCGCGGCGAGTATCGCCGCCGTTCCCAATGCGATGGCTCTCATCGACACCTCCTTGGTATCCTCCTCCCCTCGGCCCGCAGCACCATAGGCTGACTCGGAAGACATCGCAACCGATCGCGCACCCAAAGGACCTGGTGGCCACGCCGCGCGAGCGCCCGCGTCATTGACGGGCGACTGAGGGACCGCTAGCCTTGTCCCTCCATTGCAAGGATTCCTTCATCGGCAAAGTGAGAGTCGGTCAGATGTCGAGCCAAGAAGCAGCTCCCCGGGTACGGTTTGCGCCGAGCCCAACCGGGTTCCTCCACGTGGGCGGAGCCCGTACGGCCCTGTTCAACTGGTTGTTCGCCCGACGGATGAGAGGGGTCTTTATCCTGAGGATCGAGGACACCGACGTCGCGCGATCCACCGAGGCGATGGTGGCGGCGATCCTCGAGGGTCTGGAATGGCTCGGGATCCATCATGACGAAGGGCCGTTCTTCCAGTCGCGGCATCGCGCCCAGCACGCTCGCGCCGCGGCGCTGCTTCACGAATCGGGCAAGGCCTACAGGTGCTTCTGCACCTCCGCGGAGCTCCAGGAGCGTAAGAGCCGGGCGGAGAGGCGGGGCGTGGTCTGGAAGTACGACCGGGCCTGCTTCGATCTGGGACGGGACGCGGTGCACCGGCGCCGCGAGGCGGGGGAGCCGAGCTGCCTGCGGTTCGCGGTCCCGGAGGGGGTCACGGCGTACGACGACCTGGTGCATGGACCGACTTCTTTCGCCAACGCCGACATCGAGGATCTGGTCCTGCTGCGAACCGATGGCACGCCGACCTACAACCTGTCGTGCGTCTCGGACGACATCGAGATGAAGATCACTCACGTGGTCCGCGGGGATGACCACATCTCCAACACGCCCAAGCAGATCTTGCTCTATCAAGCACTGGGAGCCGCCCCGCCCCGCTTCGGCCACCTGCCGCTGATCCTGGGAGAGGACAAGAAGAGGTTGTCCAAGCGTCACGGGGCCGTGTCGGTGATCGAGTACCGCCGCGCCGGGTATCTCCCCGAGGCGCTGTTCAACTTCCTGGCGCTTCTGGGATGGTCCCCCGGAGGCGACCGGGAGATCATGAGCCAGCAGGAAATGGTCGATCTTTTTTCCTTCGAGGGGGTCAGTTCGCGCAGCGCCGTGTTCGATCACGACAAGCTGACCTGGATGAACAGCGAATACTTGAAGCGAAAGCCGGCCATCGAGCTGGCGGCGCTGGGGCGGCCCTGGCTCGAGGAGGCCGGGATCTGGCAGCCGGATCTCGCGGCTGGCCGAGGCGAGTGGTTCATCAAGCTGATCGATCTGCTCAAGGACCGCACCCGGCTGCTGCCGGAGCTGGCGCGCGACGCGAGGCCGTTTCTCACGGAGGAGTTCGAGTACGACCCCGCCGCCGTGGCCAAGCACTTTGCCCAGGAAGGGATCGGCGTCAGGCTCGCGGCGTTGCGGGCGGCGCTGGAGCCGGTCGAGAGGTTCGACCAGGCTTCGTGCGAGACCGCGCTTCGGAAGGAGGCGGCGCGTCTCGGCGTGAAAGCAGGCGATCTGATCCACCCGGCGCGCGTGGCGTTGACGGGCCGGATGGTCAGCCCGGGGATCTTCGCCGTCATGGCCATGATGGGACGCGAGGGGACGCTGAGACGGCTCGACCGCGCCGTGCGGTTCATCGCGCAGCATGCCTCGAGCGCCCCCTCGCTGCGGCAGCGAGACGATTCGCCATGAGCCAGGGGCGGCAAGACCAACGCGCCTCCGGCGGGCGTGGCCCCACCCGGCCCGACTCCGTGCTGCGGCGAGGGGAGACGACGATCGAATTCGTCACTCACAAGCACGCGCGGCTCGCGGATCCGTTCGGGCCGGAGACGATCCTCGTGGCGAGACACGCGGTCTGGAACGTCTCGGCCATCATCGTGGTCCACAACACGGCGCGCGGCCCCGCGATGGGGGGGTTGAGGATCTCTCCTGACGTCGTGGTCGAGGAGGTGTGCGACCTGGCCAAGGCGATGACCTACAAGACCGCGGGAGCCTCCCTGGAGCTGGGCGGTGGCAAGTCGGCCCTCGTGACCGAGCCGGCCCGCTTCCCGAAAGGCTCCGCGCAGCGCCGTGAGCTGATCGGGTGGTACGCCGCGCTGCTGGAGGATGTGCCGGAGTACACGCCGGGCCCGGACATGTATACCGACGAGCAGGACATGCAGCTCATCTTCGAGCTGGCGGGCCGGTCAATTGGAAGACCCGCCGACAAAGGGGGGATCCCGATCGACCTGCTGGGGCTGACGTCGCTGGGCTGTCTCATGGATCTCAAGACCGCGATCGAGCGCGGGCATCTGGACGGCGTGACCAGCATGAAAGGCCTTCGCCTCTCGGTGGAAGGGTTCGGCAACGTGGGGGCCGCGATCGGGAGGCTGGCGCAGCGTGAAGGAGCGATCGTGGTGGCCGCCAGCGACCTGCCCGATCCGTCGCGCGATTATGGGGGCGTCATCCACCACCCGAACGGGCTCGACCTGGGCGGGCTGATGCAGGCCCGCGTCAGGGGAAAGTCGGTCATCGAGTCGAGCCAGCCGGGCGTTCAGGTTCATCGTGGAGCGGCTGCGCTCAAGACGTTGTTCGAGCTGGAGGCGGACATCGTCGTCCCTGCGGCGCGCACCGACACGGTGGATCGGGATCTGGCCCGCAGGATGCGGGCGCGCTTTGTCTTGCAGGCGGCCAACAAGCCGCTGTCGGTGGAGGCCGAGGAGGACCTGCACGCCCGGGGAGTGCTGTGCAGCGTTGACTACCTGACCAATTGCGGAGGGATCGTCGCCTGCGCCGAGGAGCTTGACGAAGTGCACCATCCGCTCGGGCCGCTGCGGCTCCCGCGTGCCGTCGCGCGGATCGTGTCCACGGTTCGATCCAATGCCGAGGCTGTGTATGGCCTCTCGCGCCGGGAGCGGATCACCCCGCGCGCAGCCGCCGAGCGAATTGTCGAGCCTCGTATCGCTTCCTCCTTCTCGTGAGCCCGCGTGCCCGCGATGCCCCACAGGCCCCACATGCCCACATGCTTCGCATGCCCCGCGTCCTTCTTGACGCTGTGGGGGGCGCTGCGTAGAATTCGCCCCTCGCGCTGCGGGATCGTCCAATGGTAGGACGCATGACTCTGGATCATGTTATCGGGGTTCGAATCCCTGTCCCGCAGCCAGCCGCCCGCCGCCCTCCCTCCCGTCATGCTCCGGTGCGCCCCGTTTCCGCCTGTGATACGATTTCTCGCGACATCTGGGCCAGCGTCTGGTGACAATCTCCCCACAAGAACCGTCCGGGACCAGCACCGCCTCACTCAAGAGATCCAGAAGAACGCGGATACTGGTGAGGCTGGGTTGGCTGGCGGTATTGTCCGCCGCCATCGCCGGCGTTTTCATCGGCAGCTTCTACATCGCCATGCAGGTCACGTTCGCCGGGCGCGAGGTGGTCGTGCCGGAGCTGATCGGGCTGACGGTGGATGAAGCAAGAGCGACCTTGAACCGGTCCGAGCTGTATCTGGAGGCCGCAGCCGAGCGGCATGACGATCGGGTCGGCAAGGGTCTGGTCCGGTCCCAGGACCCACCCGCAGGCGCCACCATCAAGAAGAGTCGCAAGGTCAAGGTCAGCGTGAGCCTCGGCCCGCTGGAGGCGAGCATCCCGGAGCTGAGAGGGCAGAGGCTGCGCACCGCGCGGCTCGCGCTGGAGCGAGAGGGACTTTCGGTCGGCCACGTCACCGCGTCTCACGAGCGCGCCGCTCCGGCCGACTCGGTGATGTCCCAGGATCCTCTGCCCGAGGGGGCCGAGGCGGAGGGATCCTCGGGGGCGCGTGTCTCGGACGGTGGAAGGATCGCGGTGGACCTGCTGGTGAGCCGGGGCCCCGCGGAGGCCCTGTACGTCATGCCCGACCTCTCGCGGCGCCGGATGGAGGAAGTGTCGGCCTTCGCCAGGCGCGCGGGGCTGCGGCTCGGAGCGGTGCGACGCGAAAGATCGCCCGGCGCGCCCCGCGGCACGGTGATCAAGCATTACCCGCCCTCCGGCCATCCCATCGGGCGGCAGGACATCATCAGCCTTGTCGTGAGCGAGTAGTCGCGGGACATTGAGCACAAATCACACTGGGTGAGGAGGGAGCGGCGAGATGGCGTTGCTGGCGCCTTCGATCTTATCGGCGGACTTCGCAAAGCTGGGGGAGGAGATCCGCGCCGTCGAGGCGGGAGGGGCGACGATGCTCCATCTCGACGTGATGGACGGCCACTTCGTTCCTAACATCACGATCGGCCCGCCTGTGGTCCGGTCGATCCGCGAGGCGACGAGGCTTCGTCTGGACGCGCACCTGATGATCGAGAACCCGGATCTGTACATCGACGAGTTCGTCAAGGCAGGGGCCGACATGATCTCGGTCCATCTGGAGGCGTGCCGCCATCTTCACAGGACCGTGACGTCCATCAGGTCCGCCGGACGGCAGGCCGGAGTCGTCCTCAACCCCGCCACCACTCTCGACCACCTCGACGATGTCCTTCACGAGGTGGACTACGTCCTGCTGATGTCGGTGAACCCCGGCTGGGGCGGGCAGAGGTTCATTCCCCAGGTGAAGGACAAGATTGCCGCCCTGCGCGAGCGGATAAACCGCCGGCGCCTCGACACGTTGATCGAGGTGGACGGGGGCGTCACGCGCGACAACATCGCCTCCCTGGCGGCCTCAGGCGCCGACATCCTGGTCGCGGGCAACTCCGTGTTCGGCCAAGGGAACCCGCGCGCGGCGACGGCTGACCTGATGGCCCTTCTCCATGTCTAATATGCTGAAGACCCTCACGAGGCTGCGCGTGAGGTACCCCGAGACGGATCAGATGGGGGTCGTGCACCACACCCACTTCCTGGTCTGGTTCGAGATAGGCCGCACCGAGCTGATGCGCGAAGCGGGGTGCCCCTATGTCGATCTGGAGAGGGAAGGGGTCTGGATGCCGGTCATCGAGGCGACCTGCCGCTACCACAGTCCGGCGAGGTATGACGACATGATCACCGTGGAGACTCAGGTGGAGAAGGTCACTCGCGTGACCGCCAGCTTCACCTACCGCGTCCTGAGGGGAACAGACGGCGCGCTTCTGGCCACGGGCTCCACGCGGCACGCGGCAACCGACAAGACAGGAGCTCCGTGCCGGATTCCCGAGCGGTTGTCCTCCCTCATGGCGGCTCCCGCAGCCTCGTCGGGGGAGCGATGAGACGCCACCACATTACGGCGCCGCGCCTGGGGCTGGCAGCGATCCTCCTGCTGGTCGCGGCTCTGACGGCCCTATCAGGCTGTGCCCAGAAGGTCGCTCGCGCACCGAAGGACAAGTACGCCGGGCTGACGGCGCAGCAGATCTACGACATCGCCGTCAAGAGAATGGAGAAGAAGTCATACACCTCGGCCAGGGACGTGATGCAGAAGGCTCTGGGAAGGACGGATGCAACACCAGAATTGATCGCCAAGATCCACCTGGTGCTGGCTGACGCCTACTTCTACGACGGTGGTCTGCTCAACCTGGCCGAGGCGCTGAGCCGGTACACCAACTTTCTCACTTTCTATCCGAACCATGACCGGGCCGACTACGCTCAGTATCAGCTCGGCCTCTGCTACCTCAAGCAGGCCGCCAACCCGGACCGGGACCAGACGCAGACGCGCAAGGCGCTCGCGGAGCTGACCAAGGTGGAGAGCCTCTATCCGGGCAGCGAGTATGTCGGCGAGGCGCACCAGAGCGCCGACGAGGCCCGCGAGATCCTCGCCGAGCACAGCTTCCGGATCGGCGCCTTTTATTACCGGCGTGACTCGTATCCCGGGGCGGTGGAGAGGTTCCGCGATGTCCTGGAGAGCCACCCTCACTACTCGCGCAAGGACCGGGTGTATCTGCTGCTGGGCAAGTCGTTGCTCGCCCTCGACAAGCGCGACGAAGGGCAGGTGTATCTCGAGAAGCTGCTGGCCGAGTTTCCGCAGAGCAAGCATGCCGGGGAGGCGCGAGCGCTGCTCGAGCGGCCGGTGCAGACGGCCGTGGGGAGCAGGTGAAATCTCCACGAATCGAGGAGCTGGCGTACGAGATCGGGCAGCGCGAAGCGGGCCGGGCGAGACAGCGCCAGGCGGCGCGGCGGCTGGCGCAGAGGCTTCGCTCCCAGGTTCTCGCGGCGGTTGCGACGTTCGTCGAGGCGGCGGCCGCGTCCGGCGCGCCGCATCTGGATCTGATCCATGTGGAGCCCGTGGAGCCGGACGACAAGAGCGTCCGAGCCTTCCAGTTCCGGATCACCCGAGGGCGTCACGAGGGAATCGTGGTCTCCAAGGACCGGGGCGAGGTGATGCTCGTCGGGCCGTTCAGGCGAGGAGGGATGGAAGGGCCCTGTCTGCCGTTTCACCTCGAGGGGAGCGGGAAGCTTCCCGTCCGGCTCTCGGAAGCGCTCGAGTCGTTTCTGATCCGGATCATCCAGCAGGCGTACGCCAAGTGAAAAGCGCGTGCTCGTATCGCACGCGGGGCGATGAGGGTGGCAACCGCAGGGAGGATGGAGATCGGCGCGATGGAGAAGGCGACGTTTGGCGCAGGCTGCTTCTGGGGGGTCGAGGAGGCGTTCCGGCAGGTGCCGGGGGTCATCTCCACGTCGGTGGGATACCTGGGAGGAGCGATGAAGAACCCGACCTACGAGGATGTCTGCGCCGGTGACACGGGACATGCGGAGGTGGCCGAGGTCGAGTTCGACCCCGGCAAGGTCTCGTACAGACAGCTTCTGGATGTCTTCTGGAGCATCCACGACCCCACGACGCTCAACAGGCAGGGGCCGGACATCGGCACCCCGTATCGCTCCGCCATCTTCTACCACACCCCCAAGCAGAGAGACGAAGCGCTCGCTTCCAGGCTGGAGATCGATCGCAGCGGCCGGTTCCGGCGTCTGGCCGTCACCGAGATCGCTCCTGCCACCGAGTTCTACCGCGCCGAGGAGTACCACCAGCGGTACCTGGAAAAGCGGGGCGAGGGGTCGTGCCGCCTTTGACCTGAACGGCCCTCAGGCCTTGGCCCGCGCCTTCGAGGCCTGCCCGCTGGCCAGGCCCTTCTCCAGCGCGGCCGCGAGATCTCCCACGGTGGGGTGACGCTTGTCGCGGTCCTTCTCCAGCGCCTTGAGGATGAGGTCGTTGAGCCAGACAGGGATCGAGGGGTTGACCTCCCGGGGCGGACGGGGCGTCTCGCCGATGTGCTTGTAGGCGATGACGCTGGGGGTGTCGCCCACGAAAGGCTCGCGGCCCGTGAAGACGAAGTACATCACCACTCCCATCGAGTAGATGTCGGTCCTGGCGTCCAGAGGCAGAGCCTGGACCTGCTCGGGTGACATGTACTTGGGCGACCCCATCACGAATCCGGCCGTGGTCATGTCCACCCCTTTGGACCCGCGCGCGATGCCGAAGTCGAGGATCTTCGGGATGGAGCCGTCCTTCAGAAGGATGTTCTGCGGCTTGATGTCGCGGTGGATGATCCCCAGGGCATGGGCCGACTCGAGCCCCCTCGCGACGTCCACCAGCAGCTTCACCGCCACGGGGATGTCCAGGGCCGCGCGCAGCCTCACCCACTGCTCCAGATTCATGCCGTCGATGTACTCCATGGTGATGTACCTGTGCTCCTTCCAGGACCCCAGGTCGTACACCTTCACCACGTTGGCGTGGGAGATCTTGCGCGCCATCTTGATCTCCCTCAGAAACCTCTCGACCTGCCGTCCCTCCGCGTCTCCGGCGCGCAGCACCTTCAGCGCCACAGGCTCGTCCAGCTCACGATCCAGCGCCTGATAGATCCGGCCCATCCCTCCGATCCCCAGCTCGCGGACGATCTCGTACCGATCCGCGATGATCACCCCCGGGACGATCGCGGAAGCCTTCAGCTCGTCGAGGACCTGCGTGGCGGAGCGGTAGCGGCGTGTGCGGTCCTTCTCCAGGCATCGCTCGATGATCTTCCGGAGGAAGGCGGGAAGCGTCCGATCCATCTTCGTGGGGAAGGGGGGCGGCACGTTCAGATGATCGAACGAGGCGGTGTCGGCCGGGAAGGGGGGCTCGCCCAGCAGCACCTCGTACAGGATCACCCCCATCGCGTAGATGTCCGACCTCTCGTCCACGCGCTCCGCCCGGAGCGCCTCGGGGGCGGCGTAACAGACGGCGCGCCCCTCGGTGGCGGAGCTGTCGCTCATGCGCGCCTTGAGGCCGAAGTCGGACACTTTCACCTGGTCCTGACCGACAAGGAAGATGTTCTCGGGTCTCAGGTCGCGGTGGATGACCCCCTTGCGATGAGCGTAGGCGAGCAGGTCGCAGACCTGCGTGGCGATCTCCATGACGCGCACCGGCTCGATCCGTATCCTCTCGTCGAGAATCTCCCGCAGTGTTCTGCCATCCACGAGCTCTTCCAGGATGTACCGGCCCTCGCTGTCCTCGCCGATACCGTACACGGTCACCAGATTGGGATGGCTCAGCTCGGAGACCTTGTGAGCCTCGCGCAGGAATCTGTTGACCATGTCGGGCTCGCCGGAGGTCGGGAGCGGATACCTCTTGGCCGCCAGCTTCTTCTGCAGGACGCGGTCGTACGCCTCGAACACCTCGGCGTGGCGTCCCTGCCCCAGCTTTCGGGTGATCTCGAGACGTCCGTCGATATTGGCCGCGATCCCCTGGGGGGTCATCGCCGAGACGCGCAGCGTGTCGCGCAGCGCCTGCTTCTGGGCCGCCGTGGGGCCGGTCTGCTGGCTCACCTGCCGCGCGAGCGATCTGAGCCTTTCGGCGACGTCCTCGTGGTGATAGTCCACCGCGAGGACCTTCTCGTACAGCTTGCGGGCCTCTTCCGCGCGCGCCATCTGCTCGTAGGTCAGCGCGAGGTGGTAGAGGCACTTCACCTTTTCGCTGTCGTCCTTGAGCAGCTTCAGCGATGTCTCGAACTTCTCGGCTGCGGGCGCGAACAACCCCTGTTCGGAGAAAACGGTGCCAAGCATGTAGGAAGCCCTGCCGAAATCAGGGTCATCGCGGCCGACGCGCTGCAGGATCCGGATCGCCTGACTCTGGGATCCCTGGCTCAGATGGATCCGGGCCGCGTCGAGCACGTGTCCCGAGGTGATGTAAACCCGCACCGCCTCGTCCTTCAGGTCGGCCTTCTCATACGCCATGCCGGCGTTCACGAATTCGGCGGCTTTCTCGTAGGCCAGGGCCGCGTCCTTGTGCCGGCCGACACCGGAGTAGAGGTCCGCGGCGCGGATCAGCTCTCCCTCGGACATGAAGAGCGCCGCCGCCCGCCCCAGGTCGCCGCCGCTCTCGAAGCACTCGGCCGCCTTGAAGTTGAGCCCCTTGCCCAGGAACACCTCGGCGGCTCGCTCGAATCTCCCCGACCTCAGATACAGCTCCCCGAGCAGACGCGCGTCGATCTTCGCGCCCGGATCCTCCTCGACCAGCTTGAGAGCCTCGGCGTAGTTTTCCAGCTTGATCAGCAGCGCCGCCGCGCTGTCGGTCCGCCCGGCCTTGAGATAGGCCTGGACCGCCTGGTCGAACAGACCCGCCTCCTCCAGGAAAGGGCCAGCCTTGGTGAACTGTCCCGCCTTCATGTAAAGGATCCCGGCAAATCGGGAATACTTGAGGTTGCGCTTGCGCGATTCCTCGAAGTTGTAGGAGCCGGTGTCCATCGGGTCGGGGGAGACGGACTTGAGCAGCCTCTCGTACAGCGCGGCGGCTTTGGCGTTCTCTCCCGCATGCGCGAAAAGGTAGGCGGCCTTCTCGAACTGGCCTCCCATCTCCAGATAGGCCGCCGCGCCCACGAAGTTGCTCATCCTCTCCTCGATCTCGGCGGCCTTGATGTACTGGCCCGACCGCTCGTACATCATCGCGGCCTTCTTCTTCATCCCCGCCTTGATGTACATCTCGGCCGCCTGCGCCGCGTCGCCGCCGCTGGCGAAATATCCTGCGGCCTGTCCGTACTCGCCGATGCGCGCGGCCACCTGTCCGGCCAGCAAGTAGTGCTTCCCCTGAAGGTAGAACGCCATCGCGTCGAGTGGATGCCCGGCCATGTCGCACAGATCACCCGCACGCGAGTAGTCCCCTTGGCGCGCCGCCTTCTTGGCCTCCCGCATCAGGTCCTTCATAGCGGGAGCATCCCGGGCTTTTCGATCTTGAGGGCGATGCGCGCCAGGCGCGGGTAGGCCTCGACCAGCGTCTCGGGAATCTCGACGCGCTGTCCCGAGATCCGGTGCACCAGCTCCAGCGCGTTGGCAGGCGCCTGGCCCCTGTAATGGTTGTTGGCGATGATGAAGATGTCGCC
>Ga0187893_10011737_pt1 | contig 12630 bp, 9 predicted proteins | sample MA1701074metaG_FD_139574 | JGI IMG/M metagenome (GOLD analysis project Ga0187893, IMG submission 139574) | White microbial mat communities from a basaltic lava cave in the Kipuka Kanohina Cave System on the Island of Hawaii, USA - MA170107-4 metaG ...
ACCAGAGTGGCTGCCGAGTTGGCAGTGCTGGAAAGGGAAGACATCAAAGCGGCCAGCAGGCCTGCCAGAATCAAGCCGCGGAAACCTGGCGGGACGAGTTGACTCACCAAGGTTGGGTAGGCGGCATCATGCGGGATGCTGGGATAGAGCGCGGCCGAGATTGCGCCGGGCAGGACGAAAATGAATACGGGCAGGATCTTAAGAAAGCCTGCAAAGATCGCGCCTTTTTTCCCCTGTTCCACATCACGGGCGCCCAAAACCCGCTGGACGATGACCTGATCCATACACCAGTAAAACATACCCCCAAAGTAGTTACCGAAGATGAAACCTGTAATCGGGTAGTCTGGATGGGTCATGGGCTTCACCATGTGCAAAAATCCTTCTGGCACGCGGCTGGCTAGACCAGACCAACCCCCGGCAGTGCTCAAAGCGGTGACCGTCAGGAACGCAGAGCCCGCCAGGAAGATGACGGTTTGAAAAGCATCGGTGTACACCACGGCGGACAGGCCCCCAGCAGCCGTATAGATGGCCGTGAAGACACCAATGCTCCACATCACAGTCTGCATGTCCCATCCGAACAAGGTGTGGACGACCAACGCCCCAGCCCACAAGGCAATCGAGATCTTGGTCAACACAATCATGACCAGAAAGTAGCTTGAAAGCACCATACGCGCCGCCAGACTGAATCGGCGCTCCAGGAACTCCGGGATGGTATAGATGCGACTGTTCAAATACTGTGGGACAAACACGAAGGCCAGCGTCAGAAGGCAGAAGGAGGCGACCCATTCGAAGCCGCCCACGGCCAACCCAACACGGTGAGCTTCTCCGGCCAGGCCTACCAGGTGCTCAGCGCTGATGTTGGTGGAGAAGAGAGAAGCGCCCAATATGGGCCAGGTGAGCCGGCGGCCGGCCAGAAAATAGTCTTCGCTGGTTTCTTTTTGTTTGGCAAAGGAGAGCCCGATAAGCAGCGTCACCAGCAGATAGCCTGCAATGGTGACGAGGTCGAGTGTGTGAAGAGAGGTCAAATGAGGTGTCGGAAGGGAATAGGGCGGCTCAGTGATCGTGAATAGGCGTGAAAACCGAACACAGGATGAGCGGTTCCGTCAAAGTCGAAAGGTCCAGCAAGGGCGATCTGACAATGGTTGTTAACTATTTCCACTGCTCGTTTGAAGGGCAACGACCTTCCAGCAGTGAACAGCCGAGATCCGATCGACAACAATCAGCCTCTGGAGTTACTGGTCTTGAGCAGAACCGATTCAAGCTGCGAACCATGCTTCTTACTTGGTGTGTTTCTTTAGAAATGCAATTGTCCTGGGCCAGGCGGCCTGGGTGGCTTTCAGATTGGCGCCTTCGCGGCCACTTTGAGCGCGCAGAAATCCATGGCCTGCGCCTTTGTAGATTTCTACTTCATACGGCTTGTTGAGCTTTTTCATCTCAGCTGCGGCCGGCTCGATGGTTGCATTGACACGCGCATCATCCTCGCCATAAAGGCCCAGCACAGGCGCTTTGATTGCTCCCAGCGTGGGCGTTTCCGGCGAGGTGCCGTAGTATACAACCGCCGCATTCAGCCCCGGCTGTTTGGTAGCGTATTCATAGCTTCTGGCCCCTCCCCAGCAATAGCCCACCGTCGCGGTCTTCTTGTTTCCAGCGGGTATCTTCAGGGCATAATCACGAACGGCATTCAGTCGTGTCAGGACTTCCTCTGGTGTGAGGCCCCGCACGGCTTTCACCACGTCGTCCCTGCTTGGAATGGAGTCTGTGCAGCCTCCGTTCGGCCCTTTGCCGCAAATTAGGTCAGGGGCGACGGCGATGAATCCATCTTCCGCAAGCTGATCGGCGACACCGCGAATCCAATCGGCTAATCCAAAGATTTCATGGATGACGATGACGACCGGGGCTTTGTCCTTGCGCTCCGGATAGACGACCCAGGTGCGAATGGGCTTTTGATCTCCGCCTAGTTTGATATCGACATACTCGCCATGCCGGGGCGATTTCTCAAGAGCTGCTTTGGCATTCTCTTCGCCAGGCGGCAGCTTCTCGTCCACCGCAGTCGATGTGCCGGATGCCGCCTGAAAATGAAGGGCTGCGTGTTCGGCGTGAGGATCTTTCTGGTCTTTGGCTTGTAGCGTAACCGACAGCAATAGAGCAGAAAACGTGGCGAAAGATCTTCGAATATTCATTCTGACTCCTTTGTTGAGCTTTGACGTAGCTGTTGAGCTGGAACTCGCGCTTTCGCGCGAATGACTACGAGGCCGCCGTCACATCTCGGTAAAAACTCAATCAAACGGGAACCAATCTCACCCGTTCGTCGTACAGTGCTCCGCCCTCACCAAGATCGGTGGTGCGGGCTCGCAGCAGGGTATTGGCACAGCGTCCATTCCGGTAGTGTCCACCTTTTGGAATGATGGCGACATCTCGGCGCTGCTTTGCATCATGGCGGAGTCGCACCGTCATGGAACCGATGGCCGATTCCATCCGGCAAAGCGCGCCGTCTTCGATGCCACTGGAAGCATCGGGATGCACTGTGACTGTCGGGTGACCTTCCTGCGGTGCTGCCCAATGTGAAGACTGCGACTTTTCTGTGGAAAGGGACATCATAAACAACGGAAAAGCGGGATTGTCCGGAGAGGCTGCGGGCTCGTCGGTCATCAGATTCACCTTGCCAGTTGCCGTCGGGAATCTGCGATCGGCGAAAAGCACCTTGCTGGGCAGGGGATTGCGCACTGCTCCGGCCTCCAGGGTTTCGAGAGTAATACCGTGCACGGCTAGCTTCGGAGCGATGAAGCGCCGCTTCCAATCGCTGGCGCTTCCGGCCATGACTTCAGACAGCCCCACCCGTGTGGCAAGACCCTGGACAATCTCTAGATCGCTCTTAACTCCCTCAGGCGGCGAAACAATTGGTTTGGCCACGCCTACCCAGTGGTGGCCGTAAGACCCCAGTAGATCGTCGGCCTCCAGCAGAGTCGTTGTGGGTAGAACGAGGTGAGCCAGCCGGGCCGTGTCGGTCAGAAACGAATCGACGACGACCACAAAGTCTCGCGAACTCAGTGCCTTGATGGTGGTTTCCGACTCCGGCAGCATCACGACCGGGTTTCCCGCAGTGATCCAGACAGCGCGAAGGGGAGGAGCGGACAGACGGAGAACTTCAGGTCCAAACAACGGCTCGCACACTGTGCGCGGTGCAACAGCCTTTCCTTGAATGAAGGTAGTATCAAATGCGCCACGGCGCTTGAAATAAAAAGAGACTCCGCCGCCGGGAACACCAATATTTCCTGAAATGGCGCACAGCGCATCGAGAGCCCGAACGATGCCTGCCCCATTGACACGGCGCCCCATTCCCCATCCCACCAGGATGGCAGTAGGCTTGTCCGGACCCAGACGCTGTGCCAGGTCGTGTGCGGCTTCCTCACCCACGCCGCCCTGCCGGCACCAGGTTTCCACAGACTGCCGCATCGTCAGGCTGCGAAATTCATCCACGTGGTCGCAGTAGGCTGGTGCCTCAGGATCGATCCAATTCCTCTCAAAAAGGATTCTCGCGACGCCCATGGCCAGCGCAAAATCACCGCCCGGGCGAGGCTGGATGTAGCTCTCGCAGAGGGCTGCAGTCTTGTGATGGACCGGATCGATGAGCACGAGCTTGGCGCCTTTAGCTTTGGCGTCCATGAGAACTGGCACGGTGTGAGGGCTGGAAGTGAGGACATTTTTTCCCCACAAAACAATGTTCCTGGAGTTGAGCAGGTCGAAGATATCGTGGCTCTCTGACTCGCCGAAGTCCAGTGACTGAGCGGCATCTCCCGCCCCCGAGCAAATATCGCCTCTTTTGGTTGTGACGGGACCGAACTTCTCAAAAAAGTAGTCCGAAAGATGCTTGACCAGACCCAGCGAACCGCCGCTTCGATAGTGAAATATTGCTGCAGGACCGGACTCGTGGCGAATGGTCATCAGCCGGTCAGCCGCTAAATCCAGTGCCTCGTCCCAGGAGATTGGATGAAAGTTGCCGTTATGGCGAAGCAAGGGAGAAGTTAGACGCTCGCGCGAATACTGAGTGGACAAAAAAAGACTGGTTCGGTAGCAAAGAAATCCGCGCGTAATGGGGTGTTCTTTGTCACCGCGAATCTTCGTGATGTGGCCGTCTTCAACAGTGGCAACAATGCTACAGGTATCCGGACAATCGCGGTTGCAAAGGGTCTTTCTGGTTTCGATCATGGTGCAGAGGAGTATAACACCAACGCCGGCCCGTTCAGTGACGGAGGAACTGACTTCTGGATGAGTGCGTCATTCCCCGCTTGAAGCGGCAATGACGGAAGGAGCGTTCCCGAGTGGAAACCTTGCTCACCGGTATAACAGGAACTTCTTTCTCATGGTTTCAAACTCTTTGAGATCCTTTTGCCAGGTTTTGACAATCTCGGCCGCCGATTGGTTCCCCTCCATCGCTTTTCGAATGGCGTCGGTTCCGGCCAGCCGATCGAAGTGGGCGCTCCTGAACTGAAACTGCTCAGGATAGTTTCGACGGATGTCTTCGATGATCGCAAGCGCGGTCGGCAAAGGCCGAAACGACTTACGATTATCCACATGGAGCTGGACTCCCTGGCAGGCTTCGCCGGAAAACTTGGAGAGCGCGGGCGTGAACACGACCGGGCGAAAGAGGACGCCCGGAAGCGCCAACGAGCTGAGCCGCTCGGCGAGCTTGATGCCATCGATCCATGGTGCTCCTGCGATTTCGAACGGCGTGGTCGTGCCGCGGCCTTCGGAGAGGTTGGTTCCTTCAAGCAAACACATTCCTGTATAAGCCAGAGCTGATGCCATTGTGGGAATGTTGGGCGATGGCGGAACCCATAAGAGGTGCGTTTCTTCATACCACTGAGCGCGCGTCCAGTGTTTCATCTTCACGACGGACAGCTCAAGATTCAGTTTTAGATTCGTCTTGATCCAGGCAGCCAACTCGCCCGGCGTGAGTCCGTAGCGAACGGGTATGGCAAACCCCCCGACAAAAGAATGAAAGTTGAGGTCGAGCAGCGGGCCATCGATGATTTCTCCTCCCAGCGGATTGGGGCGGTCCAGAACAATGAACGGAATCTTCCGTTCAGACGCCGCCTGCATGCATTCACCCAGGGTTGAGATGTAGGTGTAGAAACGGCTGCCTATGTCCTGGATGTCGTAAACCAGAACATCGATGTCGCTGAGCATTTCAGGGGTTGGGCGTCTCGTCTCGCCGTACAGGCTGTGTATGGGGACGCCAGTCCTGGCGTCGACAGCACTGCGAACCTTCACACCGGCTTGAGCCGCGCCACGAATGCCGTGCTCCGGCGAAAACAAGGCCGTGAGCCTGGCTTCGGGTGCTGATGCCAGCAGGTCGATGTCATGCTGAAGCTTGCGGTCTACGCCGCTGTGATTCGTAATGAGGCCAACCCGTTTGCCACGAATCAAATGCGTTTTCTCTGAAAGCAGGACTTCGATGCCCGGGATCACCGGTTGCTGATGTGCATCAGCGAGTGGGATAGGCGTCAGCAAAACGGTTAGAAACGTTAAAAGCCGTCCCAGAAACCTTTCAAGGTTGCAGTTCTGCAGAGGCGCTCCCGGTTTGTCCATGCGGCAAGCGTATCAATTCCCCAGGTCGCGGGCAATTTGCTTTGACCGGTTTAGAGATTTCTCATAGCATCCGCTGGTTTCTCGCATGCGACGAAAATGAAGATTTTGAACACCGAGCTTCGGCTTGTCCAGGGAGACATCACCGAACTGGACGTGGATGCCATCGTCAACGCCGCCAATTCCCGGTTGATTCTGGGCGAGGGTGTGGCGGGAGCGATTCGTCGAAAGGGCGGTCCGCAGATTCAAATGGAGTGCGATCGTATCGGCGGAACACCCGTTGGCACTGCGGTCATCACGGGCGGGGGGCTGCTGAAAGCCAGACACGTGATTCACGCGGTCGGCCCACGGATGGGTGAAGGGGACGAGGATAGCAAGCTCAGGAATGCAACGCTGAGCAGCCTAACAGTGGCTGAGGATAATCGTCTCAAGAGTATCGCTTTTCCGGCCATCAGCACGGGGATCTTTGGGTTTCCTTTGGATCGTTGTGCCCGGATCATGGTAGGAACGGCCGTGGAGTTTCTACAGCGGCCGACTGAATTGACTTCTGTAGTTTTCTGTCTGTTTTCTGAAGATGTGCTTCAAGTTTTCCAGGCGGAGAGAGCGCGTTTTGCGAACCAGGATGGAAAGGAACCTTGAAAATATCGACAACACAACCTGCTCCGGTCATCACCCAGTCCGATGACTTGAAGCGTGATCTGGGTCTTACCGATTGCGCATTGCTCGTCATCGGTTCGGTGATCGGGTCGGGGATTTTTCTGACACCAGGAAACATTGCCCGCACTGTGCAGAGTGTGGAGAGCGTTTTTCTGGTGTGGATTGCGGGCGGCTTGCTCAGTTTCTTTGGGGCGCTGGCTTATGCCGAACTGGGTGCCATGTTCCCGCGCGCGGGAGGCATTTACGTGTTCTTGCGCGAAGCCTATGGCCCGCTCACGGCCTTTCTTTACGGTTGGTGTACTTTCTTCGTGATGCAGAGCGGCTCGGTTGCGACCCTGGCGGCGGGATTCGCGATCTATCTCGGTTATCTTTCGGTGTCTCCAGGCCTCGCGCAGGCCTGTTCCATTGGGGTGATTGGCTTTCTGACTTTGATGAACTGCCTGGGAGTGCGCTCGGGCGCGCGAGTACAGAACCTCTTGACGGTCATCAAGATGGGTTCACTGGTTGGAATTGCTGTGGTGCTTCTTACAATGAGTGGAGGCAGCTTCGCGCACTTTTCCTATGTTCCACCAGTTTCGGCCGGTTTTTCATGGAGCGCTCTGGGCGTTGCCATGATTGCGGTACTGTGGTCCTATGAAGGCTGGCATATCTTGACTTACAACGCTGGCGAAGTGAGCAATCCGAAAAGAAATTTGACCGGTGGGTTACTGTTGGGCACAGCGGCAATCATTGCCCTCTATCTGACCGTGAATTTCGCATATCTTTATGCCTTGCCCTTCGAGAAGATTTCCGGTTCGCGGCGGCCGGCTTCTGACGCGATGGAGCTGGCTTTGGGGCCAGTCGGAGGAACGCTTATCGCTGTGGCAATCCTGATCTCCATCGCCGGAGCTATCAACAGCAATACGATGGGAGGGCCGCGAGTTTACTTTGCGATGGCGCGCGAGAACCTCTTTTTCAAACCGTTTGCCTACGTCCAGCCCCGGTACGTGGTTCCCACTTTTTCCATTATTCTCCAGGGCGTTTGGGCGAGCCTGCTGACGCTGATGGGCAGTTTCGACCGGCTCTTCAGCTATGTAATTTTTGTGTGCTGGATTTTCTACGGCTTGGGCGGGGTTGCAGTTCTGGTGCTGCGATGGAAGAGACCAGAACTCGTCAGGCCATACAAAACTTGGGGATATCCGGTTGTCCCGCTACTGTTCGCTCTAATGGCCTTCTTGATCGTGGGAAACACCATGGTGAACGATTTCAAGAATTCCTTTTGGGGCCTCGTCGTCGTATTCACAGGACTGCCGGCGTACTGGTACTGGAGTCGGAAGCGGGGAGGGGTAACACCCTGAGAGGGACGAAGGAGCAAAGATTGTCCTCCGCTTCATTCTACTTATTCTTCCTCTCTCCGTAGCTCCTCCGTGATCTCCTCCGCTGCTCTCCGAGCATTTTCAACATCACCCGATTCAAACGAGATGGCCGCAACCACCGGGTGTCCTCCTCCGCCGTAACGCTCACAAATGGCGGCCAGATTGTGTTTGCGCTGGGCCTGAGTCCAGGGATTCCAGCCTACGCTTACTTTCATGCGCTTCGGACTTTGCATCAAGCTCACCGTATAGCGGGCCTCTGGGTGCAGATAATACGGGATGAACTTGTTGTAGCCTTCCAGGCCAGTCGTGGTTAGATCGAAAAATAGAACACCCTTGTCGTAACGTGACGCCTCTCGGATAACCCGAATATTTTCCCCGTGCTTCCGCGCTATAGGTTCGTATCGGCCGAGTACCTTCTGCTGGGTGGCGACGACATTCAAGGGTTCCCTGGCGAGCTGTCGGATGATGCCATGACGAAAATCGGGCTCGTTGTTCGCTTCGATGACCGCAGCTAATTTCTGAGCCGGTTCTCCAACTTCTACAGCAGTCTTGGCGTCACGATACATGGCTCCGTCGATGATGTCGGCCCAATGGATCAGTTCGGAAAGTTCGGGGCAGTCGAAGCCAAACCGTTCACGAGCGACGGTGGCGATGAGCTTCGTACAGGATTTATAAGTAGGATCGTAAAACTTCTTGCCACTCTGGTCCTGGCGGAAATGATTTTCGTCTTCCGCAGTGAGAAAGGCACTGTAATGATGGTCGAACCACCAAGTCAAACGCTCCGAACTCGAATATTTGAAGTCCACTATCGCGCTTTCTTCTGCCCTGAAGAGCGCGTCGTGAAATTGGGCACCAGCTTGATGGGCCATTCCGATCAGGGTGACGTCAGCTTTTGGGTTCACCTTCTCCCTGTAGAAGCGCAAGAAAACCGCTGCCGAAGAGGCGCCGTCGAAACAATTGTCGTGGAACATAAGGTTCAGTGTCATGGAACTCCCTTGAGACGCCTTAAACAAGTGAACATTGCATCGTTGAAGCGAGAACGAACATCCAGCTTCCGATCGGAGTTATGGCTATCCAGCCGTTTCAAGCCGGGTTGGGTACATTCACCCTCCCCTTCACAGCCAGCAAACTCAGGCTGAAGGCAACGGCCATGAACACACTCCCGGTCAGGTAAGGATAAGGGTAGCCAAACGCATCGAATGTAAAGCCTCCCCAGACGGGGCCTAGAATGCGGGCCAGACTTGCCAGCGACTGGGCAACACCCAGAATGCCGCCTTGGTCTTCTGTGCTGGTAGCCTGGGAAATCAGACTGGTGATTGACGGATTGGTCGCGCCATGTCCGGCAATAAGAAGTAGCAGTACCAGCAACAGCGACTTCAGTCCCAGGGAATACGGTAACAAGCCTAGGCCGAAGATCATACAAAAAAGACCGACTGAAATAAGTCGTCTTTCGCCAAATCGCTTGGCCAGCCTGCCTGTGAGGCCGCCCTGGACAACGGTAATGAGTACTCCGATGTAAGCGAAAAGATAGCCGTTGGCTTGCGCATCAAATCCAAACTTCCGAGCAGTCATCAGCGCAAACGTGGCTTCGAGATTGGCGAAGGCAAAAGTGGAAATGAACCACAGAACGAGAAACACACCGAGTTCCGGATGCTGGAGGCCAGTTCGCAAGCGTTCCCAATCCAGCCTGCGATCGGGCTGGCGGGGTCGGCGCGATCGCGTCAGTGATTCTGGCAGCAGCCACCAGGCTGCACAAAAATTTGCGAGTGCCAGCGCCGAGGCAAAGAAGGCGGGGACGGCATACCCGTACCGGCTTAGAGTTCCCCCAATTGCCGGTCCAACCGTGAAGCCGAGTCCGTAAGCTGCTCCTATGAGACCCATGCCCCTAGCCCGCCGTTCTGGTGGCGTCGAATCGGCAATGTAGGCTTGCGCGGTGGAGATGTTTGCGCCGGCGATACCTGCAAGCATTCTCGACAGGAACAGAATCGAAAGAGATTGCGAAAGCCCAAAGGTCAGATAGGAAACCGAGGAGCCCAGCAGTCCGATCAGAATTATGGGGCGACGTCCCACACGATCCGAAAGGCGACCCCACACTGGCGCAAACAAGAGCTGCATGAAGGAGAATGAAGTTGATAGCAGTCCCACCAACAAAGCGTTGGCACCGAAGTGTTCAGCATAAAATGGTAGGAGCGGCAATATGATACCAAAGCCGATAAGATCGATGAATACGGTGACGAACAGAACAACCAGCGGGGATTTCTTCATAGAGCGGGGCAGCTTCTGCGTGTGGCTGGATCGAGCTAATGAATCTTTACCGAGGTTCCTCCAAATACATCAATCACGGAACCCGTCATGATGGATGAATCGGGTGAGGCTAGAAAAACGGCCACTCGCGCGACGTCGGCAGGCTTGAGGCGGGTTGAAAGCGGTGTCGGCAGGACTTCAGGCTCATCGACCCAATTGGATTTCACCTGACCTGGGCAAATCACGTTCACGTTGATGTTGTGGTCGATGACTTCTCTGGCCAGTGCCTGAGTTAATCCGATGACGCCAAACTTGGATGCACAGTGCGCGGCTAGATTGGCGTCCCCGATTTTGCCGTGGATGGACGAGATGTTAATGATGTTCCCCTGCTTTTGTTTCACCATGCCAGGCAATACAGCCTGACAGCAGAGGAAGATGCCTTTCAGATTTGTGTCGATCGTGTCGTCCCAGTCCTTGAGACTTAGATCGAGAAAGCCCTTGTAGATGAAGACAGCGGCATTGTTGACCAGAATGTGAATACTGCCAAATCGGGTCAGAGCTTCCTCCACGATCCGGCGTACATCGGGTGGTTTGGAAACACTGGCGCGGACGACCAAAGCCTCCCCGCCTAGTGCGCTAACCTCGTCCGCTACCTTCGCAAGGGTGTCGTGGGTCCGACCTGCCAGGACAATCGCAGCACCTTCTCTTGCGTAGGCTAGTGCAATAGCCCTGCCGATGCCTGTGCCTGCGCCTGTAACAATGGCAACTTTTTCCTTCAGCTTCATAATGTAGTGGACAGCCTTAGGCTAGAACCCAAGCTCAAAGCCGAAGCTCCCCTTCGGGCAGGCTGCAAACTTTAGCAAACGCTCCGAATCATTTACAAGCGACTTACGGTGCCTTTGCTTCTGCTTGCGGGGTGCTTTCCCGTGCGGACAGCAAATTGTGAGGGAGGGCTAATGAGGCTCGATAGCCATTACTTCATCTCGGCGCTAGCGGCACGAGTCACCCGATCGATGCCTTCGAGGGATCCGTTGTTGAGACCTTTGTAAAGGGCTTCCAACTGGGCACGTGCGTTCTTGGAATAGGGCTTGTTCAGCAGCGCAGCCTTGGCGAGGTTTTTCAAAGCACTCGTCGTGTCTTGAGCAGACCAGTAGCTCATGCCCAAATAGTAGTAGGCTTCGTCGTTTCCCGAGAAGTACTTCAGGCTGTTATGGTAGGCGCTGACAGCTGCTCCGTACTGCTTTCGATCGTAGGCATTTCTGCCAATAATGGAGTAGGACCTTCCTTTTTCTTGTGCCCATTGGGCAGCGGTGTATCCCTGCGGGGTTTCGCCGTCACTGAAGGCTGACATCATCCTCTGGCAATACGAAGCAGCCTTCGGAATGTTTCGCTGGCGACCGTAGTAATGGGAAAGCTTTGCGGAATAAAAGAAAGCTTCCTTGGGAGACATTTCCGGGATGCATTTCTCAGCGTAGCTCACGAACTTGGCCTCGTTTTTCAGCTGGTCAAAGGAATAGGCCAAGAGTTGGGCCACCTCTTTGCTAGGCTTGGCCTGGTAGAAAGGCTCGCCGAACTTGACGGCCTTTGCATAGTCCTTGTTGGAATAAAATGCCTCGGTGGCCAGGCCGAGCGCCGCAACATCTCCGGGCTTCAGTTCCAAGAAACCTTCAGACGCTGGCGCAAGGCCAGCCATGTCTTTTTGCTGATAAAGCTGGTTAAGCAAGGCCGAGTAAGCCGCGAGCGCGTGTTCGTTGAGTTTCGAGCTAGGGTGTCCCTTAATAAACTGGCTGAGGCCGGCCGCGCGAGCTTTTAAATCGGGCAGATTGAAGGCTGTCTGAAATTCGTCATACTCCTCTTTGGTGTACCCAACATCCGCAGCAGGCTTCTTGGCCTGCTTCTCCGCCTCTTCAATATCGACGGCGTCTTGCTCCTTTGGTTCTTCCTTCTTTTGCTCTTCCTTCTTTTGTGCGGGCGTTTCCTGAAATGCTTGCAACGACATGACTGCGCCGTTAAAGCCGAGAGCTGCCACGACAAGAATCGAAAAGAATCGGTGTTTCATGATGTCCTCCCAAAACGGATGGTCAAAGCTCTGGAAGCCGCGCAGACGGCAAGCTTTCAAGCGCAACAGAGGTTGATGAAGTGTGGCGATTATGGAAGTTTGAAATTTGGGTGTCAACAGAAAATCCGCCAGCTCTGTCAACTGGCAGGATGCTCCACCAAAAGTTACACGACGCGCGCAAATTTTCCCCTGGGTGGTGATGTCCTTCGATGCGACAGCCACTCGGTCTTCCCTTGAAGAGGGCCATCCAGCCAGGAATCCGAGCCACCGATGCTAGTTGGTAACAAAGCTGCTGAATGAAGATCGCAACCATGAAATCCACAATCTCATCGAGGCCTAAGGCTTCGATGGGGCCCCCCAACCATCGCGGCTTCATCAGAGGTCGCGATGGTCCCCCATGCACGATTGCACATTCCCCGAACGCCGACCGTGAAGATGCCCGCAAAATCTGGGGTTTTCGAGCAAGCAAGGTCGGAAATCCCATTGACAAGGCGATTTCCCTGATGTATAACGCCGATGCGTCTGTGAGACGGCGTTTCAAAAGACCCCCATTGCACAATTTATCAAGGAGAGGACAACGTGAATAAAGCAGACCTGATCGAGAGAATCGCAAAGGATGCCGGCATCAACAAGACCCAGGCTGACGCTGCCATCAACTCGGTACTGTCAGGAGTTGAGGGCGAGTTGAAGAAAGGTGGCCGCGTTACTTTGGTCGGGTTCGGCACCTTC
>Ga0187893_10011739_pt1 | contig 12629 bp, 10 predicted proteins | sample MA1701074metaG_FD_139574 | JGI IMG/M metagenome (GOLD analysis project Ga0187893, IMG submission 139574) | White microbial mat communities from a basaltic lava cave in the Kipuka Kanohina Cave System on the Island of Hawaii, USA - MA170107-4 metaG ...
ACCGAGCTGCCCCGGCGGAACCAGCGCAACATAACGATTCTGCTGGTCGAGCTTCTCCAGCCGCGGCAGCACGTTTCGTAAATACGTGATTCCGCCGCCGGCCGTCGAAGCGAGCGCATTGATCAATACTCGGGGCATCGAGTAAAAAACCAAAAGGCGGAGGGCAAAATCGAAAGGCGCTCAATCGGTCGTCCAGTGATATTTGCCTTTCGTCTTTTGCCTTTTGATTTCTATCCGGTGTAACTCAAAATCGAAAACATCCAGCTTTCAAAATACGATACAAAATTAACTGTGGCGGAATCAATCCCGGCAGGGACAGATTGCCGAATATTTCCAGCGATACTGGCCATAGACCAGACAGATGGCCAGCAGCGCCACCGCCCAGACCTGGTGCGGCAGGAGCAAAGTGTTCCACCACCAGGCGTCACTCCAGGTCGCGGGCCAACGCCCGGCGCGCGCCGATTCCTGCAACAACACCGCCCCCGGAATCAAAAACGGCAGGATGAGCCAAAAGCTGCAGCGCGCCGTCGCCTTGAGCCGGCCCTGCCAGGCCGCAAGACTCCAGGCGAGCGGCAGCAACAACAAAACCGCATCATAAAAACGATGGTAGATCACCGCCAGGCTCAACCCGGCGAGGGCGCTGATGGAAAGCAATTCCGGCGGGTTCGCCGGTTTCCGCCAGCGCGTGAACAAGTAGATCAACAACAAGCTCCCGGCAAAAAGGAGCACGATCGCATTGACCACCCAGGCTCGCTCGAAGATGGTGTAAAGCGGCCAATGCAGATTGATCAAATTATGCCGGTTCCGATTCGCGCCGGTCGGATCGTTGGGGCCGCCCAGCGCCAGGAATTCAGCGTTACTGCTCAGCCAACTTTGGCGCCAGTCAACCCCGGCCACTTCGAGCCGGAGAATGGAGAGGCTCGCCAGCGTCAGCCACAAAATGCCCGCCACCACGCAAATGCGCCAGCGCCGCTCCAGCGCGTAACCGAGCAGGAACACCCCGCCGATCTGTGGCTTCAGCGCCGTCGCGAGAGCGAGCAACACGCCGGCCCACAGGTCGCGCTTCTTTGTTGAAGCCCAGACCGCCAACATCGCGCAGGCCGCCGCCGGGACGATCAAATTCCCGAGCGCGATGCCGGTGTGCAACGGAGCGAACGCCACTCCCAGAACTAAAAACAGACCGCCGCGCGGCTCGCGCCAATTGAGTCCCGCCGCCGAAAACAGCGCCGCCAGCGCCAGCAGCGCCAGCAGTGTGTTAATCGCCAGCAACCCGGCGCTGGCCGCCGGCCAATCCAACCAAGCCAGGGGGGCGACGAGGAAGAGCGTCGGCGGCGGATAGACCGAAGGCTTATTGAAATCGAGCCGCCGGCTTTCAGACGCGCCGCCCGCCTCCACCCATAATTGCTCAAGCAGCTCGTGGTCGTAAGGATTGGCGCCCAGGCGCCAGGCTCTGGCCGAAAGGTAAGCCCCGCCGAAATCCCCCGAATCCGAAAGGGCGCGCGCCGGCCCGCGAGCGACGAATTCAACGGCGGCCAGCAACAACAGAAAAAGCCAGACGCCTCTCCACCACACCTTCATTTAGCTCGCTCTCGCAGCGCGGAATGAACCAGCTCGCGCTTCGGGAGCGCAACTTCCATCCGATCCTCGGCGGGGACGGGCCCCCAGGTCCATTGCGCGATGATCCCCGCGGTCGGCCCCCAGAACATCAGGGTCACAATGTTACCGACCGAAAACATCCAACTCTCGAAGAACGCATTCACCACCCCAGCGGCGAAGACCGAGATGAAGACTGCGTTGATATTGCGCTGCAGGAAATCCCCGCGCCGCTCCATCAGAGTCAACGATCGGGACGCGAGCCGGCCGAGAATCACCAGAAAGAGCAGGACGCCTGGCAGTCCCAGGTCGCCGAACAGTTCGAGGTAACTGTTATGCACGTGGCGGCCCACTTCTTTGTCGCCGCTGAACGGGAAGGTCAGCAGGTGCGACATCGCGAAGCCGTAGCCGCTCATCTTCTCCTTCCAGTAGAGCGGAACGACGTTGCGCCACAACTCGTAACGCCGCTCCTCGAAGAGCTGCTCGCCAACCCCTTCGATCTGCGCGCGCTCGACCGTATCCTTACGAATGAACCTGGTGATACTCTGCTTCAGATTTGGAAAGGCGACGATGACCACAATCAGGGAAAGGGCGATGGCAATGATCTTGATGCGGCTCTCCACGCTGACGACGATGAAGTAGGTCGCAACAGCGATGACGCAAGCCATCATCCCGCCCCGCGATCGGGAAAGCCCCAAACCGGTGAAGACCACCGCCAGCAGCGCCACGTCCATCCACTTCCGCCTTGGGGTTTGCGCCTCGACGCGCCAGTGGAAAAGCACGTGGGATACGATCAACGCCGAGAAGATGCCGAGCAGATTCTGGTTGCCGAAAGCGCCAGCGTACTGCCCCATGATGATCGCCGAGCCGTACTGGTTGAGACCCGCCAGGTGCAGCAGCATCGCTGGAACCAACGCCAGCCACGCCAGGTAGTAATGGAACCGGAAGAATCGGACACAATTGACGCGCCAGTAAAGGTGAAAGACAAAACCGGTAAGAATCGCGCCGGAAAGGACGATGAAGCTGGCGGCGCGCATAAACGAATAGTTGAAGTCCTCGGCGTACGTGGTCGAAACCACGATGTAAGCGAGAAACAATATCGCCAGAGCGGTCAGCAGGAGGTCGGCGCGAAACTCCTTGGGCTTGGGCACGCGCGCCGCCACGACGAACAAAACGCCGAGCAATCCCCAACGCGCCAGGCTGAGCGGGCTGAAAGTTCCCACCGCCAACTCGTCAATCTCGCCTTGCCCGCCTTTGTTCAAGCCGTAAAAGATCAGGACCAAAAAAAACAGGCCATAGACCCGGATGAACCAATCGTGGAAGCGGTAGCGGAGCAGCCAGAGCAAACCAACGACTACAATTGCGGCGACAACCATTCTCTTTTCTCCGATCAGGCGACGCGATTCGCGTGAGCGCAGGTGGTGGTTGTGGTGGACGACGATTCGACGGCGCGAATGATCCCTTGCGCGGCGGCGGCGATGGACCACGCTTGAATCCTGGCCCGCGCCTTTTGCTGCATTGCCCGTCTCTGCTCGTCGTCTCGGCCCACCAATCTCATCGCCTCGGTTAACTCCTCAACTGAAAACGTTCCCAACTTGACTCCCACATCCGGCCCGACCAAATCCACCGCTGCGCCGCAATCGCCGTGCGCGATCACCGCCAGCCCGCAAGCCATCGCTTCGTTGATCACCAGCCCCCACGGCTCCTGCTCGGCGGGCAGGATCAGCGCGTCCGCCGCCGCGTAATAGAGCGGCAACTCGTCCGGCGCCACGCCGCCGGTAAAGATCACGCGGCGGCGGCTGTCCGCCAGGGCTTCGAGCGACGCCCGCTCTTCTCCGTCTCCGGCAATGACCACCGCCAGGCGGTCGTCATTCGCCTGTTCCGCCGCGCGAAGGATCAGGTCAACATTCTTGCGCTTCACCAGCCGGCCCACGTAAAGAAAAATGACTTTGTCAGACCAGCCCGCGCGCTCGCGCCAGCGCCGGGCGTCTTCCTGTCGCGCCGCGCTCGACCGGGCCAGGAAATCATTGTCCACGGCGAACCGCGCCTCGAAAAGCTGTTCACCCCGCGCCCCATAATTCTCCCAGAACCTCCGGCTGGCCTTCCCGACCGCAATCAGCGCCGCCGCGCGCTTTGTCACCGCCCGCAACCAAAATCTTTTGACCAGACGTTTCAAGCCTCGCGCCGCGTCGGCCATGTAGTTGGCGTCGCCGATCACCGCGAAAGGCGTGCCCGTCGCCATCGCCAACAGTAGCGCGGTCATTTGCGGCGCCAGCGTGTAACCGTAACAGATCAGGTAATCCGGCTTCTCCCTCGACCACACCTTCAACCAGGCGATCGCCGCCGCGCAGGCAGAGCCGAGCCAGGATTTCAGCGTCGGATTTTGCCGGTCGAGAATGATCGTGCGATGCGCGGCGCTTCTCGCCTGCGATTGCTCCCGCCACCCGACATCCTTATTCCAATCCGACGAATAGCACACGGTCAACCGCCATCCTGATTCTTCGCCCAGCTTTTCAAACAGCGGATCGAAATAAGGCGCTGGCACGTTGTTGAGCACGAGCACATGCTTCATCAATCCACCGCCCGCGCGCGTCTGGTCTTTTCGTCAACCAGGTAAAACGAGCCGCCGACCGCCACGTTGATTGTCACCGCGCGGAATCCGGGAATCGTCACCCGCACAGCCTGTCGCTCTCCCAACGGCGCGTGTGCATAAATCAACCATTGGCGCTGCGGCGCGCTTCCCATCACCAGCGCCAGCGAAAAAACCGGCAACGGAGTTCCCAACTCCCACGGGCGCTTCGGATCAAGCGAAGTGTCGAGCAGAAACCATCGGTCAACGTTCTGATATTCAACCGGAACACCCGTCTGGTAAGGATGCGACCCGGCGCGGTTGGCGACCAGCGCGCCTTTACGCCAGAACTCGCGCAGCGTCGGATTGTGATGCACGCGATCGACGGCCTCGACAACCGGCAGAAAATAGCTTTCAGCCTGTTCGAGCGTATCCAGCCATCCGCGAAACTCGCGCACCGTGCGCGGGCGTAACAACCACATCCCGAACTGCGCCATCCCGCCGTATCGTTCGGGAGTGAACCGCTGCCCGGCTCGCGCATACGCCGTGCGCTTGTCGTTCTCCGGCACGGAATCGTGTCCGTCCCACACGGACATCTCGAACCAGAAGTTCGGATTGAGCCGCCACGCCTCCGCTTGCATAAATACCCAATTCATTGTTTCCACCTGAGGGCTGAAGACTGTGTAATCAGTGATCGCCGCCCAGTTGAAAACATAAAACGAAGGCGAGCCTCCATCCCAAGCCAGCGGCCACGGATCAATCCGTCCCTGACTATAAAGCGAATACTCCATCCACCCGGCCCACCGCCCGAAATGCGCCGGCCCGAAAGCATCGTAGCCAACGAACAGGGAGTTCGCTCTCCAATTCTCGTTGGCCAGTCCATCGCGAAAGCCGTGCTCCAAAGTTCGATAACGCGCAATCCATCCGTCGCCCACGACTTTGCGCTTGGAATCATCATCGAGCCCTCTGCCGAACCACTTGGCAAAGCGCCGATCATCCTCTACCTTCGTCCACTGCAACTTCGCATGTTCATTGTTCGAGATCAGCAGAACCAGCGGTGGCTCCGGATACAACTCCTGCAATCGCCGCATCATCGGACTTGATCCCCACCTCATCCCGACCTCGTACCAGGCCTGCGGGGGACCGAACGGCGATACTTCCCGCCGGATCTTACCGTCGGCCATCGCCACGTTCGGATTCCCATCAGGGGGAAGGTACAGGTATTCGTCATTAACCGAGAGCAGCGACTCCCACTGCGTGCCAACCAAAGCAATCGGCAACCTCATCTCAGCCGCGCGTTTGATTGAGCCTTCGTAGTAAGCAATCCAGCGCGGGTCTTCAGGATTCGCATTGGGGTTAGGCATCAGAAACCATGGCAACAGGTAATGCCCTTGCTCGATCATCCTCATCTGATAATCCGGGCTAAAACCATCCTTCGCCTGCCCCATATTCCAATGCCCCACCAGGGGCAGCGGCCTGCCCACGCTGCTTGTGTTCTTCCGCGTCGCTTCCCCACGGATACCTTCGACAACAGAAACCTGAGCCTGCTTCGTCGTAGTCGCAAGCAACATCAACAACAACAGTAATCCAATTTGTAGTGTTTTCATCTTTAACCTATCGAAAGGGGGGCCGAATGTTTCGTCCAACTTGCGGTTGAACAATATTACACGATAAGCAGCCGCCAGTCTTTCGATAAATTGCAGATAGGCGCCAAATTTTTTTTTGTTCAAAGTCAGCACCGCGCGAGCAAACAGCAGCGCCAGCGAGAATATGGCATACCCCCACGCCTCCGGGCTCTTCCCAATTTTGCAAAGGTAGTAAACCGAATTTCTCTTGAGCAGAAAACCGGCCAGCCCGGTCATATGGTAGCCCTCGCGCTTCTGCCGATGAATCACACTGTCAATCGGCAGATATTTCACCCGCCACCCCTGCTGGCGCGCGCGGTAATCCATATCGGCGTCTTCGATGTACATAAAAATGTTTTCGTCAAATAAACCGATTTGACGTAAACATCCCGTGCGAATAAGCAGGCAAACGCCATTGAGGACTTCTGCTTCAACTACTTCCCCGCCCGAAAACTCCAGCGACTGTGGGGCAATCCGAAACCGGAACCAGTTCGTCACACTGCGCCACAATCCGGGCGCAAACAGCACGGTGTTTTGGACATTACCCATTTCCCGCAAAAACACTCGCGGCCCCGCAATGCCGACCTCAGGGTGACTCTCTAGATAACTAACCATCTCATCAACGAATTTCGCGTTGACAGTTACCGTGTCAGGGTTGACGACCAACACGTAATCCACGCCGTTACCGAGCGCATACTCAATGCCTGCGTTGTTTCCGCCCGTGTAGCCCAGGTTAGCGCCGGTTTGAATTACAGTAACTGTCGAGAACTCGCTCTTGACCGCGCTTTCAATCCCATCGCCCGATCCATTGTCCACCACGATAATTCGGTAATTGGAGTAGCTGAGCTGCAGCAACGACCTCAGGCATTCGATCACCTGCTCTCCCATTCGATAGTTCAAAACAATGATGTAAACCAGTGGCTGGGGCTTGACGTCCGGCGCTTCGCTCATCGACAAAGTACGATCACAGATACCTGCGCCTGGTTATTTTCCCTTGCCGGGCGCCGAACAGGGCCATCGGCGCAACCGTTGTCAGCGCGCCGATGCTTTCGGCCACGCCAAACAGAAAGAGCTTAACGGCGCTCTTCGGTCTGCGCCCGATCCAGCTTATCGCCATTTTAAACTTGGCGGCCGGCAAAGCGACGACTGAAAGCAGCGCCACGCGTAACCCTGGGTACCTTGCCGGATACTGCTTCCAGGCGAGGTATCCATAACGATGCCCCATCAGTAACACATATTCCCAATGCTTCAGCTTTTTAAGCACGGCTCGCAACGTCAGCGGCCGTTGCGGGTGAATGACCACCGCTTCCGGCTCCCAAATAATGCGTCCGATCTGTTGCGCGCGCGCGGCCAGTTCCGTGTCTTCGTATGCGGGATAGGGAAACGTTTCGTCGAAGCCTCCGATCCGGAGTAACACGTCGCGGCGGTAAGCGCAGTTACAGGTCAGATAGACTCCGCCCGACTTGTTACTTGGCCCTTCGCCGAGCGGATCGAACTCTCCTTCGTTGGCCGCATAGACTTGACCTTCAACCGCCACCGCGTCCGGATTGTTCGTGAAAGCCTCGCGCAGCTTCCTCAACCATAACGGGTCAGGCAGGGCGTCGCTGTCGGTCATGGCTATGATGCTACCTTTTGCGTGGCGGATTCCGAGGTTGCGCGCCGCCGCAGGACCTTTTGGTTCCTGCCGCAGATGTCGGACTTCAAAACCGCCTCGCTGGAACTCCGCGACAACGCTGCCGATGTCTTCTTCCGACCCATCGTCGCACACCAGAGTCTCGGAACTTTCACGCGGAAAATCCTGCGCAGCCAACGCCCGCAGGCACGCTCTCAAATCCTCGGAACGGTTACGAGTTGGGATGACAACGGAAACTTCAACGTCACTCATTTTCGGATACCAATCGGGCGCGATCACGCCGCCACTTACCGACAATAGCTCCCGACATAGCTACTAACTCAATCTGAATGCGAGCCAGATCGAATAGCCGGGCTGGGCTGAAACCATTCATTGTGTCTTTGAGCTTCGTGCCCAGGGTTACAAAGTAGCTATGGAGGTTACGAAAAATGGAATTGCGCGGGTCGGTTGAAGCGTAGATAAACTGGCCGCGGTCGCACCGGTAATCACGTTCGCGCTTGATCGAAGGGTCGGCTTCCCAGTTCCCTCCGCGATGATGATGAACGCGGCTCCGAGGAACCAAGGCGACCTTGTAACCCAGGCAAGCTGCGCGACGGCAAAAATCAATCTCTTCGTAAAAGGCGAAATAGATCGGATCGAGCAAACCGGCGACTTCAAACACTTTTCGCCTGACGGCAAAACAGGAGCCTTCAACCCACTCCATCGGTATCCAATCGCGCGCCGATTCCGGGACTTTCAGTTCTTCCAGGAATTCACCGGCGGCGTTCCTCGTCCAGCTATTAAACTCCAGACTGTCATATTCAAGCTGGACCGCGCCGAGAACACCCAGGTTTTGGCTGGTTTCCGCAACAGCCATCAATTCGCTCAGCCACTCCGGCCGGACTTTCGTGTCCGGGTTTAATAACACTACGTAGTCCGCGTTACTCGCCAAAGCTTCGCGAATGCCGGCGTTGTTACCTTCCGAAAAACCGAGGTTACCGCCATTCGCTATTATTTGGACTTGCGGGAATCCAGACCGGATCAGCTCAACACTGTTATCACTGGAGCCGTTATCTACCAACACCACGCGAAAGTTGTCGTACCTGGTCTCGGACAACGCCGCGACACAAGCTTCTATCCAGCGGCGGCCATTGTAATTAAGCACGATGATGTAAACTAATGGCTGCCTCATCGTCCGGCCTCAAAGCTTTTGTCCCCGCTCCCGGCCAGCAACTTCTCCAATGAAGAAACCGCGCGATCCCAGGTGAACTGCCCGACCAGTTCGCTGCCTTTCCTGGCCAGGCGGCGCCGTAGCTTCTCATTCCGCAACACGCGAAGTAACTGCCGGGCCAGTTCCTCCGGAGCCTTGACCGGAGCCAGCAGCGCCGATTGGCCGTTGGCCGCGAACTCGTTTACCCCGCCGTTCGCCGTTGATACCAACGCGCACCCACAAGCCATCGCTTCTGCGGCGGTCAACCCCCATCCTTCCATCCAACTCGGATTCAGAAATACCTGACATGAATTGTAAATATCCACAAGACTTTCCTGGGAAGGCTGGCGGATATACTCGATCCATTCAGGTATCTCCGCGTTACGCGGGTGTGAGCCGAACATCGTGGCCTGTAAGCCGGGAACTTCGGCTCGGATCATTTCCAAGGCGCTGATCCCGTCTTTCGTGCCTTTGTTCTCGTTAAGGTGCGCAAGCATCCCCACGCGGGGAGTATTCCTTTGATCTATCGGCGTGGTGATTCTGAATCGTGAAAAATCCAGTCCGATCGGAATGTAGTCGGTTCTATCTTCTTCGCCATAACTGCGAGCAATGTTCATCAGCCACTGCGATATGACAACCTTGCGCAGAGGCAGAAGCCAACTTTGGCGAACTTTGTCATCCGGGCCGCTCCAGCTTTCGTAGGACTGAATCAGATAAAACTTGCGGCCTTTTCTTTCGCCATAATCATTAACCCGGAAGGCGGTCTGGTACGCCGTGGCGAAAATCGCGTCTCCATCAGGGATAAATTTTTCGCGCAAGTCCGGAACCAGAACCAGCCTTACTTCAGGGTGAATGTTAATCCAGGGGATCAGCGGGCGATGCTTCAACCTCAGCCTGAAGCTCCAAAGGCGGCTTTTCACTTTATCTTTGACTTCGTTTCGCGGCGCTATACTTCTGGGGTGGACGACCGACACCTGGTGTCCGCGCCCCTGAAGCCGGTTGGCATATTCATAAACAACCTTGAACCCGCCAGATGGGCTGTCAAGGTACATCGGTAACACGAAAGTAACCTTCACGATGACACCCGCTGGCTCACGACCATCGTTTAAGTAACATCGCCGCCGCCATCCAGCGAAACACTTGCGGGTTCGCGCTATGTCGCGCAGCTTCCTTGAAGTTCGCCGCGCATTGTCTCCAGTCACGTTTCTGTTTCCAGGCGAATCCGGCTCTGACGTGCAATCTGGCAAAGAGCATTTCACGATCTACCTGGCACTCTTTCCATAGGTCGGGATAGAGCCGTTCGATTTCGCGGATTGCCGCAATAGACAGCTTCAATCCCTTGTTGATGTCGCTTCCATCGCCCATCAAGTTACCTTCGCGAATCCGGTAGTAAGCTAGAGGGCGCGGAATCCCAGCCATCCGAAAATGTTTTGCGATCCTCATCCAGTACTCATAATCCTCGACTCCGATCAGCTCCCTGCTCTCGTTCAACGGACCTGCCTTTTCAACACAGGCTCGGCGGATCATAACCGTTGAATTCGGAACGTAATCACCGAACAATAGCAAACGAAACGAGGGATCGGTCGTATATCCGATTCTTCCTCCGACCTTTTTCTCGCCATTGCTTTCAGTAAACATCAAAGCTTCGCCATAGACCAGCCCAACATCCTGATTTTCGTCGAGGAAGGCCGCCTGCTGCTCCAGCTTATCCTTCACCCACAGATCGTCGCTGTCGAGCAAGGCAAGATAATCACCCTGCGAGTTATTGATCGCCAGGTTGCGCGCGGAAGCAGGTCCCCCATTTTGTTTGGTCAAGACCTTGACTTGCGGCTCGAAGCTTCTGGCCACGCGCAACGTTTCGTCACGTGAGCCATCATCAACTACTATGACTTCGTAGTTTTTGTAAGTTTGAGCGAGGGCGCTGCCCAGAGTTTCGGCAATGTACGTTTCGGAATTGTATGCGGGAATGATCACGCTGACCTTAGGCTTCACGCCGTCTGCCTCGCAAATAACCTGAAAGGTATGCAATCTGCCTCAAATAATCGAGCAGAGAAAAATAGATGGCCTTAAATAATCCGTACCGCGCGGCATATTGTGGGATTCGCCTGATAACAGATCGCAGCTCGATCAACTTCCTCAGCCACCGCCGGAGAGGGTTTTCAATCCGGTAATCAGGCCATAGCCGGCTAAGGACATATAATCCTTCTCCATAATTCGCTATGGTTTTCAGGAGGCTGCCCACAGTCTGGCGATGATGATGGCGGACCAGAGCCTGCTCGGCGAATCGAAATTCGTATCCCAGGTTTCTGATCCTCAAACAAACATCAGGTTCTTCTCCACCGGGTTTGCGGAAGCGTTCGTTGAATAATCCGGCTTCGATTAACACTTCGCGCCGGAAACAAGCGTTGGCGGTAATCAGGTAAGGTATTTCGCCGCTCTCGTCAGGTTGCGGATCGAGCAATCGGATTGCGTCAACATATTCGCCGGTCAGCCCTTGAACAGCGCTTCTGACAGCGCCGCCGACTCCAGCGACCCGCTCGTTTTCGAATCCGAGCGTCAGATTGAACAACCAGCCTTTGTCCGGTAGACAATCGCTGTCGGTAAAAGCCGTGAAATTGCCTTTCGCCACTCTCAACCCATGGTTCCTGGCTGAAGCCGGGCCGCCATTGGGTTGACTCAGAATGGTGATCTGACCATCGAAGCTACGCAAGACCTCCAGCGTTTCATCCGTTGATCCGTCGTCAACGATAATTATTTCGGCGGGTTTCAGGCTTTGCCGCAGCAGGCATTCCACGGCCTGAGAGATTGTTTTTGCTCCGTTGTAAACCGGAATGATTACCGAAATACAGGGACGATCATCAGCATTCATCAACTCTGCCATCTCCGAAAGGTATTCCGCCCAATTGCTCGCGACATCTTTTCCTTCAGCGGCTGGAAGTTGAAATGGTCAAGCATTGATAGCCACAAGCGCCAAAATTCCGGCGAAAGCTTCGATCCCCAGTAACGATACGCGTACCTTTTCAGATCGCTATGGTACCTTGCGTAATCATCGCCGGTTTTTGCGTCAGCATAGTAGTTACAACCAGCCAGCGTGCGATCAGCATTTACGAAATCGAAATGCTCGGATATTCTCGCCCAGTAATCGAAATCCATAATCTGATGTAACTCTTCATCCAGCCAGCCAGTTTTTTCAAATACCTCGCAGCGCCAAAATATGGCGGGCTGGTGCATCTCATAGCTTTTCCAGAATTGGAGTAGCCGGCGGCGGTTTTCATAACGTCCTTCGAGCTTGACCGCCGGCCTGCCGTCCTGATAAACCTTCAGGCAATGGCCGACCAGGGCGTAATTGTTCGTACCGTCGGCCAACATCCTGCCTGCCGTCAATAACGCGCCCGGCAGGTAATAGTCATCGCTGTTGAGCCAGCAGAGCACCTGCCCTGTCGCTTTCTCAAATCCCTTGTTGATGGCGTGACTCTGGCCTCTGTCCGGTTCGCTCACCCAGTAAGACAGCCAGGGCTCGTATTTGCGAATAACTTCGACGCTGCCATCCACGCTGCCGCCGTCAATGATTATGTATTCGAGCTTCGGATATTGCTGTAACAGAACCGAGCGGATGGTCTGTTCGATAAACTTTGCCTGATTGAAGGAAGGCGTAATTACACTGATTTTGGGCAGGCTGGCAACATCGTGGGAATCGAGCGGCTCCTGGAAACCATCCACCTGCCAGGGCCAGTCTTTAAACCCGCCTGGGGCCGCCGGAAGATTAAAGGTTGTGGTAACTAACGCAGAGCTTGTCATGTTCATTTACCGTCAACAATCCACCGATGAGATACCAGGACGCCTTTGCCTCGCCACCCATCAGGATACAATCTTCCCGTGCCATAAAAATCTCCATCCACGACATTCAATTCGATGGCGTTTTGAACCCAGTCTTCGATCTCGCGGTTTACTTCCAGAAAGAGCGTCAGGAAGTACTGATTCTGGCTTAGCGGCAATTGCGGAATGACGCAACGAATCGAG
>Ga0187893_10011741_pt1 | contig 12628 bp, 12 predicted proteins | sample MA1701074metaG_FD_139574 | JGI IMG/M metagenome (GOLD analysis project Ga0187893, IMG submission 139574) | White microbial mat communities from a basaltic lava cave in the Kipuka Kanohina Cave System on the Island of Hawaii, USA - MA170107-4 metaG ...
AACCCGTTGATCCGCTACATTCTTCGGCGAGCGGCGCAGGTGGCGTGTGTTCCTCGGTAGTCGGACCCGCTACGCCAAACGGGTTTTGCCACGGGCTGCTAGGTTGCTAAGGCTTCTTCGTCCCAAATCTTCGGCACGACAACCCGTTCTTCCTGGGTTGATCCAGCCGGGGATTCCGAAACGCGGATGGGCGTCGAGCAACCTGCCAAGAGGCCTGGAAAAACCAGCGACGAAACTGTGAAAACCGGCCATTTCGCCGGCCATGGATGGGGTAAGGCAGACGCTGACAGCGGTACGTTCATGGGTTGAACCCATTTGAGATGCTATCGAGCGCCATTCCGAGTGACAACCGGACAAGTTAGGCCGATCATGGCCGCTCAAGTCAGGTAAGTGGTTCCGTTGGCCAAGGTTTGCGTTCGAACACCCGGTTCCCAGAAAATACTCCCTGCTGGGGCCCGAATTCAGGTTGACGGGTAATGAGGATCGGGGCGACGACAGACAACGGCGCGGGCGGGAATCGATCCGGAAAGGTCAAGAGAATGTTGACGGCAATGATAATGGCGCGTGTGTGGATCGGATGCGCGATCGGATTGGGAATGATCGCCACGAGTTTTGCCTCGACCACGAGCGGCGCGGCGCCATTCCAAGTGGTCGCAACGTCCTTCGCCATGACCGAGCCGTCGACCACGCCGCCCGAATTGGCCGATCTGCGCGAACGATGGACGCAGGCCATGTCGGAGTTAGGCGTTCCGGGATTGGCCGTGATCGTCGTCCGCGGCAATCAGGTCATCTACCGGGAAACGCTGGGATACCGCGATCCGGAAAACAAACTGCCCGTCACGCCCGACACGATGTTTTACATCGCCTCCTGCACCAAGTCCTTCGTGGCCATGGCCTTGATGTCGCTGGTCGATGAGGGCAAAGTGAGCCTGAACGCGCCCGTGAAGACCTTCCTCCCGCGATTCGCCATCGTCGATGCCGGGTTGACCGAAACGCTGACGATTCGCGATTTGCTCTCTCACGCCAAGGGCATCAACAGCGACCCGATCGTCACACTGGACGCCTACACGGGGGAAATCACCGAAGATCGGTACTACCGCTGGCTCCGGGAGGCGACGGCGAGCGGAAAGTTCGGTTACAGCAATATCCACTACACGCTGGCCGGCCGAGTGATCGAAGCCGTGACCGGAAGACCGTGGAAGGACTCTCTGGAGGAGCGCATTTTCAAACCGGCGGGAATGACCCGAACCACCGGATATGCGAGCAAAATGTACGGCAACGCCGACTGCGCGATTCCGTGCATTCGGGAGGATGGAAAGCCCGTGCCCGCGAAGGTAAGGAAATCGGATCGCGTCATGCACGCAGCCGGCGGGTTAGGGTCGAGCATCGACGATCTGGGCCGGTGGTTGATTCTGAATCTGAACGGCGGGGCGATCGAAGGGAAACGAATTCTGTCGCAGGCGGGCGTGACGCAGATGCAAACGACGCAGTCGCGCGGGGAAGTCGGCGGACCGCCGGTGCCGGGGCGAACACGGGAAGGATATGGCCTGGGCTGGTTCGCGGGGGCGTACAAGGGTAAGCGCGTTCTCGATCACGGCGGTGGTTACATCGGCACGTCGGCAGCCATCTGGTTTTTTCCGGAAGCGAGAATCGGCGTCGCGGCGGTGTCCAATTCCGACGTTCCCATGTCCGAGGTTGCGGTGTCCGACGTCAGCAGCCGGATTCTCGGTCTGAACGCGCAGGACTTTTTGCCCAAGGTCAGGCAATACGCCGAATCGCTCGCCGCGAAACAAAGAAGCCGCAACGAAAAATTTGGACCCAACCCCGCGGTCGGCGACGGGCTGTCATTGCCGCCGACGGAATACGCTGGCATGTACGAGAACCCGGATTGGGGGACCCTGCGCCTGGAGTATAAAAACAACGAACTCACAGGCCAATGGGGAGACCTCACCCTGCGGCTCGGATCAACGGGAAAGGATCAGTTTGCCGCCGACATGGGAACCGGCGAACCCGATCCGGGTCGGTTTGAAATAACCAACAATAAAGTCGTCGCCGTCATTTTGAAGCTCTCCAGCGAACCTCTAATCGAGGCGCGATTCGCCCGCCCCTAAATGATTCGTAGGACCTAACCCGGCGGCTTTGCGTCTGCCTGTGAATTGTTGACGCGCCTGGTCTTCGAAGTTAGGATTCCCCCCTCATTGCGGCCTCATTCGCGTCAGAAAAGCGGAGCCGCAGACCGTTCAAGCGAATCCGCCTTCGTCGCCACTTGCGAAGGCGCGGGGAAGGGGAGTCGGGTTATGAAGCGAGAAGGTTTCATTTCGGGTTGGATCCTTTCATTGGCTGTATCCGCTTTGGCATCGGCGGACACGGTGTCCATCAACAATCTGTACTTGCGTCCGATCAATCCGACGAACAACGAGACCGTGCCCGCGGAGGAGATCACGGATTTCATCATGCGGATGACGGTGTCCGGTGCGCGAGGACCGGGTCGCGGACTGCCGGCCACGCCGCAGGTGCTGGCGACCACGAATGGGACGCGCCCGACGCTTCCGCTGGGGCCGCAGTTCCTCAGCCCAACGCCCACGATTCTAAGCGGCGTGCCGACGGTCAATGCGGGCGGCGCGACGCGAACCGATCAAATCGAATTGGTTTGGAACAACCGCGTGAGCACCCCGATCAACCTCGGCGGGGTCGTAGGGCTGTCCTTCGGCGGACAGTTTCGCTTTGACGGGCGCGAACTTGCTATCACCGGCGCGGAGTGGTCGCGCACGGGGACCCCGGCCATCATCTCCGCCCTCGCGCAAACCAGAATCTCGTCCAATCGTCGAAACAGTTTTGATTTTCGTTTCACGAACAACGAGGACGGCTCAGTCGCGCTAAGCGGACTGGTGTTTGAATCGCTCGGCAGCCCCCTCGGCTTGGACCAGTTGGATCCGACGGGCAGCAGTTTCGGCGGAAATCCCCTGATCCCTTCCGCCGCGGCAATTAATGGGAAAACCGTCACACTTTCGTCATTGTACTTGTTGGGAGCAGGCGACGAATTGGAGCTGTTGTTCGACGGCGAACTTCCCGACGTGCTCGTCGCTCGAACGCTGACGAACTACGCGGCGGACGACGGAATGGCCGCCATGGTCGTGCAGACGGTCGTGCCCGAGCCGCTCAGTGGAAGTATGCTCTTGACCGCGCTTGTGGCGATGTCAATTCGGCGTCGCGAAAGGGTCGGCTAGAGCAAGCTCCGAAATCGTGGCGAGGTTCTACCCCCCTTCATCCCCCTTTGACAATAGGGGCTGAGGGCGACCAAATAGGAAGCCCGAAAGGGGGTCATGGTGCTACGCGAAAGGCGAAAGTGCCTTAGCGAAACGTTCTCAAGATCGAATCCAGACAGGGATGAAACAGAAATCGCCGGTGACGTGTGGTTCCCGAAAAAAAAGGAGCTTTTGAGATGTTAATTCATCGTTCCGGCGTGCGGGCGACTGTGGCAGCTTTGTGCCTTTGCCTGTTTTGTCCCGGCGGCTGCGCAAAACCCGACAAACTCGTTCACGAAAATTTTTCCCAAATCAGAAAGGGCGCGTCCACTCGCGCGGACGTGCAAGCGATTCTCGGCGATCCGGATCAACGCTTGGGTGACGATCAATGGATCTATCAGCGGCCGGACAAGCACTTGCACGTCTTCATCGACTTTGACGAAAAAGGGCACGTGTCACGCACGCAGTGGATCGACGGTATGGAGGAGGTCTGGCACGACACCAAGGATTCGTCAAAGGATCGCACGGAAAACCCTCCCCCGGCCGGTTCGACGTCCAGGAAAGTGACTACCTCTTCGGGAGGTTGAGCGTTTTGACACTTAAGTATCCCTTGAAACCGCGCTTTTCAAACTAGGGCGGTCGAGCCACGTGCCATTTTTGCCGATAATGGCCAAACGGCGGCGCGGAAATCAGGAAAATCACAAGGAGCTTGAATCCGTCAGCGATTTCTGGTATTTTCACCAGCCGGTTGAGACAGCCCGTGAAATGGGCACCTCGTATCGCTTTGTAACTTATTGAAAAATAAGAAGTTACGGCGGTGTTTCGAACGGAAGCGGTCCCAATGGCGCCGTCCGTTGAATTTGGAGGTCTAAACGGATTGTTTTGCAAACGCAACAGAAACGCAACGTCGTCCAAACAAAAAGCTTATAGAGTGATCGGGAATCATGGAACAGCTGAGTAACATTCGTAACATCGGAATATCCGCCCATATCGACTCCGGCAAGACGACCCTAACGGAGCGGGTTCTGTTCTACGCTGGCCGCATTCACCGCATGCACGAAGTCAAAGGCAAGGACGGCGGGGCCACCATGGACTTCATGGAGCTGGAACGCGAACGGGGCATCACCATTACCTCCGCGGCGACTACGGTGGAATGGGAAGGCAAGCAGATCAACATCATTGATACGCCGGGCCACGTGGACTTCACCGTGGAGGTCGAGCGGTCGCTACGCGTGCTGGACGGCGCGGTGCTCGTCCTATGCGCCGTCGCGGGCGTGCAATCTCAATCCATCACGGTCGATCGCCAGATGCGCCGGTACCGCGTTCCGCGGATCGCGTTCATTAACAAGATGGATCGAACGGGGGCGGATCCCGCGCGGGTCGTGGCGGAACTCGAATCGAAACTGGGACACGTCGCGGTGCCCATGCAGATCCCGATGGGAGTGGCGGCGACGTTTGAGGGTTTGATCGATCTGATTCTTAGGAAGGCCGTCTACTTCGACGGTCCAACGGGTGAGGACGTCCGCCACGAGGACATTCCCGCCGCCTACAGGGAAGAGGCGGACCGGGCCCGTCACGGCATGTTGGACATGCTCAGTCTCTATGACGATGACCTGATGGCCGTCATGCTCGAGGGCACGGATCCGTCGCCGGAGCAGATTGAAATCGCGGTGCGCCGGGCGACGCTTCGGCGCGACATCACTCCCGTGTTTCTCGGGACGGCCTACAAGAACAAAGGCGTCCAGAATCTTCTCGACGCGGTGACGAAGTATCTGCCCTCGCCGATCGACCGCATCGCGTACGCCTGCGACAACGCCAACGACGGGGCGGAAATTACGATTTCCACCGATCCGGATGGTCCGCTTGTGGCCATGGCCTTCAAGATCGTGGATGAGCCCTTCGGCCAGATTACCTACGTCCGCGTGTATCAGGGAAAACTTCAGCGGGCCAAGGCCTACAAGATCGCCCGAAACGGTTCGACGCAGCGCATCGGCCGAGTGTATCGCCTCCACGCCAATAAGCGCGAGGAATTGGACGCGGGCATCGCCGGCGACATCGTAGGCATCATGGGCGTCGATTGCGTCTCCGGCGACACGCTTTGCGATCCGGACATCAACGTGTCCCTGGAAAGCATGCACTGTCCGGAGCCGGTCATGTCCATCGCGGTCATGCCCGAGCGAACGGCCGACCGCGAGCCTATGTCCAAGGCCATCAACCGCTTCGTCAAAGAAGACCCCACGTTCCATTCCCATTTCGACGAAGAGGCCGGACAAACGATTCTCTCGGGCATGGGTGAACTGCACCTCGAGGTCTACGTCGAGCGCATGCGGCGCGAATACAAGTGCAATGTCATCGTGGGCCCGCCGCGCGTGCAGTATCGAGAGACGCCCAGCGTCGAAACGGAATACAACTACAAGCACAAGAAGCAAACGGGCGGCGCGGGGCAGTACGCCCACGTCGTCGGGCGGATCGTGCCCATCGACCCCAACGGCGAAAACCCCTACGAATTCGAAAACAAGGTGACCGGCGGGCGCGTGCCCAGTGAATACATCCCCTCCGTGGACAAGGGCTTTCAGATGGCCCGGATGAAGGGTCCGCTCGCGGGGTTCGAGGTCGTCGGGACAAAGATGGTGCTCGAGGACGGCTCGTCGCACGCGGTCGACTCCTCCGACCTCGCGTTCCAGATTTGCGCCCGGGCGGCCTTTCGCCAGGTGGTTCGTGATTCAAATCCCGTGCTGCTGGAGCCGATCATGAAAGTCGAAGTCGAGGTTCCGGCCGAGTTTCAAGGCGGCGTCACGGGCGATCTGGCTTCACGACGCGGACTCATTACCGGCAGCGAGGTCAAGGCCAACATCGTCATGCTCCACGCCGAGGTACCGCTCGCCAACATGTTCGGATATTCGACTGACCTCCGCTCGCAAACGCAGGGCCGGGGCAACTTCGCAATGGAATTCGCCTGCTACCGCAAGGCGCCGGCCTCGGTGCAGGAGGAGATCGTGGAGAAGTACAAGAAAGAACGCGAGCAGGCCGCCGGGAAAAAATAACCTTTACTACGGCGGTCGGTCCGAAACTCGATTTTCATCCGTTCTTGCGGCAAGAACCCTTTTCCGCCGCGAAATCTGAGTTCGCCCGGCGCCCGTCGCGGGGGTGCCTCTTTTTCCTTTCCGCCTTCCGATCCTTGTTCATCCGCCCAACCTGAGATAACGCGATCCGCGCCGCCCTGGGAGCGCCGAGGCCTGGCTTGCAAAATCCGCTGAATGGCCGAAACTTCGCGCCAATGGATCCCATTCACGTGGACGCGATGGAATTGGGATTCCCGAGGCCGAACCAAGGGGGACCTGCCATGTCGAACCGAACAAAGGGACGATTGCGGAATTGTTGCTTGGTTGAATAGCCCGTGGTCATGGGGCTGACAGCCGTCGTCCTGACGGCAACCGGATGCCCAGACGAAGACGCGGAAGACTATAACATCCCCGAAGTCGAGTTTCCGGACATGCCCGTCCCTTCGAACCACGGCGCGTGTTGCCTGACGAGAGGCGTCTGCAATGACTCCGCGAATCGATCCGTCTGTGACCGGGAAGGCGGATACTGGCACGGCATCGGAACCGATTGTGCGACCGGCGTGCCCGTGTGCAACTCCGCGGGGCCGTTTCGCGACGATTGCACCGCGGCCTCGCCCACCGCCGGCAGTGGACCTCATTCCTTGAACACCAGCGAGAACCGCGGCAGCGCGGAAGGGATCATTCCACAAGAGGCTGGTTGCCGTCGCGTTTATCTTGACGCCGTCATGTGCTGGACCGCAGACCGCACGGGCGAGGCGGTGTTCACCAAATGTTCCCCGATAGCCACCGTGAACACCATCCTTGCGGTCTAAGCCGGCTGCGAATGCCCATTAACGATCGAACGCCATCTGGCCTGCAACGATGAATCCGACGACTGCCCGCCTCAGTCTACACTAGCCATCCCGGTCGAGGCCGGGCAATCCTATGCAGTGCAAGTCGGCGAACAGTATGAAGAGCAGGAAGGAGGGCGCGTGGATGTGTATATCTCATACCGCGACGACAGCGACACAGACAATGACAATGTCGGGGACAACGAGGACAATTGTCCCACCGTCGCCAACACGGACCAGCTGGATACCGATGAGGACGGCGTCGGCGATGTCTGCGATTGCGATTCGCCGGAACCGGCCGATATCGCCGGCGTCTGGATCGGAACCCACACCTGCACCAGCAGTTGCGGCGACCCCTTCGGCGGCGACGTGACACTCGCCATCACGCAAAACGGCGCCCAGGCGTCCTACACCGATTCCCTTGGCGGCGCCTTCGCGGGTACCGTTTGCGGCGCCGAGTTTTCCTACAGCAGCACCGACCCGGCCGTCGTCGAAACCGGCAAATTCACTCTGACATCCGAGAATACGGCGACCAAGACGTCCCACTATCGAGCCGCGACCGATCCGTTTTGCGAGGGGGACTGCCAGGACGTGTTGGTCCGCCAGATCGAAGGCGGCGGAGGCGAAGGGGTCGGCGACGATCACGACGCCGACGGAGCGGCACCGGTCGGCGATCAGCCGCCGGGCGAGTGCGTCCCCTTCGGTGAACCGTGCGAGACCGACGACGATTGCTGCGACGACTTCCCCTGCGTGAACGGCTTTTGCATTTAACGGGGCGATTCGACTTTCGAATTTCAATACCGCGAAAGGGGTCCGTCAAATGAGGGTGTTGGGGCTCGAACCCAAGACCTACGGCTTAAAAGGCCGTTGCTCTACCACTGAGCTACACCCCCGTCGATCGTTCGTTGGCCACGCCAAAGTTCCAAAACGGAACCTTCTGCGCCCATCCGGTTGATCGTGAATTGTAATGGTTCTTTCCGTTTCGTCCACGCTCATCGGCGCGGCCGACGGCGGATTACGCAGGCACGATCCTTAACGACCGTCAGTGAAGCAGAGAGTCGCATCCTCCACAAACGCCGCGCCGCGCGACGACGACCACCACGGAAGACAGTTTCATTGCGGATTCCGAGGTATTATTTCTGGTTGTAAAGCGATTTCAGGATGCGGATTTGACCGGCGTGGTATGTGTCGTGAAGGACGATGCCGTACACTTGCGGCGCCGGAGTCGCGGATCGCCTGTCGGGACTCGCGAGGCGCTCCCAGGGTGCGCTCTTCAGAGTGTCTCGCAAGGCCTCGTGCTCCGCGTCGAGAAGTCGAAGGTAGCCCTTCCACGTCGCCTGGCTCAGAGGACTTTCCAGCTGGAACCAGTTGCTTCCCTTCAAGGGAAACGAGCCGCGCTTGTCGTTGCGGATTCGCCGCCGCGTGGCGTATTTCCAATAGGCGCAGTGGACCGCGATTTCAGCGATACTGTGCCTCTTGGACCCGGGACGCCACGAAGCCTGTTTCGCATCAACCCGGCGTAGCGCCCCGCGTAGATTTGGACCGTGCCACGCCTTGTGGTCGAACGCCTCGTCGAATAATTGAAGCAGCAAATTACGAACGGATTCAAGCTCGGCTGCCATAAACATTCTCCACCAGATTCGGCACATCATTACAACCGTCCGCCCCTGCGTCCAAACCGACCCTCAAGGTGAACCGCCGGAGGCGCGGGCTTGACCGACGACAATGTTCGGTATATGGTAGGTCATAGGGCGCGGGAAGTCAAGGGGGGGACGAGGGGGAATCGATGGCGGAATGCAAGGTTCGTGTTCGACATGGCGGGAATCGCGGCGGGGCGGACCCCCATCGTCCACCGAGACCGCCCGCCGCGAGGAAAAAACATGATCCGCGGGATCCGCCCGACCGGTCCGAAGTCGAGGGGCGTCGCGCAAAGTGGGACGAGGCCCGCCGCTGCGGATTGACCGAGGCGCAGCGGAAACTCGTAGGCGACAATCTCGGACTCATTGGCGTCCACCTGCGGCGCGTGCGCGGATTGGACCGGTCTCTGCGCCGCCGGGAACGGGAGGACTTGTTCCAGGAAGGGTGTCTCGGTCTGATGCGGGCGGCGGTTTCCTATCGCGAGGACATGGGCGTGGCCTTTCGTGATTACGCGATTCGCAGGATTCATCATGCGGTTTCGAACGCTCTGGAGACGAAGTTTATTCTGTTTCCTGATCCTCCCCCGCGCGGGGCGGGCCGTTTCTTGAACGCCAGCGAATCTTCGTCGCGACTCAAACGGAAGCCGCGCCAATACTCGCTTTCGACATCAGGGGTGTCGGGCCTCTTGGAGGAACGGAAGGACCCTGCCTTGACCCCGTTTCCGACGGTCGGAGAGCGCATCCGGGAAAAATACGAACGAGTCGTTCGCCGCGAATGCGATCGCGCCCGCAGGCGGGATGGGGTGAAGGGGGATCGAAGCCGGCTCATTGAATGCCTGCTTGAGGAGCGTCTGCTGATTCCCGACGAGGTTTGGCGCCGGCCGCTGCGGACCATTGCGAGGGAATTGCAATCGTCCTTCACGCGGGTTGCGAAGTCCGAAGCCGTTCTGATCCGGCGAATTCGGCACGTGCTTAACGGCGATCCGGAGTTCGTGGAAATGCGACGAGTCGTGGACGGGCATATTTCCCGCGCGGACGCGCCGATTCAGGAAAGTCTGTCCAGTCGACTCGCCGACCGTTCGGCGGAGGCCTTCGTCGATCTTGTTCGCACCGCCTCGACCCGGGAGCGGGGCGAGAGGCTTCGTCGCCTTTGGGAGGTCGCGCCTCTCGGCTTCGCCCGCCGCATAGCCGAGCAGGTTCGCTCGCTCACGGCCGCCGAGCGGGACGAGCTTTGGCTGGGAGAATTGTCCGAAGAAATCGAGGGAATCTCGAATGAGATATGCGACACAGGCGAAGCGTGTTTTCAGCGTCGAGACCTCGCCGAAACCGAATGACGTACAAGGCGCGATTGCAGCGAGCCGGATCCTTCCGCGGGAGGCGCCGGAAACCGTCATAAACCCCTGGAAAAAAGCGGCAGTGCCATTTCGTTCCCAACTGTTCGTTCGCGACATTTTCCTTTGGAATCAAACCCGCGGCCGACCAGTCAGGGCACCCACCGCGGGGTCGCCAGGCTATAGTTGTGATTGTTGGTGTTGGATTCCGGGAACGGGCCGGCCACATGGGCCGCAATGCCGGTGGCCAGGTCGTAAGTGAAGATGTGAACGGCCTCGCTCCCGCCCCCGGATGAGGCGAGGGCATCAAAGACCAGAACGTTGTTCGGACTCCAGTTCAGGGAAATTGGCAACACATCCCCGGACATTCCTCCGGGGATGAGCGACCAGCCGACGGCTTGTGCCGCATCGAGGATCGCGTCGAGTAATTCCCCGGACGCCAACTGAGGCTCACCGCCTGTTACCGCATTCAGGGGGTCGGTGACTTCCTGCCCGTCGATGACGCGCATGGTTCGGAAGCCCTGCCCCATCAGCAACGTTGAATCCGGGCTCCATGTGCGATGAGAAATTCCGATCACCGGTTCATCGAAGCAGCGGGTCCGCGCCATCGTGGCCCCGTCCAGCATACAGAGCCGCCCCGGATGCTCGGCGGACAAATCGACGTGGGCATAGGAAAGCAGCGTTCCATCCGGCGACCACTCCGGCCACTCGGCGCAGATCGACTCGCCGGTGACCACCATCGCGAGTTCCGTTCCGTCTGCGTTTCCGATGGCCAAGTGAATCGGTCCGCAACCGTTCGTCGGACTCGGCGGTGTGACTTCTTGAAAGGCGATCTTCGTTCCGTCGCGATTCAATGCGACGCGAAGCGGGTCGCGCCCGGTGATGCCCTCGTAGCGATGAATCGTCCCTCCCCGGTGGACGACGACGAGCTGATCGTCGTCGCGCTCGCGTTGACTGAAAGCGATGGTCCCGCCGTCACCCGAGATGGCGGGACTCGCGGGTCTCTCGGCCTCGACCAGGTTCTCCGGATCGCTCCCGTCTCCCTCGATCGTGACGACCGCGCCGCCGGCGAAATCAGCATAGACGATTCGACCCGATATCCAAGCCTCGAACGGCACCGTGATATCGTCCGTCGGCGGAGGACCGCCGTCGTCGCTCCCGCCATCAACCGGGATCGTGGAGGTCGTGCAACCCGAACCAATGGCGACTCCGAATCCAAGCAACGCGAAACAGAAAATTCTGCAAGACATCGTGATCTCCCCACGGCGATTAAGGATATCCATCAATGCGAACTTCACGGGCGTTTATCGGCTATTTCGCCGCGGCCCCGCCCGTGTCGGGGAAACCACCTCTTGGACGTTTGTTTGGGAATTCCTCGGACAGCCCCGCACACGACGTCTTGTCATTCCACGGTCGCTCCCGTGTCGAGGTTTCGGGGTGCGTAGACCCGGCAGCCGCGGGGCGGGGCGGCGAGACAGGCCATCCGCGCGACAAGGGGAGCCGGAGCCGAAAATGGTGTCAGGATTGAATGGCACTGCCGCCGGTTTTGTATTGTACAAGAATGACACTGGCGCCGCCGTTCCCGCGGATGGCTAGGGTGGCGACCCGTGTTTTCAGGGTTGAGACCGCGCCGAAACCGAATGACCTTCAAGGCGAGCGCGCGGGGTGCCGAATTCCATTCGAATGGATCCTCATGATTGCGCCCCCAGTCCGCGCCAAGCTATCGACGGCATGAACACGAAAACGGCGGTCGAACGCCGGAAAAAGGTTCCTCCCCCTTGGGCGTTATTCTGGCTGGCGATTCTTGTTGCCGGGTCGCTCCTTGCACGGCTTTATGATCCCACGGGGTGGCTTGGGTCGGATGACGCGGCCTATCACTCGGCGGCGGAACACGTATTGACCGGCGTTCCGATCGAGCGCGTTCATCACCATTACGCGAGGCTGGCGGTCATCCTTCCCGTCGCGGCGTCGATGTCGGTTTTCGGAAATCATGCCTTCGCCGTCGCACTCCCCATGCATGTGGCATCGACGCTGTGCATCGCCCTGGTTGCATGGTTGGGGCGAATGTACTGGAGTTGGTGGGAGGGATTGATGGCGGCGACGATCGTCGCGGCCTTGCCCTATAATCATGTCCTGTCAACCACGGCGTTCCCCGACGTTCATGTTTGCTTCTGGTCCACGATGGCGGTGCTGCTCGCGTCGGCGTCGCGGCGTCTCGCCCGCGGGGGGACGCGCGCGGCGCTTCTCGTTTTCTGCGGGGTTTCCTTCGGTCTGGCGGTGTCGGCGAAGACCTATGCCCTGCCGGTGTGCGTTGCGATTGCGTGGATCCTTGGCGAACGGAAGTCGTCGGGAGCGGACACGGATTCCGAAATGAGATCTCTTCGATTGCCTTCTTTTTGGCGCGACGGGCTCCTTTGTTTCATCGGCGCTGCGGTCTACTTCCTACTCGATGGCTTGATGTACAAACGAATCGCCGGGGACTTTTTTTTCAGTCTTCACGCCATGCTGGCGTCGAAGGACTCG
>Ga0187893_10011742_pt1 | contig 12628 bp, 12 predicted proteins | sample MA1701074metaG_FD_139574 | JGI IMG/M metagenome (GOLD analysis project Ga0187893, IMG submission 139574) | White microbial mat communities from a basaltic lava cave in the Kipuka Kanohina Cave System on the Island of Hawaii, USA - MA170107-4 metaG ...
GAAAAGGCGACTGCATTTAATGAGGCATTGGATGCCATGAAAGGATTGAAAGATTGGTGGAATAAAAATTATTCACCCAGGAAAAAAATGGAATTACCAAATGAGTTTAATCTGCAGATAGATTCAAGCGTCATTATGGTAGATAGTGTATCTCGATCAAATGCGCTTAGATTTAGCGTTCCGGCGATCGTAGAAGATGGCGAAGTTGCAGTAGCGGACTCTGTAACGGCAGGGTTAGGAGCATTTAACTTGGCTACCAGCAATGAGCAGCTATTGGAAAGAAGTGCTTATTCAATGACCCACGCAGATGTCGCTGTCAGATTTGATAATTATGATCAAAAAGAAAGAATAATAGCAGAAGAAGAAATGAAAGTGATTGAAGTAAAGGAATGGAAAGCCGATGAACTTTATTTAAGTGAACTGGAAAAGACTGCTGTTTATCTTCAAAAGGAAAAATACTTTGAGTTGAAAAAGAAATTTTCTGCAGAAGCAGCTTTCTTTATTGATGTAACGAGGTTCTTTATAGAAAAAAATGAAAAACAATTCGGCCTGCAGGTGTTAAGCAATGTGGCTGAAATGAAACTGGAAAGTCCCGAATTGCTGCGGATGCTGGCTAATCAATTGCTGGAAGCAAATGAAAAGGAATTAGCTATTGAAACTTTCAAAGATGTGATGAAGATACGAGAAGAAGATCCGCAATCTTACCGCGACCTGGCGCTGGCATTAAATGAAACCGGGAAATACAATGAAGCTATTGAACTGCTGTATAAAGTGACCACCGGATCATGGGATGATCGCTTCGGCGATATAAAAGCGATTGCCATTAATGAAATGAATGCTATCATCAGTGCATATAAAGAAAAAATAGACTTGTCTGATATTGACAGCCGTTTGATATACGCCATGCCGGTGGATGTACGCATTGTTATCGGCTGGAGCAGTGATAACACTGATATTGATCTATGGGTAACCGATCCCCGGAATGAAAAGTGTTTGTATTCGCATGATGAAACAGAGATCGGCGGCCGCATGTCGAAGGATGTAACGCAGGGTTATGGCCCTGAAGAGTTTTCTTTACGGCGTGCCTGGAAAGGAAAATATAAAGTTGAAGTAAATCTGTATGGCGAAAGCAGGCAAACAATCGGCGGGCCTATTGCCATCAAAGCTGAATTGTTTACTGATTTTGGAAAACAAACTCAAAAAAGAGAAACAATTAATTTCAGGGTAAAAACAGATAAAGAAGTGGTGGAATTGGGTGTTTTAAAATTCGGTAGTTAAGAAATTAAACCCTCCGCCTTGTTTCCTGTTAGTAAATAGCTTTGAACTGTAGTAAACCTTAATTTAGTTCATCGGGTCACTCCCGCAACCGACTCTGGCTTTACCTGCCAGGCATGATACGAAGTTTTCGATATAGGATTTGAATGGACGGGAAGATAAAAGCTCTTTATATTGCACAAATAATTCTCCTGTTGACGGCGAGTAGCTTGCTATTCCACAACGCTGGCACGCAGACATCGGTTGCGAAGACATTGAGCAGGCAGGCTTGTTAATTTTTTTTAAATGAGTTTTCCTTAACAACACCCCTTTCGTTTGTTCTATATTTTTTCATAAAAATTTTTATGCACCAACTTCTACTTTCTGCTTTTATTATCCTGTCACTTGCTTCCTGTTCTACCTACCAGTACTTCACACTTGACTCTGCCGATATTCCAAAAGATAAACAAAAAGAATTTTTATGGCGGAATGATACAGTGAGTGTAACATACAGGTTCAGTGGTGAAGGTGGATTGATGACTGTTAATGTGTTTAATAAACTTAACCAGCCTTTATATATCAACTGGAAAAAGTCTGCATTGATAAACGATGGGAAGTTTGTAAGCCTGTTTAATAAAGCCGTAATTGTTTCGGGAACTATCGAAACGACCGCTTACTCAATTGATAAACATTGGACATCTGGTTCTTCCAACTTTTCTGCTTCTTTTGATTTGCCCGAAGGCATAGATTTTTTGCCACCGCTTACCGGGTTAAGTAAATCTCTGGTACACATTGGTGATATAAGCTGGAAGAATGTATCAGTGCCTGAAGATTACCCAAAGGAAAAGCTAAGAACGCCTGAAGGAGCAGTTACAAAATTTAATCGTCTATATTTTGACGATAACAAATCACCAATACGTTTTAAAACTTATCTCACAATAGCCACAGGTCGAACTGCAGATAAAGAATTTTCTGTTCAGCATTCTTTTTATGCAAAGGAAATGATACAATCAACCACGGAGCCTGATATGTTTTCGATGTATCGCAAAGATGGAAGCCAGTTTTTTGTGCGGCAAACTGTTCAATGAGTAGCTTTACTGAATTTGAAAGTATTCACATCTAAGCATGAATCATAATTGATTTATATTTTTATGGAATGAAATTGTTTGCCCCGCTTATTTTCATTCTTATTTTATTAGCTTGCAAAAAGAATAAAACGCAAAGCACGGATAATGTAACCGATCCTTTGGCCAGAGGAGTTAATCTTTCTAATTGGTTTAACGATTATTCCGATCCCGGGCAATATGCAAACCGCTTCCTGATGCCAACACTGCAATTGATCAAAGCCAGCGGGTTTACTTATGTACGCATTCCGGCAGGTTCTGCCATTCTTTTCAATGCTTCCAATCCTTCTGAGCTGAATACCTCTAACCTTGCTCATGTTGATGCTGCTGTTAACCGAAGCATACAGTCAGGGCTGGCCGTTACGCTCAATCTTCATCCCTGGAAAAATGATATTGACAGTCTGCTTGCCAACGATGCAGATTTTGTCAACAAGCTTGCTGTTTATTGGAAAGCAATAGCTACTTATTTTAAAAAATATCCGGCTGATAAAATTTATTTTGAAGTATTGAACGAGCCGCATGCATCAGCTGCGGGATTAACATCGCAGGGCTATAGCTGGTGGCGCCCCGTGCAGGAAAAAATAATAACGGCTATCCGGGAGGCAACTGCTGACCATTACATCATAGCAGGCGGCGAAGGATGGAATAGCATTGACGGACTATTGCAGCTTTTGCCTTATAACGACAAAAAGGTTATTTACAATTTTCATTTTTACGATCCATTCTTTTTTACGCACCAGGGAGCATCGTGGGTAGGATGGCAGGCATTGATTGATGCAAGAAATGTTCCTTATCCTTCAAGCCCGGAAGCTGTAGCGCCATTGATTGCCGGCAGTTCCAATACAGAACTGAAGAATACATTGCAATGGTACGGAGACCAGCGATACAATATTGACTCATTGGATAAATGGATCAAACGGGCTTATGAATGGGCGCAAACCAACCAGGTAAAAATTATCGCCAATGAATTTGGCAGTTATAAAACCTATGCGCCACTGGCAAGCCGTTTAAAATGGATCAGGGATGTAAGAACTGTTTTTGAAAAATATAAGATCGGCTGGGCCATGTGGGAATGTGATGAAGGATTTGGATGGATTGATTATACCAACGGAAATCGCAACAGTCCTGTTGTGGATAATGATTTGCTTAAGGCGCTTGGATTGAAGTGAAATAAATATTGATTGCTTCAATAAGATTTGCTCAATTGCGAATGCCGACGATAAATGTCGGCACCTGATCGGCTCTGCCGCATCAGGACAGAACCCTGAACTGTGCGACGCAACGAAAGCGTAATAGTAGTTCTACAGCCGGCTACCTGATAAAATACACTTCATAAAAAACCTCTTTCCCCTATCTTCGCAGCGCAAAATAACAATCCATGTTACCTAAGTATAAACGTATTCTGCTAAAGCTTTCCGGCGAGTCATTGATGGGCGATAAGAATTTTGGAATGGATACCAGTGTCATTGCACAATATGCGCAGGACATTAAGTCTATTACTGAGTTGGGAGTGCAGGTGGCCGTGGTGATAGGCGGTGGCAATATTTACAGGGGCATGAACGAAGCTGACACCGGAATAGAAAGGGCACATGGCGATTATATGGGAATGCTGGCAACGGTTATTAATGGCATGGCGCTGCAGGCCGGGCTTGAAAAAGTGGGAGTTTATACCAGGTTGCAAAGCGCTATTAAGATGGAACAGATAGCCGAACCCTATATCCGTCGCAGGGCTATCCGCCACCTTGAAAAAGGTCGGGTGGTGATCTTTGGCGCCGGCACCGGCAATCCTTATTTTACTACCGACACAGCCGGTTCGCTAAGGGCAATAGAGATTAAAGCTGATGTTATTTTAAAAGGCACAAGGGTAGATGGCATATATACTGCCGACCCCGAAAAAGACCCCACTGCTACTAAATTTGACACCATTACTTTCCTGGAATGCCTGACCAGCAACCTGCGGGTAATGGATATGACGGCCTTCACCCTTTGCATGGAAAACAACCTGCCTATCATTGTTTTCGATATGAACAAAGAAAGCAACCTGCGCAGGGTAGTGACTGGCGAAAAAGTGGGTACATTGGTAAGAAGCTAAGCCCCTTTACCGGAACATATTCAAATTTTTCCAGGCCGGGCCGTTTAATTTTTAAGTTCTGAATATACCTGCTATCTTGTGAAACCATTCTCTCTCTTGTGAAAAACAATTAGCCTGTATCTGGTTAATTTTTTTTAGTTTCAATTGAATTTTACTGTTATGATAGCCGCCACCCTTACACTGTCGGTGCTTGAGATCGTATTGTTGCTTTTTGGAGCGATTATTCTCGGCGTCACTATTCATTTTTTTATTGCCAGCAATAAAAGTTTGCGGGCAACAACCAGTGAGATGAAAAAAGACAGCCTGGCACATGATGAATGGAAGCTCCGTTACTTTAACGATATAGAATTGCGGGATAAAGAAATTACTAACCTGAAGCAACAACTGCAGGAAACAGAAGAGACTGCCAATATTTATTCTACCGAGGCGGAAGATATGGTGAAGTTAAACCGCAAACTGGAAGCCGAATTAAGCCAGTTGAAAAAACAGGCTGCAGCACCGGTACCAGTGCCTGTACCAGCACCTGTAGCAGAAGCAGAAAAAATAAAACCTGAAAGTGATTATCTTGATCAATTGCGACAGGCGCAAAACAGCCTGCTGGAGCATAACCAAAAGATCAACCAACTGCTTAGCAATATTGAAGTGATAAGAGAAAAAGAAGAAACGCAGCGGGAAATTTTAAAGGTAAATGAAGAACTCTCGGCGCAGATCAACACCATGCGGCAGCAGCTTACAGAAAAAGAAAATGAAATAAGCAATATCAGGCAAAAGGAACATTTGACCAATGAAATGAAATCAATGCTTGATAACACCTATAATGAGTTCAATACACTTCAAAGTAAAATGCAAAAGCTGGAATCGCAGCTTACCAGTTCACGGATGATGAATCTTGAATACGAGGACCTGAAAGAAGCTCACTCCAAACTAAGCAGGGATTTTGAAGACTATAAATTAAAGGCAAATGGCCTCACGATAGAGAATCAGCAATTGCAATCGCAATTGATAGAAGCGGAAGATAAATTGCGTGAAGCCAATTTTCAGCGGCAGCAATTGCAAAAACGTTCGGCTTATCTTGAAGAACTGAACAATGATCTGCAGGTAGTATCAGATGCCAATAAAAAACTCGAAGCACAGTTGCGACGTGTTGGCGAACTGGAAAGCATGCTCAACGTAGTTTCGGAAGAACGAGACCAACTGATGCGCAAGGACCAATAAAAATGCTGGTAAAAATCATATAGCAAAGCTCCTTAGCGGGGGCTTTCTTTTTTTTAAAGCATTTAACTTCGCTTTTTTAATACAAGCTGTATATGCAACCTGACATTGCTTCGATCCGGAAAGTTTATTCTCAAAAAACATTATCAGAAGCTGATGTGGATGCCAACCCTTTTAGGCAATTTGATAAATGGTGGAAGGAAGCACTGACTTCTGATATAGATGAAGTAAATGCGATGACGCTGGCCACCGCATCTGCCGATGCTGTGCCTTCGGCAAGAATTGTATTGCTGAAAGGATATTCAGAAGATGGTTTTGTTTTTTATACCAACTACAACAGCTATAAAGGAAAGCAGTTGATGGAAAATCCAAAAGCCTGTTTGGTTTTTTTCTGGAAAGAACTGGAGCGGCAGGTAAGAATAACAGGCATAGTGCAAAAAACAAGTGTAAAAGAGAGTGAAGAATATTTTCACTCAAGGCCATTGGCCAGCCAGGTGGGAGCGGCAGTATCACCACAAAGCGAAGTGATAGAAAACAGGGAATGGCTGGAAAAAAAATTTTTGGAACTGGAAAAAAATCTGGATGCAAATGTTATTGATCGTCCTGAACATTGGGGTGGCTATGCAGTGAGGCCGGTTATTATTGAGTTTTGGCAGGGAAGACCATCTCGGTTACATGATAGAATTGAATACTCATTGCAGGAAAATGGCGAATGGAAAATTCAGCGGTTGGCGCCGTGATATGAGGTTTCAGAAGTTTAAAAGGTTTAAAACGTTTCAGAGGTTGATGTCATAACGTTTTAAACCTTTTAAACTCATTGAACTTTTTAAACTTTTACCAATTAAGCTTTCTTTTCGGGGCCTGCTTTCTTTGCAGTTTTCTTTTTTGCAGGGCGGGTTTTACCAAATGATCCCTGGAAACGTTTTCCTTTTGCAGTCTTTTTATCGCCTCTTCCCATAATTCATTTTATTTTTAGATTGTAAAATTAGTGGTTTAAAAATAAAAGCTCCTGTACAATGTAAGCACGGGAGCTTTTACATACTGCCGATACAATGAATTACATTTTGGCAGCTAATTCTTTTCCGGCCTTAAACTTAGCCACTTTGCGGGCTTTGATTTTGATAACAGCTCCTGTTTGCGGATTGCGTCCGTTACGGGCAGATCTTTTAGATACGGAAAAAGTGCCAAAACCAACCAATGTTACTTTACCGCCGCCTTTCAGTGTTTTGGTAACAGCTTCGATAAAAGAATCCAAAGCAGCATTGGCCTGTGTCTTGGTGATGCCTGCGTCTTCAGAAAGTTTTGTAATCAATTCGCCTTTGTTCATAAACTTGTTTTTAATGATTTAGTAACGGGAGCAAATTTATATGGTTTTTAATACGGGCAAAAAAAATATTTCCTTTTTTAAAATATTGCTAACCCGCACGGGACAAGCGTTCTGCGAGAATAATAGAAGAGTATTTTTCTAAGGTAGATTTACTTAATTGAAACTCGTTGTAGTAAAAAAATCAGCGGTATTGTCCCTTGTTCTGTCAGCTTACAATTTCCATAACGGACCGAAATGCAATGAACTGATCACCCCATTTATCAAAAGCTTTTTGCCGAAGGTCTGGCGCAAAGTTTTCAATATACAGCTTGTAATTTTCGATGGATGGCGCAAAGTACTGAACTATATAAGTAACAGCATCTTCATCTTCCTGCTCCAGTAATTTGCAAAATTTATAATCGGAAAAAAGACCAGATGCCATTATATCGGGAATATGTTCCTGCTTTTGCCATAATACCCAATCCTTTTCAATAGCTGCATTTATCTTAATAGAAATATTATAGATGATCATGAGATTGCAGTTTAATCTGTTTTTCTTTTTATATCAGACGTGAGTTTCCATGTCATAAAGCTGAGTAAAATAAGTATAAGCAGTATAACCGGCCAGATCCAGATATTATCATTTCCTTTTGGTGAAGAAGAAGATGTTGTTCGCGGGAGTTCAATCATTTTTCCTATGCTCAATGGTGAAGGAGCAACTATACTGTCTTTGAAATGTTCCAGATCATAAACAGGAGTAGTGGCTTCCGGATTGTCTGTCAAGATGGAATATGTTTTGCCTTTTTCAAGAAAAGTAATACCCCTTCTGTTGATCACCGCTGTGGTTATGGAAGAAATCTTTAATGTTGGATTGTCGCCATTGTCAATCAGCAGGTACAAAGTATCTGCTTTTAGTAACGGTATCTCATGACCGGAAAAATGTCCCGATGTGATGGTGAAAGAATGTTTGCTTGCAGATGACCATGTAGACGGCAAACTATTTTTAAGACGGGTGAATAATTTTGCCTCTCGTTTATAAAATAATGGACTTGAAATTTCAATGCATATCAATGCTGTTTGAAATGGACGGTGAGATACGATTTTTATCATTGAAAAATTTGCACTGTCTGTTTGAGTAAATGTTGGTGGCGGATTTGGAAGGAATGGCTGAACAGTGTCACCGGATGGCATAGTCATCGAAGAGCTTGCTTTCAGAATATTCAGCGGTTGTTTTTTGTTATTATGAATTGTCAGCTTAAGATACCGGTAGTTATTGGTGGGGAAATTAATGCGCTGACGATGTGATGTACCGGCATATTCATCTGATTTCTGCAACAAAAGACTGTCGAGAATAACAAACCATTCTTTGTCATTGTCACTGCCACTTAATGATGCAATGCGTTCAGCAGCGGCGCTTTTTAATTCCAGTTCCAGGTTGGATAATTCCAGCTTCCCTTCGTTTTCTATTACCAGTACAGTTTCTGAACCTTTATTTTCTTTACGTATTATCTTATTGTCAAGGAGAACGGGAGTGTGTGATTTTCTGTGAAACGGGAATTCAATGATAAAAGGCACCCACTCTTTCTTTTCATTTATTATTCTGAAATCGCTCAGGTCGGTTTTTAAATACCCGGCAAGTTCAGGTGTGATAGTAATGGAATAAAAACCTGACTCTTTTATAGAATCAAGTGTTGCACTATAACGAAACTGTGCATTTGAACACAGTTGAATCAATATAGCCGATACAAGAAGGATTATTTTATTCCTGTTGGTCATCTACGATTATTTTTTTTAAGCGCTGGTACATAAAGGATATGATGAGTAATAAAACGCCCAGCAAGATAAATGCTGCAATCTTTCCGCCCGGCGGAATATTCCGGATGTCATAAAGAAATAGCTTGATGAGGGTAATGGTAAAAAGCGTAAGTGATATAACACGCAGCGTTTTGAACCGGTACTTCATTCCAAGCCAGATCATAGCAAATGAGCATATTCCCCATACAATGCTTAAGCCTGCTTTGTAATAAAGATTTTCCATGTAATCAAGACCAGCTGTGCCATGCCAGGTTGTCCACATGATGATATGGTACATTTCAACACTTAGTAAAACGACGATGCTGGCAGTGGCAATCCAGGTGAATGGTGTAACATAGTCTTCAATAAGTGATTTTTGTTTTCTAAAGTAATGGATAAGGTCATACAATAACCAAAAAAGTACAATTGCAGCAGCCCAATGTGCTATAAAATGGATACGGTATTTATCTCCGGAAAGCATTTCCAAAGAAATAGCATAGTTGATGCGCAGGCTGAAAAGATAGATCAGCATTGCAAACGAGGTAAGGCCAAATTTTAAAGCACTGAAAGAAGGTGACTTTTTAAAAACCAGCAGAACAAAGAAAATAAAGACAAAACTGTACAATTGAAGCCAGGCAGCATAAACGGCTATATCACTAAAGCGGGTGGAAAACTGGTGATAAATTTCAAGAGCCCCGGCAGAATAAGCGAAAATAAAGCCGGCGGATAATAATGTATTGCGGATAAATTTATTTCTTACTCCTGAAAGATAAAAAGTATCTGCCTCGCCTATCATCATTCTGTAATAAATAAGAAAGGCCGCCGCCGTTACCAAAGTTGTAATGAAGCCGCGGTTGGCAACTACCGGTATAAATGTTTTCATGCCGCCATACACCTGCGACCAATCCATCAACAAGCTGATCAATAATGGCAAAATGATCAGCAGGGAAGCAATTTTTAAAAGGGAAATATGGGAACGCTGATAAAGCCAAAACAAAACAACCATCTCCGCTGCCCAGAATAATGTAATATGGTTTCCTTTCAACTGTACCGGCGCTGTCAATGAAATAAACGTCACTGTTAATCCGATCAGCAGGAAAACAAAATTCCTGTCTGCTCTTTTCTGTTTAAAAAATATCCAGGCCAGGGCAAGATTAACTATTCCAAGTGCTGAAGTAAACAATCCCTGGTATTCTCCGTCATTCCAATAGCTAAGAGTAACAATGCCTGCGGCATAATAAAGAAAATTAATGCTGAGCAGCAGGATAAAATCAAAGGCTCCGAATTTTATATTCAGCTTCAGGTTGTTGATAATGTTGATGGCTACAGAAAGCACATAGAATAAAGTCGCAAACCGAAATGCATTCTGGTAGGGGAATTCTTCTCTTGCGTTTAACGATTGTTTGAATAGCCAGCCGCCGTAAATCAGAATGGTAAAAAATAATGCGATAATATTAATTGCCTTCCACTTCTTAAACCAGGATAAAACGAGCAATCCCGAATTTAATATGCAGAGGTATGTAAATAAGGCGATGTAGTTGTTTTGTCCTGTACTTACCAGGAAAGGAGTGATAAAACCTCCGATAGTGGCCAGTATTGCTAATTCAAGCCGGTCGTACAACAATGATAATACGACTGCAAAGAATGTTATCACTATCATTATCACAAAAGCCGCATGCTGACTGATAAGCTGATATTGGTGAAATGCAAAAGCTATTGTGAAATAAAAGACCGTTAGCCCGCCGCCAACCAATACCGAACTGAAAGACCGGTAAGAATTGCGGAAATAGTGAGCAACGGCAATAAGAACAGCACCACTAACCAGGCCATTGACAACCCTGCCGGTTTCATTGATCCAGTCTTTATCAATAGCAAATTTTACAAAGAAAGATATACCAAGTACCAATATGGCAATTCCGATTTTATTAGCCAGGTTTTCTCCAATAAATTTTTCCCAGTCCGTTTTGGGGCGCACAGTTTTGCTTTGCAATAAAACGGGCTCTTCCTTTTCTTCTTCCGCCAAAGCTGTTATTTTTTCCTTCAGTATTTCTTCCGGTATTGCCGGTTTTTCTTGTGTTTCATACAGCGGTTCAAGCGTTATTGCAGGTATTTCTTCAGGCAAAACAAGTTTGCTTGCCTCTGGTTCAGGCTGTGGTGCTATCGGATTTTCCTGTGATCTTTCTTTTTTGGTTTCAGAAGGCGACGGTTTTGAAAATTCCCGTACAGCTAAATCCTTTATGCGTCTATCCAGATCGTACAACTGCTCTCTTACCTGGCTCAGAATATTTTTTAAACTATCAAGAGACTGCTGTTGCGCCGATGTCTTGTTTAGAATGGCGATTAATAAAATAAAATATATTACGGGAATTAGTATGATAAGAAGGATCAATCCATCCATACAAGCTGGTTTTGGTGAAGGCTGGTTGTGCGATTTACCCCGGTCAATTAAAACGGTTAGTTATTAAACTGCCAGGCAAATCCTTTTATTTTTCGATCTCTAAATATACCGGACAATGATCAGAATGCTTAACATCATGAAAAATATCCGCATCCTTCAGCGAAGATTTTAAGTTTTCACTAACGTTAATATAATCAATTCTCCATCCTTTGTTATTCAATCTTACAGTGGGAAACCGCTGGCTCCACCAACTATAGCGGTGAGGCTCGGGATGAAATTCACGGAACGAGTCAATCCATCCGTGATCAAAAAATTTTGTCATCCATTCTCTTTCCGCCGGCAGAAAGCCGGAAGAATTCTTATTGCCTTTTGGGTCATGGATATCAATTTCCTTATGTGCAATATTATAGTCGCCACAGAGAATGAGCTTAGGATGTGTTTGTTTTAACTTTTCCAGGTAAACAAAAAACTCATCGAGCCAAACGTATTTAAAAGTTTGTCTTTCATCACCACTTGTGCCCGATGGAAAATAAGCATTGATCAAGCGGGTATCGCCAAAATCCATTTGTATCACACGGCCTTCATCGTCGCTTACTTTATGACCTGTACCATACTCAACATGATCAGGTTTTATTTTTGTAAAAACAGCTACGCCGCTATATCCTTTTTTCACAGCGCTGAACCAATAATCTTCATAACCCAGTTCAGTAAATAACTGATGATTGACATTATCTTTTAATGCTTTTGTTTCCTGCAAACAAATAATATCAGCAGGATTTGTTTTCAGCCATTCGATAAGTCCTTTGTTGATCGCCGCCCTTATGCCATTAACATTGTAAGAAATGATCCGCATGATAAGAATTTTGGGTTTCAAAAATATGGATACCTGTTAATCAAACCAGCATTGAGTTGAAATGTTTTATTTTTATTTTAAACTAATGTTGAAGCGATGAGTACTGTAAAAAGATTGATACCAGCAAAAGAGCATGTTTACCTCGAAGGGCCGAAAAGTCGCGGCTATGAACTGGCTTTTGCCTTCAGGGTGTTTAAACAATTTATCAAAGGATTCAGAACACTGCATTTTGTTGGCCCTTGCATTACTGTGTTTGGCTCTGCAAGGTTTAAAGAAGATCATCCTTATTATATACAGGCTGTTGAGTTTGGAAAGCGGATTGCGGAATTAGGTTTTACTACCATGACCGGTGGCGGCCCGGGCATTATGGAAGCAGCTAACAAAGGCGCTTTTGAAAGCGGCGGACAATCTGTTGGATGCAATATTCAATTGCCTTTTGAGCAACAGGCCAATCCTTACCTGCATACGTCCCTCACGTTTGAACATTTTTTTGTAAGAAAAATTTTGCTTGTCAAGTATTCTTATGCTTTTATCATCATGCCCGGCGGATTTGGTACCATGGATGAATTTTTTGAAACACTTACATTGGTGCAAA
>Ga0187893_10011743_pt1 | contig 12628 bp, 10 predicted proteins | sample MA1701074metaG_FD_139574 | JGI IMG/M metagenome (GOLD analysis project Ga0187893, IMG submission 139574) | White microbial mat communities from a basaltic lava cave in the Kipuka Kanohina Cave System on the Island of Hawaii, USA - MA170107-4 metaG ...
CGAGGGGTCGACGGAAAGATCGGGAACGGGGGGCGCGAGCCGACCGTCCGGGTCGCGCGCGATCGCCTCCAGGAGCTCGACCAGGTCGTCCAGCCGCGCGCGATCGCCCGCTCCGTCGCCGAGGAGATCGGGCATCCCGCAGCCCGGCTTCATCGACTGGGGAGCGACCAGCCACCGGCGCAACCACCCCTCGTCCGAGCGCGCCGCGACCCGCGCCAGCGCGATCGGCGCGCGGCTCTCGACCGCGCGGGCGGCCCGATCGCCGGCGGCGTGGCAGTTGACGCAGCCGAGCTCGGTCAGCCGCACCCGACCGTCGCGCGCCGCCAGATCGCGGCGGACCGCGTCGGCGTCGGCCGCCGGCACGCGCACGACCCTCGCCGGGACCGGCTCGGAGCGGAAGCCGCCGGTGAAGTCGTCGGGCTGCTGCTCCCACTCGGTGCGCAGCCGGGCGGCGCTCCCGCCGTCGCGGCGGAACTCGACGCGCAGCTGCGCAGTCCCTGCCGCGCACGCGATCCAGCCGGTCGACACGGCCGCGGACGGCGCGGCGCCGGCTGCGCGGCTCTCGACGCCGGCGCCCGGCGGCCGGACCGCGATCGTCGCGGCTCCCCCCTCGACGTCGAGCGTGAACCGGTAGCGGCCGGGGCGCACGATGCGCAGCTCGCCGGCGAAGCTCGCGGTGAAGCCGGCGGCCGCGGCCTCGGGGTGGAGCGCTTCGCCCTCGCGCAGCGCGAAGGCGGCGTGCTCGGCATGCGCGGTCACTTCGTGCGTGCGCCCGCCCTCCGGGGCGAGGCGGAGCGAGAAGCCGGGCGGGGGCGACTCCTGCGTGCGCGGCGCAGGTCCGCGCGGCCGGGCGGCGACGGCGACCGCGAAGAGGACGAGGAGGAGTCGCACGTCGCTCTCCCGATCGATCCGTGGAAAGGCTCTGCGGCTACCGGCGCGGAGCCGGCGCCTCCGGTCCGGGCGCACGCGGATCGAGCAGCACGGTGCGCGCGACGTAGGGCACCGCCGGTTGCGCGCAGCTCCTGAGCGATTCCCACAGGCTCGCGAACTCCTCCTGGCTGAATGGCTCGCGCAGGAGCTCCACCGACTCGTGCTCGCGGAACACGGGAGCGACCTGCGCCGATCGATTGAGGAGAGCCGCCGACAGCACCGGCGTGTCCTCCAGCGTGCGCATCACCCACGCCAGGAGGAGCTGCTGGCGCTCGGCGGTGGGACCCCAGGCGGTGACGAGGTAGTGGAGGTCGACCGGCAGCGGCGGGAGCGCGCCGGGCCGGCGCGGGTCGCTGCCGGGCGGCGTGCTGCGCAGGGTCTGGCGCGGGCTCAGCCGGTGGAGCACGAGTGCGACGCCGTCGGCGGGCGGCGTCGCGAGATCGGCCGTGCGGGCGGCCGAGAGCGCCACGCTCCCGAGCTCCTCGGTGCGCGCGCGCTCGAGCAGCGCGAGGATGGCACGACTGACCGTCGTGATCGCTTGGATCGACGCCACGAGTTCCTCCCTTCAGCGGCTCCGGCCGGGTCGTCCTGGAATCCGCGGGCGCCTATCCTTTCATGTCGCGCGCGGAAAGAACAGATCCGCGGCGAGGAGCGCCATCCATGAGGGTCGCGGTGATCGGACTGGGGACGATGGGAGCGCCGATGGCGGCCAACCTGCTCAAGGGCGGCTGCCGCGTGGTGGTGCACAACCGGACGCGCACCCGGGAGGAGTCGCTGGCGCTGCAGGGTGCCGAGCGCGCCGCGAGCCCGCGCGAGGCGGCCCGGGGGGCCGACGCGGTGATCACCTGCGTCGCCGACACCCCCGACGCCGAGCAGGTGATCCTCGACCGGGAGAGCGGCGTCCTCGCCGGCTGCGGGCGCGGCGGACTGGTGATCGACTGCTCGACCATCGCGCCGGCCGCGGCGCGCCGGATCGCGGAGCGGCTCGCCGCGGCGGGAGTCGGCTTCGTCGACGCGCCCGTCTCGGGAGGCAGCGAGGGGGCGCAGCGGGCGACGCTCGCGATCATGTGCGGCGGCAGCGAGGAGGATTTCCGGCGGGCTTCGCCCGTCCTCGCGAAGCTCGGGAAGAGCGTCGTGCACGTCGGTCCGGCCGGCTGCGGCCAGATCGCCAAGGCGGTGAACCAGGTCGTGATCGCCGGCACCTACCAGGCGCTCGCCGAAGGGCTCTGCCTGGCGAAGAAGGCGGGCGCCGACCCGGCGCGCGTGGTGGCGGCGATCGAGAGCGGAGCGGCGCAATCGTGGGTGCTGGCGAACCGCTCGCGCCACATGCGCGAGGACCGCTACCCGCTCGGCTTCCGCGTGCGGCTGCACCGCAAGGACCTCGCCATCGCGCTGCGGACCGCGCGCGAGGCCGGCCTGCCGATGCCGGTGGCGAGCTACGTCGCCACCGTCGAGGACGGGCTGATCGCGCTCGGCCATGGCGACGAGGACATGTCGGCGATCGCGCGCGCGGTGCGGCGCGCCGGCGCGATCGCGGACGGGCCGATGTGAGCGCCGCCGCGATCGAGGCGCTCGTCGACGCGGCGCTCGCGCGGCGCGAGCCGCTGCAAAGGAACGGCGATCTCGAGGCGGTGCGCCTGGTGAACGGCTCCGGCGACCGGCTGGCGGGCGTGCACGTCGACCGCTTCGGACCCTTCCTCCTGGTGCAGGTCGAGCCCGAGGTCGCCTTCGGCCCGATCCTCAAGCGCCTGCTCGAGCGCTGCGCCCCCCACGCGATCTTCCGGCGGGTGCGGCGGCGCGACGCCAGCGCGCGGCGGCCCGAGGAGCTCGAGCCTGAGCTCGTCTTCGCCCACACCACCACCGCGGCGCCGGGCGAGCTCCTGGTGCGCGAGCGCGGCCTCGCCTTCCTCGTGCGGCTGCGCGAGAGCGGCTCGCCCGGCCTCTTCCTCGACCAGCGCGAGAACCGGGCGCGGGTGGCCGCGCTCGCGCGGGAGGCGGCCGGCCGCGCGGCGATGCCGGGAGGCTGCGTGCTCAACACCTTCGCCTACACCTGCAGCTTCTCGGTGGCGGCGGCGAAGGCGGGCGCGCGCACGGTGAGCGTCGACCTCTCCGCGCGCTACCTCGAGTGGGGACGCGCCAACTTCACGGCCAACGGCCTCGACGCGGCCGCGCACGAGTTCGTGCGCGGCGACGCGCTCACCTTCCTGTCGATCGCCGCGAAGCGGGAGCGCCGCTTCGACGTGGTGATCCTCGATCCGCCCACGTTCGCCACCACGAAGGGGCGCGGCGTCTTCCAGGTCGAACGCGCCTACGCGACGCTCTTCGAGCTCGCGGCGCGCGCGGCGGCGCCGGCGGCTCATCTCCTCTGCTCGCACAACCTTCGCACGTTCCCGCGCCGCTCGCTCGAATCGAAACTGCGCGCCGGCGCCCGCGCCGCCGGCCGCCGCATCGCCTCGCTCACCCCCTTCTCCCCCCCGCCCGACTTCCCCGGCCGCGAGGCCGAGAACCCGGCGGCGCGGGGATTCTGGGTCGTTCTCGACTGACCGGGAGGCCGCACCATGCGACTCGGATCCGCGCTCGCGCTCGCCATGGCGACCCCGACGCTCCCCGCCCAGACCCGACCGAAGAAACCGGCCGACTACGTCGCCGACGCTCGCAAGTGGGCGCACGAGGAGTCCGACCTCGCGCCCGACCCGCGCATGAACTTCGGCGCGCTCGCCAACGGCCTGCGCTGGGTCTGGGTGCAGAACACGAACCCGCCGAAGCAGCTCCTGCTGCGCCTGCACGTGAACGTCGGCAGCCTGCACGAGAACCGCGACGAGCTCGGGCTGGCGCACTTCCTCGAGCACCTGGCGTTCAACGGCTCGAAGAACTTCAAGGCCGGCACGCTGGTGCCGTTCTTCCAGGGCCAGGGCATCCGCTTCGGGTCGGACGTCAACGCGCACACCTCGTTCGACGAGACGGTCTACGAGCTCGACCTGCCCGATGCCGAGCCCGGGCGCCTCGAGAAGGCGCTGCTGTGGCTGCGCGACGTCGTCGACGGACTCAAGCTCGACCCGGCCGAGATCGCGGCCGAGAAGGGGGTGGTCGACGCCGAGCAGGACGTGCGCGACGGCCGGGGCAGCGATCTCTGGGTCGAGCGGATCCGCCACCTGCTCGACGGCTCGCGCTACCCGAGGCGCATCGTGATCGGCGAGCGGGCGGTCCGCGCGAAGTTCGATCGGAAGATCTGCGCCGCCTTCTACGAGCGCTGGTACCGCCCGGAGAACGTGACCTTCGTCATGGTCGGCGATCTCGGCGGCCAGGACCCCCGCGCCCTGATCGAGAAGGCGTTCACCGGAGCGCGCGGGCGCGGCGAGGCGGAGGAGGCGCCCGGCACCGACCTCGAGCACCTGACCGGACGGGACACGCTCTTCTCGCAGTTCACCGGCGGGAGCCGGGTCGAGCTCTACGCCGGGCGGATGCGCGCTCGGGACGCCGCGGCCGACGACTCCTCGACCCGCGCGAAGGCGCTCGCGCTGGCGCTCGCGTGCGACGTCCTCGAGTCGCGGCTCGACGAACTGGTGCCGCGCCCCTACGTGGTGGCGAGCGTGGGCTCGGGCCGCTCCTTCCACCCGTCGAGCGAGCTGCTCCGCATGCCCCTCCTCGACGGCGTGTCGCTGCACCTCGTCACCACCGTGGAGCAGTGGCCCCTCGCGCTGCAGGCCGCCGAGCGCGAGACGCGCCGCCTGCTCGAGCGCGGCATCGGCGACGACGAGCTCCAGGCGGCCCGCTCCCGCCTCGACCAGCGGCTGGTCGCGCGCCCCCTCCACCCGCCCCCCTCCAACCACGAGTTCGTCGCGGAGATCCTGCGCGCGTGCCGCGGGAGCCACGTCCCGATGGAGGATCGCGCCGCCAAGGAGGCCGCGCGCGCGGCCGCGCGCGCCGCCGACGCGGAGGCCTGCATGCGCGCGTTCCGGACGGCCTGGAACGACGGACGCCTGTTCCTCTGCGCGCAGGGCGCCCTCGACCTGAAGGACGCGGCGCGCGAGACGTTCGAGCAGGTCTGGACCGAGGCGCAGGGCTCGAGCCTCGACTCGAAGCTCGTCGTGCGCGAGGACCTCTCGGTCAGGGCTCCCCGGCGCGCCCGCCCCGCGGTCCCCGCCGGCGACCCGGCGGACGGCGGTCCGGCCGCGCCGGCGGAAGCGAAGGGGGATGCCGGCCGCTTCGCCTACGCGCGTCCCGACGCCGACGCCCCCGAGCACGAGCGCGAGACGCTCGCCGACCTGCGGCTCACGAAGGTGCGCTTCGAGAACGGCGTGCGCGCCCTGCTCAAGTTCGTGCCGGGAGCGGAGGGCGAGTTCCGGGTCGAGGTGCGCGTCGGCGAGGGGCTCCTCGCGCTCGATCCGCAGCGCGCCGACGTCGCGAAGGTGGCCGAGCTCGCCTTCCTCGACGGCGGCACCGCCCGGCACGGGCGCGGCGAGATCGACGCCGCGCTCGCCGCCGCGGGCGCGCGCCTCGAGTTCCGCGTCGCGGGCGACGCCTGCGTCTTCTCCGGCCGCTCGACCGGCTCCGGCGGCGAAGCGGGGCTGCGCCGCTCGCTCGAGGCCGTCTGCGCCTGGCTCACCGACGCGGCGTTCACTCCGGCCCGCTTCGAGGAGTTCCGCCGGCGCCTCGACGAGCGGGTGCCCGACCACGACCGCCCGACCTGGCAAAACGCCGGCGTCAACTTCGACCGCCTGCTCGCCAACGGCGACCCGAGGCTGCTCCCGCTCGAGCGCGCCGCTGCCGCGAAGATCGCGCTCGACGAGGTGAAGGGCTACCTGCAGGGACAGCTCGACGGCCCGGTCGAGGTGGTCGTGGCGGGCGGCGTCTTCCCCGACAAGCAGCTGCGCCACGTCGCCTCGACGCTCGGCCAGCTCCCGGCGCGCCGCGCCCCCGCCGCGTTCCCCGACGAGCGCCGCCGCGCGGCGCCCGCGAAGCTCGGGTTGTTCGCCCCGAGCGGCGCCATCGACCTCGGCGGACGGGTCACGCACCTGCGCATCGTCTACCCCTGCCCCGACGCCATCGACGCCGACTCCGAGCGCCGGCTCGACCTGCTCGGGGACATCGTCGGCGACCGGCTGCGCGCCGACATCCGCGAGAAGCTCGGCACGACCTACTCGCCGCACGGCGAGGCGTGGGGCGACTCCTGCTTCCGCGGCCGCGGATTCGTGCAGCTCGACGTCCAGGTCGATCCGGCGCTGCTGCAGGCCACCAAGGAGGCGTGCCTCGCCTCCATGGAGAGTCTCGCGAAGAGCGGCGCGAAGAAGGCGGAGTTCGAGCGGCTGCGCGCCGCGCGCAGCGGCAACCCCGAGGCGCTCGCGCGCGACCTCGGATTCTGGATGCACCAGCTTCGGCGCGCGATGCGCGCTCCGGCCCTGCTCGACGAGCTGCGCGATCTGCGCCGCTGGTACGACCGCGTGACCGTCGAGCAGGTCAACGCGCTGGCGAAGCAGACGCTCTCCCGGGATCGGGCGTCGATCCTGGAGGTCACGCCGCGCTGACCGGCGGGAGGCGGAACAGCCGGCGCGCGTTCGCGGTGGTGGCCGCGGCGAGCGCGGGGAACGGCATCCCGCGCAGCTCGGCGAGCCGCGCCGCGGTGTGCAGCACGAACGCCGGCTCGTTGGTGCGGCCGCGATTCGGCACCGGCGCCAGGAACGGCGCGTCGGTCTCGACGAGCAGGCGGTCGAGCGGCACCTCCTGCGCGGCGGCGCGCAGATCGTCGCGGCGCGGGTAGGTGAGGATGCCGCTGAACGAGACGTAGAAGCCCCACTCGACGAACGGCTGCATCTCGGCGGGGCCGCCGTCGAAGCAGTGCATCACGGCACGCACGCCGCGCCGGGCGAACGGCTCGAGCGCGGCCGCGATCGGCGCGAACGCCCGCCGCACGTGCAGCACGAGCGGCAGGTCGCGCTCGAGGGCGAGCCAGGCGTGACGCTCGAGCGAAGCGCGCTGCACGTCGAGGGCGGCGCGGTCGCGGTAGCAGTCGAGCCCGGTCTCGCCGATCGCCACCACCTTCGGCCCGAGCGCGGCGCGCTCGATCTCGGCGAAGTCGCCCGGGGCCGCCGCCGCCGTCTCGTTGGGGTGGATCCCGACCGCCGCGAAGAGCTCGGGCCGGGACGACGCGAGCGCCGCCACGCCGCGGACGCTGGCCGCATCGACGGCGGGGACCACCGCCTGCACCACCCCTGCGCCGCGCGCCCTCTCCCACGCCCGGTCGGCCTCCCCCCCGAGGGGGTCGAGGTAGAGGTGGCAGTGGGTGTCGATCAGCTCCGGCCGGTCCACGCGCGCGAGCATAGGTGTCGATCGCGTGACGACGCGACGGCTCAACCTCGCGGGCCGCGCCGGTCGATCGGATCGGTGCGGCAGGTCGCCGACCGGCCGCGACGGGGAAGGGGACCTCGATCCAGGCCGGTCCCGGCGGGCGGGTGGGCGATCCAACCCGCCGGGCCGGACCCGGACGTCGCCCGCCGCGAGCTCGCGACGCGAGCGGCCGTCCCGCGCGTGACCACCGCGCGCCCCGGCGGTACGACGAGCTCTGCGGCCGCCGATTCCGGCGGTATCGTCTCGCCCCCCCCGAATTGCGGTTCGGGACCCGGCCGCCGGACGTGCGCCGCCGCAGCGCGACCGGCCGGGATGGGAAGGAGCCGGAGCGACCGTCGGGTCGCTCCTGCGGGGACCGGGAATGCGCTTCGAACAGTTCGGGGACGAACTGGGCGTCGCCGTGGCCGCCGCCGAGATCCTCCGGGAGACGGTGGCGAAGCGGCGCGACACCCGCGTGATCCTGCCCGCCGGGCGCACGCCTCTCGCGCTGTTCAAGCAGATCGCACGCCTTGCCGGCTCGGGGCGGCTCGACCTGTCGCGCGTCCGCTTCTTCCAGCTCGACGAGTACGTCGGCGTCGGGCCGCGCGACCCGCGCAGCTTCCACTCTCTGCTGCGCAGGCAGCTGCTCGATCCGCTCGGACGCGCGCCGGAGCGCGACTCGCTCCTCGACGGCGCGGCGCGGGACCCGCGCGCCGAGATCGAGCGCCACTCCGCGCGGCTGCTCCAGCTCGGCGGCGCCGACCTGGCCTTCCTCGGCATCGGGACGAACGGCCACATCGCCTTCAACGAGCCCGGCACGGCGCCCGAGCAGCGGGCGCGCGTCGTCGAGCTCGCGCGCGAGACGCGCAGGCTCGCGTCCCCGGCGAGCCGACGCGGCCGCAGCCCGACCCGCGGCATCACGCTCGGCATGCACGAGATCCGCACGGCGCGCCGCATCGCGCTGCTCGCCACGGGGGCGGCCAAGACCGGAATCCTCGCCGCCCTCTTCGAGGAGCCGCCCTCGGTGCAGCGGCCGGCCTCGCTCCTGCTCGAGCACCGCGACTTCACGATCCTCGCCGACGCGGCGGCCGCCGCCGCGCTCCACTCCTCCGTCGACCCCGCCGGGACGCGGCCGCGCCGGGGTCGCGCCGAGCAGGGCCGGGGCGCGGCTCTTCGCAGTTGACGGCGGCCCCGGTCGCGGCCAAACGTGGCTCGCGAGGAGGCGATCCATGCACTCCATCCGCAACGATCTGTCGGAGGCGACGCGCAGCCGGATCTGCGAGCTGCTGAACGCCCGCCTCGCCGACGCCATCGACCTCGGCCTCGAGGCCAAGCAGGCGCACTGGAACGTGAAGGGGCCGCAGTTCATCGCGCTGCACGAGCTCTTCGACCAGGTCCACGCCGTCGTCGTCGGCCACGTCGACCTGCTGGCCGAGCGCGCCGTGCAGCTCGGCGGCACGGCGGAGGGATCGCTCGCCGTGGTGGCGAAGCGGAGCACGCTCCCGCGCACGCCGGGCGGGCTGGTCGACGGCGCGGCGCACGCGTCCGCGCTCTCCGACGCCCTCGCCGCTGCCGCGAAGCAGACGCGCGCGGCGATCGACGCGGCGGCCAGGCTCGAGGACGCGGCGACCGCCGATCTCTTCACCGAGATCGCGCGCGATCTCGACAAGCAGCTCTGGTTCGTCGAGGCGCACCTGCACGGCAAGAGCTGAGCGCCCTGCATGAGGGCGCTCCTGCGGGGACTGCCGCGCACCGTGGTCGCGCTCGGGGTCGTCTCGTTCTTCACCGACACGTCGAGCGAGATGATCGTGCCGCTCCTGCCGGCGTTCCTGCTGGCGCTCGGCGGGTCGACGGCGACGCTCGGGTTCATCGAGGGGTTCGCCGACACCACGGCGGGGCTGTTCAAGCTGGTCTCGGGCGCGCTCTCCGATCGGGTGCGTCGCCGCAAGCCGCTGGTGGTGGCGGGCTACGGCCTCTCCTCGGCGGTGAAGCCGCTGGTGGCGCTGGCGGCGCTGCCGTGGCACGTCTTCGTCGTGCGCTTCCTCGACCGGCTGGGAAAGGGGATGCGCACCAGCCCGCGCGACGCGCTGGTCGCCGACGTGACGCCTCCCGCCGAGCGCGGCCGCGCGTTCGGGCTGCACCGCAGCATGGACCACCTCGGCAACGTGGTGGGGCCGGTGCTCGCGTGGCTGATCCTTCGCGGCGACGGCGATCCGGCGACCACCGGGGAGCTGCGCGCGCTCTTCTGGCTGGCGGCGATTCCGGCCGTCCTGGCGGTCGCCACCATCGTCTTCTTCGTGAAGGAGCCCGGGCGCGTCTCCAGGCCTCCTCCCGGCGCGGGGGCGCGCATCTCGATCGTCCCGCCCGCCGTGCCGGCGCTGCGCCGCTTCCTGGCCGCCCATCTCGTGTTCGGGCTCGGCGAATCGACCGACGCCTTCCTGCTCGTGCGCGCCGTGCAGCTCGGAGTCCCGCTCCATCACCTCCCGCTGCTCTCGGCGGCGCTCAACGTCGTGAAGACGGTGTTCGCCGCGCCGCTCGGCGCGCTCTCCGACCGGCTCTCGCGGCGCGGGATCATCGTGGCGGGCTGGGCGGTCTACGCGGCGGTCTACGCCGGATTCGGGTTCGCGACGACGGCGGCGCAGGTCTGGCTGCTCTTCCTGGTCTACGGCCTCTACTACGCCCTGGTCGAAGGCGCCGAGCGCGCCTTCGTGGCCGAGATGGCCCCGCCCACCGAGCTGGGCCGCGCCTTCGGCGCCTACCACTTCGTGACGGCGATCACCGCGCTCCCCGCCTCGTGGCTGTTCGGCTGGCTGATGACGACGCGCGGCCCGACGGTCGCCTTCTCCGCGGGGGCGTGCTTCGCCGCCGGGGCCATCGTGCTGCTCGCGACGCTCGTGCGCCGAAGCGGCACGTTGCCCGCCCCGATCGCGCCGCCGCCGCCCCCCGTCTGACCGGAAATCGTCTCCAACTCTCGCGCTCTTTCGCCGTTCTTCACGCCGGTTCGTACGAATGACGCCGCCACTCGAAGGAACGGCACGGGAAGGGCGATCCCGCCGGCCCGTCCGAAGGCCGGCCCGCTCGCGAGGCCCAGGGAACAGGCTGAAGATGGCGGCGTACGAGGACTTCGAGTTCTTCCGCAGCGAGTCGGCGGGCGCGCGCCGGGCGCCGGGCGCGCCGCCGCCGCGACGGGAGCGAGACGTACTGCGCGCGGAGCTGGAGCGGCTCCACCTCGAGGTGACCCACCTGCGGGCGAAGGTCCGGCGCCGCGCCTGGCCGTCGCGCCTGCGCCGCCTCTTCTCCCGCCTCGGCGCGGGGGCGGCCGGCCCGGTCAGCCCTTGAGCTGCACGTAGCGGATCCGGCGCGGCCGGTCGGCGTCCGCGCCCAGCTCCTCGCGGCGCTTCGCCTCCCAGGCCTGGAAGTTGCCCTCGAACCAGCGCACCTTCCCCTCTCCCTCGAAGGAGAGGATGTGGGTCGCGAGGCGGTCGAGGAACCAGCGGTCGTGGCTCACCACGATCGCGCAGCCGGCGAACTGCAGGAGCGCCTCCTCGAGGGAGCGCAGGGTGTCGACGTCGAGGTCGTTGGTGGGCTCGTCGAGGATGATGAGGTTCGCGCCCCCCTTGAGCAGCCGGGCGAGCTGCACGCGGTTGCGCTCGCCGCCCGAGAGGTTCCCCACCAGCTTCTGCTGGTCGGCGCCCTTGAAGCCGAACTTCCCGACGTAGGCGCGCGCGTTCATCGTGCGCTTCGGGCCGAGCGCGATCGCCTCCCTGCCGCCGCGGATCTGGTCGTACACCGAGAGGGCGGGGTCGAGCTCCTCGCGCGTCTGGTCGACGTAGTTCATCACCACCGTCGGGCCGATGGTGAGCGTGCCGCCGTCGGGCTTCTCGCGGCCGACGATCATCTTCATCAGCGTGGTCTTGCCGGCGCCGTTGGGTCCGACGACGCCGACGATGCCGCCCGGCGGCAGCGCGAACGTCAGCCCCTCGAAGAGGAGGCGGTCGCCGTAGCCCTTCCTGAGCTCCTTCGCCTCCACCACCACGTTGCCGAGCCGCGGCCCGGGCGGGATCTCGAGCTCGATCTCCTCGGCCGGCCCCTCCGCGCTGTGGGCCTGCTCGAGCAGCCGCTCGTAGGCCTGGATGCGCGCCTTGGGCTTGGCGACCCGCGCGCGCGGCGACATGCGGATCCAGTCGAGTTCGCGTGAGAGCGTGCGCTGGCGCGAGACGTCGGCCTTCTCCTCGAGCTCGAGGCGGTGGCGCTTCTGCTCGAGCCACGACGTGTAGTTGCCCTGCCACGGGATGCCGCGGCCGCGGTCGAGCTCGAGGATCCAGCCGGCGACGTTGTCGAGGAAGTAGCGGTCGTGGGTGACGGCGATCACGCTGCCGGGGAACTCCTTGAGGTGGCGCTCGAGCCACGCCACCGAGCTGGCATCGAGGTGGTTGGTCGGCTCGTCGAGCAGCAGCAGGTCGGGCTGCTGCATCAGCACCTTGCACAGGGCGACGCGGCGCTTCTCGCCGCCCGAGAGGTGCTCGCAGCGCGCGTCGAGGGGCGGCAGCTCGAGCGCCTCGGCGGCGATCTCGAGCTCGCGCTCGAGCTCCCAGGCGCGGGCGGCCTCGATCTTCTCCTGCAGCGCGTTGAGCTCGTCGAGCGCGCGCTGCATCTCGTCGGCCTCGAGCTCCGTGGCGAGCTGCGCGCTGATCTCCTCGTGGCGCGCGAGGAGCGCCCGCTTGCCGGCCACCGCGACCTCGAGCTCGTCCCGCACGCTCTTCGCCGGATCGAGCTGCGGCTCCTGCGGGACGAATCCGATCCCGATGCCGGGCTGGTGGTGGAGCCTCCCTTCGAAGTCGCGGTCGACGCCCGCCATGATCCGCAGCAGCGTCGACTTGCCCTGCCCGTTGGCGCCGATCACGCCGATCTTCGCGCCGTAGTAGAAGCTCAGGCTGATGTCGGACAGCACGACCTTGCGGTCGAACGATTTCTGCACGCGCTCCATCTGCATGATGAAGTGGGCCACGGGACGCTCGGCGCTCCGACTCGGGGGATGCGCGCGCGAACCGGCGCGCGATGGACCGGGGCGGCGATTGTAGACTCGCCCCTCGATCCCCCCCCCCGACGGCGTGAACCGATGCCGAAGAAGACGCGCGCGCGCGCGAAGAAGCTCCGCAAGGCCGGGCCGAAACGGCCGCCCGCCCGGAAGAAGGCGCGCGCGAAGAAGGCGGCTCGCGGGAAGAAGCAGGCGCCCGCGAACGGCGCGCCGGCGGAGCAGGAGGCGCGGCGGGCGAAGTTCGAGCTCGGGCCGCCGGAGCTGATGCGCGCACTCGACGCGCGCGAGAGGGCGCAGACCATCCCTTGGGGGTACGGCCGCGACAAGGTGGTCGCG
>Ga0187893_10011744_pt1 | contig 12627 bp, 10 predicted proteins | sample MA1701074metaG_FD_139574 | JGI IMG/M metagenome (GOLD analysis project Ga0187893, IMG submission 139574) | White microbial mat communities from a basaltic lava cave in the Kipuka Kanohina Cave System on the Island of Hawaii, USA - MA170107-4 metaG ...
AAGGCCATCGTGTTTGAATGCGAGCACAACGCGCCGGAAGAATGTTTGGCGGTTTTTGAGCGGCTGAATGCGCTCTTCCCAGTCGAAGCCGAATGGCGGGGAGAAGCGTGAACGCGATGAGTTATCACACGTTGCAAAGGCTGGTCGTCCGCATGCTCTTTGATGATGAGTTTGTCGAAGCGGTCTACGCTGACTCAGCCCGGGCGCTCGCTAAACTCGATCTGAGCGAGGCCGAGCGCGCGCAGTTGCTCAGCGTTGACCGCCGCGCGTGGCGCCACGATCCGCTCAGACGGCGCCGGACACTGCGCACGCTGGTTGAGGAGTACAAAGTCTCGACCACGCTTGTGTTGTCAGAAACGCGCTCGCTGGCTTCGCTCGAACGTTTCTTTTCGAGCGGGTTCTTTCACGCGGCGGTGCAGGAGCGCGGTTCAATGGGACTGGCCTTCTCGGAGTTTTTGCTGGACGGCTGCCGGAGCGGCGCGTGGCAAGCCCCACAGATTCCCGATATTGTGCGGCTGGAAGCGACTATCGCGGCTTGTCGCCGCAGACTGGAACGCGAAGGCGAATATCAACCCGATCAGTTGCCCGCGACGATCAGCGACCGGACGCGCGTCCAATTGGCGCCAGGTTACAGCGTGGCCAGTTTTCAAGCGAATGTCATCGAGGCGATTCAGCGGGTTGAACGTTACTTGTTTGAGTTGAGTCTGATGCCCGCAATGGCGCTCTGTGACGACGCGCCACGGCTGGGAGGGCTGCCGGAGATAGATCAACTGAAGAAGGTTTACCTGCTCTTCAATCCGGGCGCGGCGGGTATTTCGCTGACCAACCTGGATAAATCAACCTTCGCGATCCTCGCTGAAACGAAGCGGGCAGTGGAGATCAGGAGCCTGCTGGCCAGACCCGGCGCGACGAGGGAGACGTCCAGGCGAACGCAAGCAATCCTCTCTGAATGGCTTGAGAATGGCGCATTGATGATTGTACAAGGAGGTGGATGAAATTACAGCCACACCGAGCGAATGCCAATCGGTGTGGCTGTAAATTGTTTTCATTGAAAAGAGGCCAGCGGAATTCTCGAACTAGCGTTTCTTGGCGTTCTTCATCGCCTTCTTGCCTTTCGAGCTGCCCATGGGCGGAGCTGGTTTGAACTTCTTGGGCAGCTCACCGCCGACTGCGGACGATTCGTCTTCGACGATGTCTTCCCTCAATCCGGCTAGCGCGCCGAGCAGTTCATTCTTTTCTTTTTCAGGCACCTTGAACTTGTCCAGGGACTTGACCAGGTCCTCGACCAGGGCGTTGAACTCGCCCGCCGTGACGCCCATGCGTTTGTGTGATTTCTTCATATCAAGTCCGAAGTACTGGCACGGGCCGCCCGTGGCCACGCAGACGAAGTCTTTGAGGTTGGAGACCAGGCGGACAGGATCGCTCTTGACGAATTTCTTGTTGATGCGTGGGTCAGTCAGAACGTTCTGAGCGAAGTCGTCAACCACGGCTGAGATCGCGTCCTTACCGCCAAGTCGGTCGAAAAGCGACAATCCACCTCTGCGGACGGAGGCGGCAGGCGCACGCGCAGGCGCTGGAGCAGGCGCTGGCGTCGAGGCGACGGTCGCTCTGCTTTCTCCCAGAGGCGGAGCGGGGGTGAAGGCGGCGGGCAACTCTCCACCGGTCGTGGACGATTCGCTTTCGACAATGTCGCCCCTCAATCCGCCCAGCGCGCCGAGCAGTTCGTTCTTTTCTTTTTCAGGCACCTTGAATTTATCCAGGGTCTTGACCAAGTCCTCGACCAGAGCGTTGAACTCACCTGCCGTAGTGCCCATATTTTTGTGAGATGTTTTCATATCGAGGCCGGTGTAGCGGCAGGGGCCACCGGTGGCAAAACAGACGAATTCTTTGAGGTTGGTGAGCAGGCGCGGCGCGTCGCTCTTGGCGAATTTCTTGTTGATGCGGGGGTCAGTCAGGACGTTCTGAGCGAAGTCGTCAACCACGGCCGAGATCGCATCCTTGCCGCCGAGGCGTTCGTAGAGCGATTTTTGTTGGGCTGGCGCTGGCGCCGCAGCGACAGTCCCCAGCGGCGGAGCGGGTTGGAAGGCCGCGGGCAACTCCCCGCCGGTAGCAGTCGATTCGCTTTCGACGATGTCACCCCTCAATCCGGCCAGCGCGCTGAGCAGTTCGTTCTTCTCTTTAGCGGGAACCTTGAACTTGTCCAGGGTCTTGACCAGGTCCTCAACCAGGGCCGTGAACTCGCCGGCCGTCACGCCCATATTTTTGTGGGATGTTTTCATATCGAGGCCGGTGTACTGGCACGGGCCACCCGTGGCAAAACAGACGAAATCTTTGAGATTGGCCAGCAGACGCGGCGCGTCGCTCTTGGCGAATTTCTTGTTGATGCGGGAGTCTTTCAGAACGTTTTGAGCGAAGTCATCAACCACGGCTGAGATCGCGTCCTTGCCGCCGAGGCGCTCGTAGAGCGATTTTTGTTGGGCTGGCGCTGAGGCGACGGCGGCCAGCGGCGGAGCTGGTTTGAAAGCCGCAGGCAACTCCCCACCGGTGGCGGGCGACTCGCTTTCGACGATGTCTTTCCTCAATCCGGCCAGCGCGCCGAGCAGTTCATTCTTCTCTTTAGCGGGAACCCTGAACTTGTCCAGGGTCTTGACCAGGTCCTCGACCAGAGCGTTGAACTCGCCCGCCGTCACCCCCATATTTTTGTGGGATGTTTTCATATCGAGACCGGTGTAGCGGCACGGGCCACCGGTGGCAAAACAGACAAATGCTTTGAGGTTGGTGAGCAAACGCGGCGCGTCGCTCTTGGCGAATTTCTTGTTGATGCGGGAGTCTTTCAGAACGTTCTGGGCGAAGTCGTCAACCACGGCCGAGATCCCTTCCTCGCCACCAAGACGTTCGTAGAGTGATTTTTGTTGAGCAATCGCTGAGGCCGAAAAAGCCATCAGCGCGCACAGGCCTAAGATAAAGGTTCTGATATTCCTCACTTTTTTGTCCTCCAATATGCGCATACCGCCGGGCGGAGTTCCCGAAGCGGTGTAAATGGTTGTATGAGAGAGGTCGGAGTTAAGCGTTTGCATTTTGTGTTTGAATTTCAGCTACGCATTCCTGTTTACGGCAGGCCTGTCGTAGCCGGATTGCCATTCGAATATGGGTGTGAGGAGGGGCGAATATCGGCTGTCCGGGGCAAGCGGTACGGCAGCCATTCTTTGGTCAGGGGTCGGGGATCAGTTCGCGCGGGGCATCAGCCCACCATACAGCCGGAGCCGATGGTTTTTTGCTGGGGTCAGTTATGGTTTGGAGGAATTCGTTTTTCTGCTCGCGTGATATTGGGACATGAATCGTTGAAGGGGGAGAACATTGACATTCTCACGCCGCCATACTCTACCGCATTATGGCGGCGGATTCCAGGACGACCGCCGACCGCCTGTACAGATAGACAACCCGTAAGCTTTGGTGTCTACTTCTACCGGGAGGCTAATGCATCATATTCTCGATAAATCTCAGGAAGGAAGAACCATGTCCAAGCTCTCGATCCGAGACCTCGACCTGGCAGGGAGGAGGGTTTTCATCCGCGTGGATTTCAACGTGCCGCTCGAAGATGGCAAGGTCACCGACGACACCCGCATCACTGCGGCGATTCCGACAATTCAATTTGCGATTGACAAGGGCGCGCGCGTAATCCTGGCTTCGCACCTCGGTCGTCCGAAAGGACAACGCAATCCGAAATATTCGCTCAAACCTGTGGCTGAGCATTTGGCGAAAGTGATTGGCCAACCAGTCGCGTTCGCCAACGATTGCGTCGGCGAAGAAGCGGCAAAGGTCGTCAATGCAATGAAGGACGGCGAGATCGCACTGCTCGAAAATCTGCGCTTTCATTCCGAAGAGGAAGCCAACGATCCGAAATTCGCCGAACAACTGGCCGCGCTCGCCGATGTTTACGTCAACGACGCTTTCGGCGCGGCGCACCGCGCGCACGCTTCGACCGAAGGGATAACGAAGTTCGTCAAACAGGCGGCGGCAGGCTTTTTGATGGAGAAGGAACTTCGTTATTTGATCGGAGCGTTGAGCAGTCCGCGCCGCCCGTTCGTCGTCATCCTCGGCGGCGCGAAAGTTTCGGACAAAATTCAGGTCATCGAGAACCTGCTCAAATCCGCTGACGCGGTATTGATCGGCGGAGCGATGGCTTACACGTTCCTGAAAGCTCGCGGGCTTGAGACAGGGAAGTCGTTGGTCGAAGCGGACAAGACAGAGCTTGCCAGCCAGCTTGAAGCGGCGGTGAAAGATCGCAGCGTCAATTTGCAGTTGCCTGTGGATCACGTGGTCGCAGCCAATCCCGATGACGGCGCGAACGCGAAGAACGTCAGCGTGGAAGCTACGCCGGCGGATTTGATGGGGCTCGACATCGGCGAAGCCACGCGGAAAGCTTACGCTGAGGTCATTGCTTCGGCGCAAACGGTCATCTGGAACGGGCCGATGGGAATGTTTGAGAAACCGCCATTCGATCGAGGCACGCGCGCGATTGCGCAAGCCGTGGCCGAAACTTCAGAGAATAACAACGCGACTTCGATCATCGGCGGGGGCGACAGCGTAGCGGCGATTCAGGAGTCGGGCCTGGCCGATAAGATCACGCATATTTCGACCGGCGGTGGGGCGACGCTGGAATTGCTGGCAGGCGAAACGTTGCCGGGCGTCGCAGCATTGAGTGAAAAATAGCATTACATTTGGGATGGTTTTTATGCCGGAAAGAATAAATGTCTCAGCCAGTTTCCACGCGAGGAGACACAGCCATTTGGCGCAGGTCCCTTGCGGATTTCGTCTAACGCTGGCGCTTTTGGTCTCGCTCCTGCTCGCGATTGGGTTGCAGGCGAGAGCGCAGCCAGACCCCGAAACGCTGACTTTTCGTCTGAATAAGATCGAAATTAACGGGCTGCAAAAGGTCAGCCGTGAGAAGTTCCTCGAGGTGAGCGGCTTGCGTTTGGGTCAAAACATCAAGTTCGCCGACCTCAAGACTGTCGCCGATAAGCTTTACGATTCCGGTCTCTTTGCCAGGGTCAGTTACCGTTATAACTGGACAGCCGAGAACCTGGATGTGATCTTCGATGTCGAAGAAAGCAAACCGGCGGCGCCAAGCTCGGCGCCAGCGACGTCCAAAACACTCGCGCTTGGCAAGATCGAATTCTCCGGCTTGCAACGCTACGATCAGGGCGCCGCCGTCAATGCATCGGGATTGCAATTGGGCGCGGCGTTCGATCAGAAACTTTTGAACGCTGCGGCAAAGCGGCTGCTGGGCACGGGATACTTTTCTGAGGTCAATTACTCCTACCGCGAAGAGAGCGGCCAGTTGGTTGCGCTGTTTGAGGTGACGGAGTTCAAGTGGGACACGCCCTGCGTCTTCGACAACTTCGTCTGGTTTACTCCGCAGGAGTTGCGCGACGCCGTGCGCAAACGGATTCCCGGCTTCGATGGCGCTGCGCCGGACAACGAGATCATTCCCAACCAGATCAAGGCGGCGTTGGAAGAGTTGTTGCGGCAGCGCGGCATCGGGCGGGGCGTCAATTTTATGGTCTCGGTCGGCGACCTGGATGCGCCGAACGCCAGAATCCGGAAGGAGTTCGTTTTCGTCACGACCGGCGCGCCGATGCCGGTGTGCAAGGTCACGTTTCCGGGAGCGTCCGCCGCGCTCGAAAAGCAATTGCAAACAGGCGTCAAGCCACTGGTGAATGTGGATTATTCAAGCCAGCAGTTCGCGCAGTATATCGAAAATACGCTGCTGCCGGTCTACCGCCAGCGGGGCTATCTGCGCGCGAAATTCACGGGCGTGTTGGCGCAGCCGGACGCCAGAGCGAGCAAGAAATGCGAGAACGGTATTAACGTCTCAGCGCCGGTCGAAGAAGGAAGGGTTTACAAGCTCGGCAAATTCGAGTGGGTCGGCAATCAGGCTTTGGCAATGTCCACGATGCAGGACTTGTTCGGAATGAAAGCAGGCGCAACGGCGGACGGCGCCAAGATTGATAAAGGCTTGAATGCGATCAGGACGGCTTATTTGAACCAGGGCCATCTCGACCTGAAGCTGGCGACCGAGGCTGATTTTGATGAAAGCTCCGGCACAGTCAATTACCGGATTGTCGTGGAGGAAGGACAGCCATACCGCATGGGAGAAGTTGTCATCAGCAACGCTTCGGAAAGTGAGCAAAAGCGCATTCGCGGCAAATGGCAACTGACGCCGGGCGCGGTCTTTAATGTCGGATACGTCAGGGAGTTCGTCAAAAAGCTGTCCGAAGACCGCAGCGGCAGGATGCCGCGCGTGCGCTTACAGACCGATCGCGCCAAACAAACGGTGAACGTGTTGTTCACCTTCTAACCGGAGAATCATCAACGATCAGAGAGAAAGAGTAATGCGTAAACCTGTCATTGCCGGAAATTGGAAGATGTATAAATTGATCGGCGACGCGGTGGCCACGGTCACTGCGCTCAAGCCGCTGGTCGCCAACGCGAACCATTGTGAGATCGTGGTCGCGCCGCCTTACACCGCGCTCAAATCGGTCGCCGACCGTCTGGAAGGATCGAACATCAAGGTCGCCGGGCAGGACGTTTCGACCGAAACTAAACACGGCGCGCACACGGGCGAAGTCTGCGGTGATATGCTGAAAGACGCGGGCTGCGCGCACGTCATCGTGGGCCATTCGGAGCGCCGTTCGATGTACGGCGACACCGACGAAGTGGTCAATCGCAAGCTTCGCGCAGCGTTGCATTTCAACCTTTCGCCCATCGTTTGCATCGGCGAAACGCTGGCTGAACGCGACGCGGGCAAAGAAAAAGAGGTGGTGGCGTCGCAGCTTGAACGAAGTTTGGCTGAGTTGACAGCTAATGACCTGATCCGTATTATCGCCGCTTACGAGCCGGTCTGGGCGATTGGCACCGGACGCACGGCGACACCCGAACAAGCCGAACAGATGCACGCATTCATTCGTCAGTGGATTTCACAACGTTTCGATCAACCAGCCGCTGAAAGTTTGCGGATTCTTTACGGCGGGAGCGTCAAGCCGGAAAACATTTCCGATTTGATGCGCCAATCGGACATTGACGGCGCGCTGGTCGGCGGCGCGAGTTTGGAAGCTGAGAGCTTCGCCCGAATAGTCAATTACGACCGGTAATCAAATAGTGAATCTCAGGGAAGGTAGTTAGCCTTGATCATCATTCTCAAAGTTATCTTCGTTTTGGTTTGCGTCTTCCTGATCCTGGTTATTCTTTTGCAATCGGGCAAGGGAGGAGATGTCGCGGCGGCGTTCGGCGGCGCAGGCAGCCAGACAGCGTTCGGGCCGCGCGGCGCGCAAAAGCCGCTCGAAAAAGCTACGATCATCGCGGCGGCCATCTTTATGTTCCTGGCATTGTTGTTCTCGTTGCCGGGATTCGGCTCGGGTTCGGTTGTCGGCGAAGGATCGCCATCAGCGACACCGCCGCCAGCGTCGAACCCGGTAACGGCGCCGTCGCCAAGTGTGAGCCTTGAGGCGTCGCCTGCCGCGTCGGCAAGCCCGGCGGAGAGTCCGAAAGAGGGCGCAGCGGCGGAAACGAAACCTTCGCCTGAAACCAAAGCTTCACCGGCAGCTTCGCCCGCAAAGAAATAGCCAAGCTGTCATTGCAAAGTCACGCCTCCCAATGCCGAAGTGGTGGAACTGGTAGACACGTACGTTTGAGGGGCGTATGGGGCAACCCGTGGGGGTTCGAGTCCCCCCTTCGGCATTCACTTTTACTTTCCTGTAGCTATTCCCCGCCGAAAGGAGCGAATTATGGAGCTCGGCGCATTTTCAATCAGTCTGGCGGTCAAGGATATCGAGGCTTCAAGGACTTTCTACGAGAAGTTCGGCTTCAAAGTCTTCGCCGGAGACGCCTCGCAGAACTGGCTGATCTTGAAGAACGGCGATCACGTGATCGGTCTTTTTCAAGGGATGTTCGAAAAGAACATCTTAACCTTCAACCCTGGCTGGGACAGTAACGCCCAAAAGCTCGATACCTTCACAGATGTGCGCGACCTGCAGCGCCAGTTGAAGGCGCAAGGCGTGGAGTTACAGAGCGAAGCGGATGAAAGCGCCACAGGGCCCGCCAGTTTTATCGCCGTGGACCCTGACGGAAACCCGATCCTTGTTGATCAGCACGTCTGAACCGGATGGTTTCTTATAGGTCGCGGGTTTTCGTTGAGTGTCAAGTTTCCGAGATGAGGCTCAAGAATTCGCGTAGCGCATCGAGGTGTTTATCCTTCAAGCTGAATTCTTTCGACCCCAGTTGCATCTCAACTTTATTCGCGTTAGCGATCCTAGCAAAACTCTGCTGAGGCACAGACACACTCATCACTTCAACAAGACCGCCACTGTAACGGCTGAAACTTGGGCCCCGCCCCATATCCTCTATCTGCATTGCGCCGAGGTCGAACTGTTCGCCGTCTGCCAGGACGATTAACTTTCTCGCCCTCTCGTCAAAGTATTTAAACTCGTTTGAGATTGAGATGATGTTGAGTGAGATGGTTTCAGGCTTGGTTATCTTCTGGCCTTTGGAACTGAACATTGCCGATATTTCCAGCCCGCCTGCAATCGCTTGAAATGTATAGGAGCCGATGCTCATTGGCTTCACCCTGACAAACGTCGTGTCTTTAAACTTGTCATACTCAATCACCGTGTACTTGAGCTTGCGATCTTTCTGGGCCGCGACCGATGTGCAAAATAATAAGGCTTCTCGATTTGCCGTCAATTCACGACCTCCGCCACGCGTAAGACTGCTGCGAGTTAGGCTCGCCTCGGCCCCAGCAAAGATCATTGGACATAGCTCTCCCGGGGTTGTCACGACCTGCCGGCGTGATTGCGGTGAACTACTAGCGGCGCACAGGCACAAAAAAGTGAGTGACAGTATGATTTTCTTGATCATCATGGTTAATCCCCTTTTTATTCGCAGTCCTCCCACGAGTTCCTAACGGACGATGACAATCTGATCTATCGCCGCTAGGTTTAACCAAACCTCGCTTCCCTCCTGCCATATCACGGTGTTGATTGCAGTAGCGCGTACCCAGGGTCTGCGAACCTCCTGAATCTCGAATGTGTCCGTCGTTGTACCAGCGCGGAAGATAATTGCAATCCTCGCTCCCTTGACAATGCCTTCGGGCAGGTCGCCTCCACTACTGCTTGAGGCGGTGCCACCACAGGAGATAGAAAGTGCCGTTAATACTATGAGGAGCGCCAGAGCAAGCCCGCTCTTCATCACTATGTTTTTCTCGACCATGAGTTCTCCCTTTTTGTTATAAGCGTTCCGATTAAAGTTCGGGGTTTAAGTTCATGTGCCCGGCGCGACCAACTCGTCGCTCAAGTTGAGGTTAAAGATTTCGCCGGATAGATCAGCGGGGAATTTGGTCGCAGCTAAGTTTTCGGGAGCTTGCGGTGTAGGAATCAGCTTCCACATTCTCATAAAACCAGCGGCCATTCTTTTTGGACATATGTATAAACGTCCTTCTTCCGGGGGCATCGTAAGCCCTCCCCTGTATCCACTCTCCCCATGTGCCGCGATATTCCCGGTAAGCTGTTGCATTGATCCATGTTTGCCCGTTCCACTCATATCCATTTAGTTTGTCTGCTTCAGTCAGTGGCGCAGCTTCTACCAATAAGCCCCCTCCCTTGTATTCGCGCAAGTAGATTGCAGTAATGTCATACAAGGAGTCTCCACATTTGATGAGTCGCGTCTCCCAAAATTTATCAGCCATTCTTTGAGCCTCCGTGTTCGTTCCATGCGTATTTGTTCCACAGGATGGGGAGAACACGATAAGCGCCAGCAAGATTAGTCGTAGATAGCAATTCATAGATACCTCATTTCCTATTCCCATTGGATATATGTAGTGAGCGACTACCTCTTCGAGAGTGGTTCCATTTCCATTCCCCCTGAAGCTCGAACGCCTCCCAGAAATACGGTGTCTGTCCGTTCTTCCACATTTCGATCTGAGCAGTGCGCAACGCAGCCGCCGCCGACATTTTCTGCGGCCCCAACAATCGCACGTAAAATCGCGCCGTCAACTCCGCCGCCTCCTGATTGCGCGCCGAGAATCGCCTTTCACCTTGTTGCTGACGTACTACCAGAATCAGCTATTGAGCCTTGGGCTATTAGGCTGATTCTGGTAGTACGTCAGCAACGTAGCTACTTTTGTCAAGAACAAATTCGGCATGTTACCTCCCAGATGGCTCCTTCAAGCCCACCAGTTTCGCTCCTAAGAACCTGCCTTCCTTATCAAAGTCAAACGCAATTTCAGCAGAGCCAGCAATCTCACAAGCGCGGCACCCATTCAGCAATATAAAACTGAATATAAAACGCTGCCCTCCTTCCACCAAACGCTGCATTTCCACAAAGCTGTGCATTGGCCACATTGTGATGTTTGGGAATCTACTTCTGAGAGAGCTATAGAGTGCATCTCGAGCGAGGTCTATTTTCTCGGCATTTTCCCAAAGGTAGACGATCTGTGGCGTTCCGTTGACCAGAATGAAATCCACAACATTGGGATCATTGATTACGGGAGCGACTATCGTGGCCAAGTCTACCTTTCCCATCTCACGGAATTGGCCCATGTAGGATTCGCCTTTCATTTTCCTGGTGAAGGCAAGAGCCTGCGGTGAGGCCCCGGACCTATGCATTTGTGAGGCAATGCACTGGACGAATGGCGCTTGTGCGCCTTTCTCACGCACGCCAGTTTTTTTTGCGGAACTGCGCCAAGCGCCAAATCCACCGTTCCTCCTGCATTTTTCATGAATTTTCTCCCAGAGGCCGTCCTCTTTAAAACTCCACACGTGGTTTGGCCCTAAATCCGTCGGCTTTGGCCGGTCAGCGCTTTGATGGATAGCCGACTGTCCTTGCTGTGTACTGGTGAGAGGTGAGGATTGAGAGCTCAGCAGGTCTCTTAAGGCGGTGCGACCTGTTCCATCGAGATTGACAATGAAGACATCGGCGTCGCCCGATGGCAGTATGTCTTCAAACGCGATTCGATCGGCCTTTGGTGAGACTATGAAACTATTGATTTGTTTACCTTGAGCTATCAGTCTCCTGTGGCTGCCGTCTTTATTCATAATGTAGATTGCGCTCTCTTCATAGTTCGCTGAAGAATCAAGTCTTGAGGAAGTGAATAAAATTCCGGCGCCTGTGAAGATTGGTTGGTTATCGAAATTATTGTCGCTGGTCAGCCTTATTCGTCTAGTGTCAACAAGGCTGGTCAGCAGTACTTCGTACCGACTCAAATTGTATCTCTGATTTTGTGGGTTGCGAGGCCCCATAGGCATTGTAAAAGCTATTGTCTTTCCATCGGGCGAAATAGAAGCGTGTTGAAATGCCCCACTATGGAATTCATGTTGTAACTCAGCCACCTTCGTTCGCGTCTTATTCCGGAAATTCTCCAGGTAGACATTGATAATACCTGTGACGGCGTGGGATGATAGGTATAAAATATGCCTCCCATCCGGAGAGAAAGTGAACTCGGTTTGCACAGACTCCTGGACATCTGAAGGAAACATCGAAATAGCGCGTCCTTCCAAATCAATCACCTTTATCTTATTTGAGTTGTAGTTAAACGCAATATATTTACCATCCGGAGAGAAGATTGGCCGGCTAGGATACGAATCACAAGCAGTTAATCGTCGCAGATGGGTACCATCGAGGTTTGCCAGATAAAGCAAGCTGCATCCGAAATCTGATGAATATGCTTCAAAAACTATCGTTCGGCCGTCAGGCGAGAAGGCTGGGCGATCCAAGGATACACTCAAACCCCGGCTGTAAGCCGGTTCGGTGAAGACTTCCGGGAAACGAAAGATGTTCCCAGTATCAAGATCGGCAATACAAAGGCGTTGATCTTCTTGGGCTTTCCGCTCGATGAACGCTACTTTCTTGCCATCAGGTGAGAAGGCAGGTGAATGATATGTGTTTTGGCGTTGAGGCCTTTGGCGGGAGTATTGCGTTCTCGTTAAACTATTCGAGGGGAGGACAGTCAGACTTGCGCCGCTCAGAAACAGGACGCAGAAGGGAAGGACACATCTTACGTGTACTTTGTTCATTTCCAGGTCTCCTTGTTGAGTAGTTGAGTAACCGCGACCGCTCCGATTACCTGCGGCCCTATTTCCATTCGCCTTGCAAGACGAATGCTGTCCAGAAGTAAGGCGCTTGCCCTTTCTTCCACATCTCGATCTGCGCTGCCCGCAACGCCGCTGCCGCCGACATTCGCTCCGGCCCCAACAATCGCTTGTAAAACCGCGCCATCAACTCCGCCGCCTCCCGATCCCGCACCGACCACATACTGACCACCACGCGAGGCGCTCCGGCGTACATAAAACTCCGCGTCAGCCCGACGATGCTCTCGCCTTTGACCTCTTTACCCAAACCCGTCTGGCAGGCGCTGAGCACGACCAGTTCGGCGGGCAGTTTGAGGTTGAAGATTTCGTGGGCGCGCAGGAAGCCGTCCTGCTCGCGGCCCTGCTCGTCCAGGAGTGAAAGCACCAGGCCCGATAGCTCCGGATGCGCATTGTTGATCAGCGCGTGGGTGGCGAAGTGCAGGATGCGGTATTGGCTGAGGACGGGACTGGTGGCGGTCTCGCGGTTGGCGGCGAAGCCTAACGC
>Ga0187893_10011745_pt1 | contig 12627 bp, 12 predicted proteins | sample MA1701074metaG_FD_139574 | JGI IMG/M metagenome (GOLD analysis project Ga0187893, IMG submission 139574) | White microbial mat communities from a basaltic lava cave in the Kipuka Kanohina Cave System on the Island of Hawaii, USA - MA170107-4 metaG ...
ACGACCTGCCTACGCTGATCGCCTCGGGCGACGGCCGCATCTGGCTCTTCTTCCGGCACCGGATGCTGCGCGTGCGCGACACACCGAGCGATACGCCCGCGCATCGGGCGGCCTGGGAGATCCACGCGACCACGTACGCCGGCGATCGCTGGACGCCGGCTGTTCAGGCGCCTTTCAGCCACGGACGCACGGACATGCGCGCCGGCTTCGCCGCCGACTCGCGCGGCAACGTCTACGCCGCCTGGCCGACTGACAACCGCAATTTCGAGGACTTTCTCTACCGCCGCGTGGAGATCCACGCGGCCCGCGTTCCCTCGCCCGCGGGCGCCGTGGCCACGCCCCGGCTGGAGCCGTACACGCCGCCCAAGCTCACCGTGTTCCCGCTGCGTCCGAACGAAAAGCAGGAGCTGGCGCAAATTCGCCGCTACGAGATCCGGTCCGGCGGACGCACCTACAAGATTTACCGCGGCGATACGCACCGTCACACCGAGTTCTCGATGGATGGCAACAACGACGGCAGCCTGCTCGACGCCTACCGTTATGCGCTCGACGCGGCCGGACTGGATTTTCTCGGCGTCAGCGAGCACAACGGGCTCGGCGGTCCCGACAACGGCTACATCAACTGGCTCACGCAGCAGTTCGTCGACGTCTTCACGGTGCCCGGCAGTTTCGTGCCGGTCTACGCCTACGAGCGTAGCGTGCCGTACCCGAACGGACACCGCAACGTGATCTTCGCGCGCCGCGGAAACCCGACACTGCCGATCCCGGCCGAGGAGACCAAGGGTGTTCTCGGCGCGCAGGCTCTGTTCGGCTACCTGAAGAAGCACGACGGCATCGCGATTTCTCACACCTCCGCCACCAGCATGGGCACCGACTGGCGCGACAACGACCCTGTGGTCGAGCCGCTGGTGGAGATTTTCCAGGGCGACCGCGTATCGGCAGAGTATGAAGGGGCGCCCAAGGCCGCCAGCTCCGGCCGCCAGTCGTTCGCCATCGGCGGCTTCCGGCCGGCCGGCTACGTGTGGAACGCCTGGGCGAAGGGCTACAAGCTCGGCATTCAGGCCAGCTCCGATCATCTCTCGACGCATCTCTCTTACGCCTGCACTTTGGCGACGGATTTCACGCGACAGGGGCTGCTCGACGCGATGAAGGCGCGGCATTCCTACGGGGCCACGGAGAACATCGTGCTGGACTACCGGCTGGAGACCGGAGGCCGCGAGTATCTGCAAGGCGACATCGTGAAAACCAGCGGCGCGTTCCGTCTAATGGTGAAGGTGCTCGGCACGGCGCCGGTGCGACAGATCGACATCATTCGCAACAACACGTTCATTCACACGCGACACCCTATGCAGCCGGAGGTGGACTTCACGTTCGTCGACTCGGAGCCTCTGGCGGGCGAAAGCTATTACTACGTTCGCGTGATTCAGACTGACGACGAGATGGCGTGGTCGTCGCCCATCTGGATCACGCGATAGTCAGACGACGCCGGATGCCGCGGGTTCCCCGAAGGAAGCTGCCGGGAGCGGCGCGCGACTTCACGCACGCGGTCCTTCGCATACAATAAGACACCAATGGACGTCGCGATAACAGGCGCGACTGGCTTCCTAGGCCGCCGGCTCATCTCTCGCCTGGCAGCCGAATCTCACCTGATCCGCGTGCTCAGCCGCGCCCCTCGCAAAGGCCTTCCGCTGTCGGTGCGCCTGGTGATCTGGGATGCTCTCGAAGGCCCCCCGCCCGCGAACGGCCTCTCGGGAGCTGACGCGGTTGTGCATCTCGCCGGCGAATCCGTATCCCAGCGGTGGACGCCGGAGGTGCGCCGCCGTATCCGCGTCAGCCGGGTCGATGGCGCGCGGCGTCTGTTGGAGGGAATTTCCAAGGCGTCGCCGCGGCCGTCCACTCTGATCGCGGCGAGCGCGGTCGGTTACTATGGCGACCGCAATGAGGAGACGCTGACAGAGGAGTCGGAGGCGGGTAATGATTTTCTGGCGGACGTCTGCCGCGAAACGGAGGCGGCGCTGGGCCAGGGCCGATCGCTCGGGTTGCGTGTGGCGCCGCTGCGGATCGGCGTTGTCCTGGGTAAAGAAGGCGGCGCGCTAAGCCGAATGCTGCCGCCGTTCCGCCTGGGAGCGGGAGGGCGGCTCGGCGATGGTCGCCAGTGGATGTCGTGGATACACGTGGAGGACCTGGTGGGACTGATCCGCTTCGCGCTGGATGAGCCGCTGGACGGCGCTTTCAACGCGACGTCGCCGAACCCGGTGCGCAACAGCGAATTCACCACGGCGCTGGCACGAGCGCTGCGGCGGCCGGCGTTATTCCCCGTGCCTGAGTTCGCGCTGAAGCTGCTGTTCGGCGAAATGTCTAGCGTGCTGCTGGCGAGCCAGCGTGTGTTGCCGCGCGCCGCTGAATCGGCGGGATTCCGATTTCAGTTTCCCGAAGTGTTCTCGGCGTTGAAAGATCTGCTTGGATCGTGATGAGGGCCTTATAAACCGGCAAGGTCTAATCAATATCCATGTTTCGGATCTCGAACACCAGCGGGCAGTGATCGGAGAGCTGCTTGTAGGCGTCCGGGTAGTCGCCGGCAATGTCGGCACAGGAGTTGACGGCACAATAACCCGTGACCCGCGCGGTGCGGCCCACGACCTCCGCCATCTGTCGTGTGACGAGCGCATGGTCGAGCCAGCCGCCTCTCTTCTGAAAATACTCGGTGCACGCAGGGCCGGCCTGCATTCGATCGAACCCCGGAGCCTCGGCGCTTGCAATCGCCGCGTGCGCTGCCACCTCGGCCGTCGCTGACGCGGCGGTGCCCGTGCCCATCGTGTTCATATCTCCGATAACGACGATGTCACCGTCGGTCGCGATCAGGCCGGCCGAAGCGGTATCCAGGCGATCGAGAACGATGTTTCGCTCCGCCTGCGCCGCGGCCGTGGCGCCGCTCTTAGTGTGGACGGCGACCATATGAAAGTCCACGCCGCCACCGGCGCCCCTCACCCAGGCGTATCGGCCCGGACGCAACCCGTCCTTGCAGGGGCTGCTGGCGGCCGTGGCGCGCGCGTTGAATTCCCAGCGGTCAGACTGGTTGGCCAGCGTGACGCGGGGCGTGTTCCAGAGGAATCCGACGTGCTGGCTCTGGGGCGGCCCGCACTGTTGCAAGTCGACCGACCAGGTGGAGCCGGTGTGCGCGCCGAGCGCCGCCAGCATGGCCGTCATCGCGGTGCGCGCGTCCTGTGTGTCGCGAATTTCGCTCACAGCCAGCACATCGACGTTCATCCATGCGATCGCGCAAGCCAGCCAGTCGAGGTTGGTCTCGTCGGGAAACCATCGGATGTTCCAGGCTCCCACCCGCAGAGTCCCGGCGACGGCGGGCGCCATGCGACGCCCGGCGTTGACCACTGTCCGGCAGTCCTCCAGCGATTTCCACACTTTTACTTCGTCCTCGGTCGGTGATGTGGAGGAGGGCGGGGAAACCTCGCGGTCGACGTAGCGTTCGATGACCCAGGCGGATACGTTGTCTTCGAACCGCAACTTCAGCCAATGGCCGCTATCGGCCAGCTCGATGACCTCCGCGCGCGCGCCGTCGGGCGCGCGGCCGACGAGGCTCGGCTTCGGATCTTTGTGCAGCGGTACTCCCAGCGAGGAGGTCGCCTTGAGCTGGACCCAGCTCCCTACGGCTATCTCCTGGGCAGGCGCCCACGAGACCATGGTCAGAATCGCGAAGATGAGTTTGCGCATATATATCACGTAACGCGAATTGTCGCAGAATTCCGGTCACATGGTATCCTGTAGGGGTCATGGGCATTCCCAACGTAAAGCGATTCCGCATCACCAGCCCCGATGGGGCCCAGTCCACCACGTTAATGGCCGTCCTGCCAAAAGGCGCCGACGTCGGAGCCTATCTCGCGGAGGCCACCGCGCGGTATGACTGGAAGGGTCACGCAGAAGCCGCTCAAAAACAGTTCAAGATCCGTGTTGGCCAGCAGAAGCAGAAGAAAGCGAAGTAGCTGTTTCGCTCGATCAGACTTGGCTCGCCGAGTCTTGGCCCATTAACAGGCCAGGGGGGCCTGCCTCAACTTTCAAAGTAGAGGACCCGCTCCACGGTGTAGAATCTTCCTCATGCGGCGCCTGGTTCTCATTCTCCTTGTTCTTCTTCCCGCGGCGGCCGAAACGGGCGTCCCAGGCAAGGACTGGGAAAAGGCGTCGCCCGCGGAGACGGCGGGATACTCGACCCGGCGGCTCGAGGCGCTGCGCGCGTACGTCAGATCCATCGACACGACGGCGGTGATGGCCATCGCCGGCGGACGCGTGGTGTTTGCCGAGGGCGATCTGACGCATCTGAGCTACCTGGCGTCGGTTCGCAAGAGCGTGCTGGCGATGCTCTATGGCAAGTACGTCGCGGACGGCAGCATCAGGCTGGACCGCACGCTGGGCGACCTCGGGCTGACCGATCGCGGAAGTCTGCTGCCGATCGAACAGCAGGCGACAGTGGAGCACCTGCTCACGGCCCGGTGGGGACTTTATAACCCGGCATCCAATCCCGGCGACTCGACGGCCTTTGCGCCGGCGCGCGGGTCTCAGAGGCCGGGCGCCTACTTCCTGTACAACAACTGGGACTTCAACGCCGCCGGCGCGGCCTTTGAGAAGATGACCGCCCGCGATATCTACGATGCACTCGAATCGGACCTGGCGCGGCCACTCGGGATGCAGGACTTCGAACGTGCGCAACAGCGCAAGAGCGGAGATATGGAGCGGTCCGAGTATCCCGCCTATCATATGTGGCTCTCCACGCGCGACATGGCGCGCCTCGGACTGCTGATGCTGCGCGAAGGCGAATGGGCAGGGAAGCAGGTGGTGCCCAGAGATTGGGTGCAGAAGATCTCGGGCGTTGTGACTCCGCTGCGCGATCTGAATCCGGAAGCGCAGCGAACGGGATCGTTCGGCGCGGGCCATCTCTGGGCCTACGGCTACATGTGGTGGGTGTGGGACGCGCCGAAATCGCGCGGCCCGTTTGACCGCGCCTACACCGGCATGGGCGCGGGCGGCCAGTACATCACGGTGCTGCCGGCTCTCGACCTGGTGGTGGCGCATAAGACGGATATGCAGCAGACGCCAGCGGACGGACGGCAGCGCAACCGGAACGTGAGCCTGGGCGAGTATCACGGAATCCTGTCCCTGCTGATCGCGGCGCGATGCCTGCCTAACTGCCCGGCGGCGCCATGACGCGGCGCACATGGATGGGAGCGATCGGGGCGCCGGCGTTGACGCAGCGCGCGAGCCGGCCGAATCTGGTGTTGATCCTCTCCGACGACCACAGCCGCCCGTTCGCCGGCTGCTACGGGAATCCGGTGATTCGCACGCCGAACCTGGACCGGTTCGCGTCGCAGGGCATGCGCTTCGATCGCGCGTTTACGGCGGCGCCGCAGTGCGTGCCGTCGCGTGCGGCGCTGATGACGGGTCGATCGCCGGTGGCGGTTCGGATGGGGCGGTTCACGTCTCCGCTGCCTCCCGATATCCTGACGCTGCCAGAGGTGTTGCGCACGGGCGGCTATTTCACGGGCGTGTGCCGGCGCAATTTTCACCTCGACGGAGCGCCGAATCCTGGTCCGGTATCGAAGCCGATTTTCGATAAACATGGATTGCAGACCTGGGCGCGACGCGTCGATTACCTCGATCGATCGGCGCGCGCGCAGACCGAGAACCGCGTGAACGAGTTCCTGGACCGGGCGCCGGCGGGGAGACCGTTCTTTTTGTGGATCAGCTTCAACGATCCGCATCACGTATGGGACCGCAACGCGATCCCGCAGCCGCACGATCCGGCGAAGGTGCCGGTGCCGGGGTTCCTTCCCGATCTACCGGGGGTTCGCGACGACCTGGGCCGCTATTACGACGAAGTGGCGCGGATGGACGGCGAGTTCCAGTCTGTCCTCGATATTCTCGCGCGACGCGGGGCGGCGGAGAACACGCTGGTGGCCTTCATGGGCGATAACGGATTCGCGTTTCCGCACGGCAAAGGCTCGCTGTACGATCCGGGTCTTAACGTACCGCTCATGATGCGATGGCCGGCCCGCATGCGCGCCGGATCGGCGACATCGGACCTGGTTTCGGGTGAGGACCTGGCGCCGACGATGCTGGAGGCGGCAGGACTCGCGGCGCCGAGGGAGATGACGGGGCAGAGTTTCCTGCCCGTGCTGACGCGACAGGACTACAAAGCGCGCGACCGGATATTCGCGGCGCGGCTGACGCACGGAAGCGCGAGCTATACGCCGGCAACGCGAGCGGACACGTTCGACCAGTCGCGCTGCGTGCGGAGCGCCCGCTACAAGTTGATCTATAACTGCACACCGCACCAGGAGTACTGGCCGGTAGACAGCAGCAGGGACGCCGGGTGGCAGGAAATGATCGCCGCGCACGGAGCGGGCAAGCTGGCGCCGCGGTTCGCGAGGGCGTATTTCACCAGGCCGCGGCCGGTGGTGGAGCTGTACGACCTGGAGCGTGATCCGGACGAGATGGAGAATCTCGCCGGACGAAGCGAGGTAGCGGCGGTGGAACGCGAGCTGAAGATCGCGTTGCAGGAGAAGATGATGGTTGACTACGATTTTCTGCCGCTGCCTTTGGCCGAGTAGCTTTCGGGCTATCCTGAGTAACGATGTGGACGCGAAGAGGATTTCTGGCGTGCGCGCCGCTCGCCGCTGCGAGGCCGCAGCGCCCGAACGTGCTGGTGTTCATGTCGGATCAGGAATCGGCGCTCCTGCCCGGCCCCGCGACACTGCCGAATCGCCGGCGGATTGAGAAAAATGCGGTTCGGTTCACGACCGCCTTCTGCAACACGCCGCAGTGCTCGGCGGCCCGGTCGTCCCTGCTCACGGGTCTGGAGCCGCACCGGACGGGCGTGTTGACCAATGTGGATCGGAATTCCCTGGGGAAGCCGCTGTCAGCATCGGTTCCGAGCGCCGGCCAGGTATTTCGGAGCGCCGGCTACGCTACAGGCTATTTCGGGAAGTGGCACCTGGGAGGCGAGCGCGCCGCCTTCGGCTTCGATCAGATCGGCGATGAGAGCGGCGACGCGCGCATCGTTGAGCAGGCGGCGAGGTGGATTCGCCAGCAGCGCGCGCCATGGCTGGCCTGGGTGTCGGTGCTGAATCCGCACGAGATCTATTCGTTGGAGCGCGTCGCGCCGTCTTTGGAGCGCATCGCGCCGCGTCCGGGAGTGCGACCCCCAGCCAGCGATCTTGGCAATCTGGCCGGAAAGCCATCCGAGCAGCAGGCCTACGTCGATAAGGATCAGGGAAGGCAAACACGCGAGTATTCTCGGGAAGACTGGATTCGTTATCGTAGTTATTATCTTTCATTAGTCGAAAAAGTGGATGCTAATTTAGGGACCGTTCTGGAAGCGATTGCCAACCTGGACGAGACGATTATCGTGTATACCGCCGACCACGGCGACGCTCTCGGCGAGCATGGTTTGCCCTTCAAGGGCCCCTTCATGTACGAAGAGGGCATCCGCATACCGCTATTGATTCGCGCACCCTGGGCGTTTTCGGGCGAGCGTGGCGATCTGGTGACGCAGGCCGATCTTGCCCCGACGCTGGCGGGGCTCTGCGGGCTGACCTGGCCGGCGCGCGTCGGTGGGCGCGACCTTAGCAAGGGCTCGCCACGGACGGATGCGGTGTTCCTGGAGTATTACGCAAAGCAGAAGTGGGTCAACCCCATACGGACCATTCGGACGCGCCGTTGGAAGCTCAACTGGTACGATCGAGGCAGCCGGGAACTCTACGACCTGCAGAGGGATGCGCACGAGACGCGCAACCTCGCGGACGTGCCTGCGTTTGCGCGAATACGGGAGCAACTCGAGAGCCGGCTCACCGCGTGGCGCGGACCGTTGGCGGTCGCGGGATGAGCCGCGGCTCATGTCGGAGCACAATTCTCCCGCCAGCAGCCGTTCGCCACTTTGCCGTCAACGCCGGATCGCGTGAAGTTCTGCCCTAGGCGGCGCGGGTGTCGGGTTTTATGGGGACCGTTCGGGTCTGCCGGGTTGACCGCCGCTGTTCACCTTTGCCGTTCGATATCCGGCCTCCGGGGCCCACCTGAACCGGGGAAACATCTCGCGCGCCGCGATTCCGAAGATCGGGGACCTTGTCCATGGACTGCCGCAAGGCTTTCCAACTTCGATGAAGCCGGACTCGAGTAGCGATTCTCGAGAGCCCATGCAGTCGCGCGATCTCAAAAGTGCTGTACCCACCCCAGAATCTATGCAGCAATAAAGACCGATCCAGCGGCGAACACTTCGCAATGAGCTGGGCAGCGTCTACTCGCGCCATCCAATGAGTGGCGCCGGGCTTGGGATCTGCAAGTTCTTCAATCGTCTCGTGCCGGCCGGACCGGTGTTTTTCATCCCACAGGTTCCTGCGGGCGATCGTATTGATCCACTGTACGATCCGCTCCTGGCGCTGTAACTGATCTCTTACCTCCCAGCCTCGCGCCCAGGCCGCCTGGGCCATTTCTTCAGCTTCGTCCGGCATCGCTCCCCGGCTGAGAAGGAAGCGTACCGTCGAGGGAAACCCTTCCGCGAACGCCTTGCCAAAAGAGTTGCTATCCATTCGTTCCTCACAGTGGAATCAGGCAAGCAGCCTTCCAAACCACGCAGGTCTCGCCGGTACAGTCAGATGGGTATCACGTGGCACACAACGGCGGCGAAGACATGGGAAATAAATACCTGCCTTTCGAAACAGCTCCGATCCGGAGGGGGTCAACAGGGTGAGGGAAGAAGGACACTTATGACCAGAAATGCGATTGCTCCGGCTATTCTTGCCGGGATTCTACTCGGGCTCGGCGCCTGCTCGGAGATGCGGTCCTCGCGGACCAGCACGCCTCCCGCTCCTGCCGGGCCTGTACAAACTACATCGACGGCAGGCAATCTGATCCCGGCGGGCACGGTTATCCCGATTCGCACGAGCGAAGCGATCCGCACGACCACGGAGGGCTCGGTTTTCCGGGCCGAGGTCGCGCAGGACATCGTGAACCGGGACTACCAAGTTGTGGTACGACGGGGATCTCCTGCCGCACTGGTGGTCGTCCGCTCCGATCGCGGAGGGGCCGTCGGGACACCGGAGATCGAGCTGGCGCTACGCTCGCTCACGGTTAATGGCCGAACCTATACGGTCAACTCGGAAGGCACGGTCCAGAGCGGCCGGGAAGGGCTTGGCCGGAACGAGCGGACGGCGACGATGGTCGGCGGCGGGGCCGTGCTTGGCACCGTCATCGGCGCGATTGCCGGGGGCGCGGGTGGCGCGGCTATCGGAGCTGCCGTGGGAGCGGCTGGCGGAGCGGCGACGCAGGTCCTGACGCGCGGGAAGGAAGTGAGCGTACCGGCGGAAACGGTGCTCTCCATCCAGTTGCGCGACCAGATCACCTTGAGCGACTGAGGAGCTATGGCAAGGACTTTATGGGATTTTAGCGTCCCGGGCCCGGCAAAAGGGTCCTGGAAACGGAGTTTGTAACCAATCAAAAAGGAGAATTGAAGTCATGAATATGGACCAAATGGAAGGAAAGTGGAAGCAACTCAAAGGTGAGGTCAAGATGAAGTGGGGCAGACTCACCGACGATGATCTGGACCAGATTTCCGGCAATCGCGACAAGCTCGAAGGCAAGCTCCAGGAGCGGTACGGGATCGCCCGGGAAGAGGCGAAGAAGCAGATCGACGAGTTCTTCACGACGGCGGCGCGGTACTAAGTCCATTCGCACCGGTTAAGGAGGGCATTGCGCCCTCCTTAACGGTGCGAGGGCGCTTTGAAAGGAGGCTCGAATTCTATGCTTGGATGGTCGTTGACTTTTCTTTTGTTAGCGCTGGTCGCCGGCGTGCTCGGTTTCACCGGAGTGGCCGGGGCTTCGGCGGAGATCGCAAAGATCCTGTTTTTCGTGTTTCTGATTCTTCTGATTGTGAGCGCCCTGGCACGTGCGGTTCGAGGAGGCACGCCCTAGCGTGGGCCAATTTGAACGGTTCAAACAAAGGAGAGCACCATGCGTAAGTCTGTCTACTTTTTTGTGTGCGGGGCCCTGGTCCTGGGGACTCTTTTCCTGACCGGTTGCTCCGAAGGCGGGACAACATCCGCGGCTAAGATGAGCGACTCGGATCTGGAGAGCGCCATTAAGGGCCGGCTGGATTCCAACGTGCAGGTGCGCGATGCGAACATCGACATCGACGCGAGCGTGGAACGGAATGAAGCCATCCTGACAGGCAAGGTTCCGTCGCAGGATGTGAAGGATAAGGCCCTGGAATTGGCCAGGGACAGCCGCCGGGCCTTGATCGTCGTAGACCGGATCGAAGTTGAGCGGCGGGACGTGCCGCGGGCCGAGTATACCGAAGAGATGGCCGTTCGGCAAAGAAGCCGCGCCCGAGAACTGGGCGATACGATCGGCGACTCGATCGGCGATGCCTGGGTACATGCAAAGATCACCACGCGGCTGGTCGCGGACATGGACACACCAGCGAGAAAGATCAATGTCGATGTGGATGACAACCGTGTGACCCTCCGAGGCGAGGTCAGCACTGCCAAGGCGAAGGCGGATGCGGAACGCATCGCTCGCGAGACGGACGGTGTCAAGAGCGTTAAGAATCTTCTGACAGTACGCCCCGGCTAGGATGCGAATTCGACGAGGCGCCCGGGGCCAGGGGACCCAACGGTTTCCGCGGGCGTTCCTGGACCGGGTCGCCTCGCCGGTGTCATCCCTGCGGCGCGCTGTTTTGGCCGTTGCTGCCGTAGTACTGGCTTTGGCGATGGTGATTGCGGCCGTAGGCTTCCCAGTCACCTCCTTTGGTCGGGAAAGACTGGTCTCGGCCGTAAAGCAACGATTCAAGAGCGAGATTCACTTCTCGTCCATTCACCTCCGCCTGCTTCCTGTCACAATCACAATCGACGACGTCGTCTTCCGGCACAAGGACCGGCGGGACGTGCCGCCTCTCGTTCAACTTCGGCGGGCCAGAGTGCGACTCGGCGTAACGTCCCTGCCTTTCCTGCTGTGGTCGACGCCCCGAGTGAGCGGTGTTTATCTGGAGCAACTGGAGGTGACCGTTGCGCGCAAGAAAGACGCGCGGGAGCGCGAGCAGCAGCCACGAGAGAAGAGCAAGGACAAGACGCCACCGCCGAGCTTTGTCATCCAGAACCTTGTCGCCGACGGAACCACGCTTCGCGTCCTGCCAAAGAAGGAGGGAAAAGAACCGTTGCAGTTCGATCTGAAGTCGCTGCGGATGAATTCAGTGTCTCTCGAACGCCCGATGGATTTTGTGGCGACGCTGACCAATGCCAAGCCTCCCGGTCTCATCCGCACGAAGGGCCAATTCGGGCCGTGGCACGACGATGAGCCAGGTCTGACTCCAGTTCGTGGAACCTACACGTTCGAAAACGCCAATCTCAGCGACTTTGACGGCATAGAAGGCACGCTGTCCTCGCAGGGCCGCTACGAGGGAGAACTGGAACGTATCATCGTGGACGGGCATACGGACACACCGGACTTCATGGTGGACGCCGGCGAGCAGCGGGTGCATCTTAAGACCACTTTCCACGCGATTGTCGACGGGACCAACGGCGACACACTGCTTCAGCCCGTGGAGGCAACGTGGGGAAACTCAAAGGTCGTCGCGCGCGGAGGGGTCTACGGCATCGAAGGAATAAAGGGAAAGACTGTGCGCCTGGACGTGGATGTGGACCGAGGGAGGATTGAGGACATGCTCAAGTTTGCGGTCAAGTCGAAGGAGCCGATTTTAAGAGGCCCGATCCGATACGAAGCGTCACTGGAGATTCCTCCGGGTAAGGGCAAAGTCGTGCACAAGCTAAACCTGGACGGGGTGTTCAAAGTGACGCAGGGGAGTTTTGGCAGCGCGAACGTTCGGCAGAAGATTGGGTCCTTTAGCAACCGAGGGAAGGGTCAGCCCGAAGCGCCTGTTCCTGAGGACACGGCCAGCGATTTCGGCGGGCGCTTCCATCTCGACCAGGGCCTGCTGCGGCTTTCCGACCTGTCGTTTCGCGTGCCCGGGGCGCAGGTGCGGCTGGCAGGCTCCTACGAGCTGCTGTCGGAGATGCTCGACTTCAACGGCGTGCTGATGCTGGACTCGAAAGTTTCTGAAACAACCACGGGGCTGAAGTCTCTTTTTTTGAAGCTGGCTGATCCGTTGTTCTCACGCAAAGGTGGCAGATCCGAAGTTCCCATCAGGATTACGGGCCGGCGAAAAGATCCTAAATTCAACCTGGACGCCGCGGAAGTATTCAAGCCCTGAGTTGACCGCGCCGGCGTAATCATCGCTATCCTTGAGATTACGGCGCAATGAAACCAGCCGGACTCGAGTTCGTGCATGGCGCTGCGATTCTGGACCGTAACACGCGCTTTCGCGTGTGGGCGCCGGGGCATTCCAAAGTCACGCTGATGGTCGGGAGCGATCGGCCCATCGAAGTGGCGATGCGGAGCTGCGAATCGGGCTACCGGGAAGCGCTCGTCGAGAATGCTCCCCCGGGGACACGCTACCACTATCGAATCGACGATCGATTAGAGCGGCCCGATCCCGCGTCGAGATTCCAACCGGAGGGAGTGCACGGTCCTTCCGAGGTAGTCGACGCAGCCTTTGAATGGGGAGACGAAAGC
>Ga0187893_10011746_pt1 | contig 12626 bp, 6 predicted proteins | sample MA1701074metaG_FD_139574 | JGI IMG/M metagenome (GOLD analysis project Ga0187893, IMG submission 139574) | White microbial mat communities from a basaltic lava cave in the Kipuka Kanohina Cave System on the Island of Hawaii, USA - MA170107-4 metaG ...
CGAGGTGTACCGGCGCTGCCGGGAGATGCTCGCCGCCACGCTCGGCGCGCTGCCCTCGTCGGAGACCGAGGCGCTGCACCGCGAGGTCCGGCACGGCTGAGTCGGCTCCGCAGGAGTGGGCAAGCGGTGGGAAGACTGCGGCCCGTAACCCGTTCGCGTTGACGTCTGCCAGGTAAACTACTGATATTGCGCCGCAACGGCCATAATCCCACTTTATATCCCACTACCAGAGTGGGGCGAAAGTTGGTTGACAGCTGCCGCAGCCCGGTCCGACACTCGACCGCGAGGTCGTGGAGGCGCGGGTGGAAGCCGAGTCGCTGCTGCGCGAGATCACCGACTACTGCCGCCGGACCGGGGTCGCCGAGTCCACCTTCGGCCGGCTCGCCGTCAACGACGGCAAGTTCGTCAACCGCCTGCGCGAGGGCGGCCGCATTACGACCACCACGTTCGAGCGGGTCCGCACGTTCATCGCCGCTGCGCCCGCCTCCGACCATGCCGCGGGTCGGCCCTTCCTGATCCCGCCGCCCGCGGTGGGCCGCCCGGCAAACGGCGCTTCCGCGACCCGCGCCGCTGCGGACACCGCGGCCGGCGCGCCGGGCCGGAACTTCCGCTTCTTCGACAACCGCCAGAAGTACCTCCTGTTCGTGAGCACCTGCTCCGAAAAGGCGGTGATCGCGCAGCGGGTCGCGATGGAGCTCGCCAACCTCCACCCGCGCCCGCCGGCGGTGCGCGTGTTCGACGCCGGGGTCGGCGACGGCACCGTGCTCACGCGCACGATGCGCGCGATGCACAGCCGGTTCCCGACGATGCCGTTCTACATCGTCGGCAAGGAGATCAGCCTCGAGGACGTGCGCCTCGCGCTCGAGAAGATGCCCGACCGGTTCTACGAGCACCCGGCGAGCGTCCTGGTGATGACCAACCTCTACTACCGCGAGGCGCCGTGGCTCGTCCCCGGCTCGGTCACCGCGGCGACGAGCCTCGTCTGGCACGAGGTCGCGCTGACCGGCACGACCGGCCACGAATTCGAGGAGCAGATCACCGCGCTCGGACCCTTCCTCGCCGAGCACTGGCGGGCGCACGTCAGCCCGGCGAGCGGCAACCCGGTGTACGAGCGCCCCGCGGTGCTGGTCCTCTACCGCGAGGACCACCGGTTCCTCCTCGACCCGATCGTCCCGCGCCGCGGCGGCGCCGCCGCCGACTACGACCTCGTCATCGCCTCGCAGCCCTACCGCGCGCGGGCGCCGCTCGACTTCAAGGCCGCCCGCGTGATCGCGCCGCTCGCGCGGAGCCTCGGGCCGGGCGGGCGGCTCCTCGGCATCCACTCCCACGGCGACGACCCGGGCCTCGAGATCCTGCAGGGCATGTGGCCGGGCGAGAACCCGTTCCGGCACGACCGCCACCAGATGCTGAAGGCGGTGAAGGACTCGCTCGGCGCCGCCGCCCGCAACCTCAACTTCAACGCCTACGCCGACGCGCGCTCGCTCTTCCGCTACCACATGCACACGCTGCCGACCGAGATCTCGGACGCGATCGGCACCTCGACCCTCTTCGCCGCCTGGAACGCCGCGATCTACGTCGGCCAGGTCGAGGACGCGCGGCTCGAGGAGGCGATCGGCCGCACCCGCTACCTCGAGGTCACCGGCGAGGTCTTGCAGAAGCACGGCGGCCTGTGGTTCTGGGACGAGTCGTACGTGATCTCGCGCCGGCGCGACTGAACCGGATCGAAAGGACGAAAGAGGACCCATGCCGACGACCGCCACCCCCGCCGCCGTCGCGCCGCCGCCCGCCGCGCTCCGCGAGACGATCGTGCGGCTCGCGCGCGCGGCCTCGATCGAGACCGCGACCCGCAACCTCGCCGAGATCGACGGCTACGGCGCGTGGCTCGCGCCGGGGAGCGACGTCTACGCGACCTGGCTGCCCGGCACGTCTTACCATCATCTCGCGAGCGTGGCGAAGCGGCTGCGCGAGCAGGGCCTCAACCCGGTGCCGCACATTGCCGCGCGGCGGTTCGCGAGCCCCGCGGCGGCCGCCGAGTTCCTCGCGCTGCTGCGCGACGAGGCGCAGGTCACGCGCGTGCTCCTCATCGCCGGCGACAGCCGCGTCCCGGTGGGGCCGTTCGACTCGAGCGTGGCGCTCCTCGAGACCGGGCTCCTCGAAGCCCACGGCATCGCGAGCGTCGGCTTCGCCGGCTACCCGGACGGCCATCCGCGGATCGCCGCCGCCGCGCTCGACGCGGCGCGCGAGCGCAAGCTCGCCTACGCGGCGGCGAACGGCCTCGACGCTTTCCTCGTCACGCAGTTCTGCTTCGACGCCGGCGCGATTCTCCGCTGGGTCGAGCGGCTGCGCGCGCGCGGCACGCTCGTCCCGGTGCGCGTCGGCGTGGCCGGCAGCGCCACGATCCGCATGCTGCTCGCCTACGCCCGGCGGTGCGGCATCGGCAATTCGATCCGCGCGCTCGGCGCCGAGCCGATCTCGCTCCCGCGCCTGCTCACCCGGCGCGGTCCGGAGCAGGTCGTGCGCGAGGTCGCGGCAGCGCCCGCGGGCGCGACCGTCGCCGGACTGCACTGCTTCCCGTTCGGCGGCTTCGCGCCGACCGCGCGCTGGCTGCAGGCGGTGGCCGCGGGGCGGTTCCGCACCGACGAGGCGGGCCTCGTCGTGGACGTCTGAGGCGCCTATTCACGGGTGCGCGGGTACGCGGTTACCATTGCGGCCCGCTGCAGAAAGGAGCCCGCCATGACCCGCCGCACGAGCCCGCCGTTCCGCGCCGACCACGTTGGCAGCTTCCTCCGCCCGCAGGCGCTGCTCGACGCGCGCGGGGAGGCGCAGTCCGGCGCGATCTCCCGCGATGCGCTGCGCAAGGTCGAGGACGCGGCGATCCGCGACGTCGTGAAGTTCCAGGAGGACCTCGGGCTCGAGGGAGTCACCGACGGCGAGTTCCGGCGCACCTACTTCCACATCGACTTCCTCGAGCGCCTCGACGGGGTCGAGACGCGCGGGGGCATCACCGCGAAGTTCCACGGCAAGGCCGGCGACGTGAGCTTCGCCCCGCCGGTGATGCACGTGACCGGCAAGGTGCGCCACTCGCGGGCGATCCAGCTCGCCGACTTCGAGTTCCTGAAGGCGGCCACGAAGCGCTTGCCCAAGGTGACGATCCCGTCGCCGACGATGCTGCACTTCCGCGGCGGCCGCGCCGCGATCAGCAAGGAGGCCTATCCGGAGCTGGAGGCGTTCTACGACGACGTCGCCGCCGCCTATCGCGAGGAGTTGAGAGAGCTCGGCGACGCCGGCTGCCGCTACGTGCAGCTCGACGACACCAACCTCGCCTATCTCTGCGACCCGAAGCTGCGCGAGGGCGCGAAATCCCGTGGCGACGATCCCGACGAGCTGCCGCGCCGGTACGCCAAGCTGATCAACGCCGCGATCGCCGGGCGGCCGCAGGACATGACCGTGTGCGTCCACCTCTGCCGCGGCAATTTCAAGAGCGCATGGGTGGCCGAGGGCGGCTACGAGCCGGTGGCCGAGGCGCTCTTCCGCGACCTCCGGGTCGACGGCTACTTCCTCGAGTACGACGACGCGCGGTCGGGCGACTTCGCGCCGCTGCGGTTCGTGCCGAAGGGGAAGACCGTCGTGCTCGGCCTGGTGACGACCAAGCTCGGCGAGCTCGAGTCGAAGGACGAGCTGAAGCGCCGCATCGACGAGGCCGCGCGCCACGTGCCGCTCGACCAGCTCTGCCTCTCGCCCCAGTGCGGTTTCTCGAGCACGGTCCACGGCAACGAGATCGTGCGCGAGTCGCAGGCGGCGAAGCTGCGGCTGATCGTGGAGACCGCGCGCGAGGTCTGGGGATAGCGCCGGGGCCGGCGCCGTACCCCGCGCCGGGGCCGGCGCCATACCCCGCGCCGGGGCCGGCGCCATACTCCGCGCCGGGGCCGGCGCCATACTCCGCGCCGGGAAGAATGCACGCGATTTGATCCTGATCAGAATCGCCAGCCCCGTTCCCGCGCACCATGGGCGCCTCCTGGTGTTCGGCGGGGCAGCCGAAGCCCGCAAGGGTCGCTCGCGTCCCGCCGCCTTTTTTGCCCTCGGGCCCACTAATTTCACTGCGCGGTCGGCCCGGGTAATGGCGTAATGCGTGCGTCCGGCCCCGGTTTCACGCCCGCCCGATGCACCTTCGCCACCTCGCCTTCCTCCGCCTTCTCCTCGGCGCCGCACTCCTGCTTGCCGCCGGCGGAGCGCGCGCGCAGGAGGCCGGGAACTGGCCGCAACTGCTCGAGCGGCGGGACTTCGCCGCCCTGACTGCCGCCATCACGGCCGCCGACGAGCGGCGCCGTGCGGGCGAGCTCGACTTCCGCGCGTACCGCCGGATGCTCGACCGGCTGGGCGATCTGCCGGCGGAAGCGGCGCCCAGCTTCGACGCCTGGGTCGCCGCCGCGCCGGGCGAAGGCGTGCCGCGGCTCGTGCGGGCGCTCTACCTGAACGCGCAGGGCTGGAAGGCACGCGGCACGAAATGGGCGCGCGAGACGTCGCCCGACCAGTTCGCGCGCATGCATGCCGCGTTCGACCGCGCGGTCGACGATCTCGAGCGGGCGAAGACCGCGCTCCCGCGCTGCGACCTCTGCTACGCGCTACTCGTCAACATGTCGAAGGCACGCGGCCGGCGCGAGGAGGTCGGCGCGCTCTTCGACCAGGCGATGGCGGCGGACCCGCAGGCCGTGGCCACGCCGCTCGCCTGCCTCGAGACACTCGAGCCGCGCTGGGGCGGCGGCGCAGGCGAGGCGGAAGCGTTCGTCGAGCGCTTCGGCCGCGACCATCCCGCGAGCCCGGCGCGGCGCGTGCTGGAAGCCGAGCTGCTCGTCCAGCAGGCCGAGACCCCCTATCGCGACAACCGCTACGCCGAGGCGGCCGTGCTCTTCGAGCGCGCGATCGCGATCGATCCGCAGCGCTACCGGACGCTTTACCGGCTCGCCCGCGCGCAGGGCATGCTCAAGCAGTTCGACCGGGCGCTCGCGAGCATCGACGCCTCGCTCGCGCTCGCGCCGGAGCGGGCCGAGTCGCTCGCGCTGCGCGGGTGGATCCTCGCCGGCCTCGGGCGCGCGGCCGACGCGGTGCCCGACCTCGAGCGCGCGGCGGCGCTCGGCGACACGTGGGCGCTGCGCGAGGCGCTCCTCCTCTACGGCCGCGGCCATCGCGGTCTCAAGCCCGACCCGGAGAAGAGCTGGCGCGTCTGCCAGGCGGCGCTCAAGGCGGACCTCAGGGAGGGCTACGCCTGCACCGGCGGCCACTACTACTTCGGCATCCACGTGCCGCAGGACCGCCCCGAAGCGGCGAAGTGGTTCCGCATCGCCGCCGACCGCGGCTTCGGCGAGGCGATGGTCGACCTCGGGATCATGCTCTGGTCGGGCGACGGCGTCGCGAAGGACGAAGACGCGGCGATCGGCTACTGGCTCGCGGCGAGGCGCGCGGGCGAGGAGCGCGGCGAGCAGAAGCTGCGCGCGCATCTCTCCGGCTGGAAGTACTTCACCCGCGTGACGGTGCCGGAGTGGTGGGCCGATGCGGTCGTGACGCCGCTCGCGCGGGCCTGGGAAGGGATCCGCTCGCTCCTCGCCTGACCCACGGTTTGCCCCCCATCGGTCGCGTTCGGCGACGGCAGGACGTGCATCGACTGCCACAAGGGGATCCGGGGGGGATCGCGCACCAGCTGCCGCCGATCGACCAGGCGATCGGCGCGCCGCGGGTGGAGCCGGCGGCGGGCAAGTTCGCGCCGCCGCGGTAGGTCTCTCAGACGGGCAGGTCGACCGGCGTCGCGCCGGGCCCTGCGGCGGCCGGCGGCGCGGCCTTCCCGCCCGGCTGCGAGCTCGCGAGCAGCTTCCCGAACATCTCCGCCGGCATCGGCTTCGCGAAGAGGAAGCCCTGCAGCTCGTCGCAGCTCTTCGACTTCAGGAACGCCTGCTGCGCCGGGGTCTCGACCCCTTCGGCGACGACCGAGAGGCCGAGGCAGTGGGCCATGGCGATGATCGCGATCACGATCGCGGCGTTGTCCGGGTCGGAGTCGACGCCCATCACGAACGAGCGGTCGATCTTCAGCTCGTCGAGCGGGAAGCGCTTGAGGTAGCTCAAGGACGAGTAACCGGTGCCGAAGTCGTCGATCGAGAGCGTGAGCCCCTGCTCCTTCAGCTCGTGCAGGGTGCGGATGTTGCGCTCGGCGTGCCCCATCAGCGAGCTCTCGGTCAGCTCGAGGCCGATGTAGCGCGGGTCGAGGCCGCTCGATTTCAGCGCGCTCACCACCGTCTCGACGATGTTGACGGCGCCGAACTGCTTGCCCGACACGTTGACGGTGACCCGCGGCACCCGCATCCCGGTGTTCTGCCACGCCCGGCTCTGCGCGCAGGCGGTGCGCAGCACCCAGTCGCCGAGCGGGACGATCAGGCCGGTCTCCTCGGCGACGGGGATGAACTCCATCGGCGACACCAGCCCGCGCTCCGGGTGGGCCCAGCGCACCAGCACCTCCGCGCCGGTGCCGCGGCCGTTGTGCGCGCGGACCTTCGGCTGGTAGTAGAGCCGCAGCTCGCCGCGATCGAGCGCCCGGCGCAGCTCGCTCTCGACGCTCAGCCGGTGGCGCGACTTGGAGTTGAGCTCCTTCGCGTAGAACTGGTGGCGCGCGCCGCCCGCCTGCGCGGCGTGGCGCGCGGCGACGCTCGCGTGGCTGAGGAGCGCGCCCGCTTCCATGTCGTCGTCGGGGAAGACCGAGATCCCGACCGACGCGGTGATCGCGAGCTCCTGGCCGGCGGCGCGGAACGGCGCCGCCATCGCAGCGAGGAGGCCTTGAGCGATCGGCGCGGCTTCCTCGCCGCGGGCGAGGCCGGTGAGGAGGAGGGCGAACTCGTCGTCGCCGAGCCGGTAGATCGTCGGCACGCCGCGGCGCTCGCCGTTCTCGCGCGCGCCGACGCTCGAGCGCAGCCCGAGGTCGAGGCGCATCGCGACGCCCTTGAGGAGCGAATCGCCGATGCCGATGCCGAACGCTTCGGTGATCTGCTCGAAGCGCTCGATGTGGACGTGCATGACCGCGCCGGTCGTGCCGGCGCGCGCGGTCTCGCGCAGCGCGCGCTCGAGCCGGTCGACCAGGAGCCGCCGGTTGGGCAGCCCGGTGACCGCGTCGTAGTTGGCGAGGCGGTCGCGGTAGGCCTTGGCCGAGAGCGTGTTGCGCAGGCGCAGCGCCAGCTCGCTCGGGTCGGTCGGCTTGGCGAGGAAGTCGGTCGCGCCGAGCTCGAGCGCCTTCAGCTTGGTCTCGGCGTCGGTGGAGGAGGTGAGGACGATGACCGGGACGTGGCGCATCGTCTCGTCGGCGCGCATGCGCTCGATGATCTCGAAGCCGCTCATCTCCGGCATCATCAGGTCGAGCAGCACCACGTCGGGGTGCCGGTCGCCGATCAGGCCGAGCGCCTTCAGCGGCTCGTGGCAGGAGACGAAGTCGCGGTAGCCCGCCTCCTCGAGGAAGGTCTGCAGCACCTCGAGGTTGAGCGGCTCGTCGTCGACCATCATGACCACGGGGTCGTCGGCGCGCTCGGCCTCCCAGCCGCTCTCGCGGGCCGGGTCGACCGGCGGCCGCACCGCCTTGAGCGCGGTCTTGCGCGCCGGCATGGGCAGCAGGCTCGGGGGTCCGTCGAAGGTCAGTGGCGCGGCCATGATTCCTCCATGCTAGAGCGGCTTCCGTGCCAGTGCGCGTGCAGGCTGCGCATTTGCGCGAAAACCTTCCTTGACTCGCTGTGCACGATGACGCAATTCACACCGTCACGCGCTCACGCCGCCTGGGCGTCCACGCCTTCCGGCACGACGAGCCGCGCCTCGAGGCCGCGGAGCTCCGCGAGCGCCATCCGGGTGCCCTCGGCGTCCGCCGCCCTGGCCAGGGTCTCGAGGTTGCGCGCCGGCGCCGTGAAGTCGTCGTAGCCGACCGTTCCGCCCGCGCCCTTGAGCCAGTGGGCGAGGGCCTTCAGCTCCTCGAAATTCCTGGCGGCGTGGGCGCGGTCCATCGCGTCGAGCTGCTCGCCGAGGCGGGCGGCGAAGCGGTACGCGGCCGTGCGCAGGCGCGGGTGGTTCGCGAAACGCGACACGACCGGCGCGCCGCCGAGGTCGATCCGCTCCTCGAGCACCGGCACCGGTGCCGACTGGTGCACTCGCGCGGCCGGCTGTGCGGCCGGCTGTGCGGCCGGTCGTGCGCCCGGTTGTGCGGCCGGTTGTGCGCCCGGTTGTGCGGCCGCCGCCGGCGCGGCCGGCATGAGCGGTGCGGCCGGCGCCTTCACGCGCTTCCCGGCGCCGAGCTTCTCCGCCAGCGTGCCGAGCAGGATGTCGATGTCGATCGGCTTGGTGACGTAGCCGGTGCAGCCGGCGACCATGATCTCCTGCTCGAAGCCCTTCATCGCGTGCGCGGTGAGGGCGATGATCGGGAGCTTCACGCCGCGGCTGCGCAGGAGCTTGGTCGCGGTGTAGCCGTCCATCACCGGCATCGACATGTCCATGAGGACCGCGTCGTAGCGGGAGCGCGCGACCATGTCGACCGCGATCTGTCCGTTTTCGGCCTCCTCGACGACGAGGCCGGCCTCGGTGAGCACGAGCGAGACGAGCTCGCGGTTCTCCGGGCCGTCGTCGACGACCAGGATCCGGCGCGCCGGGAACTCCCAGCGCAGGCTCGCATCCGCCGCGACGTCCTCCTCGATCCGGGTGGCCTCGGCCGGGTCGAGCATCCGCACGCCGGCGATCGGCCCGGCGTCGACCACGGCGGTGAACGTGCTGCCCTTGCCCGCGACGCTGGTCACGGTGATGTCGCCGCCGAGCGCGCGGGCGAAGTTGCGGCTGAGCACCAGGCCGAGGCCGGTGCCGCCGAACTTGCGCGTCACCGACGTGTCGGCCTGCACGAACGCCTGGAAGAGCTTGCCGATCTTGTCGTCGGGGATGCCGACGCCGGTGTCGATCACGTCGATCGCGAACTGCGGCGCCGAGCGCGTGCCGGCCATCCGCGCGACCACGCGCACCCCGCCGCGCTCGGTGAACTTGAGCGCGTTGCCGGCGAGGTTGGTGACGATCTGCCGCAGCCGCCCCGGGTCGGACTGGATCCGCTCGGGCAGCGGGCCGGCGGCCTCGAACGCGATCGTGATGCCCTTTTCGCGCGCCCGCGCGTTGAACACCTTCACCACCTCGCGGATGACCTTGTGCGGCTCGCAGTCGATGCGCTCGACCTCCATCCGGCCGGCCTCGACCTTGGAGAGGTCCAGGATGTCGTTGATCAGCTCGATCAGGTGCTTGCCGCTCGAGTGGATGGTCTCGAGGTGCTTGCGCGCCTCGCGCTCGTTCTTGCCCCAGCCGCGCTTGAGCACCTCGGTGAAGCCGAGGATCGCGTTCATCGGCGTGCGGATCTCGTGGCTCATGTTGGCGAGGAAGTCGCTCTTCGCGCGGTTCGCCGACTCGGCGGCGTCGCGCGCCTTGGCGAGCTCCGCCTTGTTCGACTCGAGCTCGGTCACGTCGTCGAGGCTCACCAGCACGCCGCCCGCCTTGCCGTCGGGCCCCATCACCGGCGAGCAGTTGGCGCTGAAGGTGTGGAGTCGCCCTGCGTGATCGGTGAGATGGAGCATGGCGTTGCGCTGCAGCTTGCCCTCGCGCAGCGCCGCCGACCACGGCGCCGCGTCCTTCGCGAGCGGCGAGCCGTCGGGCCCGAGCCAGCCGAGCTCGGACACCTGGTGGGCGGTGAGCGACTCCGGCGTCGCGCCGGTGAGGGTCGCGAACGCCTGGTTCGCGAGCACGATGTTCTGCTTCTTGTCGATCACGAGCAGGCCCTCGGCGAGCGTGTCGAGCGCCGAGCGCACGCGCGCCGGCACCGCGTGCGACACGTCGAGGTGCTTCAGCATCCGGCCGAGGTAGAAGTAGAACGCGCCGAGGCACGAGCCGAACATGAAGAGGACGAGGTGGAGCCAGGGCATCTCCATGCCCCAGACGTTCGGCACGCCGGTCGGTTGGAAGTAGAGCTCGAGCTGGCCCCAGCGCTCGCTCTTCGCGAGGATCGGCACCTGGAGCTGGCGGTCGGTCGAGTGGTCGTTCGCGAGCGGCTTCCACACGTCGGCGTGGTTGCCGGCGGATGCGACCAGCGTGCCGTCGGCGCGGCGCACGCCGGCCGAGATGATGTCCTTGTTCCGCTCGGTCATGAACTTGAGCATCGCCTCCACCCGCGGCGCGCCCTCGGGCACGATCGCGGCGGTCGAGTTCACCGCGGCGAGCTCGGCGAGCGCCGTGCGCCCCTCGCGGACCGCGATGCCGCGGTCGGGGAAGACGCCGACGAAGGCGCTCGCCATCACGATGCTCGCGACCAGGAACGAGAGCCCGATCGCGAGATAGGCCTTGGTGCTGAATCCCTTCATGTCCGCACGCTCCGTACGTTGTCGTTGTCAGGCAGTGCATCCTCGCCCGGCGCGCGCGGGGGCCCGTCGTCGGCGACGAGGTCCTCGAGCGAGTCGTCGTCTTCCTCGCCCGCGCGCCCGCCCATGCTTCCGAGCACCGGCAGCGGGTCCATCAGGCGCCACGCCGGCAGCGACGAGAGCAGGCTCGCGATCAGCGCGCCGCCGCGCAGCAGCCACAGCACGTAGCCGACCGAGAGGCCGGTGCTCACCACGAACACCGACCCTGCGACCCGCGCTTCGAGCTTGACGTCCTCCTGCACGCGCTCGCGCGCCTCGTCGAGCGCCTGGCGCACTTCCGGGGCGACCATCGCCGCCACGGTCTCCATCGCGGCCTTGACCTCGCCGAGCGGCGGATCGCCGCGGGTCTCCACCGGCGGGGCCGGGGCCGTCACGCCCGGGTTCGGCGCGACGCCGCCCGACTGGAAGCCGATGCCGCCCGTGGTCGCGGAGCCCGCCTGGCCGAGCGACGGGGCGGTCGAGACCACGGCCGCGGTCGCCTGGGCCGTCTCGGCCTGCGTCGGTGCTCCGTCGCCGGGCGTCGGGCCCGTGGTCGGCGCACCACCACCGCCACCGCGGCCGCCGCCTGAGGGCGGCGCACCACCACCGCCGCCCGGCTCGGGCGTCCCGCCCGGCACCGGCGGCGGGGGCGGCGGGGGCGGCGGCGGGGGCGGCGGCGGGGGCGGCGGAGGCGGCGGCGGGGGCGGCGGAGGCGGGGGTGCGGCCGCGAAGCCGATCGTCATCGTGTGGCTCGCCGCCTCGTAGAGCGTGCCGTCGCTCACGCTGAAGCCGAAGCTCGTCGCGATCGCGGCACCGCTCGTCGGCGTGTCATAGGTGAGGCGCCCGGCGGCGATCGCCGCGGCCGGGATCTGCTGGTTCACGACCACCGGGATGTTGTTGAAGAGGAGCTGGCCCACGGCCGGAAGCGACACGACGCGGATCCGGTCGAGCGGGTCGCCGTCGACGTCCGAGTAGCCGAAGTCGCCGACGCCGAAGACGTAGGTGCCGCCCGCGAACACGTTGCTGTCGGCGCCGGCGGGCGCGTCGTTGACCGGGGTGACCGCGATCGTCACCGTCGCATCGGCCGAGCCGAGCGTCCCGTCGGTGGCGCGGTAGGTAAAGCTGTCGGTGCCGAAGAAGTCCGGATTCGGCGTGTAGACGAAGCTGCCGTCGGCGTTGAAGGCGACCGAGCCGTTCGCCGGGCCGGCGACGAGCACGGCGGTGATCGGATTCCCGTCCTCGTCGCCGTCGTTCGCGAGCACGCCGGCGGCGGCGATCGCGAGCGGCGTGTCCTCCACGGTGACGTACGCGTTGCCGGCCGCGATCGGGGCGTCGTTCGCGTTGGTGACGGTCACCGTGAGCGCCTGGGTGTCGATCCCGCCGGCGCCGTCGGACACGACGACGGTCAGGTTGTAGACGTTGTCGGCGCCCGCGTCGGCCGGCAACTCGAAGTTCGGCGCCGGGTTGAAGGTCAGCACGCCAGTCGACGGGTCGATCGAGAACCGCGCCGCATCGATGCCGGCGACCGAGAAGGTGAGCGTCTGCGGGTCGACGTCGGTCGCGGTGACGGTGGTGACGGCGGTCGTGTTCTCGGCGACGGTGAAGGCCGCGGCCGCGCCGCCGCCGTCGGAAGTGATGATCGGAAGGTCGTTCACCGGCGCGACGTCGATCGTCAGCGTGTTCGGTACCGGGTCGAAGACCGGGCCGGGCGGCACGCCGGTGTCGCGCACGCTGAAGGTGAAGCTCGCATAGCCGGCGCCGAATGCGTTCGCGGGCGGGGTGAAGACGAGATTGCCGATGGCGGCGACCGGGATCACCGTGCCGGCGGTGACCGGGGTCGCGCCGAGCATCAGGGTCGCGCCGACGGGGAGCGCGATCGTGTCGATCCGCACCTCGGTCATCGCGTCCCCGGCGACAGCGTCGACGTCGTTGAAGCCGAAGTCGCCGGCGCTGAAGGTGTAGCTCGAGTCCTCGTTGAGGGTGACGGTCGTATCGGTCCCGTCCGGCGCGTCGTTGACCGCGGGGACGTCGATCGTCGCGAGGTCGGTGTCGGTGCGCGGGCCGGGCGCGCCGCTCGCGCCGAGGTCGTTGGTGGTGAGCTGGATGAACGCGAGCCCGTTGAAGTTCGCGGTCGGCGTGAAGACCAGGCCGTTCAACGCGGCGTTGATCGCCGGCAGGGCGCCGGTGAAG
>Ga0187893_10011747_pt1 | contig 12625 bp, 10 predicted proteins | sample MA1701074metaG_FD_139574 | JGI IMG/M metagenome (GOLD analysis project Ga0187893, IMG submission 139574) | White microbial mat communities from a basaltic lava cave in the Kipuka Kanohina Cave System on the Island of Hawaii, USA - MA170107-4 metaG ...
GTTCCCGTCTTGTCCACTACCAGCGTGTCCACTTTTTCCAGGGTTTCCAGCGCCTGGGCATCTTTGATCAGCACGCCGGCTGTGGCGCCGCGGCCAGTCGCCACCATGATGGACATAGGCGTTGCCAGTCCTAGGGCACATGGGCAGGCAATGATCAGCACCGCCACCGCATTCACCAGTGCATAGGCAAAACGAGGTTCCGGCCCCACCAGACTCCAGGCGATGAAAGTCAGGACGGCGACTAGGAGCACTGCCGGAACAAAGAAAGCCGAGATCTTGTCTGCCAGGCGCTGGATAGGAGCGCGGCTCCGCTGTGCCTCGGCCACGCTGCGAACAATCTGCGCCAGCAGCGTATCGCTGCCCACACGTTCGGCGACGATCACCAGGCCGCCGGTGCCATTCACCGTCCCTCCGGTCACCGGGCTGTCTTCGGACTTCTCCACCGGAATCGGCTCACCAGTAATCATGGACTCATCGACTGAACTGTTTCCTCCAGCTACCACTCCGTCCACCGGGATCTTTTCGCCAGGCCGAACGCGCAGCCGATCTCCAGGGTGCACCTGGTCGATGGGAATATCCTCCTCAGCCCCATCGGCGCGAAGAATGCGGGCCGTCTTAGGAGCCAGCCCCAAAAGGGCCTTGATCGCACTGCTGGTTTCGCTGCGGGCACGGAGTTCGAGAATTTGTCCGAGCAGGACCAGGGTTGTGATGACGGCTGCCGCTTCAAAGTAGAGGGCGATCTCGCCGCCATGTTCCCGAAATGCGGGGGGAAAGAGATCGGGAAACAGCACCGCAACCAGGCTGTAAATGTAGGCAGTGCCGGTGCCCATCGCGATCAGGGTAAACATGTTCGGACTGAGGTTTACGACGGAAGTCCACCCACGCTGGAAAAAAGGCCATCCCCCCCACAACACGACGGGGGTGGCCAGTACCAGTTGAATCCAGGCGAGCAACCCCGATGGGACAACGTGTTGTACTGGTTGCCCTGGAATCATTTCAGACATTGCCAGAAGAAAGACCGGCGCCGTCAGCGCCGCACTCGCCCAGAAACGCCGGCTCATGTCTCGCAATTCTGGATTTTCTTCAGTATCGAGAGTGGCAACGCTGGGTTCGAGCGCCATGCCGCATTTTGGGCAGGAACCTGGCCCCTTCTGCCGAACTTCGGGATGCATGGGGCAGGTATATTCAGCGCTCTGCCCGGCAGCGGGTGCCGTGGGACGGGTCTCCTCGCCACGCAGATACGTTTCGGGATGCTCTTGAAACTTCTTCAGGCAACTGACGCTGCAGAAATAGTAAGTCTTGCCTTCATGCTCATGCGATCCCGCAGCGTGGCCGGGAACGACATCCATTCCACACACCAAATCTTTCTCTGTGGGTTCGGAATGTTGGTCAGGCTGCACAATGGGTAAGTTGCCGTGGTGTTCATGTTTCATAGGGTTCACCTTTCTCTCGTCTGGACTGGTCCTTCTGCCCGTTCAAACCTGCAGACGGAGACAGCCAACAATTCTTACACTCTTTCAACTAACGAAATAGATCAAGGCCAAGTTATTTGTGCCTGGTCTAATTCTAGAGGTTGCGGGTTTGCTGCCAAGCTTAGGTTGGTTTCTCCAGAGAATCGGGCTGCGAGCACTCGGTTTGTGTCAAATTCTCACAGCTCAGTCTGCACTGGACGCCCGCTTTCGTGGGCAAGACAGCTCAGCTACATTCAAGAGGATGTGAGACCGCTGTCATTCGCGCTAAAGAATTGTTATCGCCAAAGCGGAAACCAGTACGAGCCATCCATGCCCGCACCTAGTACCACACAGTATCAAAACCGCCAAACGATTCACGTCTCAGGAGGAGTAAGGGCCGTCAGGCCCTTTGGGGTGGGTTGTGGAATAGGGAGCGAATCCACCCCGGCGCTCTGCGACTGCTGTCGCTCTGGGACTGCTGTCGCTCTGGGACCGCTGTCGCTCTGCGACCGCCGTCGCTCTGCGCTACTCCTGAAGCTTTGAAAAAATCGAATCGGGAGGATCCTGACTCATCGTGGGTTTGAATCGACAGCTCATAACGCGCGCGGAGCGCACGTTTGTAGCTGAAGGGAACCGATCTTCAATTTCTTCACATCTCCCCCTACGGAGGGGATTTTCGAAGAAGTCATGAGTACCACGGCAGGTGTTCAGAAGCATCATTTCAAATTTATCTGATCTTAACCTTGGCCGTGCTTGCAGGCATGCGTGTGAAGTGCTAATTTTCATTCATGCTACGCCAGCGTGATACCGACAACCGAGTCTCGCCCGAAGTGCTCACGCGCTTGCTCGAGAGCCGGCGCCGGTTTCTGGATTTTTTGGAAAGACGGGTCGATTCAAAAGCGGACGCTGAGGATATTCTGCAGACAGCTTTCGTGCGTGGCATGGAGCGGGGTGGAGACCTGCGGGACGAAGAGAGTGCCATCGCGTGGTTCTACCGTTTGCTACGCAATGCTGTCGTCGACCATTACCGGAAGACAGCATCGGCCGGGCGGGTTGTCGAAGAATGGCCGGGAGATCTGGATCAATTCCCGGACTCGAAAGAAGAGCTCAAGCACAGTCTTTGCCAGTGTATCACGGGCGTCATCCCTGAGTTGAAAGCCGAATATCGACAAGCTATCGAGACGGTTGATTTACAGGAACGCAGCGTGCAGGATTTGGCTGACCAGGCGGCCATTTCACCCAACAACGCTTCTGTCCGGGTTCACCGCGCGCGTCAGGCTCTGAAACGGGAAGTGGAGCTGGCGTGCGGCGTGTGCGCCACACACGGTTGCCTTGACTGCCACTGCCAATCTCACGCGTGACCCCTCGGGCTCGAACGACTCGGGCTGAAGGGAAAAACGCGTACCCCCCGCAACTCAAACATTCTTCCCCGTTCCTATATTTTTCTCGCACGACACTGTAAGGATTTTCAGCAGTCTCCGTCAGCAGGGTTGGAGAGCAGAAGCAGACGCTCAACCAATCCATGTCGCTGAGGAGGCTCGATGCCTAACCTATTCACAACATCGTTCTTGACAGGACTTTTGGCCCTGCTGCTGGCGATGCCTGCTCTAGCGCAAGAGCCTGTGTCGCACCACCATCACAGCCCGATCAGTCCCACGGACTCGGCGCGAACGGATCATGACCACAATCACCAGATAAACGACGACAAAACGCCAAACCTGGCCAGCAGTTATCTGCTGGGCTTGAGTTCAGGCACCAGTCTCAATCCGGCGTCCTGGCCCATGCCCATGGTCATGAACCGGCTCGGAAATTGGAACTTGATGTGGATGGGACAGGCTTTCCTCGTCAGCACGCAACAGACCGGTCCACGAGGCGGGGACAAGGTGTATTCGTCAAACTGGGGCATGCTGGCCGCGACGCGGAATGTGGGACGTGGAAGTCTCATGCTACGCGGCATGGTGTCGCTCGATCCCCTGACCGTGAGCGGCAAGCGCTATCCGCTGCTGTTCCAGACCGGAGAAACGGCCTATGGCAAGCCTTTGGTTGACGGGCAGCACCCCCATGAGCTCATGATGGAGCTTAGCGTCCACTACGCCCGTCCAATAGGGGATAAGGGGTTGGTGAATTTCTACTATGCACCTGTCGGAGATGCGGCACTAGGGCCGGTTGCTTTTCCGCACCGGGCCTCGGCTATCGACCTGCCTCAGTCTGCCTTGGGCCACCATTGGCAGGATTCAACTCACATTGCCAACAATGTTCTTACCGCCGGTTTGAGCATCCACAAATTTCGCATTGAGGCCAGCGCATTTCGGGGACGAGAGCCCGACGAAAACCGCTGGAACATTGATACGGGCGCGATGGATTCCTGGTCCGGACGGCTTACTTTTCAGCCGAACCGCAACTGGCTGGCGCAGGTTTCGACGGGCCGTCTCCGGCGCCCGGAATCCCACCACCTCGACGATGTTGTTCGCACTACCGCTTCAGTTCATCACACGCGGTTGATGAGCAATGGAGGCGACTGGTCGACCAGCTTGATCTGGGCACGCAACTACAAAACTATTGGCCGATACCCGACCCAAGCTGTGTTGGCGGAAGCGGTTCTGCCGCTGAGCCGAAAAAATCTCCTCACAAGCCGGTTCGAATGGTCGCAGCGTGATGAGCTGTTCGAGTACGATCACGACCTCGCCCATGAGATCTTCGTCAAGACGGGCAAGCGGGCGTTTACCGTCAGTGCCTATACCTTGGGCTACACCCGTGAGCTTGGCTCATTGCAGAGTATCCAAACCGCAGTTGGCTTCAACGTGACTGTCTACACGATGGCAGGAGCACTCAAGCCCTTCTACGGGGATCATCCGGTCGGACTCAACCTGTTCTTGCGATTTCGTCTCAAAGGCCGGGGCTGAGTCCAAACCAGGTAATTTGACCGGACGCAACGACAGGACCCACGCAGCGTAAGCATTCAACTCCATCCCTCCAGAACGATCTTGCAGACTGCTCGGCCCGCTTCGAGGGTCCGACGTGCTGAGCGAAGGTTCCTGCGTTGATGGGCGAAATCACGTAATTCCCGCTTTGAATTCTATTTTCGTCAATCCACGCGGTCACACATCAAGCGATGTTGTTCAATCATGTCAGGAGTCTGATACATCGCCCGAGTAAGCATGAGTTCCCATGAAAAAGTTTGCAGCCTTCAATTTCATTTCGTTTTGCCCAAGCGGCCTCGTTGGCGATTTTGCCAACTGTAGAGCCACTAATAATTGGGAATTCGGAAAACACGGTCAGCGAACAAGGTTTAGAGCACGCAGTATGTAAGTTGGATCAGGGGCAGGTCTCTGAATAGATATTGGGTCGCCCTCGATGCGAACCTGACACCACCGAACAAGCGATCCCCTAAATGGGCTGTAGTTGTATGACAACTTGCAGCAGTTTATGTACAGGTTGTTTAATCGGTTGGGCCACTATTGTTCGGTCAATGCGTGGTATTGAACGCGGTGGGGATCTGCGGAACGAGGAGAGCTCGGTCGCGTAGTTCTATTATTTGTTGCAACGCCGTCAACGACCATTACCGGCAGCTGCGATCTAGTCAGATAGCGATCGTGGCTAAGCTGCCCTACCTCCCGTTACTGGGTCTGGCGGAGACCGATGTGAAAGGTTCAACCGTTGTTTCAAAAAGAACGTTTTGGGAGAGGTGAGCTTGAAGCGAGTTTTAGCTGGCCGTCTGCCAGGGCTTACTTGTTGGGACGCGGTGCCGGAACACCGTGAAGCATTCCTTCGACACTGAGATCCTCATCAACCTCTGGCCAGTGAACTCCATAGCCGTCACCAATAATCTCGAACTTGTTTCTTTGGGCTGGTGTCGCTTCACTTAACCGCCAAGACCAAGCCAGCGGGACGCTCACAACACGCCCGTCAAGAAGTCTGAAAGTAATCAACTCCTCGGTCACCAAAACTTCCTTGACCCGAGTGTCGGTGCTAACCGCAATGCTCACGCCATGCCTCCTGAATCTTTTGCAGGTTTGTCTGAATGACGGTCCGGATTTGGTTCAGCTCTTGTGCAGCGAAGCCGTGATTCTGGGCCAGCGCCACAGGCTCAATCCAGAACTTACAGACCATTCGTTCCCTTCGAACGTGCACGTGTGCTGGTTCGTTGCAGTCGAAGCTATAAAAATAGAATCGGTGGGGACCCGAGATGCCTCTTACAGTCGGCATACTGGGCGCTACCTCCTCTGTTACCGTACAACGAATCGCTCCGGTAGTCGATGGGTAGCTTGAGCGCTAACGGCGGCGCTCACCCGCGCCCGTAAGCGCGTCGGCTCCACGCCGTTGTCAGACGCCGATTGTGTTGACTCGCCTCTCCACAGATCGAACGTCTCAGCCAGGGCAGATACTTGATGTCTATTGGCTATTGCGCGAGCAGCGGCGATGAACGCCCTAAGACTTCTCTCGTACGTGAGTCTCGATTCCAAAATTGCCAATTCCGCCAACTCGGCCTTTGAGGCTAGACCTTGAATTCTCATCGTGAATCGGTCGAGTTCGTGCGCAAAACGGCGCCGTATGATGCTCGTCGGTCGATGCTTGCCCACAGCGCTCACAGACTGTACCTCGCAAGTGGTGCTGCGTCGCAAGCGCTCGCTTAATCCAGTCTTCATCGCGCCGGGCCTGAAGGCATTGCGTCCATGACACGAAATGCCATCCTCGGTTAGGGAAGAATGCTGCGAAGTCGTAACCACCTCCAGCGCGGAACGCTTTTTTGAATCGAATCGGGCGGAGACCATGACGCGAGCAGTAATAGTGCTTTTCTGCGATCAAGTCGGCTAGGAGCGGTGACTCAAACTCCTCGTCCAACTGAAAGCCTGCCAGGAACTCACGGACCTCAGCCCTCACCTCTGTACAGGTCTTTCCTTGAAAGAAAGGTTGAACACGCCTTCCCACGTTGCCTCCGCACCAGATTCTCAACCTAACTACAAGTAGATGCCCCACAATAGACCATTGTTTCGCGAGAACTTGGAGCAGCTTAAGTACAGGTTAATTTGTTGTCAATTGACAACTACGGTTGCGTTGAATGAACGACACAGGATCGGGGCCAACAAAGTAGTTCCCCAAAAGGTGGAGCTGCTGGAACAAGTCCGGGAAACATTACCGCCTTCGCACCGAGGAATCCAATGTCAGGTGGATCTGAAAATTCATCCTCTTTTTCTTGGATTTGGCTAACCAGGCGGCCATTTTGCCCAACAACGCGCGGCTGTCCGAATTCGCCGCGTGCGTCAGGCCATGAAACGGGACGTTGAACTGGCGCGCGGCGTGTGCGCCACTCACGGCTGCCTGGATTGCGATTGTTATCCTTAGTGGCGATCCGGCAGTCAAAACCGGCGTTAGTTCCACCTGTCGTGGGTATTTGCTGAATGGAACCTAAAGCAGAGCGGCTGCGTCACGGTCAACCAGCCACTGCAGGCGGCCTTGCACAGGTCGGATGAGTTGAGCAGGGTATTGGCGCGGCTGAAATTCTCCCAGCAAGACCGTTCGAAGGGCTTCCGCTTTGTCCTTCCCGGAAACCAGAAAGCAGATACTGGCAGCCTGGTTCAGCAGCGGAGCGGTAAGGGTAATGCGCGAGGCCTGAAACTTTGGAACCCACACAGCGGCTGCGAGTCGCTCCTTCTGGCCCAAAACATCGGTGTCGGGAAAGAGCGAAGCCGTGTGGCCGTCTGGCCCCAGGCCCAGCAATGCCAGATCAAATTGCGGCCAGTTGCCTGGACTCAGACGAAAATGCTGCAGCAGGTCCCGTTCATAGTTCTCGGCAGCCTTGCTCGCATTGGTATTCTCACTTTCAATGCGGTGTAACTGTGAGAGCGAGACAGGCACTTTAGAAAGCATGGTCTCCAAGGCCATCCGATAGTTGCTGTCGGCATGCTCCGGCGGCACGTGCCGTTCGTCTCCCCAAAAAAAATGAGTTTTCTTCCAGGGGAAGCGCTCCCGGAGCGAATCGTCGCCGGCAAGCAGTGCATAGAGTGGTTTGGGCGTGGAACCGCCTGCCAGAACGACTGAAAAACGGTCTCCGGCCTCCACCGCTCGCAGTGCCAGACGCACACATTCCTCAGCGGCCGCACGGGCGAGATGCTCGCTTGTCTCGAAAACACGAACAGCGGAGAGCTTATTCTTCAATACTCCTCCAATGGCGTCCATCCCGCTCCATCAGTTCGTCGGCTTCAGGAGGCCCCCAGGTGCCGGCCACATAGTTCGGAAAATAGCGCGGGGGTAGAGCCTTCCAAACGTCGAGTATCGGCTCCACGACACTCCATGCCGCCTCCACCATGTCGGCTCTTTGAAACAGCGTTGCGTCGCCGGTCATACAGTCATAGAGCAGGCGTTCATAGCCCGTGCTTGGCTTGCTGCCGAAGGTCTCGGCATACTTGAAGTCCATCTCCACCGGACCGAGACGCATGAGCGGACCCGGAACCTTCGCTCCAAATCGAAGTGCGATGCCTTCATCCGGCTGCAGCCGGATCACAAGCCGGTTGGTCGTCAAGCGATCCACTGGTGTCTTGCGAAACAACATGAACGGAGCTTTTTTGAATTGAATTGCAATCTCCGTCACTCGCTTCGGCAAATGCTTGCCGGTTCTCAGGTAGAAGGGCACATCCGACCAGCGCCAGTTGTCGATCGATACCTTCAGCGCAACAAATGTTTCGGTAAAGGAATCCGGCGCAACCTTTATTTCCGAGCGATAACCCGCCACCCGCTGGCCTTTCACCGTGCCTTCTGCGTACTGACCCCGCACCGTGCGCCTGAGAACCTCCTCCTCGGTCATGGGTTGAACTGCCCGTAGGATTTTCGCTTGTTCGTCTCGCACGGCATCCGCCTCAAACGAGATCGGAGGCTCCATGGCTGTCAAAGAAATCAGTTGAAAGATGTGGTTGGGCACCATGTCCCGGAGCGCTCCGGCTCCCTCATAATAGCCGCCGCGCTGCTCCACGCCGATGTCTTCGGCCACCGTAATCTGCACGTGGTCGATGTAGCGCCGGTTCCAGATTGGCTCAAAGATCCCGTTCGAAAATCGAAACACCAGAATGTTCTGGACGGTCTCTTTCCCCAGATAGTGATCGATTCGGTAGATCTGGCGCTCACTCAGGCAAGCTGCCAGATCCCGATTCAAGGCTTTCGCCGAATCAAGACTGGTGCCAAAGGGTTTCTCGATGATCACGCGGCGCCAGTGGCCGTTCTGCTCTTGCGTGAGACCGGCAGCATGCAACTTCTGGACGATGGGGGAGAAATACTCCGGCGCCGTAGCCAGATAGTAGAAGTAGTTTCCGCGCGTTCCTTGTTCCGAGTCAATCTGGGCGAGCCGTTCTTGAAGCTGTGCGTAAACTGACTCGTCATCAAAGTTTCCGCAGACATAGTGAAGGTGACTGGCCAGTTGTTCCCACACCTTCGGGTCGAATCCGTCAGTCGCATATTCCTGAGCGTCATGGCCGATTTTTTCGCGAAACTCTTCGGTGCCCATCTCCCGCCGTGCAATACCAATGACCGCAAAGTTCGGCGAAAGCAGCCTTTCCTTTGCCAGATTGTAGAGCGCAGGAATGAGCTTGCGCTTTGTGAGGTCGCCTGCCGCGCCGAAAATTACCATTACGCAAGGATTGGCAGGCTCTCCGGCTTTTCGCTCCGGCGCACGGTCATCCTCAACAGACATGGATCGCGTTCTCCTTTCGTCCTGGCTCCTTATGGTGGCCAAAGCAAGAGCCATCCGTGACGAAGGTTGTCATACTTGCTTTTAGCCGACAAAGCAAGGGAGTAAGTCGGGGGCTGTCAGCGAGTGCAGCGGGGGCGCGGACGTCCCAGTGTCCGCCTCCTCCGCTCGCATCCCGACGCGACCGCGCGCAGGGAGCGAGACCGCGAGCCGAGTCGCGCCGTCAGGCAGCGCTTTGCTAAGCGGTCCGAGACGCGAAGATTCATTCCCTTGCCATGGCCAAGGCTTTCGATTTACAGTCCCGACTTATCGCCAGATCGAGTCGGTCGATGCAACTTGGTGCTGAAGCCGTGAACCGCGGCAGCTGTCGGGTTCCCCGGCGTCGTGGAATGGAGACACTGCTGGCTCACGGAGAAGCCTTGCGCCACTGCCTCTTGTTCCCCTGGCAAGACGCGAAAAGGTGTGGAAGCTCAGAGGGCGGCCTGTTCCGAGAACGGACGCGACATGGCCGAGCGATGCCCGGCAGCGTTGTCTGCCTCAGAGTCTTCGGTTAGGTTTTCATGGGGCTCATGAGCGTTACAAGACATGCAAACGATTCCTCCTCCTGCTCCTCTGTTCTTCAAGGACGAGTACGAGAACAACGACGAGCAAGATCTTGAATGGAGACGCATCCATGCAGACTGCCAAACTGAGGCCTAAGCACCGTTCACGACGGGATTTCGTCGGACAACTTTCGGTTGGGATTACCGGGGGACTTCTCGCCCACGTTGGGAAGGCGCGCACTCTGTTTGGGGTGCAGCGCGTCGCGGAACCCGATGTCCTCAAGATCGTGAAAGTCGAACCTCATTTGCTTACCGGAATCCGCGGATATGCCCCCTGGCTCTTTGTGCGAATCGAGACAGCTGAAGGAATTGTGGGATGGGGTGAGGGAACTAATTTCCCGGGAGTGCAACCCATCGCCACGGCCATCGGCAATTTGCGCAATGTCGTTATCGGCCAGAGCGCCTGGGACATCGAGAAGCTCTGGAACCGCATGTATCGCTACCTTTATTACAATGGCATGGGTGGCGTTGTGATGGCGGCCATCAGCGCGATCGATGTCGCCTTGTACGACGTCGTGGGAAAGAAGCTGGGAGTTCCCGTTTATAAACTGCTCGGCGGCCAGGTTCACGACAAGCTCCGGGTGTATGCGAACGGCTGGATTGAGGGAGTCCCAAGAACTTCCGAGGCGCTGGCGAAGCGCACCAGGGAACTCGTCGCGAAGGGATATACGGGCTGCAAGTTTGACCCTTTTTCTTCCAGCCCATACAACCGCGAGGTGACGCGCGAGGATCTGCGCGACGCCGTGGCTCAAGTGAAAGCGATCCGGGAAGCTGGCGGACCCGACTACGACATTGCCATCGATGTCCACGGGCGCTGGAACACCAAGTCGACCATCGAGATCATTCGCGCGCTGGAGCCGTACCGTCTTTTCTTTTACGAAGAAGCGGTCCCTCCGGAAAACATTGCAGCCATGGTGGAGGTGCAGCGTTCAGTGAACGTTCCGCTGGCCACAGGTGAGCGCATTTTTGGCCGTCACGGATTTCGCGAGTTGCTCGAGAAGCAGGCGGTGCGCATTGTGCAGCCCGATATCGCGCGAACAGGCGGCATTACAGAGTTCAAGAAAATCGCAGCCATGGCCGACACGTACTACGTTCCAGTGGCTCCGCACAACCCGAACGGCCCCATTTGCACGATCGCTTCGCTGCATGCCTGCCTTTCCATACCCAATTTCCTGATCCTGGAATTTTTCGAGCCGGACGAAGCTGTCTTTAGTGAAATGGTGGTTGGCGGACTGCGTAGCGACCGGGGATCGGTCTATCCCGTCACAGCCCCGGGGCTGGGCATCAACATCACGGATGACTTCCTGCGCAAGTACAAGTTTGATGAACGCAGGACTGAGGAAATGGAGCAGAGGACGTTTAATACGGCGAAATGAGTCGCTTGCTGAGTCTAATCCCATCCTTTTGTTCTTGGGTTCGAAGTTGAAAATGATCATGACAAAGCCCTCAGAACTCTTGAATGTCGAAGCACGAAGCCCGAATCAGGAACAGGGATCTGTCATTCAGGTTTCGGTTTTCTCTACTTATTAGAGCTGCGTCATTCCAGCAGAGATAGGTTTCCGTTCAGGTCACCGATGCCCCTGAAGCTCTGGTTTTCTCGTCACGCGCGGCAGTATGGCCCCTTGTTGGCACTGGTCGGACTTTCTCTGGTCCTGTGGATCCTGACGCCGCACTTTCTGACCGTATCGAATCTGCTTAACGTAGCGGAGCAAACCACCATCATCGCGATCGTCGCGGTCGGGATGACTTGGGTCATCATTAGTGGCGGCATCGATCTGTCCGTTGGCTCGGTTGTCGCCTTCTCGGGCGTCGTGATGGCCAGCCTGTTGCACGCCCGCTGGCCTCTCTTTGCGGCGGTGTTGGCAGGGTTGAGTGCGGGATTCGCTTTGGGGGGGCTGAATGGGCTCTTGATTACCCGGGGGAATCTTCCCCCGTTCATTGCCACGCTTGGCATGATGAGTGTGGCACGAGGCGCCGCTTTGATGTTTACCGACGGGAGGCCCGTGTCGGGATTTGTCGAATCGTTCCGACGACTTTCAACGGGTGACATTGTTCATGTTCCCATTCCGGTAATCATCATGGCTGTGGTGTACGGGCTCTCTCATATTCTGTTGACCAAGACGCAGTTCGGCCGCTACGTCTATGCCATCGGAGGAAACGAAGAAGCCGCCGTTCTTTCCGGCCTCAATGTCCGTCGTGTCAAGCTGCTCGTTTACGGCCAGTGCGGGATGCTGAGTGGACTTGCCGCGGTGCTGCTGACGGCGCGCTTGAATTCGGCCCAGCCGATTGCCGGAGTCATGTATGAACTGGATGCCATCGCCGCAACAGTGATCGGGGGAACGAGTTTGCTGGGAGGCGAAGGAACCATCCCGGGAACGCTCATTGGCGCTTTGATCATCGGCGTATTGCGTAACGGCCTGAACCTCTTGGGGACTCCGTCCTTCACCCAGCAAGTCGTGATTGGAAGCGTGATTATCGTTTCCGTGCTGCTGGACATGGGGTTGCGCAAGCGGCAGAGGTGATTGGGACCTGGCGTACGGCCCTGGCTTGCGGTCTTTGCGGCTGTTTTTAGGGTGTCAGGGCTCAGCGGCGCGTGCGCTCTGGTTTTCCGTGGAAGAAACCATGATTGACTGCAATCCAAAAAGGGGAGTGTGACGCTCATGATCGTGATACGAAAACCTCTTGTTCTGATGCTGGCCGTCCTGTTCTGCCTGGTCTCCAGCGCCTGTCAACGACACGCGGAAACAACATCCTCTCAACCCACGGTGGCCCTTGTGCTGAAGACCTTGAACAATCCCTTCTTCATCGACTTGCAGAAGTCAGCACAGGAGGCCGCCAGCCAGGCGAGTCTGCAGTTGACGGTTCAGGCCGCCGAGCGCGAGGTCGACGTCGAA
>Ga0187893_10011748_pt1 | contig 12625 bp, 11 predicted proteins | sample MA1701074metaG_FD_139574 | JGI IMG/M metagenome (GOLD analysis project Ga0187893, IMG submission 139574) | White microbial mat communities from a basaltic lava cave in the Kipuka Kanohina Cave System on the Island of Hawaii, USA - MA170107-4 metaG ...
CGGTCGCCGCCGGGGCCGCACACGCGGGCAACGGAGACATCGGACGCAGCGCTCGGCAGCACGGGAGCGCCGAGCATACGTCCGCCGCGCACGGCAGCCGTCACCAGAATGTCGCGTGCGGTGCCTTTCCAACGCAGGTCGCGTGAACAGCCGGGAACATCGGTAACACCGTAAACCGGCAACACGGGCAACACGGGCAACACACGAGGCTACCCGCGAATGACGTAGTCCCGCTCGTCGAGCTTGGCGGGGAGGACGGTGTTGAAGCAGATGGACAACACACGAGGCTACCCGCGAATGACGTAGTCCCGCTCGTCGAGCTTGGCGGGGAGGACGGTGTTGACTGGAGGTCGCGCTCAGCGCTGACGGCCTGCTGGAGCGGCTGGTCTCGCTCCCTCTGGGCGCGTTACGGCTGACCGAGGAATTTCTGCCCGGGAAGATCAAGCGAGCGCGGGTCAAGAAGCTGCGGCGCAAGGCCCGCCGCGCGCTCGGCCGCAAGCTGCCGGTCCGCAACTGGCACGGGGCGACCGTGATCGGCTCGGGTGGGACGTGCACCAACATCGGCGAGATGCATCTCGCCCGCCGCGGCCTGCACATGGCGCAGACTGTACACGGTACGAAGGTTCCGTGCGCGGAGATCGAGCGAATGCTCGACGCCTTGATAGACCTGCCCGCGGAGGAGCGGGCTAAGGTGCCGGGGCTGAGCCCGGCGAGGGCGGACATCATCGTAGCCGGCATGTGCGTCATCGTCGAAGTCCTGGAGCGGCTCGACTCGCCGGAGCTCACGGTCTCGAGCTACGGAATCCGGGAGGGCCTCCTGCTGGAGACGGCTCGCGTGCGGCCTACGGCGGCGGATCCGGGACAATCGAGGGAGCGATCAGTGCTCCAACTCGCGGAGCGGTCGCACTACGAGGAGCTGCACTCGAAGCACGTACAGAAGCTCGCTCTGCAGATCTTCGATCAGATCGGGGAGCGTCTCGGGTGCGAGCCGGGCGAGCGAGCGCTCCTTTTCGATGCGGCGCTGCTGCACGACATCGGCTACCACATCAATTACGAAGACCACCACAAGCATTCCTATCACCTGATCAGCCACGCCGAGCTGCTCGGGATGTCGCCGGTGGAGCAGGTCATCGTCGCCAACGTGGCCCGGTACCATCGGGGGCCGCGGCCGAAGAGGAAGCACCGCAACTACTCGGGGCTGGACAAGCAGTCGCGGCAGGTCGTAAAGCGGCTGTCGGCCATTCTTCGCGTCGCTGACGGCTTCGATCGCGGGCATTCGGCAGCGGTGGAGCGCGTGCAGGCCGAGTGGACCGGCGACGTGCTCGTGCTCACGGCTACGCCATCGAGCGGAAGCGGGGACGTTCAGCTCGAGATATGGGGCGCCGACCGGAAGTCGCGCCTGCTGGCAAAAGTGGCGGGCCTGCCCGTGAAGATCGTCGGACCCGCGGGCGCGGTCGTCACGTCCAACGCGAAGACGGACCGCGAGTAGAGCCTTTCTACGCGCGGTCGAGCATTTTGGGCACGATTCCGCTTGCCGGTGGGGAGGCCTCGCCTCCGGCCATACCCCATGACTCGCGCAGGAGAATCCGATGGGTCGCGCGCTCGGGCTCCGCGCCCGGCAGCCGCTGCTCGTAGGTCCCATCCGGCTTCAGCTCCCATGCCTGCCGGTTGTCCGCCAGGCACGTTTCCAGCAGCGACTTCATCTGCGGATGCAGCCTGGGATCTTCAATGGGCGCGACACATTCGACCCGCCGGTCCAGATTCCGCGGCATCCAGTCGGGCGAGCCAAAGAAGTACTCAGGCTCGCCGCCGTTCTCCCAGTACCAGATGCGGGAGTGCTCCAGAAAACGCCCGATGATGCTGACGACCCGGATGCGCTCGCTCACGCCCGGGAGTTGCGGACGCAGGCAGCAGATGCCGCGCACGATCAGGTCGATCTCGACGCCGGCATCCGAAGCCCCGTACAGCGCCGTGATGATCTCTTCGTCCACCAGCGCGTTCATCTTGGCGATGATGCGCGCCGGCTTCCCCGCTCTCGCGAACCGCACCTCGCGCTCGATCATCTCGAGAAAGCGGCGCGCATGTTGGCCGGGGCCACCAACAGCTTCCGGAACAGACTCTGCCGCGAGAATCCGGTCAGCGCGTTGAACAGGTCGCTGACGTCGGCGCCGATCGAAGGGCTGCACGTCATCAGACCCAAGGTCGGTGTAGATGCGCGCCGTCTTGGAGTTGTAATTCCCGCTGCCGATGTGGGCGTAGCGGCGGATACCGTCCCCTTCCTTGCGCACGACCAGCGCGGTCTTGCAGTGCGTCTTGAGCCCGGGCAGCCCGTACGCGACGTGCACGCCGAAGCTCTCCAGCGTCCTCGCCCACGTGATGTTGTTGGCCTCGTCGAAGCGCGCCTGCAGCTCGACCAGCACCGCCACCTGCTTTCCCCGCTGCGCGGCTTCGGTCAGCGCGCGCACGATCGCCGTGTCCCCTGACGTGCGGTACAGGGTCATCTTGATGGCGAGCACGTGCTCGTCCTGCGCCGCGGCCTCGAGGAAGTTCTCGACACTCGCGGTGAACGAGTCGAACGGGTGATGTACCAAAATGTCGCGCTCGCGGATCGCGGCGAAGACCGAGCGCGTCGTGTCGTGCAGCTCCACCGGAATCTTGGGCGTGTATGGCGGATCCCGCAGCTCGGGCACGTCCAGCATCGCGATCGACATGAGGTCGCCGAGCTCGAGCAACGGGCCGGTCTCGATCAAGTCATCTTCGTGAAGCAGCGCGTCGTCGGAATCGAGGTCCTGCTGCTCGGCGAGCTCTTCGCGCAGCAGCTCGCGCAGCGCGTGTGGTGTGCCGTCCTGCAATTCCACGCGCACCACCTCGGCGAACCGGCGCTGAAAGACCTGCTCCTCGATCATCGCCAGCAGGTCCGAGGTGTCGTCCGACGCGGCCAGCTCCAGGTCGGAATAGCGCGTGACACGGAAAGCGTGCCAGCCGCGGATCTCCATACCGGGGAAAAGCGCGCCGAGGTTGGCGCCGATTACCTGCTCGAGCGGCACGAAATGGTGCGGGCGCCCGAACGGTATCCACCGCGGCAGACTCTTCGGGACCTTCACGCGCGCGAAATGCTCGGTGCCGCGCTGCGGGTCGAACACTTGCACCGCCAGCGAGAGCGAGAGGTTGGAGATGTACGGGAACGGGTGCCCTGGATCGAACGCGAGCGGGGTGAGAACCGGGAATACCTGCGACTCGAAGAACTCGTCCACCACCTGCCATTCCGCCGGCGCGAGGTCATTCATCGTGACTAGCTGGATCCCGTGTTCCGCGAGCGCCGGCAGGAGCAGGTCGTGCAGGCACGTGCGCTGCAGCGCCATCAGATCCGCGATCTTCCCGTTGATCGCGTCCAGCTGCTCGCGCGTGGCCATACCGTCGGCGCTCTGCTGCTCCACGCCCGCCGCGAGCCTGCGGCGCAGACCGGCGATCCGGACCATGTAGAACTCGTCCAGGTTCGTCGAGAAGATCGCGATGAACTTGAGCCGCTCGAGCAGCGGATTGCGCTCGTCGAACGCCTCGTGCAGCACGCGGGCGTTGAACTCGAGCCAGCTGAGCTCGCGATTGAAGTAGCGGGGCCGTTCGGGCATCTCCCGAAACTATCGCTCCTGCGGCCCCACGCCCGGCACGTCGGCAAAATCGTTACACGGGGCTGCGGCAGTGTTCCCGCCACAGCCTGCCGGGCCCGGGGCCTTGACCGATGTCTGTACGACTGTTTAGTTATATAGTTGACTTGATGGGTAACGCATCATCCGGGATATCACCGATGAACTATTCGCTCGCTCCGGCAGCGCTGATCGCGGCGCTCGTCGCATATGCTCCGCCTGCCGGCGCACAACTGACGCTGGGAGACGCGCTCCGCCGCGCCGATCACGCCGCTTACGGCAATCGCATCGCTGCGGGCAACACGGAAGAGCAACGCGCGCGGGCGCTCCTTGCGGCCCGAGGGATACTGCCAAGTCTCCGGTTCGAGGCCGGCTACCTCCGCACCACTGACCCGGTCGCAGTCTTCGGGACAAAACTCCGGCAGGGAACGATCAGCCCGGATGACTTCGCGCCGCAACAGCTCGTCAACCCGGCGGCGACGGGCAACTACCAGGGCGCGATCGTCATAGAGCAGCCGATCTTCAACGCCGACGCCTGGACCGGACGGCGCGCCGCACTGCGGGCCGCCGAGGCCGGCCGCGCATCCCAGGAATGGACGCAGGTGTCGCTTCGCGCCGACGTGGTGCGAGCCTTCTACGGCGCGGTCTTCGCGGCCGAGCGTACAGCTACCATGCGCATCTCGGCGCGGACCGCCCACGCACATGTCGCCCAGGCCGAAGCGCTCGTCAGGCAGGGCATGGTAACAAAATCGGATGCCCTGCTTGCCTCCGTCCGCGCCGGTGAGATCGACGCTCAGCTTGCCGAGGCCCTGGGAGATTCGGCAATCGCCGGGCGTCGTCTCGCGCTCCTGATCGGAGATTACCACGCCGATTCGCGCGACCAGAAGGCGATCGTACCGAACGTTCTCCCGACCGCGGCGGTGATTCGTGAGATCACGGCGCGCGATACGGCCTTTGCAGAGCCGGACGAGCGCGCCGACGTCATCGCCGCCGCAACCGCGCTCGACGCCGCGCGCTCCGATGTCCTCCGCGCCCGCTCCGCGTACCTGCCCAGGGTCAACGGGTTCGCACGATATGACCGGAACTCGCGCACGCGCCCCTTCACGGGCGAAACGAACTGGACTGTCGGCGTCCTGGCATCCTGGAGTCCGTTCAGCGGCGCCGGGGAGGTGGCGGAGCACCGGGCTGCGGCGGCGCGACTCGCGTCCGCCAAGGCGCGCGCCGAGGCCGCGGAAGCGAGTGCCGGTCTCGACGTGGAAGCTACGCGCACAGCACTGGCGGTTTCCCTCATTCGCCTCGCCATTGCCGAACGCGCCGTGACCCAGAGCGCAGAAGCGCGCCGGATCGTGAGCCGCCGGTACGCCGAGGGACTCGCGACCGTCGTCGAGCTGTTGGACGCGCAGACAGCCGAAACACAGAGCGCACTTTCGCTCGCGCAGGCCCGGTATGCAGCGATCTCCGCCGCGGCCGCGCGCCGCCAGGCACTGGGCGGCGATCCGGGAACGCTCGCGGCATTCGACTCCGCATCCGCCTCGGCGGATTCATCTCCTCCACGCCCGACCGCACCTGATGCCGACCGCTCACGCCCGACTCCGGAAAGGACCTCTCAATGATTCGTAACTCCAGCTTCCTCGCGTACGGCGCACTGTTTGTAGCCGGCGTGGCGGCAGCGTGTTCGCCGCCGCGCGACGACACGCGCCGTGGCACGCCCGAGCGCGTCGCCGGAAGCGTCTACACCGTGCGCGACACAACCATCGAAGCAACGATCGAAGCAACGGGTGTGGCATCGCCCGTCCGCCAGGCGATTTTGAGCACCAAGCTCATGGGAACGGTTACGGCAGTCCTCGCCAGCGAGGGAGATGCCGTCACCACCGGACGCATCCTCGTTCGCATCGACGCACGCGACCTCTCCGCGAAGTCCGCGCAGGTAGCCGCGTCGGTGTCCGACGCGGAATTGATGTATCTGGATGCAGAGACGCGGGCGCGCCGTATTCGTGCCCTCTACGCCGACAGCGCCGCTGCGAAGGCGCAGCTCGACGCCGCTGAAACGGGATTCGCGCGCGCGGGCGCCGGCCTTCGCGCCGCGCGCGCGTCCGCGGTCGAGCTCAGCGCGATGTCTGCGTATGCCTCGATCCGAGCCCCGTTCGGCGGTGTCGTTACGAAACGCTTCGTAGATCCCGGCTCCTTCGCCGCCCCGGGCACGCCGTTCGTCGAAGTGCAGGACGCGTCCCGGTTACGCATTTCGGTCAGCGCCTCGCCGGATGCCGTGCGTGGCATTCGACGCGGCCAATTCGTCAGCGCGACCATCGAAGGCCGGCCTGTCCGCGCGACCATCGAGGGCGTCGTTCCGACGGCAGTGGGCAACCTTTACACCGTCAACGCTTTGCTGCCCAACCCCGGTGGAGTGTTTCTCCCCGGCACCGCAGCCACCATCTCGTTGTCGCAGGGGACTCGCAGTTCTATCGTCGTACCGATCACGGCGGTGATTCGTGAAGGTGACCTTACCGGCGTCACGCTGCGAACCGACGACGGCGACCAGCTGCGCTGGATCCGCCTTGGAGCAGCAGCAGGTGGCGTCGTCGAAGTAACCGCCGGGTTGCGGGCAGGCGACCGCGTGCTTGTGCCGCCGGCGCTCGTATCCGCGACAGCTTTCGGAGGAAACTGACCGATGGGCATCGCCGGCCGTGTCGCGCAAGCGTTTCTTCATTCGAAGCTCACCCCGCTTGTCGCGATAGCGTCGCTGGCGGCTGGATTGCTCGGTATCCTCGCCACGCCCCGTGAGGAAGAGCCGCAGATCTCGGTCCCGATGATCGACGTCATCGTCGCGTTGCCTGGCGCGTCTCCACGCGAGGCCGAGAACCTCCTCGCGCGCCCGATCGAGCAGCGCATGCTCGAGATTCCCGGCGTCGATCACGTCTATACGGTGGCCGGTGAGGGCTACGCCATGGTCACCGTGCGGTTCGAGGTCGGTCAGGATCAGGAGCGCAGCGTCACCAGGGTGCAGGCGAAGCTGGCGGCCGCGATGAATGAAGCGCCGCCGGGATCTACGCCGCCGCTCGTCAAGCCGCATTCGATCGACGACGTGCCGGTTCTCGCGCTGACGCTTCATTCGCGCGACTACGATGCCAACACGCTGCGACAGATCGCCATCCATCTCGAGGATGAAATCCGGACGGTCTCCGAGGTTGCCAGCACGTTTGTCGTCGGCGGCCAGCCGCGGCAGTTCCGTGTGATGTTGGACGCCGCCCGACTGGCAGCGACAGGTGTGACACCCGGCGAGATCGCTGCAGCGCTCGGCGGCGCGAACGCGCGCCTTCAGGCCGGCGAGCTCGCCACCGCTAACGAGGTCTATCTGATTGACGTCGGTGCTCCGCTCTCGACCGCTGTCGAGATCGGCGGCGTCGTCGTCGGCATCCGCGGCGGAGCGCCCGTTTACCTGCGAAACGTCGCGGATGTTACGGAAGGATTCGGCGAAGCGGTTACCTATGTTTCGCATGCCGGGCTTGCCGGGCCCGCCGAACACGCGGTGACGATCGCCGTGGCCAAGCGCCCCGGCGCCAATGCGACCGAAGTGACGCACGCAGTCATGGAGCGCGTCGATGCCGCCGAGGGACGTCTCCTTCCTCAAAACGTGGGGATAGAGGTAACTCGGGACTACGGCGAAACCGCGGGCGAGAAGGCGAAGGAGTTGATCCTGCACCTCCTGCTGGCTACCGCATCCGTCACGCTACTCGTCTGGTTTTTTCTCGGTTGGCGCGAAGCGGTGATCGTCCTCGTCGCCGTCCCGGTGACGCTGTCGCTGACGCTGTTCGCGTACTACGTGATGGGATACACGCTCAATCGCATTACGCTGTTCGCCCTGATATTCTCGATCGGAATCCTGGTGGACGACGCCATCGTCGTCGTCGAGAACATTTACCGGCACTTCCAGAAAGGAGATCGATCGCCCGAGGCGGCCGCGATCGAGGCGGTGGACGAGGTTGGGAACCCGACGATTCTCGCAACCTTTACGGTGATCGCCGCGATCCTGCCCATGGCGTTCGTATCGGGGCTGATGGGCCCGTACATGCGTCCGATTCCTGTTGGTGCGTCCATCGCGATGCTCGCCTCGCTGGCCGTAGCGTTCATCATCACACCGTACCTGGCCTACCGCCTGCTCAAGGGCCACGTCGCTTCCGCCGCTCGCCCGCTGCCGCGCGCGCACGAGGCGGAGGAAGGCACGCGGTTCGCGCGGTTCTATGCACGGATCATGACTCCGTTGATGGACCAGCGCCCCCGCCGCCTCGCCTTCTATGGCGGCGTCGCGGCGCTGCTCTTCATCTCGATGGGGCTCGTGGCGGTAAAAGCCGTTCAAGTCAAGATGCTTCCGTTCGACAACAAGAGCGAGTTCCAGGTGATAATGGATCTCCCCGAGGGGACCACGCTTGAAACCACGAACGCGCTCGGCCGGGAAATCGCCGCATACCTGCGCCATGTGCCGGAGGTGAAGAGCACGGAGGTGTATGCCGGCACAGCGGGCCCGTTCAACTTCAACGGTCTCGTCCGCCACTACTTCATGCGTGCGGGCCCCAACGTCGGAGACGTGCAGGTGAACCTGGTTTCCAAGAGCGACCGGTCGAGACAGAGCCACGCGATCGCGGTCGCGGTCAGGCCGGGGATCGACTCGATTGCGCGCCGTTACTCGGCAGCGGTCAAGGTCGCCGAAATTCCTCCCGGCCCGCCTGTCCTCTCCACGCTCGTGGCGGAGGTGTATGCGGCCGACGACTCGACTCGCCTGGAGGCCGCCCGGCAGGTGCTGGCAGTGTTCGAATCTACGGAGGGCGTGGTGGACGTGGACTGGACCATCGAAGCTCCGCAACAGAAGCGCGTCTTTCGCGTGGATCGGGTGCGGGCGGCGGAAGCCGGCGCGAGCGTCGCGCAGATAACCGGAACGCTTTATCTCGCGCTCTCCGGTGCCCCCGCCGGCGTCGCCAGCTCGGCCACCGCCCTGGAAGGGACCGCCATTGTGCCGCGGTTGCCGATCGAGCGGCGTTCGTCGGTTGAGGCGCTGCTATCGCTGCCGATCGCGACCCCGTCCGGCCCCCAGCCGCTGGCGCGCTTTGTCGACGTGATCCCCGCCACGCGCGACGGGATCCGTATCAGAAAGGACCTGCGCCCGGTGATCTACGTGACCGGCGACGTCGCCGGTGCCGTGGAGTCGCCGGTGTACGCGATTCTGGCCATGAACAAAAAGCTCGATCGGATCCGCATCAACGGTGCGCGAATCGCGCGGTACAACGCCTCGCAGCCCGATCGCCTGACCGAGACGGCGATCAAATGGGACGGCGAGTGGCAGGTGACGATCGAAGTGTTCCGCGATCTGGGGATCGCCTTCGCTATCGTGCTGGCTCTCATCTATGTGCTCGTCGTCGGCTGGTTCCGGTCGCTGACCATACCGCTGGTCATAATGGCGCCGATCCCGCTCACGCTGATCGGCATCCTGCCCGGCCATGCCCTGACCGGCGCGTTCTTCACGGCGACGTCCATGATCGGGATGATCGCTCTCGCCGGGATCATCGTTCGAAACTCCATACTCCTGGTCGACTTCATCCAACTTGCGGAAGCCCGCGGGAGATCACTTCGCGAGGCGGTGCTCGAAGCCGGCGCTGTCCGCTTCCGCCCGATCGCGCTGACCGCGGCCGCCGTCGTTGTCGGTGGGCTGGTAATGGTCCTCGATCCGATCTTCGAGGGGCTGGCGGTCGCCCTCATGAGCGGCGCGATCGTGGCCACGCTCCTCACCATGGTCGTCGTACCACTTCTCTACTGGGAGCTCGGCCGGCGGCGGGAGCCGGCATCTCCCGTAACCGGGTCCATCCCATGAAGATGCTGATGCTGATATACAGCGGTCTCGATCCCGACCGGATCTCGGCGCTGCTCGACGCCCACCAAGACGCCGGATACACGGAGTTCCGGAACGCGCACGGGGTCGGCGGCAGCGGGCGACGCGAGGGCTCCCGCGCATGGCCGGGCGCGTCCACCCTGTTCGTGAGCGTCCTGCCCGACGCGCTCTCGAACGAGCTTGTCGGAGAGCTACGCGAAGAAACTGCCAGGCTTCCCCCCGGCGAGCGACTGCACGTGGCGGTGCTCCCCGCGGAATCCTTTTTCTAACCCTTATCTCATTCCAGGACCTTCATCATGTGCCCCGACCAAATCATCCGCCGCTTCGCCGGCATATTCGTCCTCGTTTCCCTGGCGCTCGCGTACTGGGCTCACCCGGGCTGGCTGCTGTTCACGGCCTTCGTCGGCTTTAACCTCTTGCAATCGAGCTACACCGGCTTCTGCCCGCTCGAACGCATTCTTGGAAAAATCACCGCGTTCGGCTGCGAGCCACGACGAGAGTTGTGACGGCTCACTCCTCAGGCCGAGCGCGCGCGGCTCCCGCGGCAGAGGCTCGGCGAGCAGCCGCTGCACAGCCTGCCGCAGCGCGATCGAGGCGAATATTCCGCGCACTTCGTTCCGTATCCGACCCTGCCGGTCGATTAGATAAGACGTCGGAAGCAGGTCCGCGCCGCCAAACGCACTCACAACGTCGGCGGATGCCATCGCCACCGGATAAGTGATCCGGCGTTCCCGCAGGAACTGCTCTACCGGAGCCCGTCCGTCCGTATCGGTAGAGATGCCGAGCACGACGAACCCGCGCTCCCGGAATTCGTCGTAAACTGCCTGAAAGCCAGGCATCTCGACGCGGCACGGCGGGCACCACGTCGCCCAGAAATTGATCAAGACGACCTTGCCGCGAAGGCCCGCAGTCGTAATCTCCTGCCCGTCCAGCGTGGTAAGCCTGAATTCCGGCGCCGACGCCTCCGCGGAAGCAATGCCGAAAGCCGCGGCGACCTGGGGCCAAATCCGATAACCCGCAAAGACTGCCAACGCCAGCCACACACCGCCTCGGCGCGGCGGACCCAGCGAGTATGCGCCGCCGCACGCCACAACCCCAGGATGGATCGGAGCCGCTTGCGTACTGGCGCGGCGGCATGCAGGGTCACGATGCGAGGAGTCGCCACCGGGACTTCGCTTCCCCTTCGATGCGGTCGCAAGCTATCTCGCAGAGCTGGAACACACGCCGGTCGGACAACGTGTAATGGACGAACAAGCCGGTCTTCCGGCGCGCCACGAAGCCGAGGTTGTACAGGATCTGCAGATGCTTGGACAGGTTCGCCTGCCCGAGGCCCGTTTCGCTCACAAGCTCGCTGACCGTCATCTCGCCCTTTCGAAGCGCGGCCAGGACTTGCAGGCGCGCCGGCACGGCGAGCGCCCTGAACCGCTGGGCCACGAGCTCGAGCACCTCGCCGGTCAGTTCATACTTGCCCATTGAAACTCCGGATCATGGTCAGTAGTATTCCTATATGGCAATGTAGTTCTATTGATACGACGCCGGCAAGGGCCGCGCTTGAGGGATCCGATATCCGCACCGTCAATTTTCGTCCGGGAGGACGCCGATGATCACGCAGACAACGCCATACGGGATCGGCACCACCGTTGCCCTTGATTACGACCGTGCAGTCGAGCGAACGAGAGAGGAGCTCGCCAAGGAGGGCTTCGGAGTTCTCTCCGAGATCAACGTCGCGGCCACTCTCAAGAAAAAGCTCGATGTGGACTTCCGGCCGTATGTCATACTCGGGGCGTGCAATCCGCCGCTCGCCCACCGCGCTCTAACCGCGGAACGCGACCTCGGCTTGCTGCTTCCCTGCAATGTCATCGTCTACGCCGGGGACCGGCCGGGCGAGAGCGTCGTGGCGGCGATGGACCCCGTACAGGCGCTTGCTCTCACCGGCAACGACGACATCCGGCCGATAGCCGAAGATGTAAGGAAGCGGCTCACACGAGTACTTCAGGCGCTGGAGACGCCGTAGGGATCAGGCTGTTCAATCGCGTGCAAAGACAGCGCGCGCGTCCGCCACGACCGAGCGTCGCCGCACGAGATTGCGATTCTCGAACCCTTTCACGAGCAGCACTCCCGCGACGAAGCCGCCGACGTGCGCCCACACCGCGGTGCCGCCGGTCACCTCGGGGCCCGGAGTGAGCTGCGGAATCCCTTCCAAAACCTGCAGCGCGAATCAGTAGATGAGAACGATCCACGCGGGAATGCGGAATACCTTGAAGAAGACGATGAAGATGAAAAGCATCTTCACCCGCACCCGTGGATACAGCAGGAGATACGCCCCCATGATTCCCGAAATCGCCCCGGACGCGCCGATCGTCGGCAGCGCGGACGAGGGCTCGACAAAAACGTGGGCGGCCGCGGCCGCCAGCCCGCATATCACATAGAAGAGCGCGAAACGGAGCGGACCCATGCTGTCTTCGATGTTGCAGGATAGCAGGATAGGAATTTCAATCGCCCTCCGAGGCGCGAGCCGAACGTGTGGGGCGAGGCGACGGCCCCCAAACACAGGTGCCGCACCGGGCGGGAGGGCTGGGGCCCGTGCGGCCCGGGGCTGTGCGGGCCCCAGCAGTGGCGTCTCGCGACGGCCGGGTGGGGCGCGGGACGCTGACGCGCAACCCACGCGGCCCCGCGAGAGCTGGACGTCGTGTCGTGGAGCGTGTTGATGGTGGGGGGGGACTGGCGGCCGGTCGGCGGTCAGGCGCCGACGCGGCGGGCCGTTTGGCGCGCGGATCGCGGCGAGTGCGGCGGACCGCGTGCACTCTCGCGGGTGCGGCACAAGTGATCGAGAAACCGGTCGATCACGGCGCGCGTGGTAATGAACGCGACGATGCGCATCGTGGCACTGCACTCGGGGCACCGCACCGGGTCGACCTCGAAGATCTGCCGCAACAGCTCGGCCCAGCGCCGCCGCGCTTCCCGCAGCGGGAGCGGCACCGGCCCCGCGACGGGGGGCGGTGCGTCGGCGGCTCCCGCCGTCTCCTCGCGCCCGCGCCGCGCCCCGCGCACGCGATTGGCGTAGTAGCCGTAGTACCGCGTCATCACCTGATGCTTGTTCGGA
>Ga0187893_10011751_pt1 | contig 12624 bp, 9 predicted proteins | sample MA1701074metaG_FD_139574 | JGI IMG/M metagenome (GOLD analysis project Ga0187893, IMG submission 139574) | White microbial mat communities from a basaltic lava cave in the Kipuka Kanohina Cave System on the Island of Hawaii, USA - MA170107-4 metaG ...
ATCTCTCCTCGTTCGCGACTCTCTGGAACAGTCGCCCCAGGCTGAAGTCGTCGATAGGATTCTCGGGGGCATTCTCCTCGTCGAGCATGTCGGAGGCGGAGACGGTCAAGGCCGCGAGCGAGAGAACATCGTGGGCGTTGTGGTCGAACACGTGGGGAAGCTCGGAGGCATCGCCGGTGCGGACGAACCGGAAGTAGATGTCGGCGATGAGGTGCCCCGGGACGTCGTTCTCGCGCTCGAATCCCAGGAGCCACTGCTCGAGCTCGACGAGGCGGCAGCTCTCGAAGCGCGCCTTCCAGAGGCTTCGCGCAGGGTGGAGGAGATCGAAATGGAGCTTCTCCTCGAATGGGAACTCCTGCCGGTTGAGGACGTACCGGGTCTCGAGAAGAGGAGCGTCGAAGCTCTTGCCGTTGTAGCTCACCAGGAGCTCGAATCGGGAAGCGAGCTCGTCGAGCGCCCGGAGCATCGCCGCTTCCTCGCGGTAGTCGCGCATGAAGAGCTGCCGGAGGACGAAGGCCCCGTCCTCGACGAAGCCGAGGCCGATGAGAAACGCATAGGTCCCCGAGCCTCCCGCGAGGCCCGTGGTCTCGGTGTCGAGGAAGAGCGCGCGCTCGAGATCGATCTCGGCGCCGTCGACACCGCGCGCGAGGACCGAGAAGCTCTCGCGGGGGATGCGCAGCAGACGATCGAGCTCCATTCGCCCGTGCCTGTGGTCGAGGGGGTAGTACCGGTCGACTTCGAAGTAGGCCCCGAGCTCGTTCCGGACTTCCTTGCCATCACGAAACGCGGCGTCCAGGGCAACGACGTCGCGCCGCACCGGCAGCGGTTCGGGCTCTGCATGATCTGCGGGCCTAGGCCGCGACTGGGCGACGGCAACGAGCCTCTCGAGCCTCTCCTTCAGAGACAGACTCGGTGCCGCGTCGCCGAGAAGCTCGGTCTCGAGCCGTCTCAGGGATTGGTGCCGCTCTTTGGTTGGATACAGGCGCTCGAGACGCTCTCTCGTCGAGCTCATGAAGGCGAAAGACGCTCCAGGATGGCAAGGGCCATTTCTTTTCCCCGCCGACCCACTTCCCCCACGGGTCCTACGCAGGACGGGCACCCCTCATGGCAGGGGCAGCTCTCGATGAGGCGTTTCGACTCGGAGAGGAGCTTTCCATGGAGCTCGTAGAGAGGCTGGGAGAATCCGATGCCGCCCGGGTAGTTGTCGTAGATGAAGACGTTGGGCTCGTAGGCCGCGCCAGCGGGCTCGGGGGCGGTATCGGCACCGGCTCCCGCGGTCAGCCGTTTGAATCCGCGTTCGACCGAGGCGGTCCCTTGGGAGTTGTCGCCGATCGCGACCCCGATATCCCCGGAAGCGCACATCAGGAACAGCATGGCGACGGTCTTGAGGGTGTTCGCGACCCCGACGACCCCGTCGCGCCTCTCCTGCGACGTTCCGGGAACGGAGGCCATCGCTTCGCGAGGGATCGTGAGCCAGTAGGAAGTGGTATGCATCTCGATCTCGGGCATGTCGAGCTCGCCCAAGCCCACGTTCTCCAGGGTGTAGAACTTGATCTTCTTGAAGCCGACGACCTGGGAGATGACATGGACCTCGCCGTGACTGCGGTGTTCCGAGCTCTCGAACCGGTCCAGGATGTTGACCTTGGTGTACGTGATGGCGTCCGTGAAGTAGTCGCTCTCCCAGGGGCGCACCGTCGCCCGCCTCTCCGCGTAGTCGAACTTCTCGACGATGTACTGCTGGCCCTCGAGGATGTAGATCGCCTTCTCGTGGAGCGTCGAGTGCGCGCTCACGAAATCGACCTCCGCCACGATCCGGGGCTCCCGCGAGTCGTCGTACACGATGAAGTTGTCGGAGCTTACCGACCGCAGGCTCACGTTGTCGGCGGGATAGGCGTCCGTCGTCCAGTGCCACCGGCCGTCCGAGTGGTGGAGCACCTTCTTCTCCTGGAGGAACTGCAGGATCTCCGCGAGGTTCTCTTTCCCGAACTTCTCTCCGTCCTGGAACGGAAGCTCGAACGACGCGCACTTGATGTGGTCGACCAGGATGGAGAGGTTGTCAGGGTTGATGAGCCCGTGCTCGGGAGAGCCTCCGAAGAAGTAGTCGGGGTGGTTCGCGATGAACTGGTTCAACGGGTTGCTGTTCGCGACGAACACCGCGACCGACGCCCCCGTTCGGCGTCCCGCGCGGCCCGCCTGCTGCCACGTCGAGGCGATGGACCCCGGATAGCCGGAGATGATGGCGACGTCGAGAGAGCCGATGTCGATCCCGAGCTCGAGGGCGTTCGTCGAAACGACTCCGAGGACGCTGCCCTCGCGCAGGCCTGCCTCGATCTCGCGGCGCTTCTTCGGAAGGTAGCCCCCTCGATAGCCGCGCACGAGGTCCCGGTCGGCGATTCCCTCGCGCTCGAGCTCGTCCTTGAGGTACGTCACCAGCACCTCGGTATTGAGGCGGCTCGTGGCGAAGACGATGGTCGAAAGCCCCCGCTTCAGGAACGACGACGCGATGCGCCGGGTCTCGTTGATGTACGAGCGGCGGATGCCGAGCTCGGGGTTCACGACCGGCGGGTTGTAGAACACGAAGTACTTCTCGCCCCGTGGCGCCCCGTTTCTCTCGACGAGCTCGACGTCCCGCTCGAGGAGAGCCTCCGTCAGCTCCTTCGGGTTCGCGATGGTGGCGGAGGAGCAGATGAAGGTGGGAGAAGCACCGTAGAAACGGCAGATGCGCGAAAGCCGCCGCACGATGTTCGCGAGGTGGCTTCCGAAGACCCCGCGATAGGCGTGGACCTCGTCGATGACCACGTAGCGCAGGTTCTCGAAGAGCTTCACCCACTTCGGGTGGTGCGGCAGGATGCCGCTATGGAGCATGTCGGGGTTCGTCACCACCAGATGGCCGCGGGAACGAATCGCCTTCCGCGCGTCCTGGGGCGTGTCGCCGTCGTAGGTGAACGTCCGGACGTCGGCGCCGATGTCCGTGATCAGAGAATGGAGCTCCGCGAGCTGGTCCTGGGAAAGCGCCTTCGTAGGAAAGAGGTAGAGGGCGCGCGTCTCCGGCTCCCGCAAAACGTGGTCGAGAACGGGCAGGTTGTAGCAGAGCGTCTTCCCCGAGGCGGTTGGAGTGACGACGACGACGTTTTTCCCCTGGCGGACCCTCTCGAACGCGTCGCGCTGGTGGGAGTAGAGTCTCTCGATGCCGCGGCGGCGAAGCGCGTCCTTGAGTAAAGGCGAGAGCTCCTCCGGAAAGTCGACGAAGTCCGCTGGCTGCGGCGGGAAGTGCCTTAGGGCGGTGATGCTCTCCCGCCGTGCCGCTTCGCCCTCGAGCTCCGACACCACCTTCTCGAGAGCGCGGCTCCTTTCGACCGGCGCCAGGATCTGCGTCATGGGAAACGGAAGCGAGTGTACCCGAAAGGGGAAGAAGCTGACAACACGCGGTTGGTTTGAACTTCGCGGCCGGTGGGTTTAAACTATTAGATCCAGTCCACTTCTGGCGCCGGGAGTTTACCTCGTTGGTTCTTTTCAACTACGCTCTGAAGGAGCTGACCGCGAAGATCGTCTACTACGGTCCCGGTCTCTCTGGAAAGACGTCGAACCTGCAGTACATCTACGAAGAGCTCCCAATCAAGAACAAGGGCCGGATGCTGACGCTCGCGACCGAGACGGATCGGACGCTCTACTTCGACTTCCTCCCGGTGGACGCGGGTGTCGTGAGGGAAATCAAGACGAGGGTGCAGCTTTACACCGTTCCCGGACAGGTCTTCTACAACGCCACCCGGCGGATGGTGCTGAAGGGCGCGGACGGCGTCGTCTTCGTGGCCGACTCCCAGAAGAGCATGGTCGAGGCAAACCTCGAGAGCTTCGAGAACCTCAGGGAGAACCTCAAGGCCCACGATCTCAAAATCGAGGAAATGCCCCTGATCCTCCAGTTCAACAAGCGGGACCTCAAGGAGATCTGCACCCTCGAGGAGATGAACGACAGTCTCAACCCGATGAACGGCCCGTTCTACGAGGCGGTCGCGAAGGACGGAATCGGCGTCGAGGAGACGCTCCAGGCGATCAGCGGACTGGTGCTGAAATCGGTCATCGATCGCTACGGCGGCGATCGAGCCATGACCCCCCTCGGGGGGAGGGCGCCCGCCAGCTCCGCGGGTGGGTCGGCGCGAGCCGCGAGGACCGATCCGGCCCGAACCGATCCCGATGCCCTTGTTTCCGCGGCCGCGATGGTCGGGGGCGGTGAGGCGGGGAAAGCTGCCTCCGGAGGGACTCCACGCGGGAAGGACCCGAAGCCGAAGCCGGGCGCCTGGCCGTCGCCACCCAAGGAGGAGAAAGTGGCCTCGAAGGATTCGAATCCCCTGGAAGCTTTCGAGAGCCTGAACATCGAAGGCATCCTCGACGAGGCTCTCCGGCTCGAGGAGCCCCCGGAAGAGCCCGTGCGGCCGGCGCCCCGGGCCAGGCCGAAGGCCGCTCCCCCGCCTCCGCCCGCGGAGCAGGGAGAAGACTCCATGTTCGCCGGCCTCCTCGACGAGGCGCTGGGCGCCAAGGAGGCCGAGGGGCTTCTCGACGACGTCCTCGGAGGTGGGGCTTCGAGCCAGAACACGACGAAACCCCCGCGTCACCAGAGCGACCCCATGCGCGAGATCGAAGTGGAGCTCCTCGGGGAAAGCCTCGAGCCCGTCGACGACTCCGGCGACGACCATCCTCACCTGAGCGAGCTCATCAAGACGCGCGTCACGATTCCGAAGAGCCATCACATCACGAACGTCCCCGTCAAAGCGGAGGCGAAGCCCGCGGGACCGATCGAAGTTCCCATCACGATCACCATCGACGGGAGCGCCCAGGAACAGGACATCGAGCTCTTGCTGAAGATCCGCATAAAGCGGAAATAGCCCGCGCTATGCTGGACGCGTAAATGCATCGCGTTCTCATCGTGGACGACGAGGCCGGCTCCCGGCAGGGCCTCTCGGAGCTCGTGGGGAGCTGGGGGTACTCGACGGACGTCGCCGCCGACGGCGTCGAAGGCCTCTCGAAAGCCCGCGAGTTCCGGCCCCAGATTGTCATCGCCGATCTCGTCATGCCCCGCATGGACGGGCTCGGGCTCCTCTCGGGCCTCGAGCCGGAGCTCGACCACCTCGCCGTCGTCATGCTGACCGCGAAGGGCAGTATCGCCATCGCCGTCGAGGCGATGAAGAAGGGCGCTTTCGATTTCCTGACGAAGCCCGTCGACACCGAGCAGCTTCGCCACGTGCTCGCGCGCGCCGTCGAGCGCGGCGCCGCCTTCGCGCGCGCCGAAACCTACCGGAGGAATCTTCGCGAGACCGGCGCCTTCGGCCGGATCGTGGGAAAGAATCCGACGCTCGCGAAGCTCCACGACCTCATGGGTCGCATCGGGCCTTCGGCAGCTTCCGTGCTCATCGTGGGCGAGTCGGGAACGGGAAAAGAGCTCGTGGCCCGCACCCTTCACGAGCTCTCGCCGCGGCAGAAGTCGAGGTTCGTCGCCGTGAATTGCGCGGCGATTCCGGACACTCTCCTCGAGAGCGAGATCTTCGGACACGAGCGCGGCGCTTTCACCGGCGCCGAGGGCCGGAGGCTCGGCCTCTTCGAGCTCGCGGGCGGAGGGACCCTCTTCCTCGACGAAGTGGTCGAGATGGCGCCCGCGACGCAGGCGAAGCTCCTGCGCGTCCTCGAGGAGCGGTCCTTCCGCCGGGTCGGGGGGAGCGAAGAGATCCAGGTCGACGTCCGGGTGCTCGCCGCCACCAACCGCGATCCCGTAAAGGCCCTCTCCGGGGGGAAGCTCCGCGAAGATCTGTACTATCGATTGAACGTCTTCACTCTCGAGCTCCCTCCGCTCCGCGATCGGAAGGACGACATTCCGCTCCTCGTCGCCGCCTTCATCCGCGAGGTGAACGAACGCAACCAGAGAAACGTGGTCGGGATCGAAGAGGATGCTCTCCAGGCGCTCCGGTCCTATGACTGGCCGGGGAACATTCGCGAGCTCCGGAACGTGGTCGAGCGCTCCGTCATCGTCGCCCGGGGAAGCCGCATCCAGAGGAACGACCTTCCCCCGTCCGTGTTCTCTCCCGTCCGCGCAGAAGCTGAAGCGGGAACCGGCTTTCCGGTAGGCACCACCGTCGACGAGGCCGAGAAGAGCCTGATTCTGAAGACGCTCGATGCCACCGGGCAGAACAAGACCAAAGCCGCCGAGATTCTGGGAATCAGCTTGAAGACCCTCCACAACAAGCTGAAGAAGTATCGCAAGGCGACCTGATCCCGAGCCTATCGTGGGATTCCGGGGAAAGCAGATCGCGACCCTCACGCTCGTGGCGGCGGCGGTCGCTCTCGCCACGAGCCTCGTGAACCTCGCCGCGCTCGCGCGGATCACGGTCGACGAAGCCCACTCGCGCGCGGAGCTCCTGGCGGAGACCCTCTACTACCAGGCTTCGCGCGTGATCCGCCGGCAGGGGCGAGACGGAATCGAGGAGGCGCTCTCTTCGGATCCAGCGCTAGCGAGCTACGCCGAAGGCGTTGTCGGCTATTCGCCGACCATCATGTACGTGGCCATTACCGAGAAAGAGAACAGGGCGCTCGTCCACAGCAACCCCGCGGCCAAGGCGGGTCCGCTTTCTCCGGCCCCCTCCCTCGCGGAGTTCGCTCGGGAGGGCGCCCTCTCTCAGCTCTGGGCGCTCGCCCGAGGGCATCAGATTCTCGAGGTGAGCGTGCCGTTCGACGTCGATGGAAAGCCCTTCGGAGCGGTGCGGGTCGCGATCTCGACACTTCTCCTCCGGGAGGAGATCGCCGGGGCCGTCGCCCGGAACGTGCTCCTCGCGACGGTAACGGTCCTCGTCGCCTTCGTCGCGTCGTTCTACCTTGCAAACCGGCTTCTCGCCCCCATCGAGATGCTGAGGCGCGAGCTCGGCCGCATCGATCCCGGGGAAGGAGAGCCGCCCCTCGATCTGCGAAACGAGGAGGACGTGAGCCGGGTCGCCGAGTTCTTCGCGACCATGAGCCGGAAGCTTGCGAGCGGCCGGGAGGGCGAGTCGTGGCTTTCCACGATGCTCGGAGGCCTGACCGACGCGGTGGTGGTGGTCAACGGACAGGGAAGCGTCCTCTCGCTCAACCGGCCGGCGGAGAAGCTTCTCGGGCGTCCTCGGGCCGAGCTCGAGGGCCGGGCGCTCGGCGACTTCCTTCCCCCGGATCACCCCGTTGCCCGCATCGTTCGACGCTCGCTCGAGAGCGGTGAGTCCTGGGGCCCCACGAACGTGCGCATGGAGTCTTCGGGACAGCGCGCGGTCTACGCCCTCTCGGCTCAGGTGCTGCGGGATGCGAGCGGAGTCTCGGGAGTCATGGTGAGCGCGCGCGATATGGACAAGCTCTCTCGCCTGGGGTCTCACCTCTCGTACTCCCAGAAGCTCGCGGCCCTCGGGAAGCTCACGTCGGGAGTCGCACACGAGATCAAGAATCCCCTGAACGCGATGGTCATCCACGTGGCCCTCTTGAGAGAAAAGCTCGCGCGCTCGGGGGCGCCCGAGGCGCAGGCCTCTCTCGACACCCTCGAACAGGAGATCCGGAGGCTCGACCGCGTCATCCAGGGCTTTCTCAAGTTCACGCGCCCGGAGGACCTGCAGTTGACTTCGGTAACCTTGCCCGAGCTCCTCGAGGAAGTCGTGCGCCTGGTTTCGGCGGAGGCGGAGGGGGCGGGCCTCGCCATCTCGACGTCGCTCTCGCCGGCCCTTCCCGCGGTCTACGGGGATCGGGAGCTCCTGCAGCAGGTCTTCATCAACCTCGTCCGGAACGCGCTCGAGGCCATGCCCGACGGCGGAAGGCTCGACCTCTCGGCGAGACAGTCAGAGGAGAGCGTCGAGATCGCGGTGGCGGATACCGGCGTCGGGATCGACCCCGACCTGATCGACAAGATCTTCGACCTCTACGTGACCACCAAGAGCAAGGGGAGCGGGATCGGTCTCTCGGTCGTCTACCGCATCGTGCAGCTTCACGGAGGTGAAATCACGGTAGAATCACGAAAGGGGGAAGGAGCTCGATTCCTCGTCCGGCTGCCCCAGGTGCCGGGCTGAGGCGGGCGCTCTTCCTGCTCTCGGTGCCGAAAACGATGCGCGCCTTCTCAGGGGTTTGTCTCCTTGTTCCGCTGCTTCTCTACGCGGCCGGCTGCGCGAAGGAGGTCAAAGCGGAGTTTCCTCGGCCTCCGGCGACTGCGACTCTGCCTCCGCCTTCGGAGGAGCCGGAGGAGTTGAAGCCGGACCCGGTTCCCGCCGAGCCGGTGGCGGAGGAGCCGGTCGAGAGCGTCGTCGAGGAAGAGATCGAGCCGCCTCCCAGGAATGCGCCTCCGCACCGCGCGACGGCCCCCCTGACCGAGGAGGAGCCCCCTCCCGAAGAGCCTCCGTCGACGACTCTTGCGGGAGGCGGCGACGCCGATCCCGAGCTGGCCTCGAAGCTCGAGCGCGCCTCGACGCTCCTTCTATCCGTGAGCCGCAGGAGCCTCACGTCGGTCCAGGCGGACCAGCTGTTCGCGGCCCGGGGATTCGTCGCGCAGGCGAAACAAGCGCTCGCGGAGGGCGACCCCCGCAGAGCGCTCGTCCTCATCGACAAGGGGCTGATCCTTGCCGAGGACGTCGACCGACTGAGCCGGCCCTGACAAAAATCCGCAGGCTGTCATCAAATTTCTACACATCGAAAGACGCTGGATTCTCGGCGTTTCCTCGAGAAGAGCCGTCTTTTCAAGTCGTTCCCGTCGGAGGGAGCCAACCCTCGCACCATGGTACAGGGATTGCTTCTCTCCCGGCCGATGGTCGAAGGAAATCGGATCCTTATGGTCGAGGACAACCCCGCGATCCGGGCGAGCCTCGCTCTCTTCTTGGAGCGGGAGGGGTTCGACGTGGTGGCGGTCGCCGAGCTCGAGAGGGCGAAAAAGCTCATCGAGACGGAGCTCTTCGACACGCTCATCACGGACCTCGACCTTCCCGGGGGAACGGGTCTGGACCTCCTGATGAAGGCCCGGCAGTTCTGCCCTCGGATCCGCTCGATCCTGATGACGGGCTATGGCTGCAGCGCCGTGCGGAAACAGGCCGCCGAGCTCGGGCTTGCCGCTTACCTGGAGAAGCCTTTCGATCCCTCGGAGCTTCTCACCGCCCTCACCGAAGACGCATCCGATCGTCGACCCTCTCGACTCCCCTGACCCTCAGGAGCCTCCCGAGGACTCGTTTTCGCGCATCCTCTGACGGAACTTCCCCCGCAACCGTGACCGTGCCTCCGCGTACGCTCAGCTCGAGCGAGAGCGGTCTCGTCTCCCGGTCCAGGCTCAAGACGGTCCGGACCTTCGCGAGGAGAGCGGCGTCGTCGATGGCTTCTCCGAGCGAGCGGGAGCTCTCGGCGCTCGATGGAAGGCTGGGATCCACCTCGAGGAGATTCTCTACGGAGAGAACGCCCGCAACACTCTCCGCGATCGAGGCGGCGTCGGATTGCTCCCTCTCCGTTCCGACGCTCCCGCGCAACGTCAAGTTTCCGGAGCGCGCCTCGACCCGGATGGCCCGTTCGGCGAGATCGCGGTCGAGAGCGTACGCCGCTTTCACCGAGGCGACCACCGCCGCATCCTCGACGGCCTCCTGAACGTAGGGAAGCCGGCCCTCCCGGTAGAGGTAGTAGGCGGACCCGACGACGGCGAGCAGGAACAGCACCAGGAGGCCCCGGAAGAACGTGCGGACGAGCGCTCGAAGCACGGGCGAAGCTTACCGCAGGTCCTCCCCGCATATCGCTATAATCCAGGCATGTCCAAACCTCGAACCCTGGGTGAGCTTTCGAAATCGGCGTATTACGCGCGGCGGAACCGCACCGTGCGCGACGAGATTCGCGAGAACCTCCTCGCGCGGATGAAGGCCCGGGAGGAGCTCTTCCCCGGGATCGTGGGATACGACGACACCGTCGGCCCCCGGATCGTGAACGCGCTCCTCTCCCGGCATCACTTCATCCTTCTCGGGCTGCGGGGACAGGCGAAGACACGCCTTATCCGGGGCTTGACTCACTTCCTCGACGCGGAGATTCCGGCGATCGCGGGGTGTGAGATCCATGACGATCCCTACCATCCCATCTGCAGTGCCTGCCGTTCACTCATCGAGGAGAAGGGCGACGAGACCCCGATCCGCTGGCTCACGCGGGAAGAGAGGTACGTGGAGAAGCTCGCGACGCCCGACGTCACCATCGCGGACATGATCGGCGACCTCGATCCCATACGGGCCGCGAGGAGCGGGCTCGATCTCTCGAACGAGCTCACCATCCACTACGGGCTCGTGCCCCGCGCTCACCGCGGCATTTTCGCCATCAACGAGCTTCCGGACCTGGCGAGCAAGATCCAGGTCGGGCTCTTCAACATCCTTCAGGAGGGCGACGTCCAGATCAAAGGCTACCCGGTCCGCCTTCCCCTGGATCTTCTGATGGTCTTCTCCGCCAACCCCGAGGACTACACCGCGCGCGGCCGCATCATCACGCCTCTCAAGGACCGCATCGGCTCGGAGATCCGGACCCACTACCCGGCGACCCTCGAGCAGGCGGTTGCCATCACGCGGGGGGAGGCCTGGACGGACCGCGGAGGCGGGGTCGAGACGATGATTCCGTACTACCTCCGCGAGGTGGTGGACGAGGTGGCGATCCAGGCGCGAAAGGACCGCAGGGTCGACAAGCGCTCGGGGGTTTCGCAGAGGCTCGCGATCTCGCTTCTGGAGAACGTGGTCTCGAGCGCGGAGCGGCGGGCGGTGACGCTCGGCGAAGACCGGGCGCAGCCGCGGGTCGCCGATCTCTATGCGTCTCTTCCCGCGATCACGGGAAAGCTCGAGCTCGAGTACGAGGGAGAGCTCAAGGGTGCCGAGACGGTGGGGCGCGAGCTCATCCGGAAGGCGGTCGGGCAGATCTTCCAGAAGTACGCGACCGCGAGCGACTTCCGCTCCGTGCTGAAATGGTTCGACGAGGGTGGCTGGCTGCGGCTTCCGGAGAGGGCGTCGTCGAAAGACGCCCTCGAGTCGCTCTCCCGCATCCCGGGCCTCCTCGCGCGGGCGTCGGTCCTGAACGTCGACGAGAGCCGGCCTCCCGCCGAGCGCGTCGCCGCCTGCGAGTTCCTGCTCGAGGGGCTCGCCGCGACGAAGCGCATCTCTCGGAACGAGGAGCGAGGCTACGGGCGAAGCGACGAGAGGACGCGGCCCGAGATCGGCTACGAGGAAGTGGACAGCGGGAAGACGCAACTGAACTAACGGATATGGCGAGCACCAAGTACAGCAAGTACCGGCCCGACCCGTTCGAGGACATGGACCTCTCGGACCTCGTCGACGAGCTCTCGGATTATCTTCTGGACAGCGGCTTCGACCAGTTCGAGTTCTCCGAGCTCTCCGACAAAACCATGGAGTCACTGCGCGAAGCGCTTCTGAAAGCGCTCCTGCGCCAGGGGACAATCACCCGGGAAGACGTCGAGCGGTTGATGGGCGATGCCGAGAGCTTCGAGGAGTCGGAGCTCAAGAAGCTCCTCGATCGGCTGATCCGGAGGATGCAGGACGAGGGCTTCATCCGCATCTCGCCGCCCGACCCCGATTTGACGGCCGCGGGCGACCCGGAGGCCGAGGGGCCAGGTGAGGTCGGGATGCCGCGGGGGAGGGTGAAGTTCGAGCTCACGGACAAGTCCATCGACTTCCTGGGATTCAAAGCCCTCCGCGGGCTTCTCGGGAGCCTCGGGAAGGCGAGCGTCGGGCAGCACGAGACGAAGGAGCTCGCGACCGGAGTCGAGGTCGTGGGGAGCTCCAAGAGCTACGAGTTCGGGGACACCCTCAACCTCGACGTTTCCCGGACGCTTCTCTCTGCCGTCGGGCGAAACGGCATCGGCGTCCCCATCGATCTCGAGGCCCGGGACCTGCACGTGCATCAGTCCGAGTACCGGAGCTCCTGCGCCACCGTGCTCATGCTCGATTGCAGCCACAGCATGATCCTCTACGGAGAGGACCGGTTCACTCCCGCGAAGCGGGTGACTCTCGCCCTCTCGCACCTGATCCGCACCCAGTTTCCCGGAGATCGGCTTCACCTCGTTCTCTTCCACGACAGCGCCGAGGAGGTGCCGCTCTCGCGGCTTCCGGCGGTTCGCGTCGGTCCGTTCCATACCAACACCGCGGAAGGACTTCGGCTCGCGCAGCAGATCCTGATGCGGGAGCGCTCCGACATGCGGCAGATCGTTATGCTGACCGACGGCAAGCCCTCGGCGCTGACCCTCGAGGACGGGCGGATCTACAAGAATCCCTTCGGCCTCGATCCTTTGATCCTCGACCAGACGCTGAAGCAGGTGATCGAGTGCCGCCGCAAGGGGATCGTGATCAACACCTTCATGCTCGCGCGCGACTACTCGCTCGTCGGCTTCGTGAAGAAGGTGACGGAGATCGTACAAGGCAAGGCCTACTTCACGACGCCCGCCACTCTCGGGCAGTACGTGCTGATGGACTACGTGAAGAAAAAGACCAATCTGGTGCACTAACCCAACTTCCGCAGTTCGAAAGGTGCGATCCTTTGTTTGCAATGATTTAGGCGGCTCAAAGGGAAAGAGTTGGCACTACATCGCGGGGGCCGTTGTCGGTAAGCGCAGCCGCTCCGGAA
>Ga0187893_10011752_pt1 | contig 12623 bp, 14 predicted proteins | sample MA1701074metaG_FD_139574 | JGI IMG/M metagenome (GOLD analysis project Ga0187893, IMG submission 139574) | White microbial mat communities from a basaltic lava cave in the Kipuka Kanohina Cave System on the Island of Hawaii, USA - MA170107-4 metaG ...
ACGAACTCCCGAGCACGCATCACGCCGAAACGCGGCCGTATTTCGTCGCGGAACTTGGTCTGAATCTGGTAGAAATTGAGCGGAAGCTGGCGGTACGAGCGGATCTCCTTGCGGGCGATATCGGTGATGACCTCCTCGTGAGTCGGTCCGAAGCAGAAATCGCGATCGTGCCGATCCCTTATCTTGAGCATCTGCGGGCCGAACTCTTCCCAGCGGCCCGACTCCTGCCACAGTTCCGCGGGCTGGATAGCGGGCATCAGCAGTTCAACAGCGCCGGCGCGGTCCATCTCGTCGCGCACGATGCTCTCGACCTTGCGAAGCACGCGCAGGCCGAGCGGCATCCAGCTGTAAAGTCCGCTACCGAGCCTCCTGACCAGCCCCGCCCTGAGCATCAGCTTGTGGCTGATGAGTTCCGCCTCGCTCGGTGCCTCCCTGAGCGTGGAGATGAAGAATTCCGATGTACGCATGTCTTGCCCGTCTGCGAAAAGCCGTTATTCTACGGTAGAGAACCATCCGCAAGTGGGGAGCAGCCGTGTTCGGAAAATGGAAGATCCATCGTTCGGCCGATAACGAAGTCAGTGTCCAAGTGAGCGAGAAGGATGGAATCCGTTCGCTGCATCTGGGCAGCGAGACGGTTCAGAGTTCGATGAGGGTGGCCGACCCTACCGAGCTGGTGCTCTCGTACACCAGAGCCATGATGGCGTTTCTTCTTTTCAATCCGCACCCGCGACGCATGCTGATGATCGGTTTGGGCGGAGGCTCGCTGGCCAAGTTTGTCTATCGTCACATGCCGACGGTGCACATCACCGTGGTCGAGTCGCAGTCGCGGGTGATCGCTGCCGCACGTCAGTATTTCCACGTACCCGCTGACGACCATCGTTTTCGGGTCGAGTTGGCCGAAGGTAGCCAATGGGTAGCGGCAAATTCGAAGAGTTGCGAAGTATTGCTGGTCGACGGGTACGACGGATACGAACAGGTTCCCGAGTTGGCCTCGGAGGGTTTTTACGCCGATGCGTGCGCCGCGCTGAGCGAGCGCGGAATTCTGGTGGTGAACCTCTGGAGTTCGGATCCTCGTTTCGATGCCTACCTGCAGCGCATCGAGCGGGTATTCGATGCCGTGACATGCGTACCGTCGGAACGGCGCGGCAACGTCGTCGTGCTTGCCTTCGCTCGCTCGCCTGGCGCCCTTCGCTGGGACGAATTACGCCTCGCCGCACGCGCCCTTGAGGACCGCTACAGTCTTGAATTTCTGCGGTTTGTCGACGGTTTGCGCGAACTCAACCCGCATTCCGAAGGCCGTCTGACACTCTAGTGGGGGTACCGGCTCCTTCCTTCATTTCGGCATTTATGGAAGAATCCAGTCAACTGGAATTGTGATTGGGGTGGCTGACATGATCGACCGTGACGGCTATCGCCCGAATGTAGGAATTGTTCTGTGCAACGTCAGGAACGAGGTCTTCTGGGGTAAACGGGTCAGGGAGCATGCCTGGCAGTTTCCTCAGGGCGGCATAAAGTCCGGTGAGACTCCCGAGCAGGCGATGTACAGGGAGTTGAAAGAAGAGGTTGGCCTCGATCCCTGCCACGTGAAGATTCTCGGCCGTACCCGCGAGTGGCTGCGCTACGAAGTGCCGCAGACATGGGCCCGGCGCGAGAGCCGCGGTGCGTACCGCGGCCAGAAACAGATCTGGTTCCTGCTTCGATTGGTCGGGCGTGATTGCGACGTTTGCCTGCGCAAATCGGAACATCCGGAATTCGATGCCTGGCGCTGGCACGACTACTGGATCCCGCTGGAAAACGTGATCGAATTCAAGCGTGACGTCTACAGCCGCGCATTGCAGGAACTTGCGCGCTATCTGAGTTCCGCGCGCGCGCAGCGTGCTTCGCGCGCAGCCAGTTCTATCGAGCGCTGACTTCGGGCAACTCGGGCGCCAGAACCGGCGCCTCGAGTTCGACCACCACCAGCAGCGTTTTCTGTTCGTCTTCCCAGAAATCCGCGGAGTCCTGCAGCGCATCGACCGCAGCGGCGAACTCGTCGGGTTCGGCGCGGGCGAATCCCGAAGCGTCTCGGAGCAGAAGCAGCAGTCCCTCGCCTTTGTCGTGTTCCAGATCGATGAGGCAGTCGTAAAACGCGTCCCAATTGTGGCCAAAATATTCGGGGAATACCAAGGCCTTTGCGACGGCTTTCAGGAATGCCTTCTTGTCGCGCGCGCCTGCAAGCGCCACCTTCTCGACGCGCATGCCGCGCCGGACGGCAGCATCAAGCGCGGTTTCCACCAACGGCGAGTGGCAACGATACACGCCGCACGCGCCGGTCTCGACCAGTTTTGAAAAATCGGCCTTCATTCGATGATGCGCCTGAAGCTGCGGTAATGATCTTCAGTGTAGTAGAACTCGATGCGCTTGACGGCAACAATTCTGCGCGCGCCTCGATCTGTCCAGCCGGGAGTGGGGACGGTGTACTCGCGATAGGTGCCGCGTGGGGCCTGCGGCAGCAATCCCTCCCGGTTCGCAAATACGCGCCCGTCCCGCGCATGGGTATAGGGGCCACCCTCGCGGATGAGGGCCAGCGTGCGTCGCGCCTCGGGCGGCAGATCCGACACCCGGACGCCGGGAATGAGCGGATGGAGCGCCATCCGGTCGGCGGAACGCAGGGCCGGATCCGTAAAGCCGGCCAGGAACAGCGCAGTGGCGAGCGCCAACGCGAGTCGAAGAAACTTCGATGGCTTCATTCGGCGGCAGAGGAACATTGTGATGAGCATTCAGGGGATTACACAGGGCAACGAGCCTGCTGACAACGGCATGCAAGCGGCATGGTACGGCGCCGGTCCAGGGGGCAGAAAAAGCGGCTTGATAGGGTCTGATGCCGAGGTTACCATGCGTGAACTGGCGGTCGGACCCTATTGGGCAGCGGACGAATGGAACGGCGGAATGACTACGATGTGACCAACCAGGTCAACACCACGGACACGCCGTCGGTGAACGCCGAAGTCAATCGCATTTTCCTCGAGCTTTACCCGAATGCGTCCACCCATGTCCTCAACCGGTCGTTCAGGGATCTCGCGCGTCTGCACAAGGGTGAGTATCCGGGCTACCGGGCCTGCGATACCGGCTATCACAATCTTCAGCACTCGCTCGATGTCACGCTCGCGATGTCGCGATTGATGGATGGATACGAGCGTTCCCACCACGATCATCGCACCGAGGCTCTCGGGGCCAAACTATTTCGATTTGGCGTGGTGACTGCGCTGTTCCACGACATCGGGTACCTGCGCAAGATCAATGACATGCGCCACAAGAACGGCGCGGAATATACGCTCAAACACGTTACCCGGGGCGCCAAGTTTCTGGAGGAGTACATCAGCCGGCTGGGTATGGCAGAACTCGCGCCGATCGCCTCCCAGATCATTCATTTCACCGGCTACGAGCGCCCTATCCAGAAAATTCACGTCCCCAATCTGACTTTCAGGCTGCTGGGCAACATGCTCGGCACGGCCGATATCATTGCGCAGATGGCGGATCGGTGTTACCTGGAGAAGTGTCGGGACCGGCTGTATCCAGAGTTTGTCGAAGGCGGGCTGGCTGCACGCGACGATGCAGATGATCGCGTTGGCGTGATGTTCACTTCGGCCGAAGACCTGGTGACGAAGACGCCCAAGTTCTACAAAACGGCGACGGTACGGCTGAACGATCATCTAGGCAGCGCATATGGCTACGCCGACAAGCATTTCGGCGGCCAGAATCTCTATCTGGACGAAATTACCAAGAACGTCGACTATGCCGAGGAAGTCGCAGAGCAGCGCGATCTGTCGTTGTTGCGGCGGACGCTGCCTCTGCCCGGCGAAGACGACATCGAGGCCGACGTCAACTAGGACCTCACGTCCAGGACTATCTTGCCGACGTGCGTGCTCGATTCCATCAGCGCGTGCGCGGCCGAAGCCTCCTCCAGCCTGTAGACCCGGTAGACCACCGGTCTGATGGTCCCCGTTTCGATCAACGGCCAGACAGTCTGCCTCAATGCCCGTGCTATCGACGCCTTGATTTCGACCGAACGCGCGCGTAGCGTCGAACCAGTAACGGTAAGTCGGCGGCGCAGGATGTCGGTCATGTCGATGGTCGCTTTGGAACCGCCCAGGAAGGCGATCAACGACAATCGCCCGTCGTCAGCGAGGCAGGCCAGTTCGCGTGCCACGTATTCGCCGCCCACCATGTCCAGAATCACGTCTACGCCGGTGCCGCCGGTCAGTTCCTTCACGACCTGTACAAAATCCTCAGTTCGGTAGTTGATCGCCCTGTTGGCGCCGAGGTTCTCGCAGGCGGCACATTTTTCGGCCGAACCGGCGGTGACGAATACGCGATGGCCTAGCGCCCGCGCAATCTGGATCGCGGTCACGCCGATGCCGCTCGATCCTCCCTGTACCAGCAACGTCTCCGAACCTTTCAACCCGGCACGCTCGAACACATTGATCCATACCGTAAAGAACGTCTCGGGAAGCCCCGCCGCTTCCGTCAGCGTGAGTCCGCGCGGGATCGGAAGGCACTGCGGCGCCGGCGCAGCGACATATTCAGCGTAGCCCCCGCCGGTCACCAATGCGCAAACCTGATCGCCAGGTCGCCAATCACGCACGCCCGAACCAGCCGCGACGATGGTGCCGGATACCTCGAGACCGGGGATGTCGGATGCGCCGGGCGGTGGCGGATATCCGCCTTTGCGCTGCAGGACGTCGGGGCGATTGACGCCGGACGCGGCGACTTCGATCAGAACTTCATTGGCCGCGGGAACAGGGACTGGACGCTGCGTGAGGCGCAGCACGTCCGGGCCGCCGGGCGCGGTAATTTCGATTGCGCGCATACGCGCAGGGAGGCTTGCAGGCATGATGGCTTGAAATCGGGTAAAGATCGTGGCAAAGAACTCTTATAGCATTGGCGCAGCGGCGGCCTCAAGCGCGTTTGCACCGGCGGTGGGCTTGCGGCATCATCATTCCACTGGAAGTTCGCAATGCGGGAGGAAGAAAATGGAATACCGCAGGCTTGGCAACAGCGGTCTCGAAGTCTCGCCGCTTTGTCTCGGCACCATGATGTTCGGCGATCGCACAGACGAAAAGGAGGCAGCGCGCATCGTCGGCTCCGCGCTCGACGCGGGCATCAATTTCATCGACACGGCGGATCAGTACGCAAAGGGCGAGTCGGAGCGAATTACCGGCAAACTGATCGCCGCAAGGCGCGACCACTGGGTGCTTGCCACCAAGGTCGGCAACCGCATGGGCGAAGGTCCGAACCGCGTTGGACTCGGCCGCAAATGGATGATGGAGGCGATCGACGCCAGCCTGACGCGGCTGGATACCGATTACGTGGATATCTATTATTTTCACCGCGACTTCGACGATGCGCCGTTGGATGAAGCCGTCCGGGTCATGGACGAGATCATCCGCTCGGGTAAAGCCCGCTACTTCGGCTTGTCCAACTTTCGCGGCTGGCGCATCGCGGAGATCATGCACTTGTGCCGGTCGTTGAACATACCCCAGCCGGTGGTTTGCCAGCCGTATTACAACGCCATGAACCGTCAGCCCGAAGTGGAAATCCTGCCGGCCTGCAGGTATTACGGCATCGGCGTGGTGCCGTACAGCCCGCTGGCGCGCGGCGTTCTCACCGGCAAGTATCAGCCGGGTGCCGCGCCGCCGGCGGAGACTCGCGCCGGCCGCAACGATAAACGCATGATGGAAACCGAGTTCCGCAAGGAGTCCCTGGCAATCGCGCAGAAGGTCCGCGTCTTCGCCGAGAAGAAAGGCATGGACGCCGGGCATTTCGCGGTCAACTGGGTGCTGAACAATTCCATCGTAAGCAGCGTGATCGCCGGTCCACGCACTTTCGAGCAGTGGCAGGATTATCTGAAAGCACTCGAGTTCAAGCACGACGCCAAAGGCGAAGCACTGGTGGATTCGCTGGTGCGCCCCGGGCATCCGTCCACGCCGGGATTCAACGATCCGCAGTACCCGTTGTCGGGACGGATTCCGCGGATCGGCTGACCTATGCCCCTGATCCGGGAGGAACGTCCCGAAGACGCGGAGGCGGTTCACGCGTTGCTGGTCGCTGCGTTCGGGCGTGAAGCCGAGGCCCGACTCGTCGAACGACTGCGCGCTTCCGGAAAATTAATCTGCGCCCTGGTTGCCGAAGAAAATGGCCGCGTGCTGGGACACATGGCTCTCTCGCAGATTGCCGTCAAAAACGGCGGCGGCGAGATCCCGGCGCTGGCCCTGGCGCCGCTGGCGGTGATACCCGCTTTCCAGCGCCTCGGCATCGGTAGCGCGCTGGTGAGCGCGGGGCTGGCCCGTTGCCGCGAGCTCGGCCACGCCCGCGTAGTCGTGCTCGGCGGGCCGGATTTCTATGCGCGCTTTGGTTTTGCTCCTGCTGCAGAGTTTGGAATCCGCCATCCCGGTGCCGTGCCGTCAGAATCTTTCATGGCCTTGGCGCTGGTGCCCGGTGGCCTCGACGGTTGTGCCGGAGAAATGCTTTATTCGACCGAATTTGCGCAGCTCTGAAAAATAGAAATGCGTTCAGCATGAAGGCAGCTGCCGTGCATGCTTCGATGAACGCGGTCACTCCCTGGGCGCGAATATTCTTGCAAGAGCGGTGCGCAGGTCCGCGGGCAAAGCGGTGGCGCGGCGAGTGGCGCGGTCCACGTATACGTGGATGAAATAGCCCTGGGCCGACGCGTCCATTTCGTCATTTGGAAACAAACCGATTTCGTAGCGCACGCTGCTTTCTCCCAGTTTCGCCACCCGCAGGCCTGCGTGCACGACATCGGGGAAGGTGATCGGAGCGAAATACTGGCACTGTGTTTCCACTACCAGCCCGATGACCCTGCTGGTCTTGATGTTCAGGGCGCGTTGCTCAATCAGGTACTGGTTCACCACCGTGTCGAAGTAGCTGTAATACACGACGTTGTTGACGTGGCCATAAACGTCGTTGTCCATCCAGCGGGTGGGGATGGTCTGAAAATGAGCGTAGGCGTTGCGATTCTCGGGCGCCGATCTGTTCATGTGTTCTCGTAATTCAGTGGGTTCCGGACTGGTCGCTGGCGTCGCTCAATCGTCGCATATGTTGCCAGTTCACCGCTAGCAGCCCGGCGCTGACGATGATCATCATCCCGACCAGTGTAACCGCGTCCGGAAAATCTCCGAATGCCAGATACGCGAGACCGGTGGACCATACCAGCTGCGAGTAGATGAACGGCGCCAGCGTGGATGGCGATGCGTGCTCCATCGCCCGGATCAGCACCAGGTGGCCGGACCCGGCGAGCAACCCCATGACGAGCATGAGCGCCGCCTGCGTCAGCGTCGGCGTGACCCAGTGCAGCGGTGCGGCGAAACTGGTGAGGGCGACCCCGACCAACGCGGTGTAGAACAGTGTGGTGTACGGGTGCTCGCGCCCGGAAAGTTTGCGCGTGACAATCTGGTACACGCTGAACAGGATCGCGGTCGCCAGCGGGAACACCGCTGCCAGTGACAGCACGCCCCCGCCGGGACGCATGATGTCCAGGACGCCGGCGAATCCGAGCATGACTGCCATCCATTGCCTGCCGCTGACTCTGTCTCCCAACATCGGTCCGGAAAGCAATGCGGTCAGGACTGGCCCGACAAAGCTGATGGCCGCGGCCTCGGCCAGCGGCAGAAAGCGCAACGCGAAGAAAAAGAACGTGGTGCTTGCGACGAGCAACAACCCGCGCAGCACCTGCAGACCGGGACTGGAGGTGCGCAGCAACTGCAATCCCATCCTCGGCCACAGCAGGATCAGCATCACCAGCATGTGCACGGCGTAGCGTGCCCACATGAGCGCCGACATCGGGTAGGACTTGAGCAAATACTTGGCAAGCGTGTCCATTGCCGAAAACATGAACACGGCCGCCAGCATCAGAGAAATTCCGCGCATCATGCGACGGCGATGGTGAGCGTCTGCGGGAATCATGGAGAGGGGAGAGCGGGTTGGTGAATGCCGTGAATATCGTGAATACCGTCAAATCGGTGAGAACGACCGCGGCGAACTTCAGTGGAGGCAGACTTCAAGTTATTGCATTACTGGTTACGAGCAGAGCGCGACTTCTGACGGGCTGGGACTGTCGCGGGACAGACCCAGTTCACGACGTTTGTGTTACAGACGGCTTTTTTGTCCAGGCAATACCGCGCGGCCGGCAAAACTGCCATGTGCGCCGAGCGCCTCTTCGATTCGCAGTGCCTCGTTCCACTTTGCCATGCGCTCGGAGCGCGCGAACGACCCCACCTTGATCTGGCCGGCGTCCCAGCCGATCGCGAGATGAACAATGGTGACATCCTCGGTTTCCCCGGAGCGCGCGGAAACTATCGTGCCCCAGCCGGCGTGCTTGCCTGCATCGAGCGCCGCCTTGGTTTCGGTGATGGTGCCTGCCTGATTGGGCTTGATCAGAACCGCGTTGCAGGCACCGGCGGCATTCGCGTTCTCCACCCGGACGGCGTTGGTGACCAGAAAATCATCGCCGATGATCTGGACGCGGCTTCCTGCCGCGGCGGTGAACTTCGTCATGCCTCCAGCATCGTCTTCGGCAAGAGGATCCTCGATCGAAACGATCGGGTAGCGTGCGACCCAGCCGAGCAGCAAGTCGCACAGGCCATCACTGTCGAGTTCGCGGTCTTCCAGACCAAGCCGGTACCGGCCGTTGCGGCCAAATTCCGATGCGGCCACATCGAGCGATATGCCGATGTCCTCGCCGGGGCGATAACCGGCGCGTTCGATGGCACGCACCAGCATGGTCAGCGCCTCTTCGTTGGAGGCGAAGTCGGGCCAGAAACCGCCTTCGTCGGCGACCCCTTGAAGCTTTCCCGCATCCTTCATCAGTTCTCCTGCGGCACGATAGACCTCCGCCGTCATCGCGGTAGCGTCGTCGAAACTCTGCGCGCCCAATGCCATCACCATGAAATCCTGGATGTCCACGCGCCGTCCGGCGTGCGCGCCACCGCCGAAAATCTGGATCTCCGGCAGTGGCAGCCGCACGCTTTTACCCTGTGCAAGGTAAGCGTATAGCGGCATGCGATGCGCGCCGGCAGCCGCATGCAACACCGCCATCGAAGCGGCGATCATTGCGTTGCCGCCCAGTCGCGACTTGCTGGGAGTGCGGTCGAGCGCAATAAGATCGTTGTCGATCTCGGTCTGCCGCAGCGCGCTGCGTCCGGTGAGGAGCCGAGACATTTCACCGTTGACGTGCGCGACCGCCTTGCTCACGCCCATCCCTCCGAATGCCTTTCCCCCGTCGCGCAGATCCACCGCTTCATTTGAGCCACGCGAAGCCCCCGCGGGCGCGATCGCGCGCCCTGTGATGCCGCCCGCAAGGTGAACTTCCACCTCCACCGTCGGGCGCCCGCGCGAGTCCCACACACGTCTGCCTCGCACCCTGCTGATCGTCGTATCCGTCATCTACGTCTCAGTCCGTATTTCAGTTCGTGCGCGGCCCGCTGGATGATCGTTGCGCATTCGTTGCCTCAATTCTTCCAGGTTACGATTTCCCGCTGCCACGCCGATTTCACGTCGGAGAGCATGTCGACCGGCCTGATCAGAAGCGCGCGCGCGACCCGACGCACCCGGTCGCGCCCTTCTTCCGTGCCTATGTACTCGACCGGTGACTTGCCGTCCACGCGACCGAGAAACAGGCCCGGCAGCAAGTGTGCAGTGCGCGTTTCGATATCGATTCGCGATTCCCAGGTCACGCCCGCGAGGTAACTCTTCGCGAGCGCGTCGAAACAGACCAGATAACGGGATTGCCATTGCGGCCGCCAGACGCACTTGAGCAGAAGGTGATTCAGGCAGAACGCCAGATCGAAGGCGGGATCGCCGTACCATGCGCACTCCGCGTCGAGGAAGACCGGTCCGTCCGGTCCGGCCAGGATGTTTTTCGGGCTGATGTCGCCGTGGACCAGCGCCTTTCGCGTTGCCTCGGTCGTGCGTATCAGGCTGCGCAGGCGCTCGGCGCAGTCGGGATGCCTGTGCGCCGTGGCCTCGAGATAAGGCTCGAGCCGGATCGGAAAAAAGATGTGATCGGTCGCGAACGCGAGCGCAACATCGGCGTGGCCGGCCGTATGTCCATGGATGGCCGCCAGGCTGTGGCCCACATCGCGGGCGGTGTCCGCGGAGATTTCGCCGTCGCGCAACTGCGCCTTCCACACCGGATAACGCGCGGAATCGAGAAACTGCATGGCGAACATTCCGGTTTCCCGGTCCTCGCCGAGTATTGCCGGCACCGCGGCGGGGACGATGTCGGCCGCAATGCGCATCCACTTCACTTCGTAGCGATTGCGCTCGACTGGCGCCTGCCAGTCGACCGCGACCTTGAGATGCGGCAACGCGCGTTTCACGCAAACCGGTCCGGCGGCGAGGTCAACGCGGACGATGTCCGAAGAAACGCCACCGGTGAGCACCGTGATGACAGGATTTTCCCCGGGTTGCAGCAGCCCCATGCGCGCCAGCGCGGAGAGGATGTTTTCGTTGCGCATTATTCTTCGAGGCTCCCGCGCTTTGCCGATGACGCACTGTTGGCGCATCATGTACGCGCGGGGAAATGAGATGCGAACTCTAACACAGCCATGAGCGCCATTCTGGCACTGGATCAGGGCACGACCAGTTCGCGCGCGATCGTATTCGATGACACCGGGCAGGTGCTCGGCAGCGCGCAACAGGAACTGACGCAGATTTTTCCGCGATCCGGCTGGGTGGAACAGGATGCCGAGGAAATCTGGTCGACGCAGCTCGCCACAGCGCGTGCGGCGCTGGCGCAGGCCGGTCTGAACGCCGAAAGTATTGCCGCGATCGGAATCACCAACCAGCGGGAAACAACCATGGTATGGGATCGCGCCAACGGCCGGCCAATTGCCAACGCGATCGTCTGGCAGGACCGGCGCACCGCCGGTTTGTGTGAGCAACTGCGCGTGCAGGGCGTGGAAGCGTTGTTCACGGGGCGCACGGGGTTGTTGCTCGATGCGTATTTTTCCGGAACCAAGGTGCGCTGGCTGCTCGACCACGTTGAAGGCGCGCGTACGCATGCCGAGAAAGGCGGCCTGGCCTTTGGAACGGTGGATACCTGGCTGATATGGAAGCTCACGGGAGGGCGCATCCACGCCACCGACATCAGTAACGCCTCGCGCACCATGATGTTCAACATCCACACGCGCGACTGGGACGACAAGCTGCTTGGCCTGCTGCGTGTTCCGCGTGCGATTTTGCCGGTCGTCGTGGACTCGAGCGCAATTTGTGGCGAGTGCGATTCCGCACATTTCGGTCGCGGCCTCCCGATTGCGGGCATCGCCGGGGACCAGCAGGCGGCGCTGTTCGGCCAGCAGTGCACGCGGTCGGGAATGGTGAAGAATACCTACGGAACCGGTTGCTTCATGCTGATGCACACCGGCGCCAGGCCTGTGGATTCGCACAACCGGCTGCTCACTACTGTGGCCTGGAAGATTGGCGAAACCGTCGAATACGCCTTGGAAGGCAGCGTGTTCATCGCTGGCGCGGCGGTGCAATGGCTGCGTGACGGTCTGGGCATTATCCGCACGTCCGCAGAAGTCGAGGCGCTGGCGCGCTCGGTATCCGACACCGGCGGCGCTTATCTGGTACCGGCTTTCGCCGGGCTTGGTGCGCCATATTGGGATCCGCATGCGCGCGGCGCACTTGTCGGCATGTCTCGCGGTACCACCGCAGCGCACGTGGCGCGCGCCACGCTCGAATCGATTGCCTACCAGACAGCGGACGTGCTGGAGGCGATGCACGCCGACTCCGGGATCGCGGTCACAGAACTGCGCGTGGACGGCGGCGCGACGCAGAACGACCTGTTGATGCAGTTCCAGGCGGACGTATTGGGTGTGCCGGTGGTGCGGCCGAAGATTTACGAAACCACCGCGTTGGGCGCGGCCTATCTTGCCGGGCTGGCCGTGGGTTTCTGGAAGACCACCGATGCCCTCTCGGCGCAGTGGCAACTGGACCGACGTTTCGAGCCCGCGATGTCTGCGGCGCGGAGAGCTGCACTCAAATCGGGGTGGAGCAAGGCGGTCAAGCGCTCGCGCGCTTGGGCCGACGCTTCCGAGGGTAATTGAAACAGTGCTTAACTTGTATTGACAAGCAACTGATTTTATTAGTATTGTGAAAGCTTGCCCCGGCTGTCCTGGCCGGCGGCGGCGCGTCAGGCAGCCATGGCCAAAATTGCCGTATTCAATCAAAAGGGTGGCGTCGGCAAGACCACGACATCACTCAACCTTACTGCCGCCTTGGCGCGCCGAGGCTACAACCCGCTTTCCATCGATCTCGACCCGCAGGCGCATCTCTCGTATGTTTGCGGCAGCGTCGTCGGCAATGCCGATGACTCGGTATTCGGTTTTTACCAGAACGCCAAGCCGCTCACCCAGCTGATTCGTGCGTCCCTTGGCGGCTGGCTGGTGATTCCCGCGCATGTCGAACTCTCGAAGGTGGATACCCAGTTCGGCAAGGGACCGAACATTCTGAACCGCCTCAACACCGGCATCGTCAAGGAGAACCTCAATACCGGCAGGCCGATCGTGCTTGACTGCTGCCCGATGCTGGGGGTTCTCAGCCTGAGCGCGATTTTCGCGTCC
>Ga0187893_10011753_pt1 | contig 12620 bp, 17 predicted proteins | sample MA1701074metaG_FD_139574 | JGI IMG/M metagenome (GOLD analysis project Ga0187893, IMG submission 139574) | White microbial mat communities from a basaltic lava cave in the Kipuka Kanohina Cave System on the Island of Hawaii, USA - MA170107-4 metaG ...
ATGACGGCCACCCCGCCGGAAAGCTTGCCCAACCGCTCTTGAAGTTTTTCCTTATCAAAACCGGATTCGGTCTTTTGAAGCTGGCTTTTGAGTTGCGCCAATCGCTTTTCAATCTCCTTTTTATCGCCTTTGCCGTCCACAATCGTAGTCACGTCTTTATTGGCAACCACTCGGCGGGCGGAACCAAGATCGTTCAAGCCGACGGAATCAAATTTCTTGCCAAGCTCATCGGAAATGTAACTGGCGCCGGTAACAACGGCAATGTCCTGCAACATTTCCTTTCGGCGATCTCCAAATCCCGGCGCCTTCACAGCCAATACCGTAAAAACGCCCCGCAATTTATTGACCACCAAAGTCGTTAACGCTTCGCCTTCTACTTCCTCGGCGATAATCACCATTTCCTTTTTGCCGCTCTGAACCACCTTTTCCAAAACCGGCAATAATTCCTGCAAAGAGGAGATTTTCTTATCGGTTACCAAAATGTGCGGCTCTTCCAATACCGCTTCCATTTTATCCGGATTGGTAATCATATACGGAGAAATGTAGCCCCGGTCAAACTGCATGCCCTCAACCATCTCATGGGAATTCTCTATAGTATTGGAGTCTTCTATTGTAACCACGCCGTCTTTACCTACTTTATTAATCACTTCCGCGATTAAACTGCCGATTTTTTTATCCTTAGCGGAAAGCGACGCCACTTCTTCCAATTTCTTTTTGTCATTTACCTCCTCCTTCTGCTCGGCCAATTTTTTGATCAATAAATCAGCGCCTTTTTTCAAATCCTCAGCGAGCTGGATAACATTAACTCCTTTGGACTTGAGAACTTTCTCGCCCTCTTCTATCAAAGAGTGGGCTAAAACGATGGAGGTGGTGGTGCCGTCGCCGACCGCGTCGTTGGTTTTATCGGCCGCCTGCTTGATCAGCTCAGCGCCAAGATTCTCAAATTTATCGGCAAGTTCAATTTCCTTGGCAACCGTCACGCCGTCAAAAGTAACCTGCGGAGCGCCATAGCCTTTTTCCAATACCACCGCTTTGCCGCGCGGCCCCAAAGTGGCGGTTACCGCTTTTGCCAGCTGATCCACTCCTTTTTTGAGCGCTTCCCGCGCTTTTTCGTTGAATAATATATTTTTAGGCATAGTTTAATAAATTTATATAGTGCAAAATTACGAATACCTGATGCGAATGATACGAAGAACTGTTCGCGTGATTCACATAGATTAGTTCGCTATTTTCACATTGTTTGTTGGTTTATTCAATTATTGCTAAAATATCCTCCTCGCTCCCGACCAGATATTCTTTACCGTCTACCTTAATTTCATCAGGTCCGTACTTTTTGAATAAAACCTTATCACCGGCCTTCACCGACATCGGTATCAATTCTCCCCTCTCATTTCTCTTTCCCGGCCCGACGGCCACCACATTGCCGAGCATGGGCTTCTCCCCTTCGGAAGTTTCCGGAAGAACAATGCCGGATTTGGTAGTCTTGCTCTCCTTCAATGGTTCAATAAAAACGTGATTGGATAATGGTTTAAAATTCATCGGAGTAATCGCCAATAACGCGGATTTGGCTCAAAATAATGCGAATTATGACCTTTTTATATAAAACATTGTAGCACAGAATTTAGTTTCTGCAACAAGGAACCGGCGCTTCCGCCGGCTTATTTGATAATACGCTGTTTACGCTTAACGATATTGAGGCAGTTCCTCCATGCGGGAAACTTCCCAAAGCGTCAGCAGGGCCAGCTTTGCCACCCGGGCCAGTTTTGGATAATTGATTTTTTCCCAAGTATCGCTCGGTCGGTGGTAATCGGCATGCTCTCCGGTAAAGAAAAAGACGCAGGGAATTTTATTGGAGGCGCGGGCGTTATAAAACGACCACTGATCGCTCCGCATAAAACTCATCTGGGAGTTTTCATAAACAATCTCAAACGGTTGTTCAAGTTTTTTGTTAGATTGGGTAATAATTCTATGAAGTTCCGGAAGTTTTTCCGAAAAATCGGTTCCTTTCATAGTGCCGACAACGCCGAGATTCTTATCGTCATTTCGGCCAACCATGTCCAGATTTATATAAGCCACAATGTTGTCTAATTTATTACGGCCCTTCAGGGTATTAACAAATTTTTTTGATCCGAGTAGGCCTAGCTCTTCAGCGCCCCAGAAAGCGACGATAATTGAGCGTTCTAATTTTAATCCCCGCCCCATCATCGCGCCGAGCGCTTCTGCTATTTCTAAAACGGCGGATGTTCCAGACGCGTTATCGTCGGCACCGTAATGAATTTTTCCCTGAAAACCGCCCGGGTTTTGGAGATCGCCGCGGCTACCGTAATACCCAAGCCCAACGTGGTCATAATGAGCGCCGATAATCACAATTTCATCCTTCTTCTTACCCTCAAGATAGCCGAGCACATTTCGGGAATAGAGATCCTTCTCTCCTGTTTCTAGCTCATCAATATTAAAAGTTTGAAAAAAACTGTTGTGCGGGGGCTTTTTGCTTCCCGCGATAATATCTCCAAATTCCGTAGGCTGAAATCCATATTCCTTCAATTCCCGCTCTAAGAAAAGCGAGGTCAACTCGTAATCGTCATTCAAAGTGCCGCGGCCGGTAAAATTCCGATGTGAGATAAACCGCACGGTATCCCGAAGTTCATCCTCGGTAATCGTCCGCAAACCGTTATCAACAGGATCTTCCCGATCCTGCGCGATCGCGCCGCAAGAAAATGAAGCGAAAAAAAAGCCAGCAATCAACAGCCACCGCATCCTTGCCTCCGTTTTTCAAAAGACCGCTGTCAGGTTAGCATGCGGCTGACTCAAAGACAAGACCGGCTGAGGCATCCGATTGATCGGAATATTTTGGGAGCTCGAAGGGAATCGCCAACAAATCCGATACTGCGGCACTGGCTCGTTTGCCTAAGCTTCAGCGAAGCGGATTGGCCGCCCATTGGCCTGATTTTCCCTTTTAAAAACCGGCCCGCAGTTAAGGACGGGATTAATCCCGGCCTTTGTTTTCCGGGGAGCCTAGCGGGAATTGAACCCGCGTCAACAGTGCCACAAACTGTTGTGTTACCACTACACCATAGGCTCCATATTTATCGTTTTATATTATACCCCGCCCGCCCAAACAAGTCTATCACTACTTCTATCCTGCGATCGCAGGATAGAAGTAGTAGATTTTTAAGCAAGCTGTCTAATGGTTCCCCTGTGTCCTACCGCGAATATTTCAATGAAATTAATCATGCTTAATTTCCGAAGATCTTTTATTAGGGCTTCCGGAAATTTTGTCTTTCCAATAAAAATGCTTTTCTGTAGCCTGCGGAATCCCAAATGCCCCAAAACGGACCTTAGCCAGTCTCTTTTGGCTTTATATTTTTCCGGAACATCAAAACTCACAATTAATAAAACTTTGGATACTTCTTTCGTGTATTTTTTGACAGGGAAATTAAACAATAGGGTAGAGGCAATACCTTCCTTCTTTCGCTGACCATCGCCCGTAATTTTAATTTTAGCGCCCCTTCCCTTGCCACTGACTTGCACTAATCCATCTCTCTTCATTCGATAAATTAAGTTGTAGGCTCGCCTTAAAATCCTAGATGCCTCCAAGCGCTCAATTTTCCTTACTTCTTCCATTTCTGCAGTTTTTCTTAGACGCTCTGATAAAGTTTCTCTATAACGGTGAGGAGGGTTGCGTAATGCAGAGTAATCGCTTTTTGAACTGGCGCAGAAATCAACAACAAAGTCAGCGAGGCTATATACTTGCTCCTCTAAAATTTCCAGCGCCTTAAATAGCCATTCATTTTTTATTTTCACGATCCGCATATGGCAATTTTATTATTACTACCTTACTACTTCTATTCTACGATCGCAAGATAGAAGTAGTGGATTAATGTGGCGCGGATAAAATTACCGAAATTATCTCTGAATTATTCCGGAATTATCCAGAAATAAAAATACCCCTCGTCCAGATCCGTAGCGGATCTGGACGAGGGGCGAAAGACCTAGGTGAACGAGATGGCCTTGCGGACCATCACCAAGGTGCTGGTCCTGCGACGTAGCAGCGCCGAATCGCCATCCAAGCGGATCCAGACCCGCCTCCCCTTACGTCGCACCACTTGGCCGAACCGTCGGCTCTGGTGATGCGGCGGTCCGTCGAAAGTCTCGATGAGATCACCCTCTTCGAACAACCAGCGCCTCGCCGGCCTGTCATCGTCGCTGGTCCCGCCCAGCTTCTTCAGCTTGGCGAGGATGCCCTGGTGCTCCCGGTGAACGTCGTAGTTCACCGGGTGGAACACCTGCGCCGCCCTCGGCTTGCGCCGGCGGTCGTAGATGAACCAGGTTCCACCCACGACGAGGACCGCGACGATCGCAAGCGAAAACAGGAATTCCATGCCCATCATATACCCTCCATGTATTTCAAAATGTGCTCCGTATAATCAGCCGTGGGACCACCCCACAACTGACTCTACACTGGAAATTATAGCATATAAAAAGCCCCTTGTCAAGGGGCTTAAATTGAGCGTAGAATCACCCATTTTATATCGTCAGAGGTCTCAATTTCCAAATCATCGTTAAACTCAAAAGTATAGGTTCTACTTGTGTTTTCAATGATTTTTACCGCTCCCCGAAAAGAGTGACCATTACCGGTAAACTCGTCTAAAGCAGTGGTCGCAATTGGCGGGATTTGATTAACGGCGTGAGCGACAATCCCTTTTTCAAGATAGATGCCGACATGACCAACCCCGTCATTAGGATCGGTTTCGTAGTGATTCATCATGCCGGTCTTAAACAAGAGGCAAGCCGGTTCCAGATACTCAAGATTAATCCGTTGGCCGACGCGATCTCTTTGCTGAATACTCCGTCTCGGAATACGGATGCCGCCGCGAGCGTAGGCCCACTTGGCAAAACTGGAGCAATCCACAAAACTCTGCTGGCCGGGAATTATCGGCGACTGCTTCATCTTGGCGCCGCGCTCATAGTTGATGAAATGGCTCTTGCGAAGTGCCCATGTCACCGCCTCAGTAATTACTTCCGCGGTAGACCTAATGCGACCATCCCGCGCATGCACCGCATATACGCCTCTGTTCGCCAAAACTTTTATCGCTTTGTCCTGGCCAATGTATTGGTCCAACTCCGTGAAATCCACCGCCACTCGGCTGAACGTTCGCACGGCGTCGTAAATCATCATTCCCCTCCTTCCTAATGAACTGGCGGTATTATATACTAAAACCCTATGGCTTTCAAGACCTTTATTTTTATGGCCGCGCTGACCGGCCTCATTCTCGGAGTCGGCTATTATTTGGGCGGGCAAAACGGCGCTATTTGGGCGCTGGTAATTTCCGCGGTTATGAATCTCGGAACTTACTGGTTTTCCGATAAATTGGTTCTGGCAATATATCGCGCCAGGCCGGTTTCTGAAAACGAACAGCCGCTACTACATAAGATAGTAGAGCGGTTGGCGGAAAAAATGGGAATTCCCAAACCAAGAGTTTTTATGGTGAATTTGCCGGTACCCAACGCTTTCGCCACCGGAAGAAATAAAAAACACGCCGTGGTCGCAGTCACGCCGGCTATTCTGCAAATTCTTAATGAAAAAGAATTGGAAGGCGTTCTTGCTCATGAACTTGGCCACATTCAAAACAGGGATATTCTGATTTCCAGTATTGCCGCCACGCTGGCCGGCGCAATATCTTATCTCGCCCAGATGGCTTATTTCGCCATGATTTTTGCCGGAGGGCGCGGCCGCGATTCAAACAGCGGCAATCCCTTCGGCGCTTTAGCATTGGTAATTCTCACTCCGATTATTGCAACTCTCTTACACCTTGCCGTTTCCCGATCCCGGGAATTCCTGGCCGATGAAACCGGCGCTAAAACCGTCGGTAATTCAGAGGGCCTTGCCGGCGCCCTTCGCAAACTTCACGATTTCTCTCGCCACCGCCCGCTGATTGGCGAACCGAAATACGAAGCCACAGCGCACCTTTTCATAGTGAATCCGTTCAAGCCGTCGTTTTTGATTAAATTATTCTCCACTCACCCGCCGGTGGAAGAAAGGATAAAAAGATTAAAAGGCCTAATCAATTAGGCCTTTTTTATGCAAAAACTCAATCGTCCTGATGCCAACCGGCGTTAGCAAATAGCGATGTATGTTTTTGCGCTGGAGGTAGGTTAAATCAATAATCTCGCTTGAAATCTTTGGCTCTTCCCAAAGTTCAATACGGTAAAGGTTTAGGCGAATATCTTCCAATTGATCCAGGTTTTTGTTAAAACCTTTCGCCTGGATAACCCCGATGCTTTCAAAAATTTTTATTCTCGCAGACAACTCTTCCCGCAATTCCCGATGCAAAGATCCTTCTTCTGATTCCCCCGTTTCAATCTTCCCGCCGGGCAGAATCCAGAACAAAAAATTCTTTTTTCGGAGATACATCACGCTCCGATCTTTGATGATGATAGCGGCGGATTTGTTGATCATTAATCCTCCTAAACTGAGGGCAGTTTACCATGTCTTATAATAAAAAGGCAACCGGCTGATTCGCGTGAATTAGATAATAATAATTTTGGCTGAAAATAAAATGCCCCCAGACAGATCATTATCTGAGGGCGGGTGAGTGGGAGGGCTTCTGTAGGCAGCTTTGCTGGAGCCATGATCGGGGAAGATCCCTGAGGCTCAGCGCCTTAGCCAATCCACTCTGAGCAGGTCCTGGAGAGGCTATGCTCCCCTAAGCATCCAAGACCGGGTAACTTTAATTCTGATATGTTGCCGGATATCGTCAAGTTTACGATGTGGATAACTTTAGTGTGCGCTCGCGTGGAATCGAACCACGATTACGGGATCCGCAATCCCGTGTCCTATCCGTTGAACGACGAGCGCGCTGTATTCTTAACTGATTATACAATCGTCTGGCAATTCAGGCAACTTTCTGATAGCCTAAAACCAGCTCAACGCGGACTGGACGAATGCGATACAGAATTCGAAAAAGCACCAAACCGGATGAATGGATTTATATAACGGTAGATAAGAAGCTTACCAACGAGAAAGAGGAAATTTTTTTACCGGGAGATGAATGGAAAGCTCCTTTTATCGCCGCCATCTTCGGTATTGAAGGCGTGATTGAAACACGCCTGCAGCGTTACGATCTTGTTTTGAAAAAGGCGGAGGTGTTTAATTGGGAAGAAATCACTCCGATCGCCGTGCGAATATTGCGGGAATATCTGGATCCGAACGGAACAATGGTGAATATGGAAAAAGAGCAAAAAAAGAATCCGCAGACAGACAAAAAATAGCTCTCCGGCCGCGCGTCGGGGGGATTTTTTTAAAAACGCAGCCAGCGGGAAATGTGATCCACCAGAGAATCGTCATACTCTATCTCCGGGAGATGCTGGTTTAATTGATGGCGAGCTTCTTCTAAAATTCGGTTCGGGATCATCATCTTGACGTAAGCGCTCAACCGATGCTTCTGGCGCAGAATAATCTCCGAAAGGCCGTCGTCGTGATGATCTAAACGGCGGCTGGCAAATCCCGTGAGATAGTCATAGGAATAAAATTTCCTTCTGCCGATATCCACTCCCGCAGAAGTAATTTTAAATTCCACCTGATGCGGCAGTTGCCTTCCCCACTTAATAATCAAAACCGAGGCGATAATCACAAAAACTCCAAAAAGAAAATTCCCCTGAACGAACGACAGCGCCGCCAGGACAGTTCCTAAAAAAATTACCAACCAATACCAACCCGCGCTTTTTTCATGATATTCAAACTCAAGCGCGGACCATTTAAGCTCTTTGGGCATACTCTAATTATAGTAATAGGAGAGCGGAATTCAACGTAAGCGACGGGCGGCAAAGAAACTCGCTTTTTTAACTAAAGCGCCGCGTCAATGATGAGATCCAGAAGTTTAGGAAACCGGATCCCCGCCGCCTTTGCTTCTTGCGGGACCAAACTCGTCTCGGTCAGGCCGGGCAAAGTATTAATTTCCAAAACATAAAGTTTTTTGTCGCTTCCAAACACAAAATCGGTTCGGGAATAGCCGCGGGCGCCGATGGCTTTGTGAGCCTTCAGAGCGGCTCGCTGAAGTCTTTTGATAATATCCCGCGAAACTTTCGGCGGTGTAATTTCTCGGGAGGCGCCGGCCACGTATTTTGATTCATAGTCAAAAAACTTGGCGCTGCGCGGAATAATTTCCGTGGGCGTAAGAGTAATCGGATTACCTTCTATTTCTAAAACCCCGCAAGTCATTTCCCGACCGGGAATAAACTCCTGAACCAGAATATCCTTGGAAATCTGGGTAGCTAAAGCCAAGGCGTGCGTCAAATCATGGAAACCGTCAACTACGCTGATTCCGACACTGGATCCCCTATCGTTGGGCTTCACTACTACCGGGTAGCCGAAATTAAACACGAAGTCTTTATTCATCTGCACGAATCGCGGTGTTCGTAATCCGGCCTTTCTGAAAACAACCGCTGATTTCGCTTTATCCATCCCCAGTTTGCTTGCCCTCGCGCCGGAACCCGTGTATTTAACCTTAGCCTTGTCTAAAATTGATTGCACCGAACCGTCCTCGCCGTATTCTCCGTGAAGAGCGTTGAAAACCACGTCGTATTTTTTCGCGAGGCTCGATGGCGGAATATCCCATTTGCCTTCCTTGGAAATTTTAACCGTCTTCGCCGCGTATTTTTTCTTGTCCAAATGCGCCAAGACCTGCCCGCCGGTTTTCAGTGAAATATCATGCTCTGCCGATGGCCCGCCCATCAACACCGCCACTTTCAACCTTTCGGACTTTGGAGATTTCATGCTGATGAGCATAACACAAAATTAAATCCCCCGATAGCTGTCGGGGGCTAGTAGTTAATCCTTTTCCCGCTGCCGCCACAACGCCAACACTCAATTTGTTCTCCGTCGCTCGGCACGTCCAGCAATAACTTGCCTGAACCGCCGCACTCACAGCATTTAACCTTCAGGTCTTCCGGTTGATAATCGGTCATTTTCAGAGGTGGCGAATAAAAGTGAATGGTTGCAGCCCGACCGTCCCGGGAAGTGTTGCCCATCTGGTGGATGATATCCGGCGTTTCCAAAATAATGTCACCCGGATTATGAAATGTCCGCATTCGGGACTTTTTAGTTTCCTTATCATAAACATCCTGATAAATCTGACCGCTCAGCACTCGGATGAAGCCGCGGGAATTTCCGTGATCATGAAGTTCGCTTATTTCGCCAGGCTTCCACTCAATCAAGACGACTTCACAATGTTCGTTTTGGAAAATTACTCGGCGAGAATGGCAGTCAGTCTTTCCAAAAATGCTCCGGATAGCTATCACAAATAAACTTAAATTCAGGAGTCCGAATATCACGATAAAAGCAACGAAATCCTTGTCCATCCTACATCTCCGCGCGCGGTTCAAATCGCTGCCACTTGGCAACGGTCACCGCGTCATAAAGCTGTAAGCTCGGCTTAATCCCCTGGAAAAATTTGAAAAATCTCTCATCGGTGTCAAAGCCACAAGTCAATACTTCAATCGGATCCACTTCATTAAAGCGGCAACGCCGAACGGCGGTAATTTCCGCTATTCCAAATAAGGCAAGGCCTTCTCCTCCACTGGTGAACTTCTTGAAAATAAAGCGATTACCGGGCTGAAACGGCAGATCTTCAAGAAAAATCTGGGTGGTCTTGGTGCCATCCGCAATTCTTTTGCGATCAACTTCGTCAGTAACCACAAAACTATAATCTTTTCGCGGCGCGGCCGGCATGCGCTTCTCCTAAACAGTGCTGATGGGAATTATAGCAGATTATTTTCCCATCAGCCAGCCGCGATCGCTTTAAGCAAAGTTTAAGATTTCGCTCCAGTCGGCGGGTAAGGATTCAAACCTTCGATACCCTTTCGGGTATAGCGCATTAGCAGTGCGCTGCTTTTTTTCGGGCTTGCCGAAAACCCGGGGCGGGATTTATATGCAAGGCGGAGGCGGAAGGATTCAGGGTTTCATTCGCGGCTAGATAGCCCACTCGCTCACCGAACCATTTCGCCGCACCCCGACCCCCATCTCGGACACCTTCGGTTTCCGACGGGCGCTTCGCGCCCTGCCTTCCTGATACGGGGTGCGGCTTGGTTCGAATCCATCACCAGAAAAATTTGGAAATACCACGAGGGTATTCCAAATTTTTGCGGAGGCGGAAGGATTCGAACCTTCGATACCCTTTCGGGTATAACGCATTAGCAGTGCGCTGCTTTCGGCCACTCAGCCACGCCTCCAATTCCTTATATTTTAGCACTGATTTGAAAAAATTAAAACCCCGCTAGGACGGGGTTTTACTCTGAAATTTTTCTTCCAACCAGTCAAAGCATGCCTTTACCGGCCTGTCCCACATGCCGGGTGGCTCAATATACATATATAAAGCGTCGGCAAATCTTTTCTTGCCGTCAATAAAAGCAAAAAAATAATTTACGGTAACGCCGCCGGTTGAACGCCAGCACTTGAAACTAATTTCATCCAGCATATTTCCGGCTTCAAAAATCGTCTGGCCTTCCGGCGGATTGGCTACCAGCTCCCAGCGCACCCGATTCTCTTGCGTGAGCCGGACGTAATCTTCCAGCGGATTTTTGAAGCCCAGTTCCGCCATCACGTCCAAAAATTTTCTGGGCGCGTTACAATGAGTCAAAGTCTCTTCGGTTTCAATGATTTTCATTTCCGCCTCCGCAGGAATTACGGGGGAGGGTTGGGCCGCTTCCATCTCATCGGCGGCTTTTTGCCAAACTTCTGGGACTTCAACTTTCTTGGCGCGTTTTGATAAAATCAGGCAGAGCATTGTAATCAATGCCCCGACAAATACCAACGCCAAAGCCGCTAGAAAAGCGGCTTCCCAAAAAGGAAAGGCCTGCATGGCTTCTCCTTGTTAACGACCCGCAAATACTTTATAATATCGTCGCGATGAAATCAATTGTTGCAAAGCAAATCAAATCCGCGCCCAAGGATCCCGGGATATATATTTTCCGGAACGGCCGGCAAGTTTTATACGTCGGCAAGGCGGCAAATTTGCGCTCGCGCTTGAGATCTTATTTAAAGGTTACCGACATCAAAACGGAGGCCTTGCATCTGGAAGCGGCGCGTTTGGACGTTATAGCGCTTCGCTCTGAAATTGAGGCGCTGATTGAAGAGTCCCGCTTAATTAAAGAACTGAAACCCAAATATAATGTTTTATGGCGTGACGATAAATCTTATTACTACGTTTACTTTACAAAAGAACAGTTCCCGAAAGTTTTTATCGGCCATAAAAATCTTACGAAATTGCAAAAACATGCGAAAGTGCGAAAAATGGAAAGCATCGGCCCTTTTACCGACGGCGGAGCCCTGCGATTGGTAATGAAGCTTCTCCGGCGCGCCTTCCCCTATTGCGTTTGCCTGCGGCCGCATCTGCGCGATTGCCTCAACGCGCAGATTGGACGATGTCCAGGATTTTGCTGTCAAAAAGCTGAATGGTTTAACGCGTTAAACCGCCGAGGTTATTTAAAAAACATGAGGGCGATAAAAATGATTTTGCGCGGCCAGAGCAAGAAATTATTAAAATCGCTTGTTGAACCCAGGGAAAGGAAGGCATTGCAAAAAATTTTTGAGCATAAAAATTATCTGATCGGGTTTGAGGGCGCACGTAAGCATGCGGACCGCGCGGACGCATACGCCGGCTTAAATCGCATTGAGGCCTATGATATTTCCAACTTCGCCGGAAAAGAAACTGTTGGAGCAATGACGGCGCTGAAGAAAATAGAAAGCGAGAATCAGAAAATGGAATGGGTGCCGGATAAAAATTCGTATCGAAAATTCAAGATAAAAAGCGCTCCCAAAAGAGACGACCCGCGAGCAATCGCGGAAATTTTGGAACGCCGCCTGAAGCATGCCGAGTGGCTATTGCCAGATCTAATCATTATTGATGGGGGTATTACCCAATACGCCGCCGCCAAAAAAGTTCTCGAAAAAGAGTTTAGCGTGAAGAGTTTAGCGTTTAGTAAAAATACCAAAACCCTAGACGCTAAACCTTCATACCCACGCCTGGTCGCGTATCCAAAACCTCAAAAGAGGCTGATCGGCTGGGAGAGCGCGCCTGAGGAAATTCTCAAACTCGCTGAGCGGGCAATTTATCAAACCCATAACTTTGTTATTCGCTATCACCGTCAGGTCAGGCGCAAAGAGATGTTCCGTGTGGTAAAATAAAATTATGCTCAAGTTGATTATTGCTTTAGGTTCTAATTTCCTGGCACTTTGGCTTAGCGAATATTTGATTGCCGGATTTGAAGTCACCGATAATTTAGCCGGATTTATTATTGTCTTACTCCTTTTTACGGTCGCAAACTCTCTGGTATTGCCGATGGCTCGGTTCATTTTAAAACCGCTAAGTATCTTGACTTTCGGCTTATTGGGACTGATTTTAAACGCCGCCCTGATCTACGCGGTTGACTTTTTATCAGAAGGGCTTACAATAGATGGCATTGCGCCTTTACTCTTGGCGACTCTCATCGTGGGAGCGGTCAACGGGACTGTTGGCTATGGCGCAAAAGCTTTTAAGGAGTAACAAATCACACAATGCGGAAATGGCAAACTGATTTATGCTAATCATGCGAACGGATTCTTTTTTCGCAAGATTCGCATA
>Ga0187893_10011754_pt1 | contig 12620 bp, 9 predicted proteins | sample MA1701074metaG_FD_139574 | JGI IMG/M metagenome (GOLD analysis project Ga0187893, IMG submission 139574) | White microbial mat communities from a basaltic lava cave in the Kipuka Kanohina Cave System on the Island of Hawaii, USA - MA170107-4 metaG ...
ACGTGCGCTTCGACCGCCTGCTCCGGCCCATCCGGTGAGCAGACCGCCCGACGGTCCGAGCCGTGCCGCCCGCGCCGGGGCCGGCGCCGCGCTCTACGTGCACGTGCCGTTCTGCGCCGCGCCGTGCCCGTACTGCCACTTCTCCAAGGACACGTTGTCGCGCGCCGGCGTCGAGCGCTGGCTCGCGGCGCTCGAGCGCGAGGCGGCGCTCCGCGCGCCGGCAGCGGAGGGCGTGCGGTTCCGCTCGGTGTTCTTCGGCGGCGGGAGCCCCTCGGCGATCTCCGCCCGCGACTTCACGCGCGCCTGGCGCACGGTCGTCGCGCACTTCACGCTCACGCCCGGCGCCGAGGTGACGCTCGAGGCGAACCCCGCGAGCACGGGCCCGCGGGCGCTCGCCGCGTGGGCCGAGGCCGGCGTCGACCGGCTCTCGTTCGGCGTGCAGTCGTTCGTGCCCGGCGAGCTCGCCGCACTCGGCCGGCTGCACGACGCGCGCCGCCCGGCCGAGGCGTTCGCGCTGGCGCGCGCACACGGCTTCCGGCGGCTCTCGCTGGACCTCATGTTCGGCTTCCCCGGCCACACCGCCCCGAACTGGGCGCACACGCTCGAGCGCTCACTCGCGCTCGAGCCCGGGCACGTCTCGGCCTACGGATTCATCCCCGAAGACGGCACGCCGCTCGGCGACGCGGTCCGCCGCGGCGCCGCACGCGCGCTCGAGCCCGAAGCCGAGGCCGACCTCCACGCGCAGGCGGACGAGCGGCTCGCCGCAGCCGGGCTCGCGCCCTACGAGACCTCCAACTGGGCGCGTCCGGGCGAGGAGTGCCGGCACAACCTGGCCTACTGGCTGCGCCGCGACCACCTGGCGCTCGGCCCCTCGGGCCACGCGCTCTGGCACGGCGAGCGCTGGGCGAACGCGCGCTCACTCGGCGACTGGGCGGCCCGGCTCGAGCAGGGCCTCGACCCCGCGCTCGAGCGCGAGCCGGAGACCGCGGACTCGCGCGCGGACGAGGTGCTCCTGCTCGGGCTCCGGCTCGCCGCCGGGCTCGACCCGGCCGACCACGCGCCGGAGTCCGCCCGTGCGCTCGAGCAGCGCTTCGGCGCGGCGCTCGAGGCGGCGCGGCGCGAGGGCCGGCTCGAGCGCGCGAACGGCGCCTGGCGCGTGCCGGCCCGCTACCGCTTCGTGGCCGACGAGGTGATCGCCTGGCTCCTCGCCCGCGCCCGGCCGCTCGTGGCGGAGCGCGCCGCGTGAGCCGCGGACGGAAGGACGGCAAGCGCGCACCGCGCGAGCGCTCGACGTTCCGCGAGAACCTCGAGTCGCTGGCGTGGGCGGTCGCGCTCATGCTGGTCGTGCGCACGCTGCTGCTGCAGGCGTTCCGGATCCCGTCCGAGTCCATGCGCGACACGCTGCTCGTGGGCGACTTCCTGTTCGTCTCCAAGGTGGACTACGGGCCCAGGGTGCCGTTCACGCGGCTCCGGCTGCCGGGCCTGCGCGCGCCGCGCCGCGGCGACATCATCGTGTTCCAGTTCCCGCGCGACCCTTCGCAGGACTACATCAAGCGCTGCATCGCCACCCCGGGCGAGACGGTGGAGATCCGGGGCCGCCGCGTGTACGTGAACGGCCGCCCGATCGACGAGCCGTACACGCGCCACTCGGACCTGCCCGAGGAGCCGGGCGCGATCTCGCCGCGCGACAACCTGGCGCCGGTCACGGTGCCGCCCGGCCATCTGTTCATGATGGGCGACAACCGCGAGAACTCGCTCGACAGCCGCTTCTGGGGCTTCCTGCCCATGGAGCTCGTGAAGGGGCGCGCGGCGTTCATCTACTTCTCGACCGGCTCGAAGAGCTGGTGGGACCTGTTTTTCCACATCCGCTGGAACCGGCTGCTGCGCCCGCTGCGGTGAGCACGCCCGCGGGGGCGGCCCGCTGCCGCCGCCGGTTGACTTCCGCGGTCCGCGCGTGCGTGAATCCGTCGCCATGTCCTCACCCGTGATCCCCGGGCGGCTCACCGCCTCCGAGCCCGAGCTCTCCGAGCGCCAGCGCCGCGTCTTCGCGCGGCTCGTCGAGCTGGTGCTGGCCCAGGCGCGCCCGGTGAGCTCCGAGCGCCTGGCGCAGGGGCCTGGGCGCGGGCCCTCGGGCGGGCGGCTGCGCCGCACGCTGGCCGAGCTCGAGGAGATGGGCCTGCTGCGCCGCGCCCATGCCGCCTCGGGCAGGGTCCCGAGCGCGGCAGGCTGGGAGTACTTCGTGAGCGCGGTGCTCGAGCCGGCCGCGGTCCCGGCCGCGGTCGAGGATGTGGTCACGGAGCGGCTCTCGCAGGCCCGCCACGACGTCGAGCGGCTGCTCCAGGAGGCGTCGCGCCTGCTGGCCACGTTCACGCGCCAGCTCGGGCTCGCGCTCGCCGCCTCGCTCGAGGACGAACCGCTCGCCGCGCTCGACCTCGAGCCGCTCGGCGAGCGGCGCGCGCTCCTCGTGCTCGGCCTCGCCGGCATGCGCACGCGCAGCCTCGCGCTCGAGCTGGACACGCCGCTCGACCGCGGGGCACTCGCCGAGGTGGGCGACGTGCTGCGCGCCGAGCTCGTGGGTCGCCCGCTCGCCGAGGCGCGCGGGCGGCTCGCCACCGACCCGGCGCTCGCGCGGGACTCGGCCGTGCGCATCGTGGCGCGGGCGGCGGTCGCGAGCTGGGGCCGCGCCGTGGCGACGCCGCTCCTTTCCGCCGGCGTGGCGCGGCTCGCCGACCAGCCGGAGTTCGCGGACGGCCGGCGCCTGGCGCCGGTGCTGCGCGTGCTCGAATCCGGGAGCCCGCTCGAGCGTCTGATGGTGAGCGGCGTGCAGGGGCACGCCGGGGTCCGCGTCGGCCTCGCCCCGGAGACGGAACTCGCGTCCTTGAGCCTCGTGAGCTACCCGCTGCCCGGAGCGATCCCCGGCGCCGTGGCGGTGCTCGGGCCGATGCGCATGGACTACGCGGCCTCGCTCGCGCTCGTGGATCTGGTCGGCACGCGCGTGGCCGACCTGCTCACCGCTTGAGCGCGCCCGGGGCGCGCCGCGAGGAGAGAAGACAAGACATGACCGAGGACGTGCGAGACACGGCGCGGCCGGTCGGACCGGCGGATGGCGCCGGGTCCGCGGACGCGGCGGGGGCGGGCGAGCCGCTCGCGGCGGCCGAGCCCGCGGGTGCGGATCAGGCCCGCGACTTCGCCGCCGAGACGCAGCGCGCCGAGGCGCTCGGCGCCGCGCCCGAGCCCGATTACAAGGACCGCTGGCTACGGGCCGAGGCGGAGCTCCAGAACGTGCGCCGGCGGCTCCAGCGCGAGCGCGAGGACGCGGTGCGCGCGAGCGAGGACCGCGTGCTGCTCGACCTGATCGACCTGCTCGACGACCTCGAGCGGGCACTCGCCGCACTCGCGCCGGGCCAGGCCGAGGACGCCTGGGCGCAGGGCGTGGCGCTCACCGCGCAGCGCATGCGCGACACGCTCGCCCGTTACGGCGTCACCCCGGTGGCCGCGGTCGGCGAACGCTTCGATCCGCTCGTCCACGACGCGCTGCTCGAGATCCCGGCGCCCGAGGGCGTCGCGCCCGGCCACGTGGCGCAGGAGGTGCAGCGCGGCTACCGCCGGGGCGAGCGCGCGCTCCGGCCCGCGCGCGTCGTGGTCGCAGGCTCCGGCGCGTGAGCGACCGCTGACCATGCCCCGGCGCGACCACTACGAGGTGCTCGGCGTCCCGCGCACGGCCACGGAGGAGGACATCAAGAAGGCGTACCGCAAGGTCGCCATGCAGTGGCACCCCGACCGCAACCCGGGGAACCACGATGCCGAGGCCAGGTTCAAGGAGGCGACCGAGGCCTACGAGACGCTGCGCGACCCGCAGGCGCGCGCCCGCTACGACCAGTTCGGGCACGCCGCGCCCGGCGGGGTGCCGGGCGGCGGCGAGGGCTTCGGCGGCTTCGACCTGGCCGACGCGCTGCGCGCGTTCATGCGCGACTTCGGCGGCGACGGCACGTTCGAGGACCTCTTCGGCGGCGGCGCGGCCGGGCGCGCGCGCGGCGGGCACGGCGACGACCTCCAGGTCCGGCTGCCGCTCACGCTCGAGGAGATCGCGGCCGGCGTCGAGAAGAAGCTCCGTGTCAAGCACCTGAAGCGCTGCGGCACCTGCCAGGGCCGCGGGGGCGCGGGCGAGAGCGTGTGCCCGCAGTGCCGCGGCCGCGGCCAGGTCCGCCGCGTGCAGCAGACCATGTTCGGCCAGTTCGTGAACGTCTCGAGCTGTCCGCGCTGCGGGGGCGAGGGGAGCATCGTGGCCGAGCCGTGCCGGACGTGCGGCGGCGACGGCCGCGTGAGCGAGAGCGACACGGTCTCGGTGAAGGTCCCGGCGGGCGTGGCCGCGGGCAACTACATCCCGCTCCGCGGGCTCGGCGACGCGGGCGTGCGCGGCGGGCCCTCGGGCGACCTGAACGTCCTGATCGAGGAGCAGGAGCACCCGCTCTTCGAGCGGCATGGTGACCACCTCGGCCTCGACCTGCCCGTGGACTTCGCGGCGCTGGCGCTCGGCGGGAAGGTCGAGGTGCCGCTCCTCGGCGGAGGCACGGGCACGCTCGACGTGCCCGCGGGCACGCCGAGCGGTCACGTCGCCCGCTTGAAGGGCAAGGGCCTGCCCGGCCTGCGCGGCGGGCGCGGAGATCTGCAAGTGAGGCTGCGCGTGTGGGTGCCCGGGAAACTCTCGTCGGCCGAGCGCAAACTGCTCGAAGAACTCCGCCGCCAGCCCGGGTTCTCGCCGCCCGCGCCGTCGCGCTCGCTCTTCCAGAAGGTGCGGGATGCGTTCGGCGGCTGACGCCGCGCCCGCCCACGTCCACCTGCCCGAGCTGGCCGGCGCCCCGGAGCGCTTCGCGCTGCCGGCCGCCGAGGCCCGCTACGTGGCGCGCGTGGTGCGCGCGCGTCCGGGCGAGACGCTGCGGGCGAGCGACGGCGCGGGCTGCGTCGCCGTGCTGGCGCTCGAGGCGGTGCGTCCGGCGCCGCTCGTGCGCGTCGTCTCCCGGAGCCTGGAGGCCTCGCCGGCCCCGCGCGTGATCCTGTGCGGCTCACCCGAGGGCGAGCGCGGGGATTGGCTCGTCGAGAAGCTCGCCGAGCTCGGGGTGTCGCGGTTCGTGCCCGTGGACACCGAGCGCGACGTCTGGCCGGGCCGGGACCGCACGGTGCGCTGGCGGCGCCTGGCCGTGGCCGCGCTCCGGCAGTCCCGCTCGGCCTGGCTCATGACGGTCGCGGCGCCGGCGGTGCTGGAGGACGCCCTGGCGGACCTGGCGGCGCTCGCGCCCGGGGAGCGCTGGCTCGCCGACCCGGCGGGGGCGCCGCCGGGCCCCCGGACCGCCCGGCCGGGGGGAGGCCTCGCGGGGGCGGTCGGGGGAGCGGCGGGCTTCTCGGACGGCGAGCGGGCCGCCCTGGCCGCCCACGGCTTCGCGCCGGTGGCGCTCGCCCGGGCCCGGCTGCGAGCCGAGACCGCGGCCGTGGCCATGGCCGCGCTGTGGGCAGCCGATGCGGCCCGGGGGCCCGAGGCTTGACGCCTTCGGCGACGCGGTCATAGACTGCGGGCTGGATCATCTTGCCGCGGTCTGGGCCGGGAATCTTCGCGGCCACAAGGAGTTATAACCCTCAAATCGCCCGATCGCCGAAGCCCGGCGAGATCGCGCGAGACGCGAGGGGGGGGATCTGGATTGCCAGGCATCAGGGTGAAGGACGGGGAGTCCTTCGAGAGCGCCCTGCGCCGATTCAAGAAGAAGTGTGAGAAGGCCGGCATCATGGCCGACCTTCGCCGCCACCAGCACTTCGAGAAGCCGAGCGAGCGGCGCAAGCGCAAGCTGAACGCCGCCAAACGGAAGAACTTGGCTCGTCGGTCGCAGGAGAACTGATCCCGCTGTCGCACTTCGACCGCTTTACGTGGCTGGACGGGATCCTCGTGGTCCTGACGGTCGCGTTCGTGGTTCGCGGACTCCTGCGCGGCACCATCGCGCAGGTTTTCGCTTTCTTCGGCGTCGCCCTGGGGGTGCTCACCGCGTCCGCGGTCGCGGACGTGGTGGGGATCCACTGGGACGCCGCCGAGCCCCGGTTCGCGTTCACGGCGCTGCGCTGGCTCGTGGCGGCACTGGCCGGTCTGGGGGTCGCAGCCCTGCTCCAGTGGTGGGGCGGACTCCTGGCGAAGGCGGTGCACGACGGCCCGTTCGGCTGGCTGGACCGCACCGTGGGTGCGCTCGTCGGTCTCACCATCGGCACCGTGGTGAGCACCGCGCTGCTGGTGCTGCTGCTCCAGGCGCCGGGCCTGGAGTTCGCGCGCTCGTACGTCGCGCGTGGCGTGACGTCGGTCCCGCTCGTCGCGGCCGGCGAGCGCGCGAGCGAGTGGGGCAGGACGCTTCCCGGAGGTCTCTGGCTGCACGAGCAGCTGCGCAGCGCGTCCCGCCGGTTGGCGGCGCGCCGGCAGGCCTGAACGTCGCGGCGACATCCGCCTCTCCCGCGTCGGGCCACGCGCCCACGCACGGGGTCGCGGTCGCGAGCGTGGCCGTGCACGCGCATTCCCTCGAGCTGATCGAATTCCCGCGCGTCACGCGCGCGCTGGCCGGGCGGGCCACGAGTCCGCGCGGCGCGCGCGCGCTGGCCGCCGCCGCGCCGCGGCCCGCCGGGCCCGTGCGCGAGCTCGCCACAGCGCGGCTGGCCGAGGCGATCCGCCGCCAGCGCGAGCCCGGCGCGTGGGCCTTCGCCTGCCCGAGCGGGCTCACGGACGTGTTCGCGGGCGAGGCCGCCGACCCGCTGGACCCCGAAGCGTTCGCGGTGGTGGCGGAATGGATCGGCGCCGGCGCGCGCACGCGGGCGGCGTGGGCCGAGCCGGCGCTCGCCGGGCGCTTCCCGCGGCTCGCGGAGCTCGTGCGCTCGCTGCCGGCGCTGGACGCGCTCGGCGAACGCATCGCCGCGACGCTCGATGCGGACGGACGCGTGCGCGATTCGGCCTCGAGCGCGCTCGCGCGCGCGCGCCGCGGGGTCCAGGACGGCGAACGCGCGCTCCACCGCCAGCTCGAGCGCTGGGCGGCGGCGCACGGCGCCGAGAGCTACGTGACCCGTTTCGGTGACCGCTTCGTGGCGCTCGTGCCCGCCGCGGGCGGCGCGCGGAAGCAGGGCATCGTCCACGACACCTCGAACACCGGCCAGTCGCTGTTCGTGGAGCCGTTCGAGGCGTGCGAGGCCAACAACCGGCTGCTCGAGCTGCGCGCCGAGGCGGCGGCCGAGGAGCGCCGGCTGCTGCTGGAGCTCGCCGCCGCGGTGCGGCGCGCCGCGCCGGAGCTCGAGTCGCTCGAGGCCACGCTCGCCTCGCTCGACGCGCTGCGCGCGAGCGCCGACTGGGCGGTGGAGCTGGGCGGCGAGGCCATCGCGCCCGGGGCCGGCCGGCTGCGGCTCGTGCGCGCGCGCCACCCGCTGCTCGCGATGGGCGAGCGGCGCTCCGAGGTCGTCCCGCTCGACCTCGAGCTCGGCCCCGAGGCGCGGCTGCTGCTCGTCTCGGGGCCCAACATGGGCGGCAAGACGGTGCTGCTCAAGACCGTGGGGCTCGCGGTGGCGCTCGCGCACGCCGCGCTCCCCGTGCTCGCCGCCGAGGGGAGCAGCGTGCCCGAGGTGCGCGGGATCCTCGCCGATCTGGGGGACGAGCAGTCGGTGGACCGCGGCCTGTCCACGTTCGCGGCGCACCTGCTCGCGCTCAAGGCCATGGCCGAGTCCGCGGGCGGGGACACGCTCCTGCTCGTGGACGAGCTGGGCGCCGGCACCGACCCCGAGGAGGGCGCCGCGCTCGGGCGCGCGTTCGTCGAGCACCTGGCGCGCCGCCGCGCCTGGGCCGTGGTGACGAGCCACCTGGGGAGCTTGAAGCGCGTGGCGGGCGAGATCCCCGGGGTCGCGAACGGCTCGCTCGAGTTCGACCTCGCCACCCTCACCTCGCGCTTCCGTTTCCAGCCCGGCGTGCCGGGCGCGAGCCACGCGCTCGACGTGGCCGGCCGGCTCGGCTTCCCGGAGGCGATCCTCGAGCGGGCGCGCACGCTCACGCCCGAGGAGGCGCGCGCACTCGAGCGGCTGCTCGCCGAGCTGGGCCGCACGCTCGCCGAGACGGCGGCCGAGCGAGCGGCGCTCGAGGCGGCGCGGAACGAAGCGGAGCGCGCCGCCGCGGCGCACCGCGAGACCGCCGAGGAGCTCAAGCGCGCGCTCGCCTCGCTCGAGCGCCGCCTGACCGGCGAGAGCGACGCGCTGCTCGCGCGGGTGCGCGAGCTGTGGCAGACGGTGCAGCGCGAGGCGCGCCGCAGGGACCGCACGCGCGCGGACACGGGCGCGCTCGCGGGCGAGCTGGGCGCGCTCGAGCAGGGCCTCGACGCGCTGCGCGCGGCGGCCTCGCCGGCCGCGCTCGGGCTCCCCGAACCGCCGCCCGAGCCGGCCGCGACCGCGCTCGCACCGGGGACCCGCGTGCGCGTGACCGACCTCGGCCTCGAGGCGACGGTCGTGGCCGGGCCCGATGCCGAGGGCCGGGTCGAGCTCCGGCGCGGCAGCATGACCATCCGTTCCCATGCGAGCCGGCTGACCGCGGCGAGCGCGGCCGCGGGCCGGCCGGAGCGGGTCGCGGGGCCCTCGGCCCGCTACGAGGCCGCCGACGAGGCCGCGCCGCTCGAGGCCGACCTGCGCGGGCTCGACACGGGCGAGGCGCTCCGCGAGGTGGACCAGGCGCTCGACCGCGCCGTGCTCGTGGGGCTGCACGAGGTACGCCTCATCCACGGGGTCGGCACGGGCGCGCTCCGGAACGCGGTGCGCGCGCATCTCAAGACCCACCCGCAGGTGGAGTCGCAGCGCCAGGGCGAGGGGCACGAGGGGGGACGCGGCGTGACGGTGGCGAGGCTCCGGTGAGCGACGCACGGCTTCCGGCCGCGGGGGGCCGGGCGGCAGGGCGCGCGGGCGACGACTGGATCGAGCGCGTGCGCGCGGCGAGCGACATCGTCGAGATCATCGGCCAGGCGGTGCCGCTCCGGCGCGTGGGCCGCAACTGGGTCGGCCGCTGCCCGTTCCACGAGGACCACACGCCGTCGTTCTCCGTGAACGCCGAGCGCCAGTTCTACCACTGCTTCAGCTGCAAGGTCGGAGGCGACGTCTTCAAGTACGTGCAGGAGACGGAGAAGGTGGGCTTCCTCGAGGCGGCGGAGCTGCTCTCGCGCCGCGCCGGGATCGCGGTGCCGGCGCGGCGCGCGGGCGAGCGCGGCAAGCGCGCGCCGCTGCTCGAGGCGCTCGAGGCCGCGGCCACGGCGTACGAGCAGTGGCTCGGCGACCCGCGCCAGGGTGCCGCCGCGCGCGAGCTGCTCGAGCAGCGCGGGATCACGCGCGAGACGCAGCGCGGGTTCCGGCTCGGGCTCGCGCCGCCGGGCTGGGACTCGCTCGTCACGCGTCTCGCCGGGCGCTTCCCCGACGAAGTGCTGCTCGAAGCGCGGCTCGTGGCGCGCCGCGAGGGCGCGCGCTCGACCTACGACTTCTTCCGCAACCGGCTCATGGTGCCGCTCCTCGCGCCGGGCGGCAGCGTGGTGGGCTTCGGCGCGCGCGCGCTCGGGGACGAGGCGCCCAAGTACCTCAACTCGCCCGAGTCGCCCGTCTATCACAAGGGCCGGTTCCTGTTCGGCCTGGAGCAGGCGCGCAAGGCGGTGCGGCCGGACGGCGAGGTGGTCGTGGTGGAGGGCTACTTCGACGCCATGGCGCTGCACCAGGCGGGGGTCCGGAACACCGTGGCCACCTCCGGGACCGCGCTCACGCCCGAGCACGCGCGGGCGCTCAAGCGACTTTCGCGGGGCGTGGCGCTCACGTTCGACGGCGACGCGGCCGGTCAGCACGCCATGCTCCGCTCGCTGGGCGCGCTGCTCGCGGCCGGACTGGACGTGGCAGTGGTGGAGCTGCCGGCCGGGGACGACCCGGACACCCTCGTGCGTCGCGCGGGAGCGGACGGATGGTGTACACTGCGCGATTCCGCCTACGACGCCGTGGAGTTCGTGCACCGCCACGTGCTGCGCGCCAGCGGTGCACCCGGGCAGGGCCCGGGTCGGGGCGACCCCCGCGAGCGCGCGCTGCACGAGGTCGTGCGCCTGCTCACCGGCGTCGCGGACCCGATCCGGCACCGTCTGCTCGTGGAGCGCGCGAGCCAGGTGTTCGGCGTGTCCGAGGGCGTGATCGCGCGCGCCGCGCGGCTGGCCTCCACGGGGGGCGAGGGCGGCGGCCCGGTCGCGTCGGCGGTGCGGGGGCAGCGGCGGCGTGGCTCCGAGCTCGAACGACGCTTCCTGCGCGCGCTCCTTTCGGCGCCGGAGACGTGGGACGAGGTACGCGGCGAGCTGCGCATCGAGGACTTCGAGGACGACGACGCGCGCGCGCTCGTCGCCGGGTGGTGGGAGCTCGGCGTCGGGATGCCCTCCGGGGAGGGGGCGGAGGGCGCGGCGGCGCTGGCGCGCGAGCTGGCGTCCGCCGGGGAGGACGAGGGGTCGGACCCGCGCGCCGAGGCGCTCGGCGCGGTCCGCCGGCTGGTGGTGCGGCGCCTGCAGCGCGAGCTCAAGGCGCGGCAGGCGGGCCTGGCGTCCGCGCGTGGCGAGGAGGCCCGACGGTTGATGCACGAGATCCAGGAGATCGCCCGCGCCTTGCGGCAGCGGAGCACGTGAGGAGAACGCCCTTCATGGCGAGTGCGACCACGAAGAAGCAGTTGCGGGAGAAGGAGCGGGCCGAGCAGCGCAGGCGTCTCGACGAGATCAAGACGCTGGCGCTCCGGCAGGCCTACGTGACCGAGGACCAGATCGTCTACCTGCTGGACGACGACCTCGACCCCGAGAAGCAGGTGGAGCAGATGGAGGAGATCCACTCCATGCTCACCACGCTGCACATCGAGGTGTTCGCGAGCGAGGAGGAGGCCCACGAGCGGGCCAAGAAGCTGCGCAAGCTCGAGGACAAGCGTCCCTCGGCGGCCGCGAAGGCCGCGCCGCCGCAGCCCGTGCGCTACGACGACCCCGTCCGCATGTACCTGCGCGAGATGGGCCGCGTGCCGCTGCTCACCCGCGAGGGCGAGGTCGAGATCGCGCGCCGCATCGAGGCCGGCGAGCGCCAGATCGTGTCGGCGCTGTTCCGGGCCGAGCCGGCGCTGCGCGAGATCCGCGCGCTCATGAAGCGGCTCAAGGAGGGGCAGCTCAAGATCGAGGACTTCATCAAAGTGGACGACGCCGCCGCCACCGAGCCGGCGCTCAAGAAGGAGCGCCTGCGCGCCGTGAAGATCCTCGAGAACGTGTTCTCGAGGCAGAAGCGCTACAACGAGCTGACCGCCAAGCAGGACGACCGCATGAACGAGAAGGAACGCGCGAACTTCCGCGGCTCGTTCGCGAAGTCCGAGGCGGAGCTGCAGCAGGAGCTGCACAAGCTGAGCATGAACCCGCGCATGGTCGAGGGGCTCGCCTCGCCGCTCAAGGCCATGGCCGAGCGCGCGATCGAGATCGACGAGCAGATCTTCGAGCTCGAGCGCCAGTACGGCCACGGCGTCGAGGACATGAACGCGTTCGCCAAGCGCCTGAAGCGCGGACCGGGCGAGCTGCGGGCGGTCAAGCGCGAGTCGGCGCTGCAGCCGTCGCAGATCGCGGAGTTCCAGAACGACCTGAAGAACCTGCGCAAGAGCCTCAAGGCGCTCGAGGACGAGTCCGGCATGTCGCGCGAGCACCTGCTCGAGATCTTCCGCCAGATCCGCGACGGCGAGCGCGCCACGGCGCAGGCCAAGCGCGAGATGATCGAAGCCAACGTGCGGCTCGTGATCTCGATCGCCAAGCGCTACACGAACCGCGGCCTCGAGTTCCTGGACCTGATCCAGGAGGGGAACTCGGGCCTCATGCGCGCCGTGGACAAGTTCGACTACACGAAGGGCTACAAGTTCAGCACCTACGCCACGTGGTGGATCCGCCAGGCCATCACGCGCGCCATCGCCGACCAGGCGCGTACGATCCGCGTGCCCGTGCACATGATCGAGCACATCAACCGGGTCGTGCGGGTGTCGCGGCGGCTGGTGCAGGAGCTGGGCCGCGAGCCCACGCCGGAGGAGATCGCGGAGCGGCTCGAGCTGCCGGTGGACAAGGTCAAGGCCATCATCAAGGCCGCGCAGGAGCCCATCTCGCTCGACCGTCCGATCGGCGAGGACGACGACTCGAACCTCGGCGACTTCATCGAGGACACGAGCGTCATCAGCCCCGCGCACTCGGCCTCGTCCGCGATGCTGCGCGACGAGGTGAACGAGGTGCTGAAGACGCTCACGCCGCGCGAGGCCAAGGTCATCCGGCTGCGGTTCGGGCTCACCGACGACGGCGCCCAGCGGACGCTCGAGGAGGTGGGGGCGTTCTTCAACGTCACCCGCGAGCGCATCCGCCAGATCGAGGCGAAGGCGCTGCGGAAACTGCGCCACCCCACGCGGAGCCGCAGGCTCAAGGCGTACACCGAGCTGCTCTAAATCGTTTTGCCTGAATCGGCGAGGTTGGGGTCAGGCAGCATGAGCGTATTCCTCGGAAGCCGTGAATCGCGCTTCCAGCCAGCACAGGACGGCGACGAGCAAGGCGCGCATGGTCCGG
>Ga0187893_10011755_pt1 | contig 12619 bp, 8 predicted proteins | sample MA1701074metaG_FD_139574 | JGI IMG/M metagenome (GOLD analysis project Ga0187893, IMG submission 139574) | White microbial mat communities from a basaltic lava cave in the Kipuka Kanohina Cave System on the Island of Hawaii, USA - MA170107-4 metaG ...
CGACGCGCGCACGGATCTGTTCTCCGTCGGTGCGGTCATCTATCAAATGACCACCGGCGCGCTGCCCTTCCGCGGCGACACCTCGGCGATGATTTTTGAAGCCATCCTCAACCGCGACCCCGCGCCGGCGGTGCAAGTGAATCCCGCCGTGCCCGGCGAGCTGGGCCGCATCATCGACAAGGCGCTCGAAAAAGACCGCAACCTGCGCTATCAGACCGCCACCGACCTGAAGACCGACCTTTCGCGTCTGAAGCGCGACATGGAAACCGGCGCGCGCAAGGCCTCCGACAGCAGTGATTCGCGCGGCGGCGTTGGCGCGGCTCGCCAGGCGGAAAAACCGGTCGCGGTGCTGTACTTCGAAAATCTCAGCGGCGTGAAAGAGGACGAATACTTCCGCGACGGCATCACCGAAGACATCATCACCGAGCTTTCGAAAATCAAGGGCATGAACGTTTTTTCCCGCCCCACGGTGCTGGCTTACCGCGATAAACAGGTGACGCCGGCGCAGATCGGCCAGCAGCTCAACGCTGCGTACGTTCTGGCCGGCAGCTTGCGCCGCGCCGGCAGCCGCCTGCGCATCAATGCGCAGTTGATCGACACGCAGACCGATTTCCCGGTATGGTCGGAGCGGTACGACCGCGAGATGAAGGACGTCTTCGAAGTACAGGACGAGATCGCGCGCAAGATCGCCGACGCCCTGCGCATCACGTTATCGCCACAGGAGCAAGAGGCGCTGGCCGCCAAGCCCACGGAGGACTTGCAAGCCTACGACCTCTATCTGCGCGGCAAAAGCTACGCGCGGCGACTGACGCGCCAGGATCTAGAGTTCGCGTTGCAGATGTTCGAGAACGCCACGGCGCTCGATCCCAACTTTGCGCTGGCCTACGCCGCGATTGCCAACGTGTGCGCCTCGTACTACCTGCATTACGACCGTGAAACCACATGGATCGGCCGCGCGATGGCTGCCTCGCAGCGCGCCGTTGCGCTTCAACCGCAGCAGCCGGAAGTGCTCGTGGCGCAGGGCTGGATCCTCTACGCCAGCAAGCAGTACGACGACGCCATCCGCTGCGTGAAGCTGGCGATCGAGCGCAAGAACGACTGCGAAGGAGCGCATTACTTGCTGGGCCGCGCCTATTTTGCGTCCGGCCGCTACCAGGAAGCCGGCGCGATGGCCGATGCCGCGTTTGAAGCGTCGGGCAACGATTACAACGTCTACGTGCCCATCCTCAATTCGTTGAACGCCCTGGGCAAGGAAGAAGCCGTCCGCAACGTGCGCATCCGCCGCTCGGCCACACTGGAAGACCACATCAAGCGGGTACCGGAAGACGCTCGGGCGCGCATGCTGCTAGCCAATGATTACGCCACCATGGGGCGCGCCGACGATGCTTCGCGCGAAGCCAGCATGGCCATCGCGCTGCGTCCCAACGAAGCAACGGTGCTTTACAATGCGGCCTGTGTGTTTTGTATGCTCAACAAGAAGACGGAAGCGCTCGAGGCCATCAGCAAGGCGTGGAACGCGGGATTCAAAGATTCCGACTGGGCGCGCCGCGACCCCGACCTGACGCTCATCCACAATGAGCCAGAATTTGAGCGGCTTTATCCCGCCTCCGGCCCCGGTAAATAGGCCTCGCTTACTCGTAGCGCAGCGCAATCGAAGGATCGATGGCGGTAGCCCGCCGAGCGGGCACATACGCCGCCACCGCGGCAATCAGCGCCATCACCAGGGCCAGCGCGGCGTAGATCACCGGGTCGGTGGCCTGCGTGCCAAACAGCAGCGACGCGACCAAGCGGCTCGCGGCCCACGCGCCGGCCAGTCCCAGCGTGATGCCTGCGCCGGCGAGGATCAGTCCCTGGCGCAGGACCATGGCCAGCACGTTGCGCCGCTCTGCGCCCAGCGCCATGCGAATGCCGATTTCGCGCGTGCACTGCGCCACGTTGTACGACAGGATGCCGTAGACGCCTACCGCGGCCAGCGCCAGCGCGAACCCGGCGAAGATGCCCAGCAACGAAGCGTAAAAGCGCGGGCGCGCGGCGGTGAGCGAAAGCTGCCGCTCCATGGTGGTGATGTTGTAGATCGCAAGCTGCGGATCAGCGGCCAGCACCACGCTGCGCACCGCGGGAACCACAGTTAGCGGGTCGCCGGCGGTGCGCACCACCAGCGTGACCTCCGAGAGCGGGCCCATCATCATCATGCGGCCGAATTGGCGATAGGGGACGAAAAACTCCGGGCGAGGCTCGGAATCGAAACCCTGCGGCTTCACGTCGCGCACCACGGCGACGATTTCGCGCGGGCCATTCAGGTTGATCTGCATGCCGACGGGATTCTCGGAGCCAAAGTAGCGCTTGGCCAGCGACTCGTTGATCGCCAGCACCGGCGCGCCAGTCTCCGTGTCCTGCGGGCCAAAGTCGCGCCCGTCGAGCCGTTTGATGCCCAGCGCATCGTAGAAGCCCGAGCTAACCATGCGAATGCCGGCGTTAGGCGGCTCCTCATCCGGGCCCGGCGCAGGGCGGCCGGGAATCTCAAACGAAAGATTGATCGCAGCGCGCGAAAGCGGCATCAGCGCTGCCACGCCCGCCGAGCGCACTTCCGGATGGGCGCGCACGCCTTCCAGCACGCGCTCGAAAAATGCCGCCTGCTGCTCCGGCTGCGGGTAGCGCGCGCGCGGCAACTGCATCTGCACGGTGAGCGCGCCATCAGGGTCGTAGCCCGGGTCCTGGTTCACCAGGCGCAGGAAGCTGGTAATCAGCAGTCCGGCGCCGACCAGCAGCATCAGCGCCAGCGCCATTTCTGTCACGGCCAGCGCGCTGCGCAGGCGGTTGCTGCGCAGGAGCTGGAAGCCCGCAGTGCCTTGCGTCGCGCCTTCCTTGATGGCCTGCATCAGGTTGGCGCCGCTCGAGCGCAGCGCCGGCGCCAGGCCGCACAACAGCCCGGTGAGCAGGGCGATGCCGAAGGTGAACGCCAGCAGCGGCAGGCTCAATCCCACTTCGTCGAGCCGCGGAATATCCCCCGGGGCGATGCCCGGCAGAAGGTAGGTGCCCCACAATCCAAGCAGCAGGCCCGCCGCTCCGCCGCAAAGCCCGAGCAGCAGGCTTTCCGTCATCATCTGGCGCAGCAGGCGCGCGCGGCCCGCGCCCAGCGCGGCGCGGATGGAAAGCTCGCGCTGTCGGTCGGCAGCGCGCGTCAGCAGCAGATTCGCCACATTGGCGCTGGCAATCAGCAGCACCAGCCCGACCGCGCCCAGCATCACCAGCAACGCCGGACGCACCTGGCCTACGGTGCGCTCGTGCAGCGAAATCAGGCGCAGCTTCGGCTCCGCTGCGCGGCCCGCGCCGGCCACAAAAACGCGGTCGTTGGCCTGGCTGCGCTTGAGTACCGCGTTGCCTTCCACCTCAGCGGCTTGTGCGCTGACGCCTGCCTTCAGCCGCGCCACCGCCGGCATCATCATCACGCGATGCTCGCCGCCGCCGCGCATCGGCGGCTGGAGCTGCATCGGCGCCCAGAACTCCGTCTCTTTGCCGGGGAACGCAAGGCCCGGCGGCAGGATGCCGGCCACGGTGTACGCTTCGCCATCAAGCGTGACCGGCTTGCCCACCAGCGCGCGGTCGCGCCCGAAGCGGCGCTCCCAAGCTTCGTAAGTAAGCATCACCACCGGCGCGCTACCCGGCTTTTCTTCCTCGGGCGTGAAGGCGCAGCCCGCATAAGGCTGAATGCGCAGCAGGCCGAACATCGCCGGGGAGACGCGTGCGCCGGTCAGCCGCACCGGCTCTTCGTTGCCGGTCAGCGTCAGCGTGTGCGGCGCATAGAAGGCCATCTGCTCCAAAGTGTCAGTGGATTCCCGCCAATCCTGAAACGTGTCGGTGGAGATGGCCGGCACGTCGCGCGGCCCCGCCGGCGTGACGATGGTCTGCGTGATGCTGACGATGGACTGCGGGTCAGCATACGGCGGCGGGCTCAGCAGCACCGCATGCACCACGCTGAACACCGCGGTGTTGGGGCCGATGCCCAGCGCCAGCGTCAGCAGCGCCACTGCCGTGAATCCCGGATTGCGCGCCAGCATCCGCGCGCCGTGCCGCACATCCTGCCAGAACATCTCCATCGTTTGCTCCTTGGAATGATGAATGCCGGCCTGAAGGCCGCCGCTACAAATTCGACGCAGGGCGGGCGCTTTCGTCTCACGTTGGGCTGCGCAACGTTCCGCTCGGTGACGGGAGTGGCACGCGCGTTGCCGCGGTGTTATTTTCGTCCCGCAGGGCCGGGGAGGCAATGATGCGGGCGACACCATGGACACGATGCGCGGTACTTTTTCTGGCAATGGCGTTGATTGTGCCGCCGCCCGCGGCGGTGCAGGGAACGGCGGGGCATCCGGTGCGGGCGCGCAAGGGGATGGTGGTGTCGTCGCACTATCTGGCGTCGCAGGTGGGCATCGACATTCTGAGAAAAGGCGGCAACGCGGTGGACGCGGCTATCGCGGTGGGCTATGCGCTGGCCGTGACGCATCCCGGCGCCGGCAACATCGGCGGCGGCGGCTTCCTGATTGCGCGCATGGCCAGCGGCGACACGCGCACTTTCAACTTCCGCGAGAAGGCCCCGGCCGCGGCGCATCCGCGCATGTTTCTCAACGAAAAGGGCGAGTACGACGAAGAGAAGCATCACAATAGCTGGCTCTCGGTCGGCGTGCCCGGTACGGTAGCCGGCTTTGCGTTGGCGCACGAGAAGCTGGGCAACCTCCCGATGAAGGAGCTGATCGCGCCGGCCATCCAGTTGGCGGACGAAGGCTTCCCGCTCTCGTGGAAAATGGCTGACGATTTCCGCGAAAATGCGGAGCGCTTTCGCAAGTATCCTGCCAGCGCGGCGCAGTTCCTGAAGGGCGACGGCTTCTACGAAGCCGACCAAATCTGGAAGCAGCCCGATCTGGCGCGCACGCTGCGGCGCATCGCCGAGCAGGGCCGCGACGGCTTCTACAAGGGTGAGACCGCGCGGCTGCTGGCCGCCGCGATGAAAGCGAATGGCGGCATGATCACCGAAGGAGATATGGCCGACTATCAGGCGCAGGAACTCCCGCCGCTGCGCGGTAGCTACCGCGGCTACGAAGTGATCGCCATGCCGCCGCCCAGCTCCGGCGGCACGGCGTTGATTACGATGCTGAATATCCTGGAAGGCTACGACTTGCGCGACGCGGGCTTCGGCTCGGCGGAGCATTTGCACTTGATAGCCGAGGCAATGCGCCGCGCATTTGCCGATCGCGCGCGCTGGCTGGGCGACCCCGACTTCACCGCTGGGATGCCCATCGCGCGGCTCACCTCCAAAGAGCATGCGGCGAAGCTGCGCGCGAGCATCAGCGGGACGCACGCATCGCTGAGCGATCCCGTTCGCTTCAGCGAGGCGTTTGAATCCGACGAGACCACGCACTACTCGGTGATGGACGCCGAAGGCAACGCCGTGGTGGTCACCTACACCATCGAGGCCTGGTTCGGCTCGAAGATTGTCGCGCCGGGCACCGGCTTTCTGCTGAACAACGAAATGGGCGACTTCAACGCGGTCCCCGGGCTGACCGACGAAACCGGGAAAATCGGCACCGACGCGAACCTGGCAACGCCCGGCAAGCGCATGCTCAGCTCGATGACGCCGGCCATCATCGTGAAAGACGGCAAACCGCTGCTGCTGATCGGCTCACCGGGCGGGCGCACTATCATCAATACTGTGGTGCAAGTCGTGGTTAATGTCCTCGATTTCCGCATGGATGTGGCGGAAGCGATTGCCGCGCCGCGCATCCATCATCAGTGGCTGCCCGACCGGCTGAACATCGAGCGCAACGGCGCGTCGCCGGAAACGCTGGCGCGCCTGCGCAGCATGGGCCACGACGTGCGCGTGTCCAGCTCGTCGCGCAGCCAGGGCCGCGCCATGGGCATCTACCTCGACCCGAAGAGCGGCGTTCGCCTGGGCGCGTCGGACCCGCGCGACGCCGACGGCGCCGCCATCGGCTACTGATCCTTTTCGAGTGCGGCGGCTTTGCCCCACACTACAAGAAAAACGGGGTGCGTGATGAGCGCACCCCGGTGGTTGGGGTCTTACCGGTTGAAATTCTCTTACTGCTGCCCCGGGCCTTTGGCGGCTTGCACCGCTTTGCTGGCCTCCGACGGCGGCACGTTCGCAGCTTCCGATTGCGGCGCGCGGTAGCGCGTGAGATAGAGCATGAAAGGCGCCAGCTCGAACGGCATCTTCTCGCGCGCCGAGAGCAGCGATACCGGCTTGGCCTGCATCAGCGAAGCCTGCGAGCTCCACGGATCAATTTTCACGCGTGAGCCCAGCGGCAGCGCCGTCACTTGCTCCTTGTTGGCCATCTCCAGCGCGGGGGCGGCGGCCACCAGCTCCGACTGCACAATCACGCCGTTGCCCACATTGGGATTGATCAGCGCAGGCAGCTCCCTGGAGCGGTGGCTCAGCGTGGCGAAGAACAGGCCAGCTTTGCCCAGTTGATCTTTGTACGGCGACTTCTGCATCAGCTCGTAGCCCTTGGCGCCGGCCTGCGCGAGCTGTTCGGGCGTGCGCGCAAAGTCGAGATGCCGCAGCGTTTCTTCGTCCGGGAAAATCAGCCGGTCGAAGAAGGCGTAATCGCCATTCAGCGGATGCCCGCTGACGATGTGCCCGAGCTGCTGGGCGAGCACCGCGGCCAGGCTGGGTTCGTCGGGCAGCACGTCCACCAGCCCGCGGCTGAGCACGATGGTGTGACCGATGGTGAACGCTTCCAGCCGCGAAGTGAGCAGCACGCGCGCGCGCAATTCCGGCTCGATGAAGAGGTCGTTGGTCACCATCAGATTGTTGAGCACCGTGGCGAGCACTTTGTCCACTTCGCCCGGGGGCGAAAGCAGGCCGGCGGTCTGCAACCGGTCGAGCACGTTGTCTTCCGCCTGGCGGTCCCACAGCCGCTGCGCCTCCACCGGGCTGCGATCCGGCGACGTCTCGCTTTGATCCTTCACCGGGTTATCCGCTTCGATAAGCAGCTGGCTGAATTCCGATTCGATGTTCGAGCCGCTCAGGTTGTAGCCCCACAGCCGCACCTGCGCGCGGAAGTTGGCCTTGGCGTTGTCCCAGAAGCCGGTCTTGCCCTGCGTCTCTTCGCTGTAGATGAACGCGGGCAGCCATACACCGGGCGCCACGTTCACCCGCCAGCTATCCATGTGGAAGAACATCGAGCTGGAGCGGCTGCCGGAAAACACCCCGTTGAAGCGCACGATGTTGAAGCCCTGGTCTTCCGCCCAGATGCGCCCGATGAAGCTGCCGCGCGGCGCGCCCTTCACCGGCTTGACGTCGAACACCAGGCAGCGCACTTCGCCGAGGAACTCGCGCCGCACATAGTTGAACTCATAACGCTCGCGCCCGAAGCTGGTCGGGTCCACGTACACCATCTGCAAGAAGCCCGCGGGCATGTATTCGACCTTGCGCGAGAAGACGTTCATCCCGCCGAACGTGCGGCTCCACCAGCCCTTGGGGGAGGTGTTCATGCCGCTGTAGAGCACGCCCTTGGAGAGCATGGCTTTGCCGAGGAAATACTGGTCGCGCTGCGGCGCGGCGCCCAGTTCGCTATCCGGCAGCACTTCCTGCAGATAGACTTCGATCAGCGGGTTGTACTTGCGCATCTCCTGCACCGTGGCGCGCTCGGCGGCCACGATGCGGTCGATCACCTGATCCACCGCCGATACCGGCGGCTGTTGCGATGCGGCGGGCAGCGCCAGCAGGATCACCGCTGCCAGCAACATCCCCGTGCGACGTTTCCCCACTTGCGCGAACATGGCTTCCTCCCTCAGGTACTTCCCCGGCGAAACTTCAGTATGCGAGTTTGAACTCGATGGTCACGATGGCCGGTTCATCCACCGGCCGGCCGTTTTCCAGCGCCGGACGGAAACGAATTTTCTGCGCGGCGGCAATGGCCGCCTCGTCGAGGCCATAGCCCAACCCGGCGCTCACGCCCACGATGCGCAGCTCGCCGCTCGCGGCAAACACCACGCGCAATTTCACGTTTCCTTCGATGCGCATTTGCCGCGCTTGATCGGTATAAGTCGGTCGCGGCTTGTGCAGGATTTCCACCGGTGTGCGCTCCGGCTTGGCGGTGCGTGCCGCTGCCGCGTTGTTGCTGGCGCCACCCGTGCTGGGCGCGGCATCGCCGAACGACGTGCTCTGCACGCCGGCACGGCCTGCGCTGCCTCGCGCGTTGGGATCGCCTTTGGAAACTCCGTTGCCGAAACCCGCGCTCTCCACCACGCCGCGGGCGCCGCGCGCCCCACCGGTGCCGTTGCCGTAGCCTTCTCCGGGCGGCAGGCCGAACGAGCCAACCTTGTTAATGTTGGCAGCTTTGTTGGGGTCGCCCTTGGCAGGAACACCATTGGGATCGCCGAAGCCGCCGGTTTGCACTTCGTCCACACGCTTGTTGGTCAGCGTCGGTTGCTCCGAGGTCCCCGGGCTGCCTTTCAGCACTCCGGTGACCACCGGCGGACGCGGAGCATCCAGTTGCTTTCCGGGCAGCGGCATTTCCGCCGGGCGAATCGGCGAATCCATCTCCGGCACGCTCACCGGGCGAATTTCGCGCCGATTCACTCTGGGCGCCGTGATGCGAGTCTCCATCGCCAGCGCGGGCTTTACTGCCTGCTCCACTGGCGGCGCCGGGCGCGGTTCCGCGCGCCGTACCGGCAGCGGCTTGCGCTGCGGTGGCTCGTATTCGGAAAGCGGCTTCGACATCATGGTCAGCGTGTAGCGAAGCGGCTCAGGGCCCTTCACGTAAAGAATTGGCACCCACGCCAGCACGAACAGTACGGTCAGTTGCACAACCGCGCTCGCGCTGAACAGATCCCAACGCCGATTGGCAGTATTGATTTCAGTGAATCGAAAACCGCGGGGCCCCGGCTCCAGCCAGACCGCCTTGCGCGCCCGTGGTTGGGGAGACGGGGTGAAACGCAGAGTCTGCTGCACCATCAAGACAGACATGATTCGCTCCCAAGCGCCGGGGGGAGGGACCCCGGTCACGAACCTCATTCAATCTGTTCTACACCTACTCCTGAATAGAACCAAAGTACAGTTCTGGGTCAGTTTCGTATCGTGCACCTCGCGGCCGAGGCAGCCCCGGCTTTACCAGCAAGCCTCAAGCCAAGTGTTGTTCCCAGGCGCATTCTCCGGCGTTTCCGTTCGCACCTTGATTTTCAATTGCTTACGGGGCCAGGTCGAATCTGGTCCGGCCCCGGCCGGACACAACCTCGGGGGACGAGCGGGGATTCTTTACACGGTCATGCCGCTTCAGCCCACTCTCGCGGCCCTAAGGAATCGTTGGACTGACCGCTTCCCGGCGATCCTTCAGGAGAAGCCAGAGGCTTACAGCCGTCGCCGTGCCAATGGCGAACCACACGATCGGCGCCATCCTTCTGCGCTTTCCAGCTCCTTGCGGTTGCTGCGCTTGCGGATCGGGGCTGACCACGGCCTTGTAGGTTGCGCCGGCCGGAATCACCTGCGTCACGCCGCCATAGGTCGCTTCCAGTGCGCCGGCGTGGCTGGTGAGTAGAAGCTCGCCCTTTCCCGTGACCCCGACTTCCGCCAATGCCGTTCCCGTGCCTTGGGGACGGATGGCCACATCCAGCACCCGCAGTTCTACGGGCGACACGCCTTTCCATTCCACGCGCATCACGCCTTGGTCGAGAATGGTCCGCAGCAGGCCCTCGCGCGTCTCCAGTCGCGCACGCGAATCACCGTTGAGCGTCAACTGGGCCTGGTCCAACTGAATGGCCAGCGTTCCGCCGCTGCGCGTGATTAGTTTTTGGGGTGAGAATACCGACGCGCCCTGAAGTGCCTCTGCCGCTTCCAGTTGCGCCTTGTGTGCAGCCACTACCAGCCCGACCGGACGGCTTGTCTGTGCAGCTGCCGCCGGGCTGATGAGGAGGGTAACCGAAACCAAACCAGCTACCCATTTCCTCGCGCCCATTTGGATCCCCTTTCGCGGGAAATGAACTGGTCGTAACCATGATAGGGCCATTCGCGAGGCTGTCAATAGGACTTTTTGTTTTTCCCGGAAGACGCGCGAACGAAAAAAATGGCCCGGCAAGTTGCCGGGCCTTCGTTGCGCGCCTCCGAGTTACGTTTGCGGGTTCTGGTGCGGCGTGCTTTCCGTCGGCACCGATGGCGGCACGCGCTGCCCGGCTCCCAGCCGGCGCATGCGATCCGTCAGCATGGCCACACCAATCACAATCAGGATCACCGGCCACAGCTTGCTGAAGCGCCAGTCGAACAGCCGCAGCCGGTCCGCCTGAAAAATCGCGCCGATGGCAATCAGCACCAGCGGGCCGGTTAGCGAGCGCGGTTTCCCACTGAGGATTTGCACCACGCCGATCACGATCAGCACCGAAGGCCAGAAGCGCCGAAAAAACCAGCCCACTTCCAGCACATCGAAGCGGTCCATCAGGAACAGCGCTCCAAGCGCGATCAACACCATTCCGCCAATCAATTGTCCGTTGCCGCTCTTTGGCTGCCCGTTCATTCCGCTTCCCTCTCCGGCGCGCGCCGGGACGCATTTCCCCTCATCAGAAGGTACGCACACCACCCTCGGAATGTTTCCTGCCGGTTCCGCCTACCACATCATCCTTCCCGGCAGCGACAGCATCACCATCGCTGCGGCTGCCGCCAGCACCGCGAAGAACAATCCCCACGCCGGCGCCGCCGCTTCCGCGCTTGCCGCGCGTTTGGCGCGCACCGCGATTCCCCCGTGCAGCGCGATCAATCCCACTGCCACGACCATCTTGGTTTGAAACCACGCCTGCGCAAGATAGCCGCCAGCATCCGCAGACAGCATCCAGAAACCCGCCAGCAACGTGAGTCCGGCTCCCGGATCCGCCAGCGCCCGCAGCAGTTTCCGCGATGCGGCCGCGCTCTGCGCCATCGTCACCGTCGTGCCCAGCAATCCGCCGACCCACAGCGCCATGCCCAGAACATGCAGCGCCAGCAGCCACGGAGTCATCGTGCCCCCTTCTTGCTTCTTGTCCGGAATTCTACGCCAGGCTTTGCTCGGCTTCCGCCAGGGTGGGAAAACTCGGGAACAGCGACTGCACGCGGGTGATCTCCAGCACGGCGCGCACGCGTTCGTTCACGCCAACCAGCGCCAGCCGCCGGTTCGACTTCTTGAACGCCGCGAACGTCTGCACCAGCGACCCCACGCCTGCGGAATCAATGTAGGCCACCGCGCTGAAGTCTAGGATGATCACCGGCGCCGTCTCCGCGCGGATGATCTTCAGGAAATCGGGCACGGTATCGAGCGCCAGCGAACCGGTCATGCGCAGCACGCGCTGGCTGTCGCGCCCGCCCGGTAGTGCTTCGAGTTGCAGTCCGCCCGGCATGGTGCGCGCATTCTATCACAGCGCACATGGCGGCTCATCGTGTGTAGGCGTCAATCATGCGGTGGATCGCGCGCGTGCACACCGCGCAGAAGCCCACTTCGTCGCGCGTGAACATGATGCAGTCCGTGCTCGGCCGGTACAGCCCTTTGGCCTCATAGCCCGCGCCCTCGAACGCGCCTGTCTTGCCCGCGTGCGCGCTCGACGCCAGTAGCCGCGTCATCCTTTCTTGCTCCTCGCGGAACAGCGCCTCCAGCTTTTCTTCCGGCGCGCCTTCCGCGCGCAGTTTGCGCCGCACCGCCTGATTGGCGATGGAAAGTTTTTCGAACTCGTCCTTGTTCCACGGCGTGGGCAACGGCACACCGGGCGTCAGCAGGTCGCGCCACTTGAGCTTCGCCGGATCGTGCAGCGCGGTGACGTTCGGCTCCCACGGCTCAGGCTTTTCCGCGGCGCCCGTCTCGTAGGCCACGTCGCTGGTGTAATACTCGTCGCCCAGCGCGGCAAAGTGATGCCCAAACTCATGAATGAACAGATACCGCGAGAATCCGTTGCCCGCCGCGACGGTGGTCTGGTCGTTGTAGATTCCTCCGCCGCCGTAGGTGCGCTCGTTCACCAGGATCACCAGAAAATCGTACGGCGCAGCGCTGGCCACATCGCGCAGGGTGCGGTTGTCGAAGGTCAGGATGTAGCGCTCCGAATCGAACGTGCTGAAGTGCGTTCCCAGCGGCGCGCGGCGGAAGATGCCGGCATGCGGACGGCTGATGCCGCTCTCGCTCGCCGGCAGGTCAATCGCGCGCACATTGAAATCGCTCTTGCGGCTGCGGAAGGGCTCGACGGTGAACAACTCGCCCGCCAGCCGCCGCGCATCGGCGCGGAACTTTTCCATCTCCGCCGCGGTGTAGCCGTCGCCCAGAATCAGCACGTCCACTTTTTCCGCTGGAGCGCCGCTATCGAGCACGCTCCGCACCGCGCCGCGCGGCGCGAGGTCGGCCTGGTTCACCGCGCGCGACGCGGGATCAATCGCCGCGGTCCAGATTTCGCGCCACAACCCGTCGCGCCCGCGCACCCGCAGCGCCACCTGCACCGCGCGCTTCGGCCACGGAAAGCGCAGCGACTCATGAAACGTGCCCCAGCGCTGCTTGGCCTCGCCCGTGGTGCGCCATTCGCCGAACACCGAGCTGAACCCGCGCGAATACAGCAGCCGGTTCGACTCCAGGTCGCGCACTTCGAACTGATACAGGCCGTAGTTCAC